>Ga0181528_10000054_pt1 | contig 112213 bp, 105 predicted proteins | sample PEATcosm2014_Bin_47_FD_119742 | JGI IMG/M metagenome (GOLD analysis project Ga0181528, IMG submission 119742) | Peatland microbial communities from MTU Mesocosm Facility, Houghton, MI, USA - PEATcosm2014_Bin10_10_metaG | ecosystem: Environmental > Terrestrial > Soil > Wetlands > Peat | place... | reverse complement strand
TCAAAATCCGACCGAAGCGCAATGCCTCTCATGGCGAACCTCTTCCGTTCGCCAGCTTGAATCACGCTGAGCAAGGCTTCGCCATTCACAAACGAGTCAAATTCTACGCGGGTCAGTATAAGAAAGCGCCGCTCGCCGCCGGCCTTCATGTAGGCGCTCGCGGCTTCGGCGAACGTCGGGACGGACTTTACCGGCCCAGCTACAGACGCGCGTTTTGCTTCGTCGCGCCAACGCGCGAGGATTTGGGCCGCTTCCCGGCGTTCGCAAGTCTGAGTGCTTCGGTCAATGGCGATTCCGAACTCCGATCCGCGAACGCGCCAGTTTGGCGAGCGCGCAGGATCGGGAGCGACAAGTTTGAAGGGCATTTCGCTTTGGCGTCCTGCCGCATAGCCTCACGAATCGCTTCCATTGCCACTTCATCAAACAGCTTCCGATGACCGGCGACCATATAGCTACACGGAATTTTTTTGAGGTAAGCCTGCAACCATCGGCGGGAGACGCGAAGCTCCGATGCTGCTTCCGTCATCGTCAAAATTCGAGGCGGCGGCTGCGACATGGAGCGGTTCCCCTTCCACGACTATGTTGTCGTTTTTCGTAGCCGCACGCCAGCGCCGCCGCCGTTCTCGGGAATGAGTTCGACGCCGACAGTTCCATTGCGGCGCGGATTAATTCTAACGTTTGGCTTACAAGAGCCGGTTTCGAAACTCATGAGAGTCGTGCAATTCGGCGGATCATGAGCATCGCGACGGCCGCGCCCGCCAAGCTCACGCCGCCGAGGCTCACTTAAAGTCGCGCCACGCAATCACAACTGTAGCACTAAGATCAGCCTTGCTCCGTGATAAAATCAATTGCCCTCCGAAAGACCCCCAATCCAAAACTAAACGAAACTACACAACTGATCAAAAAGACACTCGCTGTTGCAATAAGATTAGAAATAATTAGATCACCTATTTCCTTCTTCCTGCTTCCAGACATAGAAGTGTTGAATTTGTCTATATTCCCAGTTAGTATGTCCGCGCTATTTAAAAACTCTTTGCTAAACAAATACGGGTCTGGTTTGTATTTATCGATCTGCGCTGCGTTCATAGTGATGCTGTTAATGTAATCTATATCTAGTCTTCTATCGTAACTGTGCGGGAATGCCTTCAGTTTATTGCAGGAAGTCGAGCTGTCACTGATATTGCACGTATATTTCTTATATTCTTTATAAAGATCAGTTACGAAGCTCTCATATAAGTCGGACCTTTCTCTGACTATAGAAACATCATTACTTAGAATGTAAGCTGGCCATACCAAGCGAGCAAAACCTATCACGGAAAAAGAGTAGGATATGAAGTCGATCAAGCGAAGCTATTTCTTGCGCCGTTTTGAATATATAAACATAATTCTTGCAAAAACTATCCCAGAGACAAAAATCACGGTCAAAGAAATGAAACAAAATCAATATATGTGTAAATGACCACAAATCTATTTCTGAGATATATTCATTCATGGCCGGTCCGTTAGTTATTTTCCGTCGAATTGTTGTGCGCCATTCGGTATCGCGCGCTTACTCTTAATTTCTCTTAGATTATTCTTGGCAATTGCTCTGCCAATACTTACAAGGCCGGCTTCTGGTCTAGTCTTCGAGAATTCCGGTATTTCGGTTGTTGCAATTTGCCGCGAGACGATTTGCCCTTCGAGAGAAGCCTCAGATTGAGGCGCGCTGTCGCTTGCGAGCCCTTTCTCAACGAGCAATCGCAGCGCTTCCGAGCGCGACGGCCTTGGGTCTGACTGTGATGCCGCCCAAATTTCAATTCGCAAGGTGAGTTCGGGGGGCGATCGGAACGTTAGGATTGGGTCTTTTCCCGTTGCCGGGCGACCACGTTTTTTAGGTATTACCTCTATTGTCTTTGCCATAAAAAGGTAATACACAAATCCTGCGGGTTGATCAATGCGGATCGTCCCGCATCCGCGGTGAGGCCTCATCTATGTCCAAGACGTTCAACCCGGCAAAATTGCCTATTGCTCACCGCCCAGCGCCCGTGGCCAGCCGGGCGGCCCTGGTACTTCCCACGACCGCATGCGCCGATTCGCCCAGAGCGATTCTCGCCGACATCGGCCGCCATCGCGCGGCCCTTGGCGCGTTTGAGGACGCGTGTAGGCGAGCGGACGGTGTTCTGGCGGACAGCGAAGGGCGCGACGTGACCGAGGCTGACCTTGCCGCGCACGAAGCCGCCGACGCGGCCGAATGCGCGGCTATGGACGCCGTTTTCGCTCTCCCGATCCGCACGCCCAGCGACTTGCGCGCCCTCGCCGATTGGGCCGCTGAGCTTCACGGCGACGGAAGCCCGGACGTCGCAGGCCGGCTGCTGGACGCCATGCGCAATTCGTCGCTCTTGGCGGCGTGAAGTTTGCTGAGGGTGGAGCTTGAGGAAGCGCGCCGGCCGCTGCGATCGACGCGTTACCCCGATGTTACCCGGCTCTGAAGTTGGTTGAACCGACGAAGTGGCGATCTTAGTGTACGTCTCTGATTTTGATGGCGCGCCGCTGTCGGTGATGATGAGAACTACGTCTACGCCATAGCCCTCCAAATATAAAAGTTGGGTATCGACGCAACTCACTGAAACCATGGAGGATTAGGGATTTTTTAGTGGCGAAAAGGAAGGTGCGGCCTCCAGTAGCTCTTTCTTGCGCCCATCCGGCACGCGTTCCCATGCGTCGGCCGGGAGGAGCGAACCGAAGAGGCTCGCATCGAAGACATGCTGCCGACGCCCAACTCGGTCCCATTGGAATGCGTCGTAGGTGCCCTCAAAAATGAGCTGCCGAACCTCGATGAACGGTGGCTCGCCTTGTGCGCCGGCGTCGAGCCATTCCTTAGCGCGCTGTTCCCAAAGGCTGCCTTTCCGATCGACGCGTCCGATCTGCTGCTCAAGGACAGCGGGATTCCACTCCGCGTGGAACTGCACGACCACGCGGCATGCCTCGTGGAGGTTGAGCCCCTCACGACCGACCTGGCTCTGCGCAATGAGAATCCACGGCGAGGCACCTGGTCGATTGAATGCAGCCTGAAGATAGCGCCGGGTCTCCCAGCGCGTGGCACCTTGGAGCAGTCGCGCATGGAAGCTCTGGCGACCGTCGTCATCCTCAATGAGCGTACGCAGCGTTTTCTGCCGAAGCAGGGCCTGATCCTCATCGACATTCTCGTTGCCCACCTCGCCGAGAAGCGGACGGAGCCGCTCCTCGACGAATTCCGCAGTGAGCTCCTCGAAACGGCTTTCCGTGACCTCGTCGGACTCCGAGGTCGTTGCAAGGAAGTCGTCGAGGACGAATGAAACGAGGTGATCTTCGAGTGCGCCCTTAAGTTCTCGGTCGGCCTGCATACCGCCGAGCAGCGATACATCCGTCCCCCACGTGACAACAGGCTTCTTAGCGCGTCTGCGCACCTTGTTTCGGAGCCGTTCATAGACTTTATGGCTGTCGGCGAGCGCGCGGCGCATGTCAGTACCGTTGCCCTTCGCAAGACGGCTCGACAGCGTGCCCTCCGCGCGAAGCCGATCGAGCTGGAGAAGCGCGATCCCGAGCAGCGCCGCGTCGGTGTGGATCGCGTGGGCGATCGGTCTGCCTGCATCGGCCGCACGTAGCGCGTGACGAACATTGAGCACATCACGCAGGAGTCGAAGCGGTTGTAGGAAGACACCGAACACGAGCACCTTCTCGCGCTTCAGTGTCCAGCTTTCGATCTCTTTCACGGCAGCTAGGATGCGGGGATGCTCCGCGTCGGGGTTGAATTCGGCGCCGTTCACGCGCGGGAACCCTTCGAGCACACGCCTGCGACAGTCGTCGAGCCGTCGATACCAATAGGATGTGCGCGCGATCTTGCCTCGTGTGTGGTCGTCGACGACGCCGGGCTCCGGTACTCGAAGCGGCTCGCTCGTCTCGGCCAAGTCGATGCTGACGTGTCCTGCCGACAGTTTCGTGTACGCATCGCGTACCGCACGCGGCCACTCTGCGGTGTCCTTCAGCGTCAACCCCCGAGCGCTATGGCTCATGCACTCGGCCGCAAAGAGCACGTCCAGCCAAGGAGAGCTCTGGCTGCCGGTCTCGGTCCACCCGATCTGCACGCGCTGGAGCCGTCGATGCGGATGCGGCAGCCCCTCCGGCAGCGCGGCTCTGCCTCGGAAGCTCGTGATGAGCGGGTCCTCGTCGCGCCGCCGACGTGTCACGTAAGGAGTCAGTGCCTTAGTGAAGTCCCTCGCGGCGTGGCAAAGTTCGTCGAGACGGAGCCCTTCGTCGGGCGCTACAGCGGCGTCAGATGCCGCATCATGCAGTTTTTTTACGACCCCCCGCCCTCGTTCCTCGTCGAGGCTGGAGCGCGCCCGCTCACGCCCAAGCAGATGGAGCCACTGCTTGAGATCAAGCTCCATTGGTGTCGCGGTAAGACAGAGACGCCTTCCACTTTCGCTTTGTTTCAAGAGCTTGTTCAGCAGTCGAGACAGGACACTCCCGGACACCGTTCCCACCGCCGTGTCGTCAACGTCTGTCCCGCCACGGCTCTTGTGCGCCTCGTCGATGACCAGCAGGTCGAACTCGCCGAGCCAGAGGCCGAGCAGATGTTCGACCAATTGTCGGCCTTCTTCGTATTGCAAAGCGTTGATGAGCTCGGTGTTGTTGCCGCCACGATTGAACCACGGGAGCCGATCGAGGCGAGCGCAAAGTACCTTTCGAGAAGGCTGTCCATGAACTTGTGCATTGATCGCTTGTGCAATCTTCCATGTGCGTTCGTGGCGATTGGTGAGCAATCTCCCTGCATGAGTGCGAGCGTCATTGCGAATACGATCTGCCGTCATAGCGGCTCGAACATGAGAAGGCAGGGCGACCCGCCATTCGGCAGGGTTGTTCCCTTGCCGAACTTGTGGCGAGCGGAAACCGTGCGAAACAAGCAGCCACTCAGATTTGTCAGGCGCCGGAGCAATTGTCTCCGCGTCATTCGAGTCCGCAGTCTCAATGAAGTTACGGAGTGACGTGAATTCCTTGCCCTCGGACATTCCCAACACGCGCGCTTCATGCTGCCACTGGTGCATGAGCCCATGTGGAACGACGACGGCAGCGCGTCCGCCTGCCTCAAGAATTGCATGGACCACGGCGCACGCAATGCGCGTCTTGCCGGTGCCTACCTCGTCGGACAGAACTAGCCCACTCTGCGGCAGGCGCTTAGCTATCCATGTGAGCGACGCATGCTGCCCGTCGTCGAGAGGCGATGCCGCATCTTTCGCGATGCGCAGAAGGCTCTTTGCTACCACCTTCCAATCGACACTCATCGCACCAGCCCCCAGGCGCGTGCTGCGCCATCGAGGATGGCAAAGTACTTTTTGGCTACCTGTGTGTGCTCGTCCGACAGATGGGGTGGGCGAAGCTCCCGTGCCTTGAGATGCTCGAACACGTCGATGCCGTGCTCTCGCCATATCGCAATGAGCAGTTCAGGAAACGATGCGCGGAACATCCGGTCGAGGTGGTCGAGCCAATCATCAAACATCGACTCGGGCAGCGCGGCCTGGAGAGCGGCCACCTTCTCGACGAGCTCGGCGGCGGCGTGTAGCGCGTAGTTCTTCTCCTGCTCGATTGCCTCCGCAGCGCCCTGGCCCTTGGCTCCTCCGTTATCGGCGTCATCGCGGTCATCGTCATCGGTGGCTTCTGTGGGACGGATCGGGAAGTCGAGGAGCGCCGCGAGGGCATCGGCGTAGGTGTCGAAGCGCGGTGGTTTCCAGCCGATCCGACCGGCAGCGTCCACGACGGGCACGATCCACTTGCGGTCAGCGTCACGCACATGGAGGGCCGTGGGGTTCTCGTCGTCCTTGAGCGGGACTTCCTCGTCCCGCTGCAAGTCGAACCAGTCGCGCCCCGTCCATGAGATGCTCGCACGCGCTCCGGCGGCGTCCTCTCGCCAGAGCAGGCGTAGATGGAGGGCTGGCGTCGTCTCGATAATTGCGGAGAGGATCGGTGGCGCCTCCAAGATGGGCTGCTCGTCGGGTGCATCACCGACTTGGCCAACGGCCCAATCTTCATCGCTTACGGCCTCTGATTCGTTGAACCAGAACAGCCGGCGCTTGGTCGCCTCACTGTCGAGCCGTTCGTCCACCGCGAAAACGACACCGGTTTCCACATTCCCGTTGTCCATCCCACCGTGACTGAGGATACCCCGGCGCGAAAGATTGCCGGAACCGAGGTAGAGCCAGCCATTGCTCAACTGACCCTGACGAAGATAGCCGGCATATACGAACTTCGCGTGGAGCCGACGATTGTGGTCCAGAGAGTCAAAGGAGCGAACGATCTCCCATCTGTCGATTTTGCCCTCCTTGGCCCACGTCGCCACGGCTCCCGCTTCGGCGGGTTCGACGAGCGCGACTTTCCGCACGTTCGCGGTGAACACGCCCATGTCTTCCAGCTTTCCTAAGATGGCAGGTTTGCGCGCATTATGGGACGGCTCCTCGTAGAACCCCGAGCCACACAGCAGCAGATTCCTCGGATTGTCTTTGAGAGCGATGCGGAAACGTTCCCGAATTTGATCGTAGAGCGGGCGATCAAGGGAGTGGATGAAGCGGGGCTTGCGATTCGTCGCGAGGGCAGAAGCTGCCGCGAGCAGGGCGTCGAGCCGCGATGTCAGCCTACGCTCCTGCGGCACGAGCCCCTGTTCGTCGCGGTAGAAGCGATCAGTGAGGAGCGTATCCACGAGCGCTCCCGCCGCTGCAACGTCGGCGCGATCCAAAGGCCGCGCGGTGCCGTCGAGTGGTGCGTCGACGACCCAGACCAACTCAAGCTGCTGCCGCGCGGAAGTGTATGTGTAGTTGGCCGTGAGCACCGCCAAGCGAAGATGGACCGGTGCGCCCGTGCGGTTCGGGGCGAATGCGAGCAACGCGACCTTGGCGTGCAGGAGCGAACCAGGATCGACCGAGCGCGGTTGGAACTCATGAAGGCCGGGGATACGTCCTGGAGGGAAGACCTCTTTTCTCGATGACGACGCGTGCCCGTCGAGCATGAGATACACGAGCACGTTCCCCAGTTCGGCGCGCTGTCGCGGTCGAAGCCCCGTGAAGCGTTGCACGGCGTCCTCAAGGAAATCCTCGGCTCCCGTCATGGCAACGAGGACTGCGCTGTGTCCGACCATGCCATTAGGCGGCACGAAGATATCGAGCAGCGTCTCGGCGTTCATCGCGCACCTGGCGGATCGACGTCCCGCAGAAGCGAATGAAAGTTAGCGATGCGGAACGTCCGGCCCGTCCGATCGGGCTCGATGCTCGCTGCACCGTCCGCGAGATCGGTAGCGTCGTCGATTCCATCGACGACGCGGAACAGTGGTCCTCGACCGACGGAGCCATCGGCTAGCCCGAGCACCTCGCCAGCGCGACGAACCATGAGCCTGATCGCGGCGCCGTCATCGGCGGCAACCACCGCGTCGGCGAAGGCGCGGCTCGTTGGCTCGTTAACTTTGGCTGTCTTCGCCTTGTCCACATAGTTCTTCGTAGCCGCGCGCAGGTCTCCGATAGCGCTCCCAAGTTTCCTGTCCTTAACCAAGACCGAAACTGATTCTGGTCGCCGCGCTATGCCAAGTCGATCGCTCGTGAGTACGACGATCACGTCGCGGGCGCGGTCGAGCACTGCGCCGAAGGCGCGCGCGGCGATGACCTGGTTAGCCTGCTCGGAATGACCGGCCTCGCGCAGGCGAATGACAATATCACGTTCGATGTCCCGCATTTTGGCTGCACGCCCGACCGCGTGAGCCAGCCGCTGGCGTTTCTCCTTCGCCTCTTTTGTGTTCTGGGTGTCTGCGTCGAGAAGTCGAGCACGAACGCTTTCTCTTTCGTCCTGCGTAGGATGCTCAGGAGAAAGGGCTCGAAGGAAGCTGTCGCGCGAATCTGGCGGTGTCTTGTCACTGTTGAGCCAGCCGACGAGCCACCTGCGAAGGGTAGTGCCACCTTGCCCAACGTGCTGGTCGAGAAAGGCGTTCGCCAGGTCGCGCCCGACCGGCTCCAGCTCAAGGAGATCGAAGCGCGAACCGCGCGCAAAGCCGAGCCCGCGTTCGACGTTTATCGCTCGCGTCGCAGCTTGTCGGTGAGTGTTCTGGACATAGTTCCGCCGTTGATGAAGTTGCTGAAATGTCCACACCTCCGAATTTTCATCACGACCGAAGGCCCGGCTTCCAAGGATGCGCCGGGAACGGGTGTCCTGATCCGGGTTGGCAACGTACTGCAGCTTGCAAGCCAGCGCCTCGATGCCGTGACAGATGGCGGTGGGCTTCGGCGCGTTCGGACCGTGGTTCGCAAGCTCCTCGTGAAGCGCCAGCGCCGCTAGAGGCCACGAGAGCTGCCGTGCGAACCAGATGCGTCCGAGCCCCGGCACCACGAGTTCACGGAAAAACAGGTCGGCTGCGCGCAGATCGAAGTCGAGTGAGATGCGCGAGACCGTTATTTCGCTCGGGGCAGGCGAAAACCAGACGCTAGTCATCTCTTCGCCCGTTGAGATACGACGTTTGCCGCAGTCATCTTACGCACCTGGGTGCTCAGAAGCGTGGACAGTTTCTTAGGTTCCAAAACGGTCAGATGCCCGCCCCACGTGAATAGGTGCCAACACATCTCCAATCCGCCGCCGGCACGAAATCGGACGATGAGCGACCCGTCAGCCTGCTCTTCGAACTTCTGTGACGGGTGAAACAGGTATTCCTTGGCGTCCCCGGCGACTTCCGGAGAAAATTTCCACACGACATCGAACGGCTCTTCCTGGAAAACTCCGAATGATCGCTCCGCATAGTCCTGGAGCGAAAAGCCGCGCCTGCGGGTAAAGCTTTTCTCCAGCAGTTCGACCCGTGCAATGTTCGACAATGCGAAGTTCCGAAAGTCACTCGCCTGTTCGTTTTCGCTCCAGGCGACGAGATAATGCCGGTTGCCATAGATGAAGCCATAAGGACGCACGGTGTCGTATCCCGTCTTGCCGGAGCCGCGGTACTTGTAGTGCAGCTGTACTTTCCGGTTTGCCAGAATCGCCTGCCGGAGAGCCGCGACGATGTCGGGATCGATCCGTGGTCGCGGGCCGGGGCGCATGGCAATGCCCTCGGCTTCGGTGAGCACTTCGAGATCGGGCGCCACCCGCGTGAGCGCGTCGGGCCTCATCAGCGCGCGCAGCTTGGAAACGGCCCGTTCGGCGTTCTCGGCTTGCACCAGCATGTTCTCGCGTCGCAGCAGAGATACACCGGCCGCCAAATCGGCGAGCTCTTCGGCCGAGACGGCGGCAAAGCCGGACACGGTGCCGGTTGGAAGGCGCCATCGCTTGGGAAGCTCGCCGAGATTGGCCTGCTGCATCTGCGGGAAGACGCGCTCTATGGCATCCCTGAGCCGCTCGGCCGTGCGTCGGCTCAGCGGCTGGTCCGAATATCTCCGTTGGATGTCTTCGAGCGACAGCCCCTCGGCCGTCCCCTGCATATCCAAGGCGATCCGAAGGATCGTATCGGCTTTCTCGTAGCGCACAGGCCCCCCGATGGCATCCGGTTCTGGCCCGCGCGCCGCCTTCTCGCCGGCCGCGATCATGGTTCCAGAGTTCCCAGCGCAACGGTATGCCATAAAACCGCCAAATTGCGAGCATCGGCCTCCGCACGGTGTCGGCGGGGCGCCATCTCGGCGGCCAGGGCCTTGGCGCGGGCATAGGCGGCTTCATCCAGCCCGCTATCGGCAGCGGCTTGCGAGATGAGAACCCTGGCGTCGGTCCTCCGGATCGTGAAAGTCGGCTCAAAGCCGGCCGCATCGAACAAGAGCCGCAGCCATGTTTCGTCCTGCGGCGCATCGGAAAACAGTTCCCGCCCGGCCAGCACCGCGTTCATGCGCTGGGCGACTTCCCACACCGGACAGCCGTCCCGCCACAATTGCGCGAGCGCAATGCCATGCAATCTTTCGGCCGCCCGATCCCAACTCTCCTTGACCGGCCAATCACCCGGCGGCTTGATGAGATGGCTCTCGGAAACAACCACGCCCGTTGCGGCATCGGTGAACGCCCAACCGACTTCGATCGGATAGCCTTCCAGATCGGATGCTTCGCAGTCGTAGAAGACCGGCATAGGTATGGTCATGGTTGCGCCGCGCCGATAATCAAACACAGGCAGCAGCGAAGCCGATCCGCCGCACCCGCGTTCCCTTGGCCTCGGCTTCCTCGTCGAGCCAATCGGCCAACACCGATGGGTCGGTGACGCCGAGCAGATCGCGCTTACGGCGCACGGTCGCGAAGTCGCCCGGAGTCAGGTCGTCGGCGAGTCGTCGCGGTGCGACGATGCCGAAGAAGCGTTCGAAGGCGAGCTTGGTCTGGGTGGGACTGAGCGATGCGAACCGCAGTTTCAGGGTGAAGCGGCGAAGCGACGCCTGGTCGAGCCGATTCATGAGATTTGTCGTGCAGACGAACGGCAGCGGGTGGCTTTCCATCCAGGTCAGCATCTCGTTGACCTGAGTCACTTCCCAGCTCCGCACAGCTTCGCGCCGGTCAGAGAGCAGCGAGTCCGCTTCGTCGATGACCAGCATGGCGCGGCGTGCGCGAGCCGACTGGAAGGCGGTAGCAATCTGCTTCTCGCTTTCGCCGACCCACATCGACAGAAGATCACTCGCCCGCTGCTGCATGACCTCCATGCCGAGGCGGGCGGCGAGGTAGCGGGCAAATTGCGACTTGCCGGTGCCGGACGGCCCGGAGAGGCACAACGACCATTGTCGCGATACTCCAGGGCGGACGAGTCGCTCCGTCAACCCAGCCAGATCGCCGTCACAATTGACCAGCACCGGATCGAAATCGCTTGCGTCGGCGTCCGGAATGCCGAGGCCGTTTCCGAGAAGTTGCAAGACGCCACCCATCGCCTCCTCGACTGCGGCCTCACCGCCGCCGGACAGCATCGCCGCCCGCGCCGCATTGGCGGCGACGGCCGGCGGCGCCGTGTAGCGGCTTGAAAGACGCGCGACCGCATCGTCGCCGAGTTTCAGTCCTGTCTCGTCCAGCACCCGGTTCCAGATGCGCGCCCGTGCCGATCGGCCTGGGGTCCTCACTTCGACAGCCAGGGTCATGCGCCGCAGGACGGCCGGATCGATCGCTGCAACATCGTTGCACGTCCAGACGATGGGCACAGGATTCTGCTCGATCATGCGGTTGAGGTAGACCTTCGATCGATCGCGGCTGCGACCGAAGAACGGCATCTCCGACGCCAGAACATCCTCCGCCTCGTCGAGAAGAACGAGCGCACCGGCGCGCTTGGCCAGGAGCCGCTGGGCGAGCTTCAGCGCCGCAAGGCGCTCCCCTCGTGTCGGCTCGCCACCCTGATCGTCCGTCTCCCCGATCGACCAGATGCTCATGCCAACGTGCCCCGCAAGCGTCTTGGCAAACTCGGTCTTACCCGTACCGACCGGGCCGTGAAGAAGGAGATTGATACCGCCGGCGCCGTTCTTCCCGGCGCCGGCCATCATCTTTGCAGCCAGTTCGCGTACCGGCCCCAAGTGGTCGAAGTCTTCCCAGGCCAGGGGCGTCGCAAGCGGCTCTCCGATAAGCGCAGCGACCCATTCCTCACGCGAAGCATAAGGGCAGTGCATGACCTTGCGCAGCGGCCGAGCGAGTTGGAGATAGCCGGACTGCCCTGCCAGCCCGACACTGCAACCATACTCGCTCAGACAGATAAGGCCGCTTTCGATGAGAAGGCCATCGGCGGCAATCCGCCGACGCGCCTCCCGTCGCTCGATGCCGAGCAATGCCGCCACGGCAGCGGCGGGACCGTGAAGCCGATGCAGAACCTCGTCAGCGAACTGTTCGAGATCGTTGTTGCGCTCATAGCGCAGAAGCAGAAAAAGTATCTCGGTATCGATGTCATCCAAACCGAATTCGTCTCGCGCAAAAAGGACGTTCAGCTCCGAGCCGTCATCGTTCGACGGCATGGCGGTATATTCCGCAAGAATGCACCGGAATTCCTGCCGCCGACGGCCCATGTTCTTGGCATCGAACAAGGCATTGTCATCGAATTCGAGGTCCTCGGTGTCTCCTTCCACGGCGCCTTTCAGCCTGTCGAGCCGCTGCAACATGACGGGCTCCAGCATTCCCGCCGCCGGGCTCAGGGCACAATTACGGACGTACCACCCGAGTTGCTGCCGCGCCACGTCGCTTGCAGTCCAAGCTTCAAGCCTGAGCCTCCGGGACCGCCTCTTGCTCCGACGCATCGCATTCTCCTCTCTGTTGCTCTGCGTCAGACCATGACGGCCGTATACGTCAGAAATGGACGTATCATTGATCGAAGCCGTATTTCCGGCAGGCTCTTTGCGGCGATACGGACAAGCGGCGGTGCATGATCGCAGCGGCTGTCGCCACACTGATCGAACTGCCCATCCCGAGCGCGTTCTCCCGAGTGTCACCGCCCAGAGATAAGAGGCCGGATCGGCTGGATGCGTCCGGATCTGACGCATGGTGGCGGTATCACTCTGGGGAAATAGCCAGCCGGAGCCCCCGTCATGCACAACGAGCAGAACAAGAGCAATCTCACCCCCATCCGCCTTGCCGCCGGTGAGTCGCCCGCACAGCATCGCGAGATGCTTGCTGAGCTTTCGCGCCGCCTCGACCGGCCCCACACCTTTGCCAAGGATCAGTTCGTGCGCTGGAAACCCGGTCTGAGAAACCGGAATCTGCCCGACTATGGCGAGCCGGCCATTGTACGCACGGTGCTGCCATGTCCGATCCTGAATCCCGAAGAGAACTCTAGCAGCCCCTATTTCCACGAGCCCATGTCCCTCGTCATCGGCGTGTTCATGGAGGACGATCTGGTGGAGTTCTATGTGGACGCCCGGCGGTTCGAGCCGTTCGAAGAATGAAGGGCACGGACAGGCATATCTCGTCAGCCCCGCCGCGCCGACAGGCAGTAAAGTAGGATCGCGGCGGCCGTCGCCACATTGATCGAGTTGCCCATGCCCAGCATGGGAATGGTAACCGCCGCGTCAGCCAAGGCAATGATGTCGGGTGACAGTCCATCCGCCTCGGACCCCAGCACCAAGCAGACGGGGGAGACCGGCGCCAGCGCCTCCGGTGAGACGCCGGCGGTGGTCAGTTCGACGGCGACGATCCGGGCGCCAGCCGATTTTGCCGCCGCCACAGCAACGGCCGCGTTCTCCACATGCTCCCAAGGCACCCAATTCTGAGTGCCTCGCGCCGCTTGGACCAGCTTGCGCTTGCGCAGATCGACGGCGATTCCGCCGATGATCAGCCGCTCGACCAGGAACGCATCGCAGAGCCGGAAAATGGCGCCGATATTGTAGTTCTGCTGGACACGATCCAGCACGACCGTTATCGGCCGGCGCGGCACCGTCGCGAACGCCACCCGATCAGGTTTTGCCCCGCGCAGCTCCACGCGAGACAATGGTCGATCCCCTTTTGCTCCATTTTTCTCAACCATGGTCGCTGCAAATCCTGGAAGAAACCTTGGCGGCGACCATGACCAAGTAATGCGTCAAAAACGGACGTATCGGCGGTTTTCAAACAGCAATCGGCATGGAGTGCTGACTCCAAATTGAGATAAGCTTTTGCGTGATCTCGGTGTCCGGATGACACGGACTCCACCTCCGGCGTGAAAGCATTTTGAATGTCCACCGCTGTTTACCTGACGAAATCGCGCTACACGGCTGGGCTGCAATGCCTGCGCCGTCTGTGGCTTAACGTCCACGAACCCGTCACCTGGGACGAACCCGAGTCCGGCTCATCGGAGGACATAGGGATCGAAATCGGCAGGATGGCGCATTTGCTTTTTCCGGGCGGAATCGTGGTACAGGAAAAGCCGTGGGAGCACGCCGCAGCCGTCACGCGCACCGCTGCGCTGATGGCCGACCGTTCCGTCCCGGCGATCTTCGAAGCCGCCTTTGAGCATAACGGTGTCCGGATTCGTGTCGATGTGCTTGAGCGCCGGGCGCGCGGCTATTGGGGGATGTATGAAGTAAAGAGCAGCGGCGGGGTCAAAGACCATCACTACGACGATGTGGCGGTGCAGATTTACGTGCTCCGCGGCTCGGGCATTCGCCTTTCATCGGCGGAGATTCTGCATGTGAACAAGGACTATGTCTGTGACCGGAAGGGAGTATCCTGGCCGAAATTCTTCAGCCGCGTCGATGTTAAGACTGAAGCGAAGCGGCGCCTCGACGGCATCGAGGCACGGCTCAAGAAGCAACGCACCTGCCTGTCACGTCGCCAGGCGCCGGCGGTCGAACCTGAAGCCCATTGCCATGCGCCCTTTTCGTGCGAGCATTGGGATCATTGCACGCAATCCAAGCCCGCTGATTGGGTCTTCCACATGCCACACTTGAGCATGACGCGGCGTGCCGAACTCAAGACCTTGGGTGTGGAGTCGATCGCGGCGATACCCGATGACTTTCGCCTTTCGCTGCGTCAAGGGATCATCCGGGACGCAATGCGGAGCGGCAAACCCTTCATTGCGGAGGACCTTTCAGAACGTCTCGATGGCTTCGGACCGCCCGCTTTCTATCTCGACTTCGAAGCCTTTATGCCCGCTGTACCGCTCTATCCTGGCACGCGGCCGTACCAGGTCATTCCATTCCAATGGTCGCTTCACCAACGCGATTCAGACGGAAAAATCCGGCATCGCGACTTCCTAGCGGAGGCCGATTCCGATCCGCGCCGGCCCTTCGCAGAGACGCTGATCGCAGCGCTCAGAGGGACCAAACTGCCGATCATCGTTTACTCGCCTTACGAACGAGCGCGGCTCACGGAACTCGCCAAACATTTTCCGGATTTGGCAAAGCCGTTGCACAGCATCATGCGGCGACTGGCCGACTTGCTGCCGGTCGTGCGCAGCGGCGTCTATCATCCGGACTTCGATTTCAGCGCCTCGATCAAGACGGCCGCGCCCGCGCTTTGCCCAGATGTCACCTACGATGACCTCGAGGAAATCGCTGATGGTGGCGCCGCGTCAACGGCCTTCTGGTCGATGGCGAGCGGACGGACGGACGCGGAAACGTCCCAGCGCCTGCGCCGTTCGCTGCGAGAATATTGCCATCGAGATACCTGGGCGATGGTCCGACTGCATCAGGCCCTCGACGCACTCGCAGCGCCTTCGGCTTGAGCTACGAATCGCCTTAGGCATGCAAAGCTCCTGCCTTCGCGCTGTCCTGAAGCTGCGATTGTTGTGCACACCTATGACATCCCGATGGTCGCGTGGCGACCTATTCTCTGGCTGTCGATGCGCAGAAACTCTGCTCTCTGACCGTCACTGACGGCACCGAGGTTGGCCTTCTACAGGGGAGATGTTCCACTACCCGCGCCACCCATTTAAGAAGTCTCGGGGCGGCTTCCGGCTTTGACTGAAGACACCATTGGAAGCAGCAGATCGCGGCGATGGCAAAGAAGATGATGAGGGCAAGATAAAGCGAGTAGCCTCGCTGCCGGACCTTCCTTCCTAAGTGTTTGTCTGCACATTGTTTTTCGGCGGCTGTCCGCCGTAGCGGCAAGGTGCGCTGGCGTCGGTGAAGTCGATTTCCATAATGTTTTCAATGGTATTTTGGGTGGCGCCCGCAATGTGTGGCGTGCGCGGTTCCGCCGCTCCTACGCCATGGCAAGTATTTATACGCCACAGCCCTACGCCGTCATTTTCGACCTTGTGTCGGCAGTTTGATCTTCCAATCGTCGCGTCATGGCGAACGACGAAGACCATTTCCGCATTCGTCCCGGCCGGGTCCGCGACCGTGCTGGCGGGCGCGCCACGCGCGCCGCCCGGCCGCGCCCGAAGACCTTTCTGGCCGAGGTGCATCAGGCTATCCGGCGCGCCGGGGGCGACCCCAATCGGCTGGGTTCGGCCGGGAAGGGAAGCGGCCGGTTCAATGCGCGCGGCCGGGGCGCTGCGGCCGCCGCCGGGCTGAAGGGCCGGAGCGCCTGGAGTCGGGACGCCAGCGGCGTGCGGACCCGCGCCCGCCGCGTGGCGGTGAAGGCGCGGATCGTGAAGCTCAACCCGCAGCGTGGCGCTGTTCGGGGCCGCCGGTTTGCCAGCGGGAAGGCGGTGGACGCCCACCTGCGCTATCTGGAGCGCGATGGCGTCAACCGCGAGGGCGAGAAGGGACAGGTCTATTCGGCCGAGCGCGACGCCGAGGATGGCAGCGCCTTCCTCGACCGGGGCCGAGACGACCGCCACCAGTTTCGCTTCATCGTCTCCGCCGAGGAAGGCGTAGAGCTGGCCGACTTGCGGGAGACCACCCGCGACCTGATGAAGACGATGGAGGCCGATCTCGGAACCAGGCTCGACTGGATCGCGGTCGATCACCACAACACCGGTCACCCGCACACCCACATCCTGCTGCGCGGTGTCACCGACGACGGGAAGATACTCAACATCGCCGGCGACTACATCGCCCACGGCATCCGCGAACGGGCGAGCGAGATCGTCACGCTGGAGCTGGGCCGGCAGACCGAGCAGGAGGTCAGCCGCCAGCTTGAGCGCGAGGTGGACGCCGAGCGCTTCACTCGCCTGGACCGCATGCTGATCGCCGAGCAGGAGGTGAGCCACGCCTTCGCCGATCTGCGCCCCGACCAAGACATGCTGGAGACGGCGCGGCGGAACCGTGCGCTGCTGATCGCGCGCGCCCGCCGGCTGGAGAGCATGGGGCTAGCGACCGAGGTGGAGGTTGGCCGCTGGTCCATCTCAGCGCAGGCCGAGCCGACCTTGCGCGAACTGGGCGAGCGCGGCGACATCATCAAGACCATGCACCGGGCGCTGGCCGACCATGGCCTCGCCGACGAACGCGCCCCCGCGCACTATGTGGCGCACGGCAAGCAGATCACCGAACCGATCGTGGGCCGCGTGCTCGCCAAGGGCCTGGCCGGCGACGAGATGGGCGACCGGTTGCACCTCGTCATCGATGGCGTGGACGGGCGCACCCACTATGTCGAGTTGGCGGACGCCGGCCGCCTCGACGAGATCAGACGCGGCCACATCGTCGCGCTCGATCCCGCGCCGACCAAGGCCGAGCCCCGGCCGGCGGATGTCAACATCCAGATCATGGCGGAGGCCAATGGCGGCATCTACCAGCCAAGCCTGCATCTGGAAGCGACGCGGGACATCATCGAACAGCGCCACGGCGACCCCGACGCCTTCATTCGCTCCCATGTGCGCCGGCTAGAAGCCTTGCGCCGCGCCGGGCATGTCGAGCGCATCGACGCCGACCATTGGAAAATCCCCGGCGACATCGCAGAGCGAGGCATCGCCTATGACGCCCCCGGCCGGCCCAAGGATTTCGGCATTCGCACATTGTCCACGCTCGACCTCGACCGGCAGGTTGGCAGCGACGGGGCGACCTGGCTCGACCGTGAGCTGGTTGCGAAAGACCATCTGCCCCTTGCCGGAACCGGCTTCGGCCAGGAGGTGAACGCCGCGCTCGACCGGCGCGCCGCGCGGCTCGTCGAAATGGGCCATGCCAGCGTGAAGGACGGCTTCATTTCCATCCCTCGGCGCACGATCGCCGCGCTGGAGCGCCAGGAGATTGCTCGCGTTGGCAAAGAGATGGCCGCCGAGCGTGGACTGACCTACAGCCCGTCTGTGCCCGGCGAGTATGTCTCCGGTCGGCTGGCAGGCGTCGCCAATCTCGCCAGCGGGCGCTTCGCCATGATCGAGGACGGATTGGGCTTCCATCTCGTGCCCTGGCAACCCGTGCTGGAGAAGCGCCTCGACCAACATATCAGCGGCGTCCGTCGCGACGATGGCGGAGTCGAATGGAGTTTTAGCCGCAATCGGCAGATCGGACTGGGGCTGTGATCCATCTTGAAAGATACGGCATTATGCCGTATATTATGAAGACAAAGGAGGCCCCTATGCCCAAGCCCCAAATTGAAGCCGAGACTGCCCGACTGGAAGCGCGCGTCCCGGTTCAGGTCTATGACCAGATGCAGCGCGCCGCCCGCCTGCGCGGCATGACCCTGACCGGTTATCTCATCTCAACGGCAGGCGAGGACGCGCGCCGCGTCGTCGAGGACGCCGACATCATGCGCCTGGCGCGCGAGGACCAAATCCGCTTCGCCGAGGCGCTGATCAATCCGCCCCAGCCGAACGCGCGACTGGCTCGTGCGGCGAAGCGCCATGCTGAGCTGATCGAGCGCCGGTGAGCGCCCGCTTCGCCATCGAGCCGCTGGCGAAGGCGCACAAGCGGGATGACTTCACCTGCGGCAACGACCGGATCGACAGCTATTTCCGCGAGACCGTCTCGCAGGACGTGAAGCGTAAATACGCCACCTGTTTCGTCGCCAGGGAGATCGCGACGGATCGGGTAGCGGGCTTCTACACGCTGTCTTCCAGAAACGTGCCGTTGACCGAGGTTCCCGAGCCGCTGGCGAAGAAACTCCCGCGCTATCCGACCGTCCCGGCGGTGTTGATCGGCTGGCTTGGCCGCCATAGCGACTATGTCGGACAGGGGCTCGGAGAAGCCTTGCTGTTTGACGCCATCAAGACCGTGGCCACAGCGCAGATCGGCGCCCACGCCATCTTCGCCGACGCGATCGACGACCAGGCGGTGGCCTTCTACGCGGCTTTCGGCTTCACGCCCTTGGTGCGGCAGCCACGCACCCTCTATCTGCCGGTGGCGACGGCGTTGAACCTGATATCGCCATGACGACCGCCTTCGCCTCTACGCCGTTTCAGCCCCGCGCCGCCACGCGCAAGTCTTTTTGCGCCACGGTACGCGGGGGCTTCCGGCGTAGAAAAAGGCTATTCTTTGAAGGGCCTCGTTCGTCGATTCTGGCGCAATGGCCAGACCTCTCAAAGAACTTCCGCCCACCGCATCCGAGCAGCTTGAAGTGCTGCTCGGCCAACCCTGGCCGTTTCGCGGCCGGCCGCCGAAGCACGACCTTACGACCTGGACCGTCACCGACGATTGGCCCGAGCATATCCCAGTCACCGAGGCCGAGGTGGACGTGTTCGAGGCATGGTTCGGCGATCTCTTCGATGAGCTGTTCGGTCCGTACCGATGAGGTGAGAAGGAGACATTCGCCATGACCTTGCCGATACGCGCCGCCCTCTACTTGCGCGTCTCGACGGCGCGGCAGGCCGAGCATGATGTCTCCATCCCTGACCAGAAGCGGCAGGGTGAAGCCTATTGCGCCGCACGCGGCTACGAATTGGTCGAGACCTTCATCGAAGCGGGCGCTTCCGCCACCAACGACCGCCGCCCAGAGTTCCAGCGCATGATTGAGGCAGGCACGTCCAGGCCTGCGCCGTTCGATATCGTCGTGGTCCACAGCTTCTCGCGCTTCTTCCGCGACCATTTCGAACTGGAGTTCTACGTTCGGAAACTCGCCAAGAGCGGCGTCAAGCTCGTTTCCATCACCCAGGAGATGGGCGACGATCCCATGCACGTCATGATGCGGCAGATCATGGCCCTCTTCGACGAATACCAGTCGAAGGAGAACGCCAAGCATGTCCTGCGGGCGATGAACGAGAACGCCCGTCAGGGCTTCTGGAACGGTGCCTTGCCCCCAATCGGCTATCGCATCGTCGCTGCCGAGCAGCGGGGATCGAAGACCAAGAAGAAGCTGGAGATCGACCCGCTACACGCCGACACGGTGCGGCTGATCTATCGTCTATTCCTCGAAGGCGACGGCGTGAAGGGACCGATGGGTGTCAAGGCCATCACCTGCTACCTCAACGAACGCCGCATCTTCACCCGAGACGGCGGACGCTGGGGGCTGGCTTCGATCCATCAGATTCTCACCCGCACGACCTATATCGGCGAGCACAGGTTCAACAAACGCTCCTTCAAGAGCAGGGAGAAGAAGCCCGAGAGCGAGGTGGCGGTCATGGCCTGTCCGCCGCTGATCGACCGCGAGACGTTCGACACGGTGCAGGCCCGGCTCAAGGCCCGTGATCCCCGGATGACGCCCGCCCGCATCACCAGCGGCCCGACCCTCCTTACCGGCATTTGCTTCTGCGCCAAATGCGGGGGCGCGATGACCTTACGCACCGGCAAGGGTAGCGCGGGCGGCACCTATCGCTACTACACCTGCTCGACCAAGGCCCGGCAGGGCAAGACCGGCTGCGAAGGCCGCTCGATCCCGATGGACCGGCTCGATCAACTGGTCGCCGGCCACCTGGAAGATCGCCTGCTTCAACCCGAGCGGCTGGAAACCATCCTCGCCAGCGTTCTCGACCGCCGCCAGGAGCGCGCCGAACGACGCCGCGAGCACCTGGCCGAACTCCACAAGCGTATCACCGAGACCGACCAACGGCTCAACAGGCTCTTCGATGCGATCGAGTCCGGTGTCGCCGATCTGGACGCCCCTGGCCTGAAAGACCGCATCGCCGGCCTCAAGGCGATTCGAGAACAGGCCAGCGCCGACGCCGAGCGCGCCCAAGCCGCGCTCGACCATGCCGGCAATCAAGCTGTCAGCCCCGATATGGTCAAGACCTTTGCCCGAGCGGCCCGCCAGCGCATCCGGCTGGACAGCGGCGGCTACCGCCGCGATCACCTGCGCGCGCTGGCCCAGCGCGTTGAGGTCGCTGACACGGAGGTCCGCATCATGGGATCGAAATCAGAACTCCTACGCACCCTGGTCTCCGCCTCTGGCGGAAAATCCGGCGTAGTCGGTGTTCAGAGTTCTGTTCTGAAATGGCGCGCCCGGAGAGATTCGAACTCCCGACCCCCAGATTCGTAGTCTGGTGCTCTATCCAGCTGAGCTACGGGCGCACAGAAAGCCGGCAGCTGCCGGCCTTGCGGTCCCTCTAAACGGTTTGGACGCCGCTGGCAAGCCCGCGCCGGGGCCAGCCGCTCTGCGAGCCAGGTTGACGTCAGACCTCTTCGCTAGCGATCCCGCGCCGGCTGAATCCAGTCGGCGCCGACCTCCAGGGCGCTGTTCACAATCATAGGCATGATCGCGGGGGCCAATTCATACCGGCAAATGCATGAATTCATTCGCGCTCACCGCCAGCGCCCGAGTGAGGCGTTCGGCCTGTCGCTGAGTTACGCGCCCTCCTGCGCCGGCTTGCGCGGCATCCCCAAGGGCGTCGATGCGAGCGCGCTGGAGGCGACGTTTCGAGCCCATGGGGCTTCGCTTGCGCCCAGGCCCGAGAGCGAGGCCACGCAAAAATGGGGCGCCATCGCCGTCAACGGCAAGACCCTGCGCGGCAGCTTCGGCGCCTTCGCCGAACGCAAGGCGGCGAATATGCTCTCGGCTTTGCGCCAATGCGATCAGATCGTGCTCGGCCATATGATGTCGAGGAAAAGAGCAACGAAGTCCCGGCGGCTCCCGAGCTGATCGAGACGCTCGGGTTGAAAGGCTGCATGTTCACGCTCGACGCCGAGCATTGTCAAAAAAACTGTTCGAGCGCGTGATTGCTTCCGGCAATCACATGCTCACCCAAGTCAAGGACAACCAACCGCGCTTGCGACGGCGGCTCGAATGGGGAGCCGCCTGTCGTAAGCCGAGTGGCCGCGCGATCAGCCAAACCGGGGTCCGCAATCGCTGGGAAACGCGGGAATTGACAGTGTTTCCCGTCAAGGTGTGGCTTCATCGCACGTCGTGGGAAACGTTGGTCAAGACCGTGCTCCGTCTGGAGCGAACGGTTCATAAGCGCTACCCCAAGACGGGCTTGCTCGCCATTGGCGCAATCCTCCGATCGACAAGATATCGGAGCAATAGATCGGTCATTCGCGCCTCAGTTATGCAGGTCGAGACTCAGTCGATGGATCGCTTCGGCAACAAGCCAAGTCGACTCGCGCCGCCTTCGGCTTCAGCTTCCCTTCGATCCCGCCCGGGCGAGAATGCGCACGTGTCGGTCGAGCGCGAGCGTGTTGGCCCCCGCTTGTCGATAATAAGGATGCAGCCTTTCAGCGCGAGCGCCTGCCGATCGCCTCGCGGGCGGCGTCCGCAACGCCCGCCGCGGTCAGCCCGTAGCGCTCGAACAGATAGGACGCCGAACCCGTCGGCATGAAACCGGGGAAGCCGAGGATGCGGACGGGGCAGGGCCGGTAGCCGGCGACGAACTCAGCCACCGCCCCGCCTAGCCCACCGCGCTGCGAATGTTCCTCCACGGTGACGATGGCGCCGAGGTCCGCCGCCGCCCGGATCGCGCCCTCGTCGAGCGGCGCGATCGTCGCCATGTTGACGACGCGGGCGGACACGCCGGCCTGCGCCAGCGTCGCCGCCGCGTCGAGCGCGCGCGCGACCATGACGCCGCAGGCGAGGATCGCCACGTCGCCGCCCTCGCGCAACGTCTCGGCCTTGCCGATCTCGAACTGCGCGCCGGAAGGTCGCGGCAATTTCGGCACGCCGAAACGGCTGACGCGGATGAACACCGGCCCCACATGCGCCGCCGCCGCCTTAACAGCCTCGGCCGTCTGCCAGGGATCGGCGGGGACCAGGATCGCCAACCCCGGCAGCAGTCGCAACCAGCCGTAGTCCTCGATGGAGTGATGCGTCGGCCCCAGTTCGCCGTAGCCGACGCCGGGCGATTGGCCGACCAGCTTCACGTTGGCGTTGGAATAGGCGACGTCGGCCTTGATCTGCTCCAAGGCGCGGGCGGTGAGGAAGCAGGACGCGGCGCTGACGAACGGGATCTTGCCGCCGTTGGCAAGGCCGGAGCTGACGCCGACCATGTTCTGCTCGGCGATGCCGACATTGATCGTTCGCTCGGGCCAGCGCTTGCGGAACTCGCCGAGCTTGGAGGAGCCGACGCTGTCGTTGACCACGACGACGACGCGGGCGTCGCGATCGGCGACATCGATGAGCGAGGCGACGAAGGCGTCGCGGCAATCGAACAGGTCGGCGGAGGCGGGGGCGGCGGCGCTCACGGCTGGGTCAGCTCCTTCACCGCCTGCTCGAACTGGGCCCGATTGGGCACACCGTGGTGCCAGCCGACCTGATCCTCCATGTAGGATATTCCCTTGCCCTTGATGGTATGGGCGATCACGCACAACGGCCGGGCGGCGGCGTCGCGCGGCGCGAAAGTCTCGAGCAATGCCCCAACATCATGGCCGTCGACCTCGACGACATCCCAGCCGAAGGCGCGGAACTTGTCGGCCAGCGGCTCCAGATCGTTGGTGTCGGCGACGCGCGCGCCCTGCTGCAGCCTGTTGCGGTCGATGACCAGCGTCAGATTGGCGAGCTTGCGATGGCCGGCGGCCATCGCCGCCTCCCAGTTGCTGCCCTCCTGCAACTCGCCGTCGCCGGTGATGACGAAGACGCGATAGGGCGCCGCGTCGATCTGGCCGGCGATGGCGACGCCGACTGCGATTGGCAGCCCGTGGCCGAGCGGACCCGTGTTGGCCTCCACCCCCGGCACATAGTTGCGATTGGGATGGCCGTTCAGCATCGACAGCGGCTGCATGTAGGTCTTGAGCTGCTCGCGCGGGATGAAGCCGGCCTCGGCCAGCGTCGCGTAGAGCGAGCCGCTCGCATGTCCCTTGCTCAGAATGAGCCGGTCGCGCTGCGGCGCGCGCGGCCGCGCGGGATCGACGCGCATCACGCCGAAGTAGAGGGTCGCGAGAATGTCGATCACCGACATGTCGCCGCCCGGGTGCCCCTGCCGCGCCTCATGCACCATGGTGATAGCGCTCAAGCGGATCGCGCGCGCGTGAGCGCGGATGGCGCTCGTCAGGTCTTGCTCGGCGGCCAAGGTCATGTATCGCTCAACGGAAAACGGGGGCATGGGGAACGGGCGCGTCGGCGCCGTGCCGGTAGATCGGCCAACCAAGATAGCGCGTGATCGCCTCGTTGACGGCCTCGGCGTGCTGACCGCGCACCATCGCGACATGGTGCTCGAAGCCATTGCGCGCGATGAAGCCGAGCAGCGGGCGCAAGCGCTCGACTTTCGTGACGGCGATGCCGCCGTCCATCGGGAACGGATCAGAAGTGAACTCGCCTTCGCCGACATAAGCCTTGATTGTTCCGAGCCGGTCGTCGGTCGAGACGCGGAAGAACGTCATCGGTCCCGGCTGCACCTTGCCCTTGACGGCGCCGAAGCATTTCTCGCGGCCGATCACCGTGCCGAGCACATCGAGTTCGCCAATCTCCGGCGTCTCCCCGATGAAGCTCTTGGGGTAGTTGCCGCAATGGGTGCAGACGCACTTGTCGGCTTCGTACCCGTAATTGTTGTTCCAATCGAGAATGGCCGAAGGCGTTCCCGCGGCGAGCGCCAGCGCATACATCGAGATCGCGCCCATCACGTCGACCTCGCAGGCGCTGGGCGCGAGCTTCTCGCCCATCATGCTCATGGTCACGCAGGTCGCGCAGCCGAAATTGTCTTGCAGCGAGCGCCAGCACTGGATCGCGCTGGCGTCGCATTCGTTCTCCTCGATCCAACGATTGACCGCGATTCCCCACTTCGCCTGCCTGGCGATCGTCTCGCGCTTGATATGCGCAGGGATGCGGCCGTAAGCGGCGATCTCGTCGACAACCGAGCGAACATCGGCTGCGTCGTCGCTGAGCGCCTGCGCCGCGGAGATGATCTCGGAGAGATCGACGGTGACGACGGTCAGGCCCGAGGCCTGCAGCAGCTTCTCGCTGAAGCGCATGGTCTGGAACGCGCCGGTGCGGGCGCCGATGGCGCCGATCCGCGCGCGCTTCAGGCCGCGCACGACGCGGCAGACGCGGGCGAAACGGTCGAGGTCGGCAGCGAATTCAGCGCCGTCGACGTCGCTGGTGTGGCTCGTCGTATCGGTGAACGGCACGCCGTACTGATAGAAATTGTTGGCGACAGAGAACTTGCCGCAGAAGGCGTCGCGCCGGCTGGCGACGTCGACCTTGTCGATCTCGTCGTTGCTCGCCTGCAACAGGATCGGCACGCCGAGCCGGGCCGCGTTGACGAGTTCGAGAATCGCGATCTCGTCGCCGAAATTCGGCAGGCAGATCACGAGGCCGTCGATGGCGTCCGCCTGCGCGCGAAAATGCGCGGCGTATTTGCGCGCGTCCTCGCGCGATTGCACGGCGCCGTTCTTGGTCGCCTCGACCGGCAGGATCGAACAGGCGACGCCGAGCTTGTCGAGTTGCGCGATCAACTGCGCGCGCGTGGCGAGCGCCGGCGCGGCGTTGAAGAACTCCCGGCTGCCGACGACGAGCCCCAAGGCGATCGGTTGATGACTGCGCTTGCTCATGCTCGTGCGCGCCCCTCGTTTTCCAGTGGCGGCGGCGCGGCTCCGGCGTCGAAGACCCGCCGCTCCCCCGTTTTCGACATTTCGATAAATTTCGATTTTTATCGTTTAGTCGCATTCGTCGCATTTGTAAAGCCTGCCGCGGCGTCGCCGCCCACATTCCGCCGCCGGTCTGCGATCCCGGCCGTCGCGACCGGTTGAACGACGCTCCGTCGGCGTGAAGTTCGCGCGGACAATGAGAGCCTTGGGCCGATCCTGCGCCCGCACCGTCGCAGCGGACGCATGCGCCCGCGGACCGCGTCCGTCCCGTGCGAGCGCGCCCGATGCGACGGCGGCGTCGAAACGCAGGGCGATTTCCAGCTTCGATCATTTTCGCGCGTTGACAGAGTTCAAGAAAAATGCGAAGCACTCGACAACAAAAGGAAGCAAACACGAGCGGGGAGGTCGAGTTCGAAGCCAGGCGATCCAGAGCGCCTTACCTTTCCCCCCGTTTCGTTTCAAATCAGCGCCGGCCGCGGCATCCGGCTTGCGCAGGCCGCGCTTTCGCAACGCGGCGCCGTCGATGCTGTCTTTGAAAGCTGACTGGGAGGTACAATGAAACTTCGCAACGCCCTCGCCGCCGCGCTGCTCGCGAGCGCCGCCTTCGCCGCGCCGGCAATGGCCGCCGATCTCATCGCGGTCATCACCCCGTCGCACGACAACCCGTTCTTCAAGGCCGAGGCCGAAGGCGCGGAGGCCAAGGCGAAAGAGCTGGGCTACGAGGCGCTCTCGCTCGTCCACGACGACGACGCCAACAAACAGTCGCAGTTGATCGACACCGCCATCGCGCGCGGCGCCAAGGCGATCATCCTCGACAACGCCGGCGCCGACGCAACGGTCGCCGCAGTGGAGAAGGCCAAGGACGCCGGCATTCCCTCGTTCCTGATCGACCGCGAGATCAACGCCACTGGCGTCGCGCTGGCGCAGATCGTCTCCAACAACTACCAGGGCGCCCAGCTCGGCGGCCAGGAGTTCGTCAAGCTGATGGGCGAGAAGGGCAACTATGTCGAGCTGGTCGGCAAGGAATCCGACACCAACGCCGGCATCCGCTCCAAGGGCTATCACGACGTGATCGACGAATATCCCAACCTCAAGAGCGTCGCGCGCCAGTCCGCCAACTGGAGCCAGCCCGAGGCTTATTCCAAGATGGAGTCGATCCTGCAGGCCAATCCCAACATCAAGGGCGTCATCTCCGGCAACGACACGATGGCGATGGGCGCGGAAGCGGCGCTGCTGGCGGCCGGCCGCAAGGACGTGATCGTGGTCGGCTTCGACGGCTCCAACGACGTGCGCGACTCGATCCTGAAGGGCGAGATCAAGGCGACCGTGTTGCAGCCCGCTTATCGCGAGGCTCAACTCGCCGTGGAGCAGGCCAACGACTACATCAAGAGCAAGACTGCGCCGAAGACCGAGAAGCAGCTTATGGACTGCGTTCTGATCAACAGCGCCAACGCGGCCAAGCTTGAGACTTTCGCCCTGAAGCCCTGAGCTTTCTAGAAGCCGTCGCGCGCGGGATCTGCTAGCCCGCGCGTTTTTCCGTGGAGACAATCATGCGTTGGGTTGGCGCCGCCGCCGTCGTTCTCGCCGCGCTGACGCTCGCATCCTGCAAGATCGTCGCGACATCGGACGTGAAGGCGCTCGCGGAGACGGGCGCGGCCAAGGGCGCCGCGCCGTTCGATCCCGACAAGATGGTCGCCGAGATCTGGACGCCGAAGGTCGTTCCCCATTTCGAGAAACGCGCCGGGTCTTTCGTCGAGGTGCGCAATCTCGCAGCCAAATCGCCCGACGAAGCGGGCGCGAAATACGGCTACCGGCCCAAGTCCGACGGATCGCCCTGGACGGTGATGGTGAGGCTCGAAGGCGTCATCGTCGCCGCCGACACCGAGTCGCGCGCCGCCACCATCGGCGTCGACGCGAGCGGTCAGGGCAAGACCGACGCCGCCGTGCAGATCGGGCCGGCCATGCGCGGCACCGCCATCCGCGACGCGCTCGACTTCGTGTCGTTCAACGACTTCACCAACCAGATCGACTTCGCCCGCTACGGCAAGGCGTTCAACCTGCACGTCAACAAGAGCGTGCTCGAAAAGCTTCCGCGCGACAATCTCATCGGCCGCAAGGTTTCGGTTGTCGGCGCCTACGCGCTTGGCGCCGGCGATCCGCCGCTGGTGACGCCGGTCGAGATCAAGCTCGGGCCCAAGCCATGAGCGACGACGTCGTCCTGCGCCTGGAAGGCGTCACCAAGGTCTATTCCGGCACAGTCGCCTTGCGCAGCGCCGATTTCGAGATCCGCAAGGGCGCGGTCAACGTTCTCGTGGGCGAAAACGGGGCCGGCAAGTCGACGATGATGAAGCTCGTCGCCGGCGTCGAGACGCCGACGAGCGGGCGCATCCTGCTTGATGGCCGCGAGGTCAAATTCGCCGACACGTCCGCAGCGATGGCGGCGGGCGTCGGCATGGTGTTTCAGGAGTTGAACCTGTTCGGCAATCTCACGGTGGCCGAAAATATCTTCGCCAACCGAGAGATCATGAAGGCCGGCCACATCGATCACGCCGAGCAGGAGCGGCAGGCGGGCGAGCTGATGGCGCGGCTGCAAACCGGCGTCGATCCTAAGGCGATGGTTGAGGATCTGATGATCGGTCAGCAGCAACTGGTCGAGATCGCCAAGGCCACCGCTCGCAACGCGCGCATCCTGATCATGGACGAGCCGACCTCGGCGCTCAGCGCGCCGGAGGTCGAGATCCTGTTCCGCGTCATCGCCGATCTCAAGGCGAAGGGCGTCGCCATCGTCTATATCTCGCACCGGCTCGAAGAGCTGATCCGCATCGGCGATTACATCACCGTGCTGCGCGACGGCCGGGTGACCGGCTCGCGCGCGATGGCGGATGTCGACGTGCCGTGGATCGTGCGCCAGATGATCGGCTCCGACGCCAAGGATTTTTCGCAAGCCGGCGATCACGCGTTCGGCGAGGAAATGTTGCGGCTGGAGGACATCAGCCTGCTGCGCGCCACCGGCGGCTACGCCGTCGATCACGTCTCGCTCACCGTGCGCGCGGGCGAGATTCTCGGCGTCTACGGCCTGATGGGCGCCGGACGCAGCGAATTGCTGGAATGCATTATCGGCCGCCATCCCCTCGCCGCCGGTCGCATCTTTGTTGACGGCCGTCCCGTGCGCGAGCGCGACATCGGCGGGCGCATCGCGCGCGGGTTGGCGTTGATCCCGGAGGACCGGCAGCGCGACGGTCTGGCGCAGATCCTCTCGATTGGCGAGAACCTCGTGATGTCGAGCCTGCACAAGCTCGCGCGCGTCTTTCACATCTCCGCGTCGGCGGAGGCGGAGGCAATCAAGCGCGAGGTGCGCGATCTCTCGATCAAGGTCGTCGACGCCTCGGCGCCGGTCTCCTCGTTGTCGGGCGGCAATCAGCAGAAGGTCGTCATCGGCAAGGCGTTGTTGACCGAGCCCAAGGTTCTGCTGATGGACGAACCGAGCCGCGGCATCGACATTGGCGTTAAGGGCGACGTGTTCCGCATCATGCGCGGGCTCGCCGCGAAGGGCCTGGGAATCGTCTTCGTCACCTCCGATCTCGACGAGGCGCTGGCGCTCTCGGACCGCATCGCCGTGATGAGCAAGGGCAGGCTGACGGCCATGCTCGACCGCGCGGGCGCGACGGGGGCCGCCATCGTCGCCGCGTCTTCCGTCGGGCATGGGCCCGCGCCGCTCAAGGGAACGCTTCAATGACCGCAGCCGCGCAACGGAGCGCCTCCCGCCGCACCGGCGGCTCGCTGACGCTCAATCTGATGCGGCTGCGCACGTTCATCGCGTTGTTCGCGGTGCTGATCGTGTTCTCCTTCGCCGCGCCGAACTTTTTGTCGACGGCGAACCTCGTGCTGATGTCGAAACACGTCGCGCTCAACGCGTTCCTCGCCATCGGCATGACCTTCGTCATCGTCACCGGCGGCATCGATCTCTCGGTCGGCTCGATCGTCGGCCTGTGCGGCATGACCGCGGGCGGGCTGATCCTGCACGGGATCGAGCTGCCGATCGGCTACACCGTCCTGTTCAACGTCTACGAGATCGTCCTCATCACGCTGCTGCTCGGCGTCTTGATCGGCTTCCTCAACGGCCTGCTGATCACACGCCTGAACGTCGCGCCGTTCATCGCCACACTGGGCACGCTCTATGTCGCCCGCGGCGCCGCCTTGCTCTCCTCCGATGGCGCGACCTTCCCCAACCTCGAAGGCAATCCCGCCCTGGGAACGACGGGCTACGGCTTCATCGGCGCCGGCTCGTTCCTGCATCTGCCGGTTTCGATCTGGCTGCTCGTCGTTGTCGCGCTCGCCGCGGCCTACCTTGCGCGCTGGACCCCGCTCGGCCGGCACATCTTCGCAGTCGGCGGCAACGAGCGGGCGGCGGCGCTTTCGGGCATCCGCGTCGTCAGGGTGAAGATATTCGTCTACATGTTCTCCGGCTTCTGCGCCGCCATCGTCGGCCTCGTGGTCTCCTCGGAGCTGATGGCCGCGCATCCCGCGACGGGCGAAAGCTTCGAACTCAACGCCATCGCCGCTGCCGTGCTCGGCGGCACCTCGATGTCGGGCGGGCGTGGAACGGTCGGCGGCACCGTCATCGGCGCTTTCGTCATCGGCATCCTCTCCGACGGCCTCGTCATGATGGGCGTCAGCTCGTTCTGGCAGATGGTGATCAAGGGCGTCGTCATCATCGCGGCGGTCGTCGTCGATCAGGCGCAGCGCAAGTTGCAGGCCCGCGTGGCGTTGCAGCAGATGACCTCGGCGGCGTGACCGAAGGGGGACTTTGCGAAAATCGCGCTAGTTTTGCGATTGGCGCCGGATTTGCGATACGGTTCGGCGAATCGCAAACCCGCCGCCGGACCGGGCAGGGGCCTTCGCCGGCGCCGACGACCGGCGCAGGACGCGCCGGCAGGGCGAGAATTGATCGGACGGACAAGGACATGCGGGTCTCCAAAGCTGCCGCTCCGCGGCGTTCTCTGCGCAGCGGCGGCGCGAGGCAGGCCGACCCCGACCTGAACGGCCTGCTCGCCGAACCGCGCCGGATGAAAATTCTCGACTGGCTGAAGGAGGAAGGCAGCGCCCGGGTCCGCGACCTCAGCGCGGCCTTCGCGGTGTCCGAAGCCACGATCCGGCAGGACCTGGAGAAGCTCGAGGTCGAGGGCCACATCACCCGCCAGCACGGCGGCGCTTTCCTGCAGACGGTTCCCAAGCAGGTCGAGACCCTGTCGCTTCAGCATATGGAGAACATCGACAGGAAACGAAAGATCGGCATGAAGGCGGCAAGCCTGGTCGGCGACGACGAAACGATCATCCTCGACGCCGGCTCGACGACGACCGAGATCGCCCACAATCTGCTGGCCCGCAACTCGCTCACGGTGATCACCAACGCGCTCAACATCGCGCTGATGCTCGGCGCCGTTCCCGGCTACGCCATTCATATGCCGGGCGGCCAGTTCAAGGCGCCGACGCTTTCGCTGAGCGGCGACAAGGCCGCCGAATATTTCGAGGACGTCTACGCCGGCAAGTTGTTTCTCGCCACCGCGGGCGTGGCGATCGAGACCGGCCTGACCTACCCGAGCTTCGCCGACCTGCATCTCAAGCGGGCGATGATCCGGGCCGCTTCGCGCGTCTATCTCGTCGCCGACTCGACCAAGATCAACCGGCCCTCGTTCACCCGGCTCGGCGCGCTCGAAATGATCCACTCGTTCATCACCGACGACGGCATCAGCGACGAGGATGCGAAAGCGTTCGAATCCAAAGGCATCGAGATCATTATCGCCTGCTGAAGCGATGTCCTCCCGGCGCCTGCCGCCTTGCGGCGTCAGCCGCGGCCGGCTGATCGGGGCCGCGCGGGCGTTTGGCGCGCTGGCGCAGAATGCTTCCTCCGCCGGCCAGCGCCAGGACCGCGATGATGACGACGCCCTCGACGACGTCCTGCGTTCCGGGCGGCAGCTTGGCGATCTGCATCGTCGTTACGATCAGCACCAGCAGCACGGCGCCGAACAGCGTCCCGACCGCCGTGCCGGCGCCGCCGAAGATCAACGTGCCGCCGAGCACCACCGCGCCGAGCGATTGCAGCAGGAACGGCTGGCCCATCTCCAGGAAGGCGCCGCCGACATAGGCCCCCTGCAACAGCCCGGCGAAGGCGGCGAGCACCGAGCTGGCGACAAAGGCGGCCGCGGTGACGCGCTCGACTCTGACGCCCGCCAGCCGCGCCGCGACGGCGTTCTGGCCGACGGCCGACAGGCAGCGTCCGTAGGCCGTTCGGTTCAGGATCAGCGAAGCGGCGACGACGGCGACAAGCGCCAGCGCCGCCATGATCGGGAAGCCGGCGATGCGCGCCGTCGCGATCATGCGCAACGCCGGGGGGATGACGAAGCCGGGAATCGCGCGGTTGGCGAGCAGCGACGCGGTCGCCAGCACGTAGCCGGTCGCCAGCGTCGCGATGATGGCGGGGATGCGCAGGACGATGACCAGCGCCGCATTGAGCGCGCCGACGACAAGACCCAGCGCCAAAGTCGCGATCACGCCAAAAACGATGCGCCCGTCGTGGCCGGCGACGACGATCAGCGCGATGAAGGCGCTTAGCGTCATCACGCTGGCGATGGAGAGATCGATGTTGCCGCCGCCGGTGGTGACGACGGCCATCTGACCCAGCGCGACCAGCGTCAGGAACGCGCCCGTCACCGCCACGCCGCTGAGGCTCGACAGCGTGAACTGGCTCGTCATCGCCGACAGGATGGTCCACAGGATCAACACCCCGAGCAACGACCAGATCCAGCGGTTGCGGGCGATCCACTCGGACAACGAAAAATGCTTCACGTCCGCCCCCCGCGGCTGAGCGATTTCAGCGCCAGGATCAGCACCAGCAGCGCGCCCTGCACGGCGGCGTTGTAATCCGGGCTCACGTTGAGCATGCCGAGCAGCGCGCCGATCAACGACAGCGTCACCGAGCCCGCGACGACGCCGAGCGGCGAGATCAGGCCGCCGGCGAGGCTGCAGCCGCCGATGACGACCGCCGCAACCGAGAGCAACGTATAGGCGCCGCCCGCGTTGTAGTCGCTGGCGGTGTTGATCGCCGTCAGCGCGAGGCCGGCGAGCATTCCGAACAGGCTCGCCAGCAGATAGCGCAGCGCCGCGTATTTCGGCGCCGACCAACCCGACCGCTCCATCGCTGCAGGATTGGCGCCGAAAGCGCGCAGCGTCACGCCGAACGGCGTGCGGTCGACGACGAAAGCGGCGAGTCCGATCAAGGCGAGCACGACAAATGTGGTCGGAACGTGCGGGATCGACCAGCCGACCGCCGCCGTCAGCCATTCCGGGCTCGATCCGCCCGGCGTCGGTTGCAAGGTGTAGGCGACGCCGCTCCAGATGAACGAGGCGCCGAGCGTCACGACGATGGCGGGAATCCGGCGCAACTGGATCAGCGCGCCCAGTCCGCAATAGGCGGCGACGCCCGCCAGCATGGCGAGAACCCCAGTCAGCGGCCGGTCGACGAGCCACGTCGCGCTCAGCACATTGACGAGACCGGCGAAGGCGCCGATGCCGAGGTCGATCTCGCTGCCGCCGACGACGAACATCTGCCCGACGGCGACCAGCGCAACCGGCGCCGCCGCCCACAGTAGGAGATCGAGCCCGAACACCGAGGCGATCCTGGAGTTCTCGGCCATCATGATCGCGAGCACCGCAACAAGGATGAGGAACGGCGCTGCGCCCGTCAGCGCTCGGGCCCACAGGCTCGCGCCGCGCGCGGCGACATGGCCGCCCGACCGCTCGGAGGCGGCGGAAAAGGATGCGGCGACGATCGCCTGCTCGGTGATCTCCTCGTCGCGCAGTTCCGCGACAATGCGACCTTGGCTGAACACCAGCACGCGGTCGCATTCGAGAAACTCGAGGTCCTCGGTCGAATGCCAGAAGATCAGCTTGCCCGCGCGGGCGATCTCCGCGGCCAGTTGATAGAAATCGCGCTTCGCCGCCACGTCGACGCCGCGCGTGGGATCGTCGAGCAGGATAATCGGCGCGTCGGCGACCAGCGCGCGGGCGACCAGCGCCTTCTGCTGGTTGCCGCCGCTGAGGTCGAGAATGCCGGACCGCAATCGGGCGACGTCGAGCCGCAGCCGTTCGGCGGCCGGCGTCACGGCGCGGCGCTCGTCGTCGCGCGACAGCCAGCGCCACATCGGCATGTCGGAGATCCGCCCCAGGCCGATGTTCTCCAGCACGCTCCACAGCGCGAACACGCCCTCGCGCGCACGGTCGCCGGAAACGAAATTCGCGCCGCCGTCGCGCCGCACGCCGGCGTCTTGGCGGCGCGGCGCGAAAACTCGGTGCAGCAGCTCTTTCTGGCCGCTGCCTTCGAGGCCGGCGAGCCCGACCACTTCGCCCTCGCGCAGTTCGATCTCGCGTCCGAGCGGGGCGACGATGTCGCCGCTGAGGCGCACGCGCACTTGGGCCTGTTCGGGGGGCGATTTCGCGCGCAGCGCCTGCGGCAGCGCCGCCGCCTCGCCGCCCATCATGCGCACGAGATCGGGCACGCCGACGCCCGCCGTCGCGCCGTTGAAGATCAGCGCTCCGTTGCGCAGCACCGCCACCCGGGCGGCGACGTCGACGATCTCGAACAGCTTGTGGCTGATGAAGATGAACGCCACGCCCTTGTCCGCCTGGGCGTGGATATAGGCGCGCAATTGCTGGCTGCGCTCCGGACCCAGCGACGAGGTCGGCTCGTCGAGAATGATCAGTTTTGCGTTGGGCGCCGTCGCCGCGCGGGCGATCTCCACCATCTGCCTCTCGGCGAGCGGCAGCGCGCCGACCTCACGGTCGGCCTCGATCGCATTGCCGGGGAACACCGCGTCGAGCGCCGCGCGCGCCCGCTGGCGATAGACCCCGCGCCAGCCCGGACGCGTGCGCGCCGCCTCGGGCGCCTCGAGATAGAAATTCTCCGAGACGGTAAGGTTGCCGCACAGCGACAGTTCCTGATGCACCATGCGCACGCCGATCGCCTGGGCGTCGCTCGCATTGTAATAATCGAAGCCGAGCTCGCGCCCGGCGAAGACGAACCGGCCGGAGTCCGGCCGCGTCGCGCCGCAGACTATGCGCATCAGCGTGCTCTTGCCGGCGCCGTTGCCGCCGACGAGGCCGAGCACCTCGCCGTAGCCGATATCGAGCGAAATGTCGGCATTGGCCTTGGTCGGGCCGAAGGCCTTGCTCACCCCTTGCAGCGAGACCAGCGGCGCGCGCGGCGGCGCTCCGGCGGACTGCGCGACCGCAACGGTTCTGAGATCCATGGGTCGGCTGTCGATCATGCGCGCGTCTTCGGGTACGAAAAGGGCTTGCCGGGCCGGAGGGGGCGCGCCCGGCAGGCGCACAGCCGCATCATGCGGTCGGCGCTAGGCGGATTGCCCTCACTTCTTGGCGAGCAGGTTCTGCTGCACCCATTCCTCGGAATAGGTGGGGCTGACGATCATGCCCGAGGGGAGATCGGCGAACTGCTTGAGGTTGTCCTGCGTGACCGTCGCGACCGGCATGATCATCAGTTTCGGCGGATTGGCGCCCTTGACCATTTCCAGCGCGAGCCAGAACGCGGCGCCGCCGATGCCGGGCGTCGTGTTCATCGAGATCGTCTCGTAACCGCTCGCCGCCTTCGCCGCCCACCATTTGATGAAGTCGGTCGAGCCGCCGCCCTCGATGATCGGCGGCTTGTCCTTGTAGGGCCCGCCAAACTGGTCGAACGCCTGGGCGATGCCAAAATCGTCGCTGCCGCCCTGGCCGAGCACGGCGTCGACATGCGGCAGGCTCGGCAGCACGTTGGCGATGGCCGATTGCGCGACCGAGGCCGTCGCCTGCCCGTAGACGGTCGCCACCACCTTGATGTCGGGATATTCCTTCAGCGCCGCTTCCTGCGCCTCGAACATGTCGTGATCGGGCGCCGAGCCCTTCACGCCGCGCACCTGCAACACATTGCCCTTGCCGCCGAGCTTCTTGAACACCCACTCGGCCTCCGCCTTCTTGTAGCCGGTGAAGTCGAAGTTGAGCTGATAGTTGCACGGCGCCGAGGCGATGGAATCGAAGCTGACGATCTTGACGCCGGCCTTGCAGGCCTTCTCGATCACGCCGTTGACCGCGGTCTCGGAAGCCGCATCGACCGCGATGGCGTCGACGCCCTTGAGGATCAGTTCGGCGATCTGGCTGTTCTGCTGCGCGACCGTGCCGTCGCCGTTGAGCACGATATAGTCGGCGATCTTGCCGGCGGCCTTGGCCTCCTTGGCGGAAGCCTCGAACGCCTCGACCATCTGGTGCCGCCAGGTGTTGCCGTAATAGGCGTTGCTGAGCGCGATGACGGGCTTCTCCGGCGACGCCAGCGCCGCCGTCGAGCTCGCCGCCAGCAGCGGCGCGGCGGCGAGCGCGCCCCAAATCGTCATCCTATTCATCGCGTTTCCTCCCAACGTGCGGCGCCGGCTGCTCCGGTCCGTCTGCCGAAGCTTCATGCCACAGAGATTGACATGATGCAAGTTAGGTCATTATACCAGTTTAAGCTACGGAGACGCTTCGCAAAGCGGCCCCGCGAACGGGAGGAACAGGCTCATGACGACGATCGCACTCTTCGGCGCCGGGGGAAAAATGGGCTATCGCCTCGCGACCAACTTTCAACGCTCGCCCTATGAGGTGCGCCATGTCGAACTCGCGCCTGCGGGGCGCGAGCGGCTGAAATCGGGGCTGGGGATCGATTGCATCGACGCCGACGCCGCGCTCGAAAAGGCCGACGTCGTCATTCTCGCCGTGCCGGACACGCATATCGGCAAAGTCGCGGCGGGCATCGACAACATGCTGCGGCCGGGGACGATGGTGATCGCGCTCGACGCCGCCGCGCCGTTCGCCGGCCACCTGCCCAAGCGGCCGGACCTCACCTATTTCGTGACCCACCCCTGCCACCCGCCGATCTTCAACGACGAAACCGAGATGGCCGCCAAACACGACCATTTCGGCGGCGTTCACGCCAAGCAGCACATCGTCAGCGCGCTGATGCAGGGGCCGGAAGGCGACTACGGCAAGGGCGAGGAGATCGCCAAGGTGATCTGGGCGCCGGTGATGCGCTCCCACCGCGTCACCGTCGAGCAGATGGCGCTGCTGGAGCCCGGCCTCTCCGAGACGGTCGCGGCGACGCTGCTCGACGTCATGCGCGAGGCGATGGACGAGGTGGTGGCGCGCGGCGTGCCAAAGGAAGCGGCGCGCGACTTCCTGCTCGGCCACATGAACGTGCTCGCCGCCGTCATCTTCGGCGAGACCCCGGGCGTGTTCTCCGACGCCTGCAACAAGGCGATCCAGTTCGGCAGGCCGGCGCTGATGCAGCCCGACTGGAAGAAGGTGTTCGAGCCCGCCGAGATCGCCGCGAGCATCCAGCGCATCACCTGAGGACCGCGCTCAGCCCCGGCTTGGAGCGTGATGCGTGTACAGCTTGGCCGAGCGGTCGAGGTGGCGGGTCATCGCCTCCTCGGCGGCTGCGACGTCGCCGGCGGCGATGCGCTCGACAATCTCCTTGTGCTCGGCGAGCGTGACGTTCTCCTTGCCGGTCCAGATCAGCACTTCGGTGTGATAAGCCTTCAGCCAGCTCAGCATCGCCTCGCTGACGGCCTCGAACAGCGGATTGCCGCTGATCGCAGCGATGTGCGTATGAAAGCGCATGTCGGCGTTGATGAACGCGTCGGGCTGCTTCAACTGCCGGCGTTGCGTCTCGACCGCCTCGCGCAGCGCGGCGACGTCGGCCGGCGTCGCCTTCGCCGCGGCCTCGCGGACCATGCCGAGCTCGAAGAAGCGGCGCGCCGCTTTGAGATGTTCGAGCGAGGCGGGCGATGCCGACAACAGCACCTGCGCCACCGCGTCGACCTGCTGCAGCACGGATTTCGCGGTCGGCTGCCGCACCTTGGCGCGCTCGCCGTGCGAGATCGTCAACAGCCCCATGTTGCTGAGCTGCTGCATCGCCTCGCGGATCGCCGGCCGCCCGACGCCGAAGCGCTCCATCAGCGTGCGCTCGGACGGCATGGCGTCGCCGGGCAGCAACTCGCCGCTGGCGATCAGCGCCTTCAGGCGATCGAACACCTCGTCCGACAGCTTGCGGCGGACGATGGGATCGGGGGAAACGTTCATCTCTCAGCGGTCAATCGAAAGAGCCTGCGATTCGAGGGTGAAATTTGCCATCGCCGGCCAAGCAGCGGCAAGCGGGTTGCGCTCACAGATGTGATGGCATAGTCATTATACCTGTTCAAGACCCTACGTGGGCTGTCTCGGGCGCCGAAGCCATGACCGCATCCGTCATCCGCATGACCTATCGGATCGAGACCGGCGGCGACGTCGCCGCGCTCGCGCAGAAGATCGCCAGCGATCAATCCACGGGTACATTTGTACCCGTCCCGGGCGAAACGCCGGAGCTGAAGGCGCGGGTCGGCGCGCGCGTAGTCGCGGTGCGTCCGCTGGAGCCGTTCAAGTCCCCGTCGTTCCCGCAGGCGCGGCCCGGCGCGGACGGGCTGTTCCACCGCGGCGAAGCCGATATCGAGTTTCCCCTGGAGGCGGTCGGCACGGATCTGGCCGCGCTTACGACCATCGCCATCGGCGGCGTCTGGTCCATCCGGGGTTTTAGCGGCGTGCGGATCGTCGACATGAAGCTGCCGCCGGAGTTCGGCGCGGCGCATCCGGGGCCGCAGTTCGGCGTCGAGGGCAGCCGCGCGCTGACCGGGGTCCGCGGCCGCCCGATCATCGGCACCATCGTCAAGCCCGCGCTCGGCCTCAGACCGCACGAAACCGCCGAGATGGTGCGCGAGCTGGCCGAAGCCGACGTCGATTTCATCAAGGATGACGAGAAGCTGATGAGCCCCGCCTATTCGAGCCTGGAGGCGCGGGTGAAGGCGATCATGCCGATCCTGCTCGAGCGCGAGCAAAAGACGGGCCGCAAGGTGATGTACGCCTTCGGCATTTCGCACGCCGACCCCGACGTGATGATGCGCAACCACGACATCGTCGCCGACGCCGGCGGCAATGCGGCCGTCGTCAACATCAACTCCATCGGCTATGGCGGCTTCGCCTATTTGCGCAAACGTTCGCGCCTCGTGCTGCACGCGCATCGCAACGGCTGGGACATCCTGACCCGCCATCCCGGCCTCGGCCTCGATTTCCGCGTCTATCAGCAATTCTGGCGGCTGCTCGGCGTCGACCAGTTCCAGATCAACGGCATCGGCGCCAAGTATTGGGAGCCCGACGATTCCTTCGTCCGCTCTTTCCAGGCGCTGTGCGAGCCGCTGTTCACGCCCGCCGACCGCCCGCTGCCGGTGGCCGGCTCCGGGCAATGGGGCGGACAGGCGCCGCAGACCTACGCGCGCACGGGTGAGACCGTCGACCTGCTCTACCTCTGCGGCGGCGGCGTCGTCAGCCATCCCGGCGGCCCTGCGGCGGGGGTGCGGGCGGTGCGGCAGGCGTGGGAGGCGGCGGTCGCCGGCGTAGCGCTCGAAACCTACGCCAAAGACCATCCGGAGCTTGCCCAGTCGATCGTCAAGTTCGGCGGCTCCGGCGAGGCCGCCTGAGCATGTCGAAGCCGCTGCTCTCCTACTACGGCGACGACCTCACCGGCTCCACCGACGTGATGGAGGCCTTGAGCTCGCGAGGAGTTCCGACTGTGCTGTTTGTGCAGGAGCCCACGCCCGCGCGGCTGGCGAAGTTTCCGCAAGCGCGCGCCATCGGCATCGCCGGCTCCAGCCGCAGCGAAACGCCGCAATGGATGGATGAGCATCTCACGCCGGCGTTCGCGTGGCTTAAGGGCCTCGGCGCCGACTTTTGCCACTATAAGGTCTGCTCGACCTTCGATTCGAGCCCTGACGTCGGCAGCATCGGCCGCGCCATCGACATCGGCGCGCGCGTGTTCGAAGCGGCCTTGACGCCGCTGGTGGTCGGCGCGCCGCAGCTCAAGCGCTACACCGCCTTCGGGCATCTGTTCGCCGCCTACCAGGGCCAGGCCTATCGTATCGACCGGCACCCCGTTATGGCCCGTCATCCGGTCACGCCGATGGACGAGGCGGACCTGCGCCTTCATCTGCGCAGGCAGACGGCGAAAGCCGCCGGTCTCGTCGACGTGACCGATCTCAGCGCGCCGGACGTCGACGCCCGCGCCGACGCCGTAATCGCCGCCGGCGCCGAAATCGTGCTGTTCGACGTCATCGACTTGGCCACGCAGCGCGCCGTCGGCCGTCAGCTCATGCGGCTGGCGCCGCGGGCGCCTTTTGTCGTCGGCTCCTCGGGCGTCGAATACGCGCTGCTGCACGCGTGGGCCGAAGCCGGGGTCATCCCGGGGAGCGCGAGCTTCGCGTCGCCGGGGCCGGTCGATCGCATCGCCGTCGTCTCGGGAAGCTGCTCGCCGACCACCGCGCGCCAGATCCGGTTTGCCGAAGCGCAGGGGTTCGAAGCGCAGGCGCTCGATCCCCGCCGGCTGGCGGCGAGCGAGCCGGCCGCGATCGAGGAGGCGATCGCGCAAGGCCTCGCCGCTCTCGCCAGCGGCCGCAGCGTCGTGCTCTACACCGCGCTCGGGCCCGAGACCGACGTTGGCGATCAGCTGTCCCGGGACGGTGGGCGCCACGCCATCGGCGCCTCGCTCGGCCGCATTCAGCGGGCGCTGGTCGAACGCGCGGCGCTGCGCCGGGTCGTCGTCGCAGGGGGCGACACGTCGAGCCACGCGCTGCGCCAGATGGGCGTTTACGCCTTGACGACGCGTCTGCCGCTGCCGTCCACTCCGGGATCGCCGCTTTGCACGGCCTGGAGCGACGCTGCCGATTTGCACGGCCTGGAAGTCGCTCTGAAAGGCGGACAGGTCGGCAACGACGATTATTTCTGCCAGATCAGGTCGGGCGTCCCCTGAGCGGCGACGCCGCTGGCCGCCTCACTGTCACCGAAATTTCGGCCAAACGTACCCGCGCGTTCGCCGTCGGCTTGCGGCCGCGTGAGGCGGGTTCAGCGGGCGGCGGAGGCCTTGAGCTCGGCGAACGCCGTGGCGCAGCGCGACCCCTGTAGCCGCGGCGGCCTTCACTCGTTAAGAACGCCCGGCGCCGATGTCGGCGCCATCATCGAGGCTGTGAACCTTAATGCGCTCCGCCGTCTCCGTCCTGCTACTTCTGCTCGCCCTCGCCGCAGCCGGCGCGGGCTTTGCGGAACAACTGGGGCGTCTGTCCACGCCCGTTCCCGCGCAGGGCTTTTTCGTCGCCGCAGCCGTCTTTCTGCTGCTTTTGGTCTTGCGTCTGCTGCCGCTCGCCGTCCGTCGCCCGATCGTCTTCCTGTTGACGCTGGTCATGCTTTCCGGCCTTGCTGGCGGGGTCTACTACATTCAATTTGTCTTCAAGCCGCAATTCCTCAAGGGCGTTCTGGCGCAGGCGTTCGCCCCAAAGCCGACCGCCGTCTCGGTGGAGGCGGTGCGGATGGAGCCGTGGGCGCCGCAGCTTTCCGCGATTGGCACGGTGCGCGCCTATCAGGGCATCGCCATCGCGCCGCAGGTCGCCGGCGTGGTGACGGGCCTCCACTTCCAGTCCGGCGAGAACGTGCAGGAGGGCGCGCCGCTCGTCTCGATCGACGATTCCGTGGAACAGGCGGATCTCGCCAACGGGTTGGCCACGCTGAAGAACGCCAACCTGACGCTTGCGCGCCAGAGCAAACTGGCCACCGGCGGCAACACGCCGCAATCGTCGGTGGACAGCGCCGTCGCCGTGCGCGATTCCGCTCAGGCCGCGGTCGACCGCACCAAGGCGATCATCGCCCAGAAGGCGATCGTCGCGCCGTTCCCGGGCCGTCTCGGCCTGCGCATGGTCGATGTCGGTCAGTACGTGCCGGTTGGGCAGTCGCTCACGACGCTGCAGCGGCTCGATCCGATCTATGTCGATTTTCCCGCGCCCGAGGAAGCTCTGGCCAGTCTCGCGGTGGGGCAGGCGGTCTCCGTCGCCGTCGACGCTTTTCCCGGGCGCAAGTTCGAAGGCAAGATCACCGCGGTCGATGCGCGCGTCAGCGCGGATTCGCGCAACGTGATGACCCGCGCGCAGTTTGCGAACCCCGATAATTCGCTGCTGCCGGGCATGTTCGCCAACGTGGTGGTCACGACCGGCGAGCCGACGGCGGGGCTGACGCTGCCGCGCACGGCGATCATCTACTCGCTGTACGGCGACAACGTCTTCGTGGTGAAATCAGCGCCGCCGGCGGACGCGACGGCGCCAGGCTCGGCGAAGGCGGCGAGCCCGGCCCCGCCGGCCGCCGCCAAGCCGGCGCTGGTCGTCGAGCGGCGCTTCGTCAAACTGGGGCCGGCGCGCGGCGAGCGCGTCGGCATCCAGAGCGGCGTCAGCGAAGGCGAGGTCGTGGTCACCGCCGGACAGATCAAGCTGCAGCAGAATTCGCCCGTCTATATCGAGGAAGGCGGCGCGTTGCCGCCGCCCGCCCAGACCCCGAAACCTTGAGAAGACGGTCGCGATGAACGCCTTCACCGACCTTTTCATCCGCCGCCCCGTGCTGGCGAGCGTGGTCTCGCTGCTGATCCTGCTGATCGGCGCGATCGCCGGGTTCAAGCTGCAGATCCGGCAGTTTCCCGAGACGTCGAACACGACGATCACCATCACGACGACCTATCCCGGCGCCGCGGCTGACGTCGTCAAGGGCTTCATCACGACGCCGATCGAACAGGCGGTCGCGAGTTCGGAAGGCATCGACACGCTGGTCTCGAACTCGCAGCAGAACGTCTCGACCATCACGCTCAATCTGCGGCTCGACGCCAACCCCGACCGGTCGATGGCGGACACGCTGTCCAAGGTCAACCAGGTGCGTGGCCTGCTGCCGCGCGAAGCCAACGATCCCATCATCGTCAAGCAGACGGGGCAGGGCTTCGCGCTGATGTACCTGTCGTTCAATTCGCAGGTGATGAGTTCATCGCAGATCACCGATTATCTCACGCGCGTCGTGCAGCCGCTGTTGCAGACCGTCGACGGCGTGGCCCAGGCGCAGCTGCTCGGCGGACAGACCTTCGCCATGCGTATTTGGCTCGATCCGGTCCGCATGGCCGCCGCAGGCGTGACGGCGAACGACATTCGCGCGGCGCTGGCCGCCAACAATTTCACCTCCGCCGCCGGCGAGGTGAAAAGCGACTACACGCAAGTCTCGATCAACGCGCTGACCTCGCTCGACAGCGCCAAGGCGTTTTCCCGCCTCGTCATCTTCGCCCGCGGCGACGCGCTGGTGCGGCTCGGCGACGTCGCCAAGATCGAACTGGGTCCGCAGAGCTCGGACTCCTCCTCCGTGTTCGACGGCCTCAAGGCCGTGTTCATTGGCATCTATGGCACGCCGGAAGCCAATCCGCTCACCGTGATCGACGGCGTGCGCAAGATCATGCCGAGCATCCAGAACCAACTGCCCGCCGGGCTCAAGGCGACGATCGCCTACGACTCGACCCAGTTCATCCGCGCCTCGATCTCCGAAGTCGCCAAGACCCTCGGCGAAGCCGCGCTGATCGTCATTGTCGTGATCTTCCTGTTTCTCGGCAACGCGCGTTCGACGCTGATTCCGATCGTCACCATCCCGCTTTCGCTGGTCGGGGTGATGATCTTCCTGCTGGCGCTCGGCTATTCGATCAACCTGCTGACGCTGCTGGCGCTCGTGCTCGGCATCGGTCTCGTGGTCGACGACGCCATCGTCGTGGTCGAGAACATCTACCGCCATATCGAGGAGGGGATGACGCCGTTCGACGCGGCGATCCGCGGCGCGCACGAGATCGCGCTGCCTGTGATCGCGATGACGATCACGCTCGCCGCCGTCTACGCGCCGATCGGCTTCGTCACCGGCGTCACCGGCGTGCTGTTCCGCGAGTTCGCCTTCACGCTCGCGGGCGCGGTCGGCGTCTCCGGCTTCATCGCGCTGACGCTGTCGCCGATGATGTGTTCGAAGCTGTTGAAGCCCGGCACGCAGCACGGCTGGTTCGAGCGCGTGATCGACAAAGGCTTCGACACCCTGCGTCGGGCCTATCAGCGCCGACTGCACTCGACGCTGAATTTCCGCGCGCTGACGGTGCTGATCCTCGTCGGCGTGTTGGCGCTGACGGGCGTCATGTACGCCTCGACGCCGCGCGAGCTGGCGCCGGAGGAAGATCAGGGCATCCTGCTGGCGCTGATCAAGACGCCGCAGATCGGCAACCTCGATTACATCGAGAAGTCGACCGACCGGCTCTACAAGGAGGTGAAGTCGGTTCCCGAATTCGCGCATCTGTTCGTCATCAACGGGTTCCCGAGCGTGCGCTCGGGCTTCGCCGGCATCCTGCTGCAGCCCTGGGACGAACGCACGCGCAACCAGAAGGCGGTGCTCGCCGCGCTCGGACCGAAGTTCCAGGACGTGCCCACCGCGCAGGTGCAGGCCTTCTCGCCGCCCGCGCTGCCCGGCTCGACCGGCGGCCCGCCGATGCAGTTCGTCATCCGCACCACCGGCGACTATCAGACGCTCGCCGACGTCGCGCTGAAGCTGCAGCAGGAGGCGGCCAAGAGCGGCCTGTTCCTGTTCACCGACGTCGATCTCAAGTTCGACACGCCGCAATACGAGATCAAGATCGACGCCGACAAGGCCAACCGCATCGGCGTCAACATGGCGGACGTAGGCACGGCCCTGTCAACCATGCTCGGCGGCAACTACGTCAACCTGTTCAGCCTCTATGGCCGCTCCTATCAGGTGATCCCGCAGGCGCCGCGCGAGTTCCGCCTCGATCCGCAATGGTTGATGCGCTATGAGTTGCGAACGACCAACGGCGAGCTGGCGCCACTTTCGGCGATCGCCACTATCACCGAGCAGGTGCAGCCGAACGCGCTGACGAGCTTCCAGCAGCTCAACTCCGCGACGCTCGCCGGCGTGCCGTTTCCCGGCCGCACGCTCGGCGAAGCGCTCGATTTCCTCAAGGCGAAATCGAAAGACCTGTTTCCGGACGGCTATTCCTACGACTTCCAGGGCGATTCCAGGCAGTTCGAGCAGGAGGGCAACGCGCTGGTCGCCGTGTTCGTATTCGCGCTGATCGTGATCTATCTGGTGCTGGCGGCGCAGTATGAAAGCTACCGCGATCCGTTCATCATCCTGATCGGCCTGCCGACCGCGCTGTTCGGGGCCATGCTGCCGCTCAACGTCGGCGGTTTCCTAGGGATGCTCAGCGTCAACATCTACACGCAGATCGGCCTGGTGACGCTGATCGGCCTGATCTCCAAGCACGGAATCCTGATGGTCGATTTCGCCAATCGCCTGCAGGAATCGCACGGCCTGTCGCGCCGCGAGGCGATCGAAGAGGCGGCCTCCGTGCGCCTGCGGCCGATTCTGATGACGACCGCGGCGATGGTGGTCGGCATGGTTCCGCTGATCCTCGCCTCGGGCGCTGGCGCGCGCTCTCGTTTCGACATCGGCGTCACGATTTTCGCCGGCATGTCGATTGGCACGCTGTTCACGCTGTTCGTGACGCCGATGGTCTACACGTTCCTCGCCCGCGACCATGCGGCCTATCTCGCGCGCGAGCGCGCCGCCGGCCATTTGGCGGCGGAGCAGGAGGCGGAGTTGACGGGCGGCTGAGCGCGCGGACGACTCCGCCGCGGCGACGGCGCGCCGCGCTGAGTTGACTCGGTGCGCTTTTGGGCGCTCACTTCAGTCAAGCGAGCGGCATTCAGGCAGCAGCGGCGCAGCCGCCGCCGGCCATTGCCGCCGAAAACGACGTCGGAGGAGCGCGGTGCCCAAATTCGCGGCCAATCTTTCGATGATGTTCACCGAACATGCCTTTCTCGACCGCTTCGACGCTGCGGCCGAATGCGGCTTCGCTGCGGTGGAGTATCTGTTCCCTTACGATCACTCGCCTGCCGAGATCGCGCAGCGCCTGCAGCGCAACAACCTCGCCCAGGCGCTGTTCAACCTGCCGCCGGGAGATTGGGCCGCCGGCGAGCGCGGGCTGGCGGCGTTGCCGGATCGCTTCGAGGAGTTCAAGGCGGGTGTGGAGCGCGCGCTCGCCTATATCGCGGCGACAGGCGTGCGGCGCGTCCACATGATGGCCGGAAACGCCCGCCGCGGCGACGGCGAGGCGCAAGCGAGCTACCGGAGCGCCATCCGCCATGCCGCCTCGCGGCTGGTTGAGCGTGGCGTCGATCTGCTGCTGGAGCCGATCAACTCGCGCAACATGCCCGGCTATTTCCTCGACGACTTCGATTATGCGCGCGACCTCATCGCCGAACTCGGCCTGCCCAACGTCAAGCTGCAATTCGACGTCTATCACCGGCAGATCCTGCACGGCGACGTGACGATGGCGTTTCGCGCGTTGCAGCCGATCGTCGGGCATGTGCAGGTCGCCAGCGTGCCCTCGCGCAACGAGCCCGACGGCGAGGAGTTGAACTATCGCTATCTGTTCGCCGAGTTCGACCGCTTGCGCTACGACGGCTTCGTCGGCTGCGAGTACAACCCGCGCGGCGGCACGCGCGACGGCCTCGGCTGGTTCCAACCCTATCGGAGGACGTGATGGCGTTGCGGCTCGGCGCCGTCGCCGACGATTACACCGGCGCTTCGGATCTCGCCAGCACGCTTACCCGCAACAGGCTTGCGACCGTGCAGACGATCGGCGTCCCCGCGGCCGATTTGAATCTCGACGAGGTCGAGGCGGTGGTGGTCGCGCTGAAGATCCGCTCGGTCGAGGCGGCGCGGGCAGTGGCCGCGGCCGGCGCCGCCTATGATTGGCTCGCCGCGCGTGGCGCACGCCATGTCATGTACAAAATCTGTTCGACATTCGATTCCACCGACGCCGGCAATATTGGCCCCGTCACCGACGCCCTGCGCGCCCGCGCCGGAGCGGGCGCTGCGCTGGTGACGCCTGCCTTCCCCGAGACCGAGCGCACGGTCTATCGCGGCCACCTGTTCGTCGGCGACGTTCCGCTCAACGAAAGCCCGCTCAAGGATCATCCGCTTAACCCGATGCGCGACGCCAATCTGCTTCGCGTGTTGGCTCGCCAGTCCGCAGCGCCCGTCGGCCTCGTCGATCTCGCAACCGTCGCTCAGGGCGCCGACGCCATTTCGCAACGGCTGAAGTTGCTGCAAGAGCAGGGCTGCGGCGCGGCGATTGTCGACGCCGTGTTCGAGCGCGACCTCGAAGCCATCGGCGAGGTCGCGGCGCGCGCGCCCGTCTCGACGGGCGCCTCGGGTCTCGGGCTCGGTCTGGCGCGGGCGCTGCGGCGCGGCGCGGCGGCGGGTACGGCGCCGCTCGCGCCGGTTGGCGGCCGCGCGGCGATCGTGGCGGGCAGTTGCTCGAAGGCGACGCTCGAACAGATCGCGGCTGCGCAAGATCAAATGCCGGTGCTGCGGCTCGACGCCGAGCGGCTGGTTCAGGGCGGCGAGGCCGCGCAGGCGCTCGCCTGGGCCGGGGAGCGGCTCGACGCCGGCCCCGTGCTGATCGCCTCAAGCGCCGAGCCGGAGCGGGTCGCCGCTCTTCAGGCCCGCTTCGGCCGAGAACACGCCGGCCAAGCCATCGAGCGCGAGCTTGCCGAAATCGCGGCGCGACTGGCGCAGAGCGGCGTGCGCCGCCTGATCGTCGCCGGGGGCGAGACCTCGGGCGCCGTGGTTGACCGGCTCGGCGTCGCCGCGTTCCGCCTCGGCCCGGAGATCGCGCCCGGCGTGCCACTGATGCGCACGCTTGGGCGCTCCGCCGGCGAATTGCAGATGGCGCTGAAATCAGGCAATTTCGGCGGTCCCGATTTCTTCTCCACCGCGCTGGCGATGATGCAATGAGGATGTCGAGATGAGGGAAGAGACGCGCGCCCGCGACGAGATCTGCGAGGTTGGGCTGTCGTTGTTCTCGCGCGGCCTCACCTTCGGCTCGACCGGCAACATCAGCGTGCGTCTTTCAGATGGCGGTTGGCTGATGACGCCAACCAACGCCTCGCTCGGCAAACTCGATCCGGCGAAGTTGTCGAAATTCGATGCGAGCGGCGGCATGTCGAGCGGCGATCCCGCCACCAAGGAGGCGTTCCTGCACTTCTGCATGTATGGTCAGCGAGCGGACGCGCGCGCGGTCGTGCATCTGCATTCCACCCATTCCGTCGCCGTCAGCCTGCTCGCGGACGTCGATCCCAGCGACGCGCTGCCGCCGCTCACCGCCTATTTCGTGATGCGTGTCGGCCGTCTGCCGCTCGCGCCTTATTTCCCGCCGGGCGACGAGCGCCTCGCCAAGGCCGTGCAGGCGCTGGCGGGCGAGCATCACGCCGTGCTGCTCGCCAACCATGGCCCTGTCGTCGCCGGCACATCGCTCGCCAATGCACAATATGCGACGGAGGAATTGGAAGAGACAGCCAAGCTGTTTCTCATGCTGAGGCATCAACCGATCCGGCCGCTGACGCCGCAACAGGTTGACGAGTTGCGCCGCCGCTACAACTTGCGCTGACGCTTGACAACGGCGCCTGTGCGCCTATCGTAACTGGTACGGTAGCCGAACCGACCGACGAGTTCGGCGCGAAGGGTCGAGGAATCGTGGCGTCGCGCGCCAAGCCACAGAGCCGGAGCAGACGATGCGCGATCCCGACGCCGCGGTCGCGGCGTTCAAACGCAACACCGACTGGATCTATTCGACAACCTTCGATACTCGCAAGAAAAGCGCCCCCTCGCGGGCGGCGCAAGTTCGCGCCGGAAAGTCCGCCGCAAGGGAGGAGAGAAGCATGAATCGCCGCAGTCTCATATCCGCCGTCGCCGCGCTCGCGGTCGCCGCCGGCCTTGCGTTTTGCGCGCCCGCACGCGCCGAGAACAAGGAGATCGTCTATCTGACGCCAGGGCTCGATCTGCCGTTCTGGCGCTATCTGTCGAAGGGCATCGAGGCGCAAGCCAAGAAGGACGGCTATTCCTACACCGCGCTCGATTCGCACAACAGCGCCGAAACGCAACTGAAGAACGCACAGGACGCGATCGCCCGCGGCGTCGCCGGCATCGCCATTTCGCCGACCGACTCCTCGACCGCGCCGAGCGTGCTGGCGCTGGCGGTGCGGGCGAAAATCCCCGTCGTCGTCGCCGACATCGGAACCAACAGCGGCGAATATGTCTCGTTCGTGATCTCCGACAACAAGGAGGGCGCGCACGGCGTCGGCGTCGCGCTCGCCGAGGCGCTGAAGGAGAAGGGCTGGACCGACGGCTCCATCGGCCTGATCACCATTTCGCAGGCGCGAAAGAACGGTCAGGCGCGCACCGGCGGCTTCCGCGACGCGATGAAGGAGGCGGGCATCACCAAGGAAGCGGGCTTGCAGCAGATGCAGTCCTACACCGCCGACGAGACATTCAAGTTCACGCAGGACATGCTGACCGCCAACCCCAACATGCGCGGCATGTTCATCCAGACCGACCAGCCGACGCTCGGCGCGCTGCGCGCGATCAAGGCGGCGCATCGCGAGGGCACGCTTCTGGTCGCCGCCTTCGATGGCATTCCCGATTTCGTCAACCTGCTGAAGCAGGGCGAGATCGTCGCCTCGGGGATGCAGCAGCCGTATCTGATGGGCGTCAAATCCGGCGAGGCGCTGGTGACGGCGCTGAAGGGCGGCAAGCCGGATAAGCAGATCCTGGTGCCGATCGTCATCGCCACCAGCAAGAACATCGACCAGATCCTGCCGATGATCAAGCAGACAGTGTTCGCCAACGAGTTGCAATGAGGGTCAGGGCGCTAACCCCCAACCCGTCCCTCCCGTCCAGAAGGCGGGGCGTCAAGGCGTCGGGGGGCGCCAATTGCAACGGAGAGCAACCATCAACGCAGCGCAAGACCTTCTGCTCGATGCGCACGAAATCTGCAAGAGTTTCGCGCAGACCCGCGCCCTGTCGGACGCGAGTCTGCGCCTGCGCGCCGGCGCGACCCATGCGTTGCTCGGCGCCAATGGCGCCGGGAAGTCGACGCTCTCGCGCGTCATCTCCGGCCACATCCGTCGCGACGGCGGCGAGATAAGCTATCGCGGCCGGCCGCTCGCCGCGCGCTCGCCGCGCGAGGCGCTCGACGCCGGCATCGCCATGGTCATGCAGGAGACCAGCCTCGCGCCAGATCTCAGCGTGCTGGAAAACATCTTCCTGCCCGAATTGCGCAAACCCGGCCGTCTCTCGCGTACGGCGATGCGGCGGCGCGCCAGCGAGATTCTCGCCGATCTCGGCCAGGAGCACAGCCTGTCGCTCGACGCCGAGGCCGGAGATCTCTCGGCGGCGCAACGCCAGCTTGTGGAAATCGCGAAGGCGCTGGTCGTCAACGCCAGTCTTATAATTTTCGACGAACCGACGGCGTCGCTGAGCCCGAGCGAGGTCGAGCGCCTGTTTGACGTCATCACGCGGCTCAAGCAGGCCGATTGCGCCATTGTGTTTGTCTCGCACCGGCTCGAGGAGGTGTTCGTCGTCTCCGACGAGATCACGGTCATGCGCGAAGGGCGCACGGTTGCAGCGTCGCGCCCGACGTCGAGCCTCAACCAAACGGAGCTCGTGCGGCTGATGGTTGGACGCGACATCGGGACGATCTATGCGAGCGCGGCGATCAGGTCCGCGTCGCGCGGTCCGCCGGTGCTGTCCGTTTCGCATCTAAGCGCGCCGCCCACCGTACGCGACGTATCTTTCGATCTGCATCGCGGCGAGGTTCTGGGGCTTGGCGGCCTCGTCGGCGCCGGCCGCTCCGAGACGGTGGAGACACTGTTTGGTCTGCGCGCGCGCGCAGGGGGCGAAGTGTGGCTCGACGGCCGGCCGTTCGCGCCGCGCGGCCCGGCGCAAGCGATACGCGCCGGCGTCGGCTTCGTCGCCGAGGACCGGCGGCGACAGTCAATTGCGCCCGATCTCAGCGTGCGCGAGAACCTGTTGCTCGGTCATCTGGGGGCGCATCGCGGCTTCGGCCTCGGCTATTCCCGGCTCGACGAGAAAGTCAGGACGCTGATGGCGCGGCTGGAGTTGCCCGCCGAACGCCTCGCCGATTCCAACCTGCTCAACTTCTCCGGCGGCATGCAGCAGAAGATCGTCATCGCGCGCTGGTTGTTGCTGGAGCCGAAGGTGCTGATCCTCGATGAACCGACCAAGGGCGTGGACATCGGCACACGCGCCTCGATCTACGCGGTGCTGCGCGACATCGCCGCGACCGGCGCGGCGATCCTGGTCATTTCCTCGGAGTTCGAGGAACTGCTCGGCCTCGCCGACCGGGTCGTGGTGATGAGCGACGGCGCCTCGATCGCCGACGCGCCAAGCACTGTGTTGAACGAGGAGAAGCTGACGCTTCTCGCCGCCCCGCGCAGCTCGATGGAGCGCAACCGGCGCCTGTTGCAGGAGTTGGCGAGCGAGCAGGACGGCGCGGCTTTCTGGGCCATTCTCGACGCCGAGCGCGTGTTCTGCCTCAACGCCGCGACAGTGAACGCGAAAGCCGATCCGGGGTTGAAGGCCGGAGACGCGCCGCATTTCGACGAAACGCCGCTTGGCCTCGCCCTGCGCGCGTGTGCGCCAGATTTCGTGACTGATCCGCGCAGCGGTTTGAGGTGCCTGTTGGTCGACGTCAAGAGCCATCGCGGCCACGAATTGGGCACGATTGGCCTCGTCATCGACGCCGATCAACCGACGCCGCCGGCGACGTCGATCCGCGCCGCGATCATAGAACGTTTCCGCGGGACAGTGTGATGCAAGGACGCTTCCGACCATGAGCCCGCCGACGATTGTCTCCGTCCGCGAGGAGCGGCCGCGCCGCCGCTGGAGCGTGCGTTCCGCGCCGCTGGAATTGCGTATGCTGGGACTGGCGCTCGTCATTGCGATCGCGCTGTCGCTGCTGTCGCCCTACTTTCTTAAGACAAACAACCTGCTCAATCTGCTTGATCAGTCGGTGGTCGTGGGCATTGTCGCCATCGGTATGACCTTCGTCATCCTGATCGGCGGCATCGATCTTTCTGTTGGCTCGTTGGCGGGCCTCACCGGCGTCGTGCTCGGCCTTTCGCTGCATCAATTTCCCATCCCCGTCGCGGTCGCGTTCGCCGTGCTGGCCGGCGCGGGCATCGGCGTGGTCTCCGGATTCCTGATCGCCTATTTCGATCTCGCGGCCTTCGTCATCACGCTCGGCGTGATGGCGATCGGCCGCAGTCTCGCCTACATATTTTCCGGTCAGACCTCGATTTCCGACATCCCCGCCGGGCTCAACGATCTCGTCTACACGACCGTGCTCGGCGTTCAAACAAACGTGCTGACGCTGCTGGCGCTCTATGCGCTGGCATGGTTGTATCTCACGTTCACCAAGGGCGGCCGCACCATCTACGCAGTTGGCTCCAACCGCGAGGCGGCGCGTATCGCCGGCCTCAACGTGCTGTTCTACAGCGTGCTGCCTTATGTGGTCTCCGGCGCGCTCTCCGCGGTCGCGGCGACGCTGATGTCGGCGCAGATCCTTTCCATCGATCCGCTCGCCGGCACAGGGCTAGAGCTCGACGCCATCGCGGCGGTGGTGATCGGCGGCGCCAGCCTCTATGGCGGACGCGGAACCATCATCGGCACTCTGATTGGGGTGTTCATCATGGTGATGATCCGCAACGGGCTCAATCTGCTCGGCGTCTCGCCGTTCTGGCAGGGATCGGCGATCGGCGCCATCATCATCGCCGCGGTGCTTGCGGAACGCCTGCTAAGCCCACGCTCTCGACGATAGGCAGGGGAGGGCGCCATGTCGGATATTTAGCCGAGCGATGTCAACTTGGTTGGAACCGACGGGCCGGTTGCGCCGCCGCGTGGGCTGCGCGCGGTAGCGTTGAGCTCGAGGCGGGCGACTTGCGCTAACTCCGTTACGTCGCGGTCGAGGCGATCCGCGCGATTGCCTATATCGTGCGCGACAGAGAGCTTGGCGCCTACAATCCCGTCATCAGCGAGCTCAGCATCGGCGAGAAGGCGGAAGAACTCCGCGTGTCTTATCACGCCGTCGCCAAAGACCCCGGCCAGGAATTCGTCTATCGCGCCGGCTTGGCGAGGCGCTCGGCGCCGCGCCCGCTCCGGGGCTGGAACCGGACCCCGGCGACGCCGCAACGGCGCTCGCACGCGCTGGAACGTTTCACGACATCGCCTCTGGTGCATGCCGGCGACGACCGCTCCACGCGCAGCATCCGAAGGATCAACCGACCGATCATCGCGGCTGTCATCAGCGGAAGGATCACCAATTATCCACACGCGTCCGGCCACTGCGACTGGTAGAGCGACGACCTCTGGTGCGAGCCGACAGGTGTCGCGCAGCGAGTAGGGCGGCATGTAGCGGGCGAACGAGACCGACGGTGGCGACGTCGCCGATTGCACGAACAGATAGTCGACTTCCGCGTCGCCGCTGTCGGCTGACGAGTCCATGTTGTAGCCGGTCGCGCGGTCGGGGTTGCTGGGCGCCAGCGCATAGCCGACCTCGCCCGCGATCGCGGATTGCGGCGCGAAGTTGATCGCCTTCGCGCTTTGCGAATAGTTGGCGGCCAGGTGGCGCGGGTCGAAGCGCGTCGCCAGCAGGATCAGCGTGTCGGAATCGGCGAGGTCGAGCGCCTGCATGACGCCTTCGCGCGCGTCGACGTTGGCGTATTCGACGCCCGCCGTTGTCGCAAGCGGCGTCAGACCAAATATGGGGAAGGCCGGTGCGCCATTGGTGCGGCCGAAGCCTCCGCAGAGTGCGACCCTGAACATCGTCAGGCGCTCACGCGGCGCTTCGTAGGTTTGGTCAAATAGGCCGGAGGCGCGGCCTCAATGCCGGCGCGCATTGCGTCGATGCCGCCGCGCACGGCGGCCTGTAACGCCCAGACGTAGCCGGACCAGCACTGATAAACGAACCCGCGCGCGGGTTATTGCACGCCGGTCGCAGCGTCGGGCGCGCGCCGGCCGAGCGCCTTATTGTGCTTGTTGCAGGCGGACGCGGCGCGCTCAATTGCGTCGAGGAAGCGCGGATGCTCGAACTCGCCTGGAATTCCAGTTGGCGCCGACGGATCGAAATGGGCGACCCACAGGCAATCGACGCCGTCCACCGCTGCGACGGACGACGAAATGGCCGAACTTGGGGCTTCTCGTTTGGCGCTGGCTGCGTAGCGAATTCTTCGCAAGAGCTCCGTGTCCGATTGCTAGCCGCGCGGGGGCGTTGCTGAATAGGAATGCGGCCTTGTCGCGAATAGCGGCCGGGAAGCAAGCGCCAGAATTCTCGGCCTTCGCGGGGCGAAGGCGCCCAATTAAAGTCGGTCCAGATTGAATAGTCTCCGTCGATCCTGCGCGACTCCGGGAGTCGACAGCCCAAGCGGAACCAACCGGTGGCTTGCCCCACAACGCCCACCTCCTTGACGTTCTCGACGCCAATGCAAAGCTCAAGCGGCCCAGCAATGCAACTCGCATCAAGCCAGGCAGGCCGTCTGCCGGCCAATCGGCCTGCGGCTCGCCGGCCCCTTGAGCGCCCGCGGCCGGGTCTGCGCTTCGCTCACGGCGGGAGAGTGCGTTGCGCCTGCGAAACCCTCAAGGCCGCAGGAGAGAGTGTCGACTGCCTCATCAGATTGGTCGTTTGCTGGAACCGGGCGAACGAAAACGCCGCGCGCAGATCGAGCGCACGCGCGCCTTGCTTGCGAGCAACGTTCACAGCTGTTCGGTAGCAATGCACGACCGGCGCCGATGGCGAGCAGCCGAGCCGAGCGACGAGATCACCGCACAGCCGGTAAGCGTCACCGGTTTCGCGCCCGATTCCGCTTTCGCCTTTGAGCTTCAGCACCGAATCGACGGTGGCGAGGGAGACGACAAAATCTCCCGTCGCAAACTCCACCTCGGCCAGCAGCAAATTCGCGAACGGCGCAATGTGGCGGTGAGGCGCGCGGTGAAGCGCCGCGACGGAGTTGCGCAGCTGCCCGATGTTGTCCGTCTTCCGCATTGTTTGCAACTCGGCCCGCGACGCAAGCAATTCGCCAATCGCGGCATAGACCGGAATGCTATTGTCGCCGCCCAGCGCTAGCACGGCCGCGGCTTCGCGTCCGGCGCCGACAGGGCTTTGCTGTCGGTCGTGAGCGCGCCCGGATAGCTTCTCACAGCGCAGATCGTAGGAGGGTGGCGCGGCGCATCGGCGGTTTGGAGGACAACTTCCGCAAACTTATGCGCCGCCTCGAAGCCTCCGAAGAACCACTCTTTTGCGGCGAAATTGATTCTTGTCGCCGCTTCGTGGTCGTCGAAGAAGCAGAAGCGGTCGCGCAAGTTGGCCGCGCGCATTTCGCAGCCAAGCGCTTTTCGTGATTGGTCGGCTTCGGGCAGGAACGCTGGCGCGACCGTACTCGCCGTCGCCATGTCGCCGCCGACGAAATGGGTGATCCATGCGACATAGTTGGCGTCGAACCGCTCTGCGCTCTGCGAGCGTTCGACGTTGCGCAGCGCGCGCAGCGGAGAGGTCTGCGACTGCGGGCTGACGAAACCGCCGCCGAGCATAACGGCGCGGGCGTAATCGGCGCGAACCGTCGCTTCCAGGGAACGCCATTGCGGTGCGTCCTTGTCTCGCAGCGCCGCGCCCGGCGGCGCCGAGTCCTCAGCGATCGGCTCTTTGGCGATCTGATCGTCGATGATCTCAATCGCCCTGCCCTGATGTGAGATCGCCTGCTGAAAGGCGCTCCTCATCGGCGCCGCCTCGCCCGCCTGGCGCCACCAATCGTCCGATCAATCGACCTGCCTGCTCTGTGTGAAACGATGGGCGACGAGTTCGAGCTGCGGGTCGGACGGGACGACGAGCGCCTCCGCCGCGCGACGATGCAGGACCTGCCGCTGGCTCTTCAGCAAACTGTCGTAAGCGGGGTCGCGGGTCAAGACGTGCTTGAATCGATAGACGCAGGCGGAAGCGGTCCCGTCGACGAAGCGCAGCTCCGTGTCGCTGAACTGCTTCAACGCGGCGTCCAACGTGAATGAGGGCAGATCGGCGACTTCCCTTATCAGCGAATAGGGGAATTCGCGGCCGAGCACGGCGCCGACCTGCGCCACCGCGCGCTCGCGGACAGTGTCGCGGAAGAGACGAATTGCGCGGAGTTGGCGAATGGGATAGCGTCGGCGGCGGCGAGGATTGTGCGGCGGCGGCCCAATAGCGCCACGCCGAGATCTTTTAGGTCCGGATCGGATAGCGCCGCCGGAGGCGCTGAGATCGACGCCCTCAGCGAGCAATCGGTGAGAGTTGCACGTTTACGCCCAGTCTATTGCTGTCATATTTGCCCAAGATCGCCGTGCGCCCGGCGCGACGGGGATGGCGCGGGCTCGAACTGCGCGACGCCTCGACGGGCTGTCGAACGGCGAGCGCATTTGCGACGGCCAAGAAGTCCGTTGCTCTCGATCAACAACATCAGGGAGCAACATCAAACAGGAATGCATGGGCGCGCAGCACGAGGGCGCGTCGCGCTGGTTGCGGCGATACGGCGCTTCGCCGCTCGCCGCGCCGCCTCGCTGCGACGGCCACCATAGGGATGCGGTATACGCCGATAGGCGCTCCGCTCGCGTGCAATGGTCTCGACGGTTGCGCAGGCTTTGAAACAGCAGCGTCGATCTGGGCTATCGAGAGCCAGGCCGACGCATCACGCTTCGAGGGTGTTGCAGGTCGCCGAATTCAACCCAAGCCGATGCGCGCCTTGCTGCTCTAGTCAGGCTCGACAAGAAAGCGCGGGAACAGGATGTTGTTCTCCGTGTGGATGTGTTCAACGAGATCGTCGGCGAACTTGTTGAGCCCGGCGTAGAGGGCGCGCCAGGTCGTGCAGGCGGCTTCAGGAGCGCGGACGTCGTCGGTCAGTCTGCGCAGTTCCGACAGATGAACAACATGGTCGTCGTGGTCCGCCATCATCGCCGCAATCGGATATTGGAGCGGGCGCCGCCCGCCCTGCCGCATCGCCGGGAAGAGGATCAGTTCCTCTTTCTGCATATGCATGGTCAGTTCACCGAAGATCAGTTTCAACAGCGAGGTCTCGGCCGCGGCGGCTTTGAGGCTGGCTCTCCCGCCGCAGCAGTAATCGAGCTTGGCGGCGCGAAACAGCGCGGGCGCGCCGGGCAGTGCGACGGCGATCTCGCCTAGCGCGCGCTCCGCGAGCGGGATTGCAGTTGAAGCGTTTTCGTGCGAGCTCATTTCACGCCTTCTACCAGGACAACGCTCGTTGTCGCCGCGATGGTGTCGGCGGCCAAAGCGCGCACGGCGGCTTAATCCGCTAAAGCCGTGCTGTGTTTGTCGGCCGGCAAACAGCAGGGCGATCGTCTCCATCTTAAGATGTGACGCGGCTCACGGGAAAGGCCGCGGGGTTGGACGACGTGCTCGCGTTCGCTTCAGCGCTGCTGGAGCGGGCGACGAAGTCCGCGGCCTTATTCCAGCGTCAGTCTGTAGACCGATGGCCGGGGGCTCGCGAATGGCTCAGGCCGCGCCTTGCGACGGGGGCGCCTGTCCGACGAACTGTGCGCGCGATGTCGTTTATTTGCCGGCTGGGCTGATAAGTCGCTGAGAGCGATTAGGAGTTTGTTAGAACAAAACACGTGTATTTGTTTTGAGCGGATCGCGGCGCGAATCTTCGCGCCGAGGCATGAGGCCGTCGCCCGCTCCAGGAGTCAACCCTGCCTGCCGCAGCCCCGAACCGTGCGCGTCCGCGCGCGCGGCTCTGTGGAAAGATCGTCGCCGATGACCCAGTCCGCTTACGCCAGCCGGGAAATGTTCTTTCCCGAAAATGAAATCATCGTCTCCAAAACCGATATGAAGGGGCGGATCACCTATGCCAACCAGACGTTCTGCGACATCTCCGGCTACGCCTTGCGCGAGCTCGTCGGCAAGCCGCACAGCATCCTGCGCCACGCCGATATGCCGCGTGCGGTGTTCAAGCTGGCCTGGGACACGATGCTGGCGGGCCGCGAGATCTTCGCCTACGTGAAAAACGCGACCAAGGCCGGCGACTACTACTGGGTGTTCGCGCATATGACGCCGTCGTTCGGTCGCGACGGCGCGGTCGTGGGCTACCACTCCAATCGGCGCATCCCCAAGCGAGCGGCGATCGAGGGCGTCATCGCTCCGCTCTATGCGGCGGTCCTGGCGGCGGAGGCGCGACACAAGAACGGCAAGGAGGCGCTGGCGGCCGGCGTCGATTGCCTCACCCGGGCCCTCGAAACGCGGAAAGCCTGCTATGAAGAATTCGTCCTTACGCTTTGACCGCCTGCCGTCCGGCCTCTGGCGCGCGCTGTTCGGGCCGGTTCTGGGCGCCGGCGCCGTTCTCGCCGGAGCGCTGGGCCACTCGTCGATCGGATATGCGATGACGGCGCTGCTCGCGGCGGCCGCGGGCTTGGCTTGGTTGAGAGTCGGCGAGGCGATGAAAACGCGAGCCGCGGTTGCAGCGATCGAGGCGACGTGCAAGCGCGTCGCCAAGGGCGATTTCGAGGCGCGCATTATCAGCGACCCCCGCAACAACCCCGGCGCCGGCGCAGAAAAGGCCGTCAACGACGCGATTGATCGCTGCGACGCGTTTGTTCGCGAGGCGACGGCGAGCCTCGACGCCGTCTGCCGCGGCGTCTACTATCGCTACATCCTGCGTGAAGGATTGGAAGGCGCATTCGGCGTCGCCGCCAACGCGATCAACACTTCGGTCAAGGGACACGAGAAGTCGGTGCGCGACGCCCGGCGCGACGCCGAAGCCGAGAAGAACCATGTCGTGCAGACCATCGCACGAGGTCTGGCTCGGCTGGCCGCCAAGGATCTGACGGTGCGACTCGGCGACGAACTGCCCGACGCCTACAAACAGCTGCGCGACGATTTCAACGCAGCCATCGGCGAGATGGAGGCCGCGGTGCGGCGGGTGGGAACCAGCGCCGACACGATCGCCAACGGGTCCGCGGAGATCACCTCCGCTTCCGATGACCTTGCCCGCCGAACGGAGCGCCAGGCGGCGAGCCTTGAGCAATCGACCGCGGCGATGCGGGAACTCGGCGCCGTGATCGACGGCGCCGCGAACGCCTCGCTCAAGACGCAGGACAACATCGTCGCCGCCAACAAGGACGCAGTCGAGAGCCTGGCGACGGTCGAGCGAACAATCGCTGCGGTGGCGAGCATTACGGAATCGTCGAAGCGTATCGGCGCCACGATCGGGGTCATCGACGAGATCGCATTCCAGACCAACCTGCTGGCGCTGAATGCGGGCGTCGAGGCCGCCCGCGCCGGCGACGCCGGCCGCGGCTTTGCGGTGGTGGCGACGGAGGTGCGCGCACTGGCGCAGCGTTCTGCCGTGGCCGCGAAGGACATCAAGTCGATGATCGCGCAATCGGCGGCTTCGGTGCAGGCCGGCGTCGAATCGATGGCGGCGACGGCGGCCGCCTTCAACCGCATAAAGGGCCAGATCGCGATGATTGAAGGCGGCATCGCCGAGATCGCCGGCCAGGCGCTGAGCCAGACTTCCACGCTCAAGCAGGTCAACCTGGCGATGGCGGACATCGACCAGACCACGCAGCAGAACGCCGCCATGGCCGAACAGGCGACCTCGGCCAGTCAGGCTCTGGCGCAGGAGAGCGACAGGCTCGCCCATATGGTTGGCGAGTTCGTCGTCTTGTCTACCAAGCGCAACGATGCGGCTGCGCCGCCCGAGGCTGCGGTCGGAAATGGCAGGCGGCGCGTCGCCGCCTAGCGCGATGTTGATGCGAAGGAGACTCGCGTAATGACGGCAGTAAATTTGGCTCCGACGCCCGACGGCGTTCGCGCGAACGCGGACTTTCTGTTTGAGAGCGTCGTCTGCGACCTGCATCTGACGGCGCTTTCCGTCGGCGCGCTGGCAATGCTGCTTCAGGCCCGCGCGGCGGCCGGAGCGTCCTGGACCCTGAAAGGCTGGCGCCCGTTGCTCGACGACGATCGTCACGCGATGCGGCTGACGCTGCGCTTTCACGCCGACATGGGGATGCCGGCCGCCATGGCGGCGCGGATCGCCGATCTCTACGCGAGACTGGCTGAAGCCAAGACGACTTCAGCGGAGTTCGCGAAGCTGTCGAGCAAACATGCAACGCTCGACAGCGTGGCGCTCGCCCGCGCCGCCGAGGGCTGGCGGCGCCTCTGTCGCGAGACCGTCGGCGCGCTTGAAGCGATCGCGCCCGCAGCTAAGCAGCGTCTGCCGTCGCCCTACGACGAGGACTGCCGCACGCTCGTCGCCTTCCTGGTCGAGGCGGCGGAGGGAAAACTGCGGCGCGTCGGCGCGTTCGGCGAGATAACGCTGCCGCAGTTGCGCCAGCGCCGCCGTTCGCCCCGAGCTGCGGTGCGTCGCAGTTGCGCGCTGCTGCTGCCGGACGGCCGCGTCAGCGCCGAGATCGAGGACGCATCGCGCAACGGCCTGGGAATCCTGTGCCGACGCCCGCTGCACGAAGGGCAGCAGATGACCGTCGAACTCGCCGACGGGCGGCGGTTGAGCGCAGTCGTCGCAAGGCGCAACGGCGACCAGACAGGCCTGCGGCTGCTGACGCCCCTGGCGGCGGACGATCCGTTGTTCCGCCGTGACGTCGTCGCCGGCGCGCGCTGAACCCCGCTGCGACCGACAAGCGCATCCCGCTAGATTGATCGCTGCGGCGCCTTTGGACCTCGCAATGCCTTTGCTTTCTTCCTGCGTCGCCTATGGACACAATGTCTGGCTGGTCGTGGCGGCGGCGCTCGTTTGCGTGTTCGGCAGCGGCATCGTCGTCAATCTGTTCGATCGCGCCAGCCAGTCGGACGGCCGCCAGCGCTTCGCCTGGTTGGCGATAACGGCGATCTCCGCCGGGGCGTCGATCTGGTGCACGCATTTCGTCGCCATTCTCGCCTATCAGCCGGGCGCGCCGTTCGCAATCGATCCGCTGCTGACGATCGTGTCGGGCCTGCTTGCGACGGTCGGCGCCTTCGCCTGCTTTGCGGCGGCGCTGGCGAAGCGATCCCGCGTGACGTCGCTCGTCGCGGGCGCGCTGTTCGGGCTGTCGATCGGCGCCATGCACTATTGCGGCATGCTGGCCTACCGCGTCGAAGGGCTCGTGCAATGGAGCCCGGCGCGCTTGCTGCTGTCGCTGGCGGTCGCGAGTTCGTTCGCAGCAGCAAGCGTTGTCGTTGTGACGTCCGGCAGAGGGAGACATCGTCTGGCCGGCGCCGCGGGGCTGCTGGTCGGCGCGATCGTCGGCGTTCACTTCATCGGCATGTCCGCCTTGCGGATCACGCCGCTGCTCGTGGCGCCCGCAGCTTCGAACGGCGAGGCCGTGGCGGCGCTCGCCCTTGCGATCGTGGCGTTGACGATGTTGATTGTCGCGACCGGCGCTCTCAGTTATTCGCTCGACGAAAACGCGCGCGCCGAGGCGTTCCAGCGCCTGCGCACGATGGCGCTGCACGATGGTCTGACCGCTCTGCCGAACCGGTCCTATTTTCGCGAACGCCTGGACAGGCAGGTCGGGGAGGCGGCGGCAGCCGGAGCGAAGGTCGCTCTCATCGCATTCGATCTCGATGGCTTCAAGGACGTCAACGACCAGTTTGGCCACGCTGCGGGCGACCTCGTGCTGCGGCGTCTGTCGCAGCGGTTGAAGGCGCGACTGAAAACCGACGAGTTCGGTGGACGGTTGGGCGGCGACGAATTCGCGGTCGCCAAGCTGTACCGCGAGGACGCAGACCTCGCCGATCTTCTGGCGCGCCTGATCGGAGCCTTCATCGAGCCGCTGATTGACGACGCGATCACCCGCGAGATCGGCGCCAGCATCGGCGTCGCCATATTCCCGAAGGACGCGGGCGACGCCGAGAGCCTGGTCAACAACGCCGATCTCGCCATGTATTGCGCGAAGGCGGAGACGAGCAAGCGTGTCGTCTACTACGATCGCTCGATGGACGAACGATTGCGCAGGCGTCGCCGCTTGGCCGACGAACTGCGCGCCGCCATCGCCGGTGACGAACTGGAGGTGCATTACCAGCCGCAGGTCGACATCAGGACTGGCGCAATCTGCGGTTTCGAGGCGCTGGCGCGCTGGCCGCGCGGGAACGGCGGGCCTGTCTCGCCGGCGGAATTCATTCCCGTCGCCGAGGAATATGGATTGATTGACGCGCTGGGCGAATGGGTGCTGCGGCGGGCCTGCGTCGAGGCGTCCGGCTGGCGGCCGCCCTGCAAGGTCGCGGTCAATCTTTCGCCGCTCCAGCTCAGGCGGCCGGACCTGTCGAAACGCATCGAAGCCGTGCTGCGGGAAACCGGCCTTCCGCCGCAGCGGCTCGAGCTCGAACTCACGGAATCGGCGGTCATCCGCAACGCCGGGGCGTCGAAGCGAGCGATGCGCGAAATCCGCGATCTCGGCGTCTCGATCGCGCTCGACGATTTTGGCGCCGGCTATTCTTCGCTGTCCACGCTGATGAATTTCTCTTTCAACAAGATCAAGCTCGACCGCTCGTTTCTGACCGAGATCGAAACGAACCCGGACGCGATGGTTGTTCTGCGCGCCGTGCTGACGCTGGGCAGGGGACTGCGCATTCCGGTATTGACGGAAGGCGTCGAAACTTTGAGCCAACTGGAGATGTTGCGGTCCGAGGGATGCGACGAGGCGCAAGGCTATTTTCTCGGACGGCCATGTCCCGCCAGCGCGCTTGTCGCCGGCGGCGTCATCGGCGTCGCGGCGCCGCCGGAGCGCAACGGTTGCAGCGCGCCGCGCCGATTGCCGAACGTGGCTTGACGCGTCGGCGCGGGTTGCGCGTCGGCGTCACAGATGCAAGGCGTGGCCGAGCGCTGCGTGGGCGGCTTCTGCGAACGCCTCGCTGTGGGTGGGATGGGCGTGTATCGTCGCCGCCACGTCCTCGAGCCGCGCGCCCATCTCCAGCGCCAGCGCGAACGCCGCCGACAGTTCGCTGACTGCAGCGCCGACCGCCTGCACGCCGAGCACGACATGGTTGTCGGCGCGCGCGACGATACGCACGAAACCGTCGTCGCGTTGCAGCGTCAGCGCGCGGCCGTTGGCGCGGAACGGAAACGCGGCGACCTTGATCTCGCCGCGCTCGCGCGCGCCTTCAGGCGACAAGCCAACGTTGACGACTTCCGGGTCGGTGAAGGTGACGGCCGGGATGGCGACACGGTCGAACGCGCGCTTGGCGCCGGCGATGATCTCAGCGACCATCTCGCCCTGCGCCATCGCGCGATGCGCCAGCATAGGCTCGCCGGTGAGATCGCCGATCGCCCAGACGTTGCGCATCGAGGTCGCGCAGCGCTCGTCAATGCGCACGCTTGGGCCGCTCATCGCGAGATCGAGCCGCTCCAATCCAAAACCCTGCGTGCGCGGCCGCCGCCCGACGGCGACCAGCACCTTGTCGGCGCGCAGGCGCTGCTCGTCCCCATATGCGTCGGCGATGCGCAGTTCGCCACCTTCGCGCCCAAGCGCGCGGGCGCCGAGGCGGACCTCGACGCCGAGTTCGGCGAGACGGCGGGCAACCGGCTGCGTCAGTTCGGCGTCGTAGAGCGGCAGAATCCGCTCCAGCGCCTCGACTACGGTCACGCTGACGCCGAGCTTGGCGAACGCCGTGCCGAGTTCTAGCCCGATATAGCCGGCGCCGATCACGGCGAGCGAGGCGGGAAGCTGCGTCAGCGCCAGCGCGTCGGTCGAGGACAGAACATCGCCGCCGAACGGCAGCGCCGGCAGCGGCGTCGGCTCGGAACCCGTCGCGAGAATGAGGTGCTCGCAGCGGATGCGCTGTTCGCCGGTGTCGGCCGCGACGAGGGCGGTCTTGCCGTCGCTGATTGTCGCCAGGCCGCGCAGCGAGCGCACGCCGGCCTTCTTCAACAACACGCCGACTCCGCCGGTCAGGCGCGAGACGACGCCCTTGATCCACGTGTTCGTGCGCGCGAAGTCGATCTCGCGCGGCGCGGCGCTTAGGCCCATCGCCCCGAGCTTCGCCTCGTCGCCGAGCGCATGGCGAGTCTCGGCGGCGTGGATCAGCGCTTTCGACGGGATGCAGCCGACGTTGAGGCAAGTCCCGCCGAGCCGTTCGGATTCAACCAGGATCGTATCGAGGCCGAGCTGGCCGGCGCGGATCGCCGCGACATAGCCGGCGGGTCCGCCGCCGATGATGAGGACCTTGCAGCTCAGCTCGTTCACGCCGCGCCTCCCTCGACGAACAGCAGCGCCGGCTGCTCCATGAGCTTGCGCAACCGCTGGATGAATCTCGCCGCGTCGAAGCCGTCGACGACGCGGTGATCGAACGAGGACGAAAGGTTCATCGTCTTGCGCGGCGCGAAACCGCCGTCGCGCCAGACCGGCTTGACGACGATTCTGTTGACGCCGACGATGGCGACCTCCGGCCGGTTGACGACCGGCGTCGAGACAATGCCGCCGAGCGCGCCGAGCGAGGTCAGGGTGATCGTCGACCCCGTCATCTCCTCGCGCGCGGCGAGCCCGGCGCGGGCGGCGTCGGTCACGCGCTTCATCTCGCGCGCGCATTCGTAGAGCTGAAGCGTCTCGGCGTGGCGCACCACCGGCACGGTCAGGCCCGCGGGCGTCTGCGTCGCGACGCCGAGATGCACCGCGCCATAGCGCCGGATCACGTCGACCTCATCGTCGTAATGCGCATTGATCTGGGGATAAGCGGCGAGCGTCTTGACGATCCCGAGCATCAGAAACGGCAGCAGCGTGAGTCGGGCGGTCGCCTCATCAGCTTCGGCGTTGAGCGCCGCGCGCAGTTCTTCGAGCGCGGTGACGTCGACTTCCTCGACATAGGAGAAATGCGCCACCCGCCGCGTCGCCTCGGCCATGTTCTGCGCGATGCGGCGGCGCAGGCCGACGACCTTGATTGTCTCGACGCGCGTATCCGGCGCCTTGGCGCGCGACGACGGAGCCGCGCCTGCAGGGTGTTCGAGAAAAGCTGTGAGGTCGTCGTGGGTGATGCGCCCCGCCGGCCCGCCGCCACGCACCTGCCGCAGATCGACGCCGGCCTCGCGGGCGCGCATCCGCACCGCCGGCGAGGCGAGCGGCCGCTCGCCGGGCGGACGTGGCGGACCGGCAGCGGCCATCGCCTGCCGAGGCCCGGGCGCAAGCGCAGGCGCCGGCTTCGGCGGCTCCAGAGGCGCCGGCTTCGGCGGCTCCGTAGACGCCACCCGCGGCGTCTTCAGCGCCGGCGGCGGCTGGTCCGGCAAACCCGGCGCATCGATGCGGATCAACTCGGCGCCGACGGCGAGCACGTCGCCGACCGCGCCGCCCAGATGCAGCACCGTACCCGCCGCCGGCGCCGGGATCTCGACCGTCGCCTTGTCCGTCATCACCGCGCAGACGACCTGATCCTCGCGCACGAGGTCGCCGGGCTTCACCAACCATTCGACGATCTCGGCTTCCGCGACGCCCTCGCCGACGTCAGGCATCAGGATCGAGCGCGCGCCCATCTTTAGTCCTCCATGGCGGCGATGAGCGCGCGGCCGACGCGGTCGGGGCCGGGGAAATAGCTCCATTCCTCGGCGTGAGGGTAGGGCGTATCCCAGCCCGCCACGCGCCGGATCGGCGATTCCAGCGCATAGAAGCAGCGCTCGGCGACCAGCGCCGCAAGCTCCGCGCCGAATCCGCTCGTCAGCGTCGCCTCATGCACGATCACGCAGCGCCCGGTCTTCTCCACCGAGGCGGCGATGGCGTCGATGTCGAGCGGGATCAGCGAACGCAGATCGACGATCTCGGCGTCGATCCCCGTCTCCTCAGCCGCCGTTTCCGCGACATGAACCATCGTGCCGTAACACAGCGCCGTGACCGCCTTGCCTTCGCGCCGCACCGCGGCCTGGCCGAGCGGCACGACATAGCGCCCGGCCGGAACCTCGCTCAACGGGTGTTTGGACCACGGCGTGACCGGTTGATCGGGATGGCCGGAGAACGGCCCGTTGTAGAGCCGCTTCGGCTCCAGCACGACGACAGGATCGTCATCCTCAATCGCGGCGATGAGCAGCCCCTTGGCGTCATACGGATTGGAAGGGATGATCGTCTTGAGGCCGCAGACATGGGTGAACAGAGCCTCCGGGCTCTGGCTGTGCGTCTGTCCGCCATAGATGCCGCCGCCGCACGGCATGCGCACGACGATCGGCGCGGTGAATTCCGCCCCCGAGCGATAGCGTAAGCGCGCCGCCTCCGAGACGATCTGATCGTAGGCGGGATAGACGTAATCGGCGAACTGCACCTCGGCGACCGGGCGCAACCCATAGGCGCCCATGCCGATGGCGACGCCGACGATGCCGCTCTCGTTGATCGGCGCATCGAAACACCGCGACTTGCCGTATTTGCGCTGCAGCCCCTCAGTGCAGCGGAACACGCCGCCGAAATAGCCGACGTCCTCGCCGAACACGACGACGCGCTCGTCTTGCGCCATCTTGACGTCGAGCGCGTCGCGGATCGCTTCAACCATCGTGAGCCGCGGCATGTCACACTCCGAGCTGCTGGCGCTGCTCGCGCAGGTGGCGCGGCATGTCCTTGTAGACGTCCTCGAACATGCTGGCGGGGCTCGGCCTCGGCCCGTCGTGCAGCGTGCCGTGACGCTCCGCCTCGCGCGCGGCCTCCAGCACCTCCGCTTCGACTTCGGCGCGCATCTGCTCGTGACGCGCTTGGCTCCATTCTTGCCCGGCGATCAGGCGCCGCTTGAGCCGCTCGATGGGATCGCCGAGCGGCCACGCCGCGCCCTCGTCGCGCGGCCGGTATTTGCTGGGATCGTCCGAGGTGGAATGCGCGCCGGCGCGATAGGTCACCCATTCGATCAGCGTCGGCCCGAGATTGCTGCGCGCGCGCTCAGCGGCCCATTGCGAGACGGCGTAGACGGCGAGATAGTCGTTGCCGTCGGCGCGCAGCGAGGCGAGGCCGAAGCCATGGCCGCGCGCGGCGAATTTCGCGCTCTCGCCGCCAGCGAATCCTTGATAGGACGAGATCGCCCATTGATTGTTGACGACATTGAGGATCACCGGCGCCCGGTAGACGCTGGCGAACACCAGCGCGGCGTGAAAATCGCTCTCGGCCGTGGCGCCGTCGCCGATCCAGGCCGAGGCGATCTTGGAGTCGCCCGATATCGCCGAAGCCATCGCCCAACCGACGGCCTGCGGATATTGCGTGCCCAGATTGCCTGACACGGTGAAGAACCCCGCCTCCTTCGCGGAATAGAGGTTCGGCAACTGCCGGCCTTTCAACCGATCCTTCTCGTTGGAGAAGACCGAGCACATCATGTCGACCAGCGGCCAACCCGCAGCGATCAGCAATCCCTGTTGCCGATAGGTCGGAAAGCACATGTCGCCCGGCGCCAGCGCCTTGCGATGGGCGCAAGCGATCGCCTCCTCGCCGAGACATTGGATGTAGAACGAAGTCTTGCCCTGTCGCTGCGACAGCAGCATGCGGGCGTCGTAGGCGCGCGTCAGCATCATGTCGCGCAGGCCCTGGCGCAGTTCGGCGCCAGACAGCGCCGCCGCCCACGGGCCGACCGCTGCGCCCTCGTCGTCGATCACGCGGATCAGCGAATAGGCGAGATCGCGAATCTCAGCGGGATCGACGTCGATGGGCGGCCGGCGCGCCTGGCCGGCTGGAGCGATGTCGACATAGGAGAAGTCCGGTTTGCCGCCCGGTCGCACGCCGGGTTCGGGCACATGCAGCGAAAGACGCGCATCGGCCGTCATGAACATTTCCTCCCGGGGCGCTGCGGCCCCTTCTCGAGATCAGACTAGCGCACTCAGCGGACCGTTGTCATTCTCCTGCGTCAAATCCAACCCCGCCGAATGCAGGGATCGCGAGCGGCAAGGTTGCATCCTGCGCCGGCGCGTTTGCTGGCGTTGCGCAGCCGGCTTTCGAGCGCCCGACAAACCGCGGATTCAATCATTCAACTTTGCCGGCCCGTGATCGAAGAAACCTGCATGCCGTCGATGATGCCGCCCCCGGAGCCGGCGGGCTGGCGAGTCTCCGTCGCGCCGATGATGGGCCGCTCGGCGCATAGTTCGCTGTGGCGGGAGCCGCTTCGTCCCCTGGGTCGTGCAAGTCGGCAAGCTCGGACAGGCCGAGGCCGTCGCGTGGGTTGATTGTCAGGCGAGCCCGCAGGCAAGCGCAAACCAAGCGCAGCGAGCCGAGGCCGGCGGAGCTGTCCGCCGTCCTCTCGGATACGACTGCTGCTAGCCGCATCATGTCGACGAGGCCTTCTATCCGATATCGCGGTGGAAGATGTGGCGCCTCCCTCAAATCGACGCCAACTATGTCGCCCGCATGAACAACGTGCTCGATCTCTACGCCGAGGCGCCGGACCCGCGGTCGGCGCCTTATATCAGGCCTTCCCGGCCGAGGAAGCGGGGCGCCTGCTGCGCCGCATCGAGTTCCACTACGTTCCCAATCACGCCAGTTGGCTCAACATGGTTGAGATCGAGATCGACGTCCTCGCCAGCCAATGTCTCGGCCGTCGCATCGAAAGCTACCCGCGCTTCGTCGCCGAAGTCGCCGCATGGGAAAAGCGGCGCGACGCCGCTCATTGGCGCACTTTGGCGGAAGTTGAGCGTTTCACCCGCCGCGTGGCGGGCGCCGGGAGGAAATGGCGGGCGACCGGCGCGGTCTGCTCAGAACATCGTGAAGGCATAGAGGAACAGCGTGTTGTTCCCGCTGGCGCTGAGGTTGCCGCCATCGACGTTTTTTGTCAGTCCGTCGAGCCGGGTGAACATCGTATAGGACGCCCCTATTCGGGTATTCGCCCACGGCCAGATCTTGGGGCCGCCATGCGAGAACGGCAGATAGGCCAGATCGAAAACGAAGCCCGAGGAATTGGGGGACGGAACGCCGTTATTGCCCTGATAGATCCCCGCGTCGGGCGTTCCTCTGATATCGAAATAGCCGGCGCCGAACGAATAGGTATTGTCGTAAACATATTCGCCTTGCAGCTTTAGGCTCTGAAGGTAGTCAATGTGATTGCTGGCTACGCCTTGTGAAAGTACATTGTCGAACTGCTGGCGTTCAAGCACGTAATTCGCGCGCAAGGTCACGGCGTGCTTCTCGTGAATCCATTGATATTGACTGTCGAATCCTACATCCAGGTATTTGTCGGTTCCAAAGCCGCTGATGTCGTTGGGCGTGACGCTGGCCAGCATCCCGTAGGTGCCTACCATGATGGAGTGCTCGCCGAGGTTCTTCTCGACTGCGAGACGCCAGTAGGGGGCGGGGCCGTCGAACGTTATGTTGTTGCCAAGCAAGTCGCTCGCGCAGCAGTCGCCCATGTGGGTCTGAAAATTATAGGTCGGAGTTTTGTACAAGCTTAGTTCGGCGTAATAGCTGTCATCGACAAAGACATAGCCGCCGGCGCTGAGGGCGTTGCCGGGGGTGAGCAGCCCGCCGAAGGGGCCGTCGATGAGCGTCGCGGCGTAAGGTCCAGGCTGGAAAGTTGAAGCGATGAACGGCCATGCCCATGCCGAGGTGGTGTTCCAGGGATCCTGGACGGTGGGATTGTTGTTGAAATCGAGACCCCAGATGACATCGTGACCCGCGAGAGTCGCGGTATCGGCGTAACGAATGTCCGAATTGTCCCAACCGAAAGCCGCGCCGCCTCCGTCGTAAGATAAAGTGGTCTGGACGAAGGCGCCGAGATGGTCTGTGATCTTGCCGCCCCAGAAGACGCTGAACTGCTGCGCGAGGTCCGTCCAGTTGTTCGGCGAGTTGAAGTCGCCACCCGGCGGCGGCTGGTCGGAATTCGTATGGGTGAAGCCGGATTGCAGCATGAACGCCAGAGGCGGGTAGGGCGGAAAGGTGTAGGCGCCGCCCGTCGTCGTATATCCCAACAGCTTGAAGCGACGGCCGTAAGGGGTCAGCTGCGGAAACGCCGTGTGACAGGTTGAGCAGGGCTGGCCCGTCTGCCGGGCGAATGAGGGCAAGGCTTCGGCGGGTTGGATTGCCGCCCACGCTGCGCCCAGGACCAGCGCGAGCGCGAGGGCGACGTGAATGGCGATGCGATGCAGGGCTCGTCGCCTCGGCCCTCTCAGTTCCTCGTTCCCGAACATCCGATCCCCCAATTGTTCGCCCCCGATAGCGACCTGAGCTACTTTTCCGCCGTTTCCCCTCCGACGAAGCTCAGGAACGACGCCAGCGCGGCGATCCGGTTCGGCGATAGCGACCTTGCGACTTTCGGCATTGGGGCCGCCAAGGCGTCGTGGCCCTCGTTCCACTGCTCCAGCCGTTGCTTGAGGTAGGTGAAGGAGAGGCCGCCGAGCCGAGGGATTTCGCGCACGCCCTGCGCCTCCGGCCCGTGGCAAGCCTGACAGGCGACGATGTTTTCCGTTGGAACGCCGTTTTCGAAAATGGCCCTGCCTTCGGCGACGAGTTCGCTTTCGCCGTCATTGGCGGCCCTTGGCGCCAGCGAGGAGAAATAGGCGGCGAGATTGCGCGCGGTGACCGGGTCGAGGTTTGCGGTGGCGCTCCACATGTACTTTTCCGCAAGGAAGTCATCGCGCTTGTGGGCGGCGAAGGATTGCAGCTGATGCACGACGTAGTCCTCCCGCTGGCCGGCCAGTCGGGGCGCGACGGTCAGGCCTTGCGCAGACGTTCCGTGGCACCACGTGCAGTTGCGGACCGGCAATTCGTCGGCCCGCAACGGCCCCAAGGCCGCAAGGGCGGTGACGACGATCGCAAGATTGGTGACGATGGGGCGCATGTTCCAGACATCTCGCACGTGACGGTTTCGGCCCGAACGACTCACGCGGCGAACCCTATTTGAGCGTGCTGACATATTCGGCGATCGCTTGAATCTGCTTCGGGGTCAGGTTCTCGACCGTCGGCCGCATGATCCAGGAGATGTCCTGGCGCCCGCCCTGACCGCGCTCCTTGCTCCAGATCGACAGGGTGTAGGTCATGTACCAGTAGAGCTGGCCCGCCAGGCGAGGGATTTCGCGCTGTCCCTTGGCGTCGGGGCCATGGCAGGCGGAACAGGCGGGAACGTTCTGATCGGGCAACCCATTGGCGAAGATCTCCCGTCCCAGAGCAATGTCGGCGGCAGGCGCGCCGCCGAACGGCGGAGGGTTCAGCGCGTGCATGCGTTCGGCCAGGCCGGGAATCATGTCGGCTGTTATGCCGTGCGCGACATTGGCCATCACGGCGTTGAGCCGGCGCTGCTCCAGGAAGGCGTGCAACTGGTTTTCAATATAGAGCGGTTGCTGCCCGGCAAGGCGCGGCATAGTGTAGAAGCCGCGGAAGCCTTGCGCGGACGGGCCGTGACAAGTGGTGCAATATTCGAATTTCGCGTCGATGACGCCGCCCGCGGTGCGGACATGGCGGGTTTCGGCCAAGGCGCCGCTCGCCGTAACCGCGAGAAAAATCGCGAAGGCCGGTCGCAACGCCGAACGCAACAGAGATGTCATCATTTTCCTGCTTCCCCGCCCCTTCGCTTCCCCGCCTCTGTCCGCTCGCCAGCCGCGTGACCGTCCGTCGACTTCGCCGGTTCGCCCTTTTCTACGCAGGGACGCTCCAGCGCCTGTTATTCTGGCGATTAAACAAGTAGTCGAAGGACTTACTTAAGTTGTCGCTACGCGCCACGCTCCGCGACCGAGTCGCTGTCTTGTTCGGCCATAGCCGCTCTTTCCTAGGCGCGTGCTTTCCGAACTGCGCCACGACTGATCTGGCGTCTTGCACCATCACGGCAACAAATCGCCACGCGCGCGATGTAATTGCACGACGATGTCGCCCTTTCGCGCATTGTTGGCATAACGTACTCGTGAATAACAGTCGCGAATAGCGTCATCGCTCCAGAAACAGCAAATCTGTGACAAAAAAGTCGCTATGCGCCGTTTTGTGCTTAAAGTCAGACAGTTCGCGGACGCAGGCTTTTGCGATGGCGATTTGAAAAGCTGTCGCGATACAGTATAGCGTAGCGGGAAATCTACCGCCGTGGGCGGGGGAAAGACAAGAAGTTCGAGGCTGGCTGGGTGAGGCTCGAGCGGGCGCTGCGGCATTGGGGGGAGATATGGCGAGATATTGCGCCCGATGGCTGCGACGCGGCGGATGCGCCAGTTCTCACCATCAGTGGAGCCGCCTGAACATGATGATTCGCCCGCACGCCGCCTCCGGGCGCAAAGGCTTCCGGGCGACGATCATGAACGTCAAGCTTTTCGCGCCTGCGGTTTGCCTTGCCGTCTATTTGTGCGCGGGAGCCGGCGCCGAAGAAAGCAAGACTGCCAGCCCTGCGCAGCCCCAAGGCGTTTCGGCAAAGGAGTTTCATGTCAAATCTGGATACTGCGAAACATGTCATGGGCTGTCGGCGCGCGGCTTCATAGGGACGAATCCGATGCCGAGGCTCGCAGGCCAGCAGCCGGGGTACATCAAGACTCAATTGCAGGCGTTCATCGAGCACCGCCGGCTGAACCCTGTTATGGGCAATGTCGCGCATGTGCTGAGCCCCGCGATGGTCGAGGCCCTGGCCACGCATTTCAAGGACCTCGACCCGCCGCCCTACGGCGGCGGCCAGAAAGATCTCGTGCCCGAAGGGGAAAAGATCTTCAAGGAAGGCCTTCCCGATGCGGAAGTTCCGGCCTGCAATTTGTGCCACGGCGAGGACGGGCACGGCAACGACGAGATCCCGCGCCTTGCCGGTCAGCTCGATGGTTACGTCATCAGCAAGTTGACCAACTGGCCCAAGGAGCGCGGGCAAGATCCGCAGAAACCGGACAATTCGGAGATCATGGCCCCGATCGCATCGAAGTTGACTCAAGAGCAGATCGCCGCTGTCGCCGCTTATCTCAGCTACCTCAAGTGATTCTACTCCGATTCGGCAGTCTGTAACGCTCCGCGGGGCAGTACCCGTTGCGAAGCGCGCGATGAGGAGACGGGACCAACTTGGGGCCTTGCTTAGCTGGCGGATGGCGCGGTCTTTCGCGACATTACGTCAGCGATGCCGACATCAGGGCTGCGCGGTTATGTCACGGCAGACGACGCCATTGTTGAGCGCATTTTATCGCCGAATATTGTATGGTGCATGTCAGTGTTCGATGCAGCGCCCGGGATCGTTGCGAGCGAGGAAATTATGGCAGACGCTAGTAATTTACGTTCGGCGACCATTTCGCGTCGCAAGCTGTTGATTGGCGGCATCGTCGCAGGAGCGGCGCCGTCGCTCCTGGCGACCAAGGCCAGTGCGTTGACAAAGGTCCCGGCGACCGCCGTGCATTTTACGACCGTAGCCAGTAACGATCGCAATTGCGGCGCATGCAAGCATTTTATGGCGCCGTCAAGTTGCCGCTTCGTGGACGCTACAGTGTCTGCGGGCTGCTCGTGCTGGATATGGACCAGCAAGGCCGCTTAAGAATACTTCGACACGCGTAGCGGGGCGGGCCCCGCCGATCGGGGCGTCCCTCACCTCACCGAAACGGAGCCTGCGCAGCCTTGAGGAGTCGGATCGGGCTGGTCGCCCTCTCCTCGATGCGGGAGACGGCGAGAACGTCGAGGCCCTTCGTCGCCGTCACGGCGGCGATGTTCAGGCGGTGTCGCAGGTCTTCGCACATCTCGATCCTGCGCCGGCCGCCTCCTCCAGGATCAGGGACAGCATGAGCGCCGGTAGCGCCAGCTTCACGGCGCGGCGGTCGCGCGTCGCGATGTCGCGTGGGTCGGCGATCATCATATCGGGGATCGGTTTCACAGCGGCCGTCGTCGGGTTGCGCGGCGTTTGACGCCAAAGAACATGGTCTTGGTCGGCGGGACGCAGCCGGGCGTCAGTTCGGCCCTGGAGCGCGCGCCGTAGGCCGGCAGGTCTTGGAAGCCGTCCACGCCCGTAGAGGTGCGGCCTCGTTGGCTCGGGCTCCACCGAGGCTCCCAGCGCGCTGGCGGCGTCCATCTGCTCGGGCGTCTTCGGCCTCAGGCAATTGTCGTCGTCGAACCGCAGCTCGGGGGAACTGGTAGAACATCGGCCGCTCGGCCGTGTCGGAGAACAAGCTAAACCTCATGCACGCCTACGGCAAACAGGTTCATGCGATTCTCCTTTGGGATACGGGCCTTGCCCGCCCGCTGGAGCATCGTAAAATTGCAGGCCGTCTGCGCGTCGATTGCAAACCGTCCGCACGGCGCGGCCGATCGTCCCGGAGCTTCTGGCGTCCCTTTCTGCCCCTTCTTGCGCAGACCGGCTGCAATTGGCGACACCCGCCTCTTTTCTTCAACGTTTTCATGACTTTGCTTTGGCGTCCCGGAAGGGAATCGAACCCCTGACCCCAGGTTTAGGAAACCTGTGCTCTATCCTGCTGAGCTACCGGGACCCTACGTCGATCGCGCGCTATAAGGCGCCCGACGACGAGTCCGCTTTAGCATGTTTTTGCGCCCCGCGCATCTCCTTTGCCTTCTCATCGGGCTTTCCGGCCCGGCCGCCGCATGCGCCGGCGCCGGCGCGACGGCCGAGGTCGTCAACGCCGCCGCCGACGGCGAGATCGCCTTCGCCGACGGCCGCCGCGCGCGCTGGGGCGGCCTCGCGCTTGACCCGCAAGCCGCCGACGCGCTCGCCGCCCTCAAAGGCCGCCGCGTCGCCGTCGTCGAACTCGCCGCCGCGCCCGACCGTTGGGGGCGTCGCAGCGTCGATCTCATCGACGACCACGGCTCGCTGGCGCTCGATCTCGTGCTGCGCGGCCTCGCCCGCGTCCGGCCGGAGCCGGACAGCGCCGCCTGCGACGCCGAGCGCTTCGAGGCCGAAGCCGCGGCGCGCGAGGCGGGGGAGGGCGTCTGGGGCCGCCCCGACGCCGTCATCGACGCCGGCGACGCCGCCGCACTGACCGTCGCCGACGCACGCTATGTTTTCGTCAGCGGCACGGTGCGAAGGGTTGGCGAGGGACGCGCAAAAGTCTATCTTGATTTGGCGCCCGGGCGGGGATTCGCCGTCGTCGTCGCGCGAAAGGCGGAGCCCCGATTCCGGCGCGCCGGCCTCGATCTTGCTTCGCTGGCGGGACGCAAGCTGTTGGTGCGCGGTGTGTTGGATATCACGTTTGGCCCTCGGATCGAAGTCGCCGATCCCTCGATGATCGAGCTGTTGGAGAGCCCGCAGGAGGCAGGTCGCGGCGGATGAGAGGCTGGGCGTCGGTAAATTCGGTCGCTTCGCGACACGCTTGCGTGCGCGTCGTCGCGCTTGTGTGCGTCGCGCTGGCGCTGCTGTCGGGCTGCGCCAATGTCGAGCCCGCGATGGTCCCCGCGGCCCGGATCGCCGCCGCGCCGCCGACGCCGCCAAAGCCCGCGATAGACCCCGAGAAGCGCCGGCTGATGGCCGCGTTCGGCGGCGAATATGTCGCGCCGGGGGTCAAATCCTATATCGACGACCTGCTCGCCAAGCTCGCCCCGGCGAGCGAGACGCCGACCGAGCCGTATCGCGTCACCCTGCTCGATTCGCCCGTCGTCAACGCCTTCGCGCTGCCCTCGGGCGATATCTTCGTCACCCGCGGCCTGCTTGGCCTTGCCGGCGACGGCTCCGAGGTGGCGGCGGTGATGGCGCACGAGATCGCCCACATCACCGCCCGTCACGCCTCGCAACGCGCCGAGTTGGAGCGCCAGGGCAAGCTGTTCAGCCGCGTCTCGACGCAATTGCTGGCCCGCCCCGACCAGGGCGAGGAATACGCCGCGCGCACCAAGCTGACGGTCGCCCGCTTCTCGCGCGACCAGGAGTTCGAGGCCGACCGGATCGGCATCCACACCATCGCCAAGGCCGGCTTCGACCCCTACGCCGCCTCGCGTTTCCTCGACAAGCTCGGCCGCTGGAGCGCGCTGCACGCGGGCGGGACCGGCTCCGACGCCAAGCCCGACATGATGGCGACGCATCCCTCGACGCCCGAGCGCATCGCCGCGGCGGTCGCCCAGGCGAAGGCGCTCGGCGCCAAGGGCATGGGCGACGCCGCGCGCGACTCCTATCTCGCGGCGATCGACGGGATGGCTTTTGGCGACAATCCCGCCCAGGGGCTCGCCATCGACACGTTGTTCGTGCACCCCAAGCTCGGCTTCGCCTTCCGCGCGCCGGACGGGTTTGCGCTGGAGAACCAGAGCGCGGCGCTGATCGGCGTCGGCGAGGCCGGGTCGCAGGCCCTGCGGCTCGACAGCATCGACGCGACGGGCACGGAATCGCTGGAGCAGGCGCTCGGCTCCGGCTGGATCGAGGGCGTGCAGACCGACTCGATCGAGACGCTCAAGGATTCCGATCTGCCGACCGCGGTCGCGGTCGCCAAGGGCGACCAGTGGAGCTTCCGCCTCGGCGCCATCCGGCACGGAAACCGCATCTACCGCCTGATCTTCGCCGCGCACACGCTGAGCGCCCCGGTCGACGCCCGCTTCCTCGGCGCGATCCGCTCGTTCCACCGCATCACCAATGACGAGAACGCGATGGCGCGGCAGTTGCGCATGCATGTTGTCGCCGCGCAGCCCGGCGACGACGCCGCTTCGCTCGCCAAGCGCATGACCGGGATCGAAAATCCCGATGACGCGTTCCTCATCCTCAACGGCCTGGAGCGCTCGGGCGCGACGCCGGCCGGCGAGCGCTACAAGATCGTCGCGCCATGATGTCGCATCGTAAGCTTACCGGCCGCGTCGTCGCCGCGACCCACAACCGCGGCAAGCTCGCCGAGCTGCACGACCTGCTCGACCCGCATGCGATCACGCTGGTTTCGGCGGCCGAACTCGACCTGCCCGAGCCCGAGGAGACCGGCGACAGTTTTGTCGCCAACGCGCTCATCAAGGCCCGCGCCGCCGCCGCCAGCGGCCTGCCGGCGATCTCCGACGATTCCGGCATCTGCGTCGCCGGGCTCGACGGCGCTCCGGGGATATACTCCGCCCGCTGGGCCGGCGGCGGCGGCAAGGACTTCGGCTCCGCAATGGCGCGCATCGAGGCCGAATTGCAGGCCCGCGGCGCGCCAAAACCGTGGCGGGCGTGGTTCGTCAGCGCGCTGGCGATCGCTTGGCCCGACGGGCATGTCGAGACCTTCGAGGGCCGCGTCGACGGCGATCTCGTCTTCCCGCCGCGCGGAGCCAGCGGCTTCGGCTACGATCCCTGCTTCCTGCCCGACGGCCACACGCGCACTTTCGGCGAGATGACGGCCACGGAAAAGCACGGCCTCCCCGCCGATGGCAGTCAGGCCTTGTCGCATCGCGCCCGCGCGTTCCAGGCGCTCGCCCGCGCCTGCCTCTAGGCGGCGGCCGCTAGGCCGCCCGAGAAAGTTCCGCCATGCCGCAAGCCGTCAAACTGGACCCCAAGCTCAAGTTCGCGCTCGAGCTCGGGCCGCTCGCGCTGTTCTTCCTCAGCTACTGGAAGTTCGGCATCATGGGAGCGACCGGCGTGATGGTGGTCGCGGCGCTGGTCACGCTCGCGATCTCCTGGTGGAAGCTGCGGCGGCTGCCGATCATGCCGATGGTGACGGCTTTCATCGTCTGCGTGTTCGGCGGGCTGACGTGGTGGTTCAACGATCCCGCCTTCATCAAGATGAAGCCGACCTTTCTCTACAGCCTGTTCGCGGCGGCGCTGTTTTTCGGCCTCGCCTTCCGCCGCCCGATTCTGCAGGTGATGTTCGACGGCGCGCTGCACCTGACCCCGGCGGGCTGGCGCATCCTGACCTGGCGCTGGGCGTTCTTTTTCGTCGCGCTGGCGATCACCAATGAGATTGTCTGGCGCAACTTCTCGGAGGCGCACTGGGTGGCGTTCAAGTCGTTCGGTTTCCTTCCGCTCACCGTGCTGTTCGCGCTGGCGCAGACGCCGGTGGTGATGAAGCACGAGAGCGCGGCCGTCCCAGAGGAGGAAGCGATCTGAGGCGCGGCCAAGCGAACCCTATTGCACAGGCGATAACGCGGATTTCATAGAACCGTCTTCGAGACGTTGCATTAAGCCAGACAAGACCCGTTTCTCGCCGTTTGGAGGCCGAATGACTCTCGCCGCCATGGCTGCCGGCGCCGCCGGCGTCAGCCTGTTCACGCACGCCCTGTCCGCGTCTTTGGCCTTGCGGCGTTGCGCCGGCGGGGCCGGGCGGCGCCCTTTCGCCGGCGCGACGCCGCCGATCAGCGTCGTCCAGCCGCACCGCGGCGTCGAGACGTTCTCTAACGAGACGCTGGAGTCGATCTTTCGCCTCGACTACCCCGATTACGAGATCCTGTTCTGCGTCGCAGCGGAAGCGGACCCGATCGTTCCCCTGCTGCGCCAGCACATCGCCGCTTTTCCCGCCCGGCCGGCGCGCATCCTGATCGGCGACCACGCCGTCAGCGGCAACCCCAAGCTCAACAACTGCGTCAAGGGCTGGAAGGCGGCGGCGCACGAGTGGGTCGTCCTCGCCGATTCCAACGTGCTGATGCCGCCCGACTATCTGACCCGGCTGCTGGCGCGCTGGCGCGACGGCGCCGGCCTCGTCTGCTCGCCGCCGATCGGCGCCCGCCCGCACGGCTTCGCCGCCCATCTCGAATGCGCCTTCCTCAACACCTATCAGGCGCGCTGGCAATACGCCGCAGAGGCGGCCGGCTTCGGCTTCGCCCAGGGCAAGACCATGCTGTGGCGCAAGCCGTTGCTCGATCAGGCCGGCGGCGTCGAGGCGCTCGGCGCCGAGATCGCCGAGGACGCCGCGGCGACCAAACTGGTGCGCGGCGCCGGCTTGTCGGTCCATCTCGTCGACCGGCCGTTTCCGCAACCGCTGGGACGGCGCAGCCTCGCCGAGGTGTGGAAGCGGCAGGTGCGCTGGGCGCGGCTGCGGCGCGCGACCTTCGCGCCCTATTTCCTGCCCGAACTCTTCACCACCAGCCTCGTCGCCATCCTCTGCGCCGGCTTGGCGGCGCCGCTGCTGGACGTCTCGGCCCCGAGCGCGGCCCTGACGGCGGCGGCGCTGTGGTATGCGGTGGAGGCGGCGCTGGCCAGCGCCGCGGGATGGCCGCTCGGCCGCTGGACGCTTCCGGCCTGGATCGCGCGCGACATATTGCTCCCCTTGCTCTGGGTCGAGGGCTTGGCGAGCGACCGCTTCGAATGGAAGGGCGCGGCGCTCAGCGTGACCGACGTCGGGCTCGCCGAAACTCACCCGGAACCCTCGGCCTAGCCGCGCGGCTGCGGAACCCCGGGTTTTGCGAGCGAAACCCGGGGATTGCGCTTTCGCGACGACGGCGCCGACCGAGACCCCGCCCACCTTGCCGAGCGCGCACGAATGCGGCTATCCCGGGCGCGACGGGGCGTTGCGCTCCCAACGGAGTTGTAAATGGCGCCCCCGACCGCCCTGCATCGGCGCGGCGTGCTGCTCGTGTTCCTTGCGACGGTGCTGTGGAGCCTCGCCGGCGTGTTCGCGCGCGCGGTTCCGCAGCTCGATTTCGGCGCCATCCTGTTCGCCCGCGCCGGCTTCGGCGGCCTGTGCGGGCTCGCGCTCGCCGTTCTCGATTGGCGCGCCGGGCGGTTCGAACTCAGCCGGCTGAAGACGCCGCTGACGCCCCTCGTCGTGCTGCTCTCCTCGACCGCGATCTCCGGCTATGTCGCTGCGCTGCTGACCACCACGGTCGCCGACGTGCTGGTGATCTACGCGACGCTGCCATTCATCGCCGCCGGCCTCGCGGTCGTCGTCACCGGCGAAAAGCCGTCGCGCCGCACGATGATCGCCGCCTGCGTCGCGCTGATCGGCGTCGCCATCATGGTCGCCGACGGCCTCGGCAGCGGCCGCCTGCTTGGACAGGCTTTGTCGCTGTTCATGACCGTGGGCTTCGCCGGCCTCGTCGTGCTGCAGCGCCGCGATCCCAACCTGCCGGTGACGCCGATCAACGCCGCGGCGGCGCTAGTCGCCTCCGCCTTCGGCTTCTCCGTCGCCCGCAGCGTCCACATGACGGCGTTCGACATCGTCGACCTGTTCTTCTTCGGCGTCACGACGATCACCATCGCCTTCGCCTTGTTCATGGAGGGCGCCAAGCACGTGCCGCCGGCCGAAGCCTCGCTGATCGCCATGCTCGATGTGGTGATGGGGCCGCTATGGGTGTGGCTCGCCTTCCGCGAACAGCCGAGCGTGTCGACCTTCATCGGCGGCGGCTTCGTGCTGGCCGCGGCGGCGTGGCGCATCGCGCCGGAGCTGCGCCGCCGCCGCGAGGATCTCGCACCCGCCGCGCCGTTGTTGTAACAAGGGCGGTCGGGAGGAAAGCTTATGGACAAATTCGCGCTCGTGACCGGCGGCGGCGTCGGCATCGGCAAGGCCGCGGCGCTAAAGCTCGCCAAGGCCGGCTGGCATGTGGCGGTGACCGGCCGGCGGCTGGAGCCGCTGCAAGCGGTCGCGCGCGAGATCGAGGCGCACGGCCGCCGCGCCCTCGGCGTGCCCTGCGACGTCGCCGATCCCGCCCAGGTGCGGGCGCTGTTCGAAGCTGTCGCGGCGGCGTTCGGCCGGCTCGACCTATTGTTCAACAACGCCGGCGTCTCCGCGCCCGGCGTTCCCATGGACGAATTGACCTACGAGCAGTGGAAGGCGGTGGTCGACGCCAACCTGACCGGCTCGTTCCTGTGCGCCCAGGGCGCGATGCGGCTGATGAAGCAGCAGCGGCCGCAGGGCGGCCGCATCGTCAACAACGGCTCGATCTCGGCGACCGCGCCGCGCCCCAACAGCGCCCCCTACACCGCGACCAAGCACGCCATCACAGGCCTGACCAAGTGCATCGCGCTCGACGGCCGCGCGTTCGACATCGCCTGCGGCCAGATCGACATCGGCAACGCGCTGACCGAGATGGCCTACCGGATGACGCAGGGCGTGCCGCAGGCGGACGGGCGCATCGCCGTCGAGCCGACGATGGACGTCAACGAGGTCGCCGACGCGGTGGTCCACATGGCGAGCCTGCCGTTGTCGACCAACATCTTCAACATGACGATCATGGCGACCAAGATGCCGTTCGTCGGACGCGGCTGACTTGGGTCAGCCGTCGGCGCCGACGAGTTCGGCCGCCGCCTGGACGCGCAGCGCGCGTTCGGCCGCCGACACGCAGTGTCTGGCGACTTCGAGCCGCCGCAGCGGCGGCTGGCCCGCGCCGACGGCTGCGTCATCGACGCATATGTCATTGATAAGGTACAGAAGTTCGCATTCCACTTCGCGCAGAATAGCCTCCAGCCTCGTTATTGTCTCGTTATGAGAACCGCGCATCGCCAGCCCGTCTTTTTCGTTAAGCTTACTATATCTTGCCTTGTGAACTAGCTCGCCGAAAAGGAAGGCGAGTTCAACTCCCAACAACCGGCCCCCGGCAAAACTTTTTGTGATCTATGTAAGCGATTGATTTATAAACACAATCACGCGTCGGGCAAAGCGCCGAATTGGACATGGCGGCCTCGGCGATAACATTCGCTAACAGCATTTTTGTATTGATGTTTTGCACGCTTCGGTTTTCTCTACTGACTTGAATGGGAGCCTATAGTTTCCGCATGTCAACTGATCCGTCGCGGTACGGCGCAAGCCAGCCGCGCCGCCGCCGTGAAAGTCCAGCAACCGGAGCATCTCGTTCGCTCTTCTGCGCTGCCTTTACGTAAACCGAGGCCGCGACAGACGCCCCGCAGGCAAGACTTGCAGACTACATCGGCCTCGACTGGAAAAACCGCTGCGTCGCTTTACACTCCGATTCGTCGCCGCCTTTTTACGACGATCTCGAGCCTCGCCCCCGCTTGCGTCAGCGCAAATAGACCTGCAGCGACACCCGCGCGGCTGGGTCGAGCCAGCGGGCCGGCCCCGGGGTCAGCCCGGCGCGCCGCAGCGTCGCCTCCGCCGGCTCGCCGCCTTGCGTCGCCGCGAACAGCCCGCGCCCGCCGGGAAGCTCGGCGGCGTCAGCGCGCGCGAGGTGGAACGCATCGTAGCCGACCTGCAGGAACAGCTCGAACACGCCCTGCCCGCCCGGAACCGCGATCCGCCCGCCGTGCGGCAGCAGCCGCGCCGCAACCTCGCCGAAGCCGACCTCGTCCGGGCGCCACCACGCGCCGTCCGCGCGCGTCTCCAGACCGCGCGCGGCGCCCGATACGATCAGCCGCCGGCGGCCTTTCGCATTGGCCGCCGCTTCGTGGCTGACCCGCCCGAGCGCGACCCAGTCGGCCCGATCCAGCCCGGCCTGGAAATAAGCCCAGTCGGCGCCGTTGCGCAGGCTGTCCGGCATGGCGCCCGAAGCGTCGGCGATGCGGTCGTCGCGCGAGACGATGGCGTAGCCATGGATCTCGACGCCGTTCACCAATGGAACGGCGCCACGGTTCGGCGCGAGCCGACCAGAAACGCGTCGCCGACGAGCTGGAACGGGCTGAAATCGAGATCGCTGACGCCGCGGTGCAACATCTGCGCGAAATGCCGGTAGACGCCCTCATATTCCCGCAACGGCGCCTCGACCGCGGGCGCGCCGTCGACCCACAGCCGCGAGCCGCCGTGCGTCAGCCGCAGCGGCGGCCCGCGCTCCGGTTCGATATCGATGTTCCAGCTCGGCTCGCCTTGCTGGCGCCAGTCGAACTCGGCCGCAAGCGTCGCCCCCGATCCCGCAGCCGCGCAGGAGAACGCGAGTTCCGCGGCGACCGGCGTGTCGCGGTTCTCGGGATAGAACAGCCGCGCCGCGCGCACGAACATCGCCGCCGGCGCGATCTTGGTCAGGATCGACAGCGCATTGACGCCGGGGTCGAACACGCCGAAATTGCCGGCTTCCCAAATCCAATCTTGTCCCGGGTGCCAGCGCCGCACGTCCTCCTTCCATTCGATCGCCAGCCGCTTCAGCCGCTGCCCCCGCAGCCGCGCCTTGGCTTCGTCCACCGCGGCGTTGTAGCGCGAATGCCAGGTCGCCAGGATCACCCGGCCCGCGGCTTCGGCGGCCACGATCAGATCGTGCATTTCCGCAAGCGTGGCGACCGGCGGCTTCTCCAGCATCACGTGCTTGCCGGCCGCCAAAGCCTCGCGCGCGATGGCGTGACGCACATGCGGCGGCGTGCAGATCGCCACCGCATCCACAGCAACGGCCCTGTAAAGCTCGGCCGCGGTGGCGAAAGTCGGCGCCCCCTCGACATGTATTCCGCGCTGGCTGACGACGCCGGCGAGTTCGTAGCCGTCGTCGCCGGCGATGACAGGCAGGTGCTGCTCGACGGCGATTTTGCCGACGCCGATCATCGCCACTTTGACGACCGCCATCAACTCTTCCCTTCGCGCTTTTTTAAAGCGGGTCAGGCCCGCTTCGTCAGCAGGATATTGTCGTAGGCCATCTGCGACAATTCCTCGAAGCGAATGAACGGCGAATTTTCCGGCGTCAGGCCGTCGAGCGTTTTCGACGTCGGCAGGCGGCGCGCGACCAGATCGAGCTGGGTCAAGGTCACCGCCAACGCTTCGGCGGAGACGCCGGCCTCCTTCATCTGCTTGGGCGACCACTCCATCACGATTCTGATCTCGGGCGATTGCGCGATGACGCGCTCGGCGCCCTTGAACACCGAATATTCGTGCCCCTCGACGTCGATCTTGAGAATATCGACCGCCAGCCCCTCGGGCACGATCGCGTCGAGCGGCTCCACGGCCGCGCGAAAGCCGCGCTCGCCGGCTTCGTCGGCCTCGACCGAGACGCGCGCATTGGCGGCGCGGTTGGCGGGGTAGGTCAGCCACACCGCGCCCTTCGCCGCGCCGGCGGCGACCTTGTGCAGCTCGATCTCGCACATCGACCAGTTGATGATCAGGTTGCGCTCGATCAGCGCGCAGCACTCCGGGTTCGGCTCGATCGCGATCACCCGGCCGGTCCCCCCGGCGTGGATGCGCAACCCCGCCAGCACCGTGAAATAGCCGATATTGGCGCCGACATCGACGAACACGGTGTCGCCGCGGCACGAGTTCCAGAACAGATCGGTGAGGTCGGGCTCCCACTGGCGGTAGCAGACCAGCTGCGGCGTGAGGATGAGATCGGTCGAGTCGACGATCAGCAGCGCGCTGTTGAGCGTGTGGGTCAGCAACTTGCCGTCGGCGAGGGCGACCGCCCAGGGGCCGACCAGGCGGCGGGTGTCGCGGGCGTCGCGCTCGATATTCTCCGCGCGCGCCTCGATCGCCGCCAGCCGTCGTTCGATATCGGCGAGAGTGGGCTCCGACACTGCGCTTTGCGACCCCATTGCAGCAACCGCGCGGCCCGCGAGTATTCGCAAACCTCTTGCGGGAGGGTTGCCTGTCGCGCGCCGCGTCTCGCCTATGGGCGATTCGCGGCTTGCCTGTCAAATGCGGTCGCCGTCGCGCGCGCTGGACGCCCCCGCCGCATTACGCTCCGGTCATTTCGGCTTGCGCGTCCAGGTTACATCGAAGTTGAGAGTATAGGCGAAAAGACCTGATGTCATGGCGGGCGCGGCGACGACGCTCAAGCCCCCGGCGCCGCTGATGTCGGCGAATTTGCCGGTTCCGCCGACCCACTTCATCTGCTGCCCGTCGTTCGCCCCCTCGTAAGTCATGAACAGTTTGTCGCCGTCGTGGTCCGTCTGCACGCAAGTGCCGGAATATTTGTACCCCTCCGGACGCGCCAGGGTCGACTCCAGGCAATGTATGGCGAGATTGTCCGGCGATTTCTGGCTGTCGAGGTTCCTGACGATGCCGTTGCATTCGGTGGCGGAGCCGGAGCCGGCCGGGCCCATGTCGACCGCCGCGAGCGGGTGGCAGACCTGGTAGGCGGCGAGTTTGGCTTCGCCGCTTTCCCCCAGCGGGTCGCTGGCGGCCGGCGCGCACATTTCGATCAGGCAGACAGAGACAATTATCGGGCCCAAGATCCGCAAGGCGGCCTCCTTTGTAAGCGGGCGGACAATGGATTCGTTTTTCCGCTTTTGCAAAGGGCGGCGAAGTCGCCGCTGTGGAGCGCCGGAACAGGCGCCCCGTTCCCGGTCAGGGCCGGACGCGTCGCGCGACGTGGCGGCGCCGCTCTCGCAGGCCAAGCGCAAGCGCCTTGCCGATCCCGACCAGCATCAAACGGCATAGTTCGAGGGCTTCGGCAACAGATTGAGCGAATTGGCGCAGCTCCGCCGGATCGAAGGCCCGCCTTGCCGTTTTTCCGGCAGCATGACCGCGGCGGCGAGTCCGCCCCAATTGTGCGCTGATGTTGGCCCGGTCGAACAGATGTCCTGCGTCGCAGACGGGCGATCACTCTTGCTTCAGCAGCCTCGCCATCCGCCGCAGCGCCAATTCATAGCCCTGCGTCCCGAACCCCGCAATGACGCCCGCCGCCACGCCTGACACATAGGAATGCTGCCGGAAAGCCTCGCGCTTATGCACGTTGGAGATATGCACCTCCAGAATCGGCCCGTCGAAGGCGTTCAGCGCGTCGAGAATGGCGACCGAGGTATGCGTGAACGCGGCGGGGTTGATGACGATTCCCCGCGCCGCCTCGCGCGCCTCGTGGATCGATTCGATGATCTCGTATTCGCGGTTCGACTGCCGGAAGACGATTTCGAGCCCCAGTTCGGCCGCGACGCGCCGGCATTGCGCTTCGACGTCGGCGAGCGTCTCGGCGCCATAGATCTCCGGCTGGCGCTTGCCCAACAGGTTGAGGTTCGGGCCGTTCAGCACATAGACGGTCGGGTTCATCGCGGGGTCTCCCGCGCTCCTTGTGCCCGACCGGCCCGGCGGCGTCCACCGCGGCGAGCGATCCGCGGCGATCCCTCACGACGCCAAGCAAGTAATTGAAAACATTATATTTTCTCGCGCGGCGGCAGCGCCGCGCAGCGTCGGCTTAGAGGCTAACCCCTTGTTTAAAAATAGCTTCCAGTCACGCTTTCGCCTCGCGGCTGCGGCTCGCAGAGACGCCTTGCTTCCGCCGCCGGCGCGCGCGCCCGAAGGGACACATTTTGGCGCCTAACCCTTTGAGATCGGCGGCGCGCGTCCTGTCCTTGCACGCCTCCTCGACGCCGCGCGCAGGCCATGGCAAACCGGCCCGCGGAGGCCCAACATGACCGAACCCCGCCCCGTCGCGCTCGTCGCCGCCGACGCCCCCCTGCGCGTCAAGCCCTCGAACTACCCCGAGCCGTTCGCCTCGCGCATGGCGGGCCGCGCCAAGCGTCCGCTCGGCGACCTGTTCGGCCTGACCAATTTCGGCGTCAACCTGACCCGGCTCGCCCCCGGCGCCCAGTCCGCGCTGCGCCACGCCCACACGCGGCAGGACGAGTTCGTCTACATCCTCGAAGGCTCACCCCTGCTGGTCACCGACGCCGGCCGCACGTCGCTTCACCCCGGCATGTGCGCCGGCTTCAGGGCGGCGACCGGCGACGCGCACCATCTCGTCAACGAGACCGAGACGGACGTGGTCTATCTCGAGATCGGCGACCGCACGCCCGGCGACGAGGGCGCCTACCCCGACGACGACCTCGAGGCCAAGCTCGTCGACGGCCGCTGGCGCTTCGTCCATAAGGACGGCGCCCCCTATTGAGGACGTCTTTATGATGCTGGAGCTCGGCCTCGACACTTTCGGCGACGTCACCCGCGATTCCTCCGGCGCAGAGCTGCCGCAGGCTGAGGTCTTGCGCAATCTCGTCGAGCAGGGGGTTCTGGCCGACCGGCTCGGCGTCGACTTCCTCGGCGTCGGCGAGCACCATCGCGCCGACTTCGCGGTCTCCGCGCCGGAGGTGCTGCTCGCCGCCATCGCCGCGCGGACTGAGCGTATCCGGCTCGGCTCGGCTGTGACGGTGCTCTCCTCCGACGATCCGATCCGCGTCTACCAGCGGTTCTCCACGCTCGACGCCGTCTCCAACGGCCGCGCCGAGGTGATGGTCGGGCGCGGCTCGTTCACCGAGTCGTTCCCGCTGTTCGGCTACGACCTGTCGCTGTACGAGGAGCTGTTCGAGCAGAAGCTCGACCTGTTCGTCGCGCTGCTGCGCCAGGAGAAAGTCAACTGGAGTGGCCGGCTGCGGCCGCCGCTGGTCGACCAGCGGGTGTTTCCGCGGCCCCAGAGCGGGACGATCAAGACCTGGATCGGCGTCGGCGGCAGTCCGGAATCGGTGGTGCGCGCGGCCCGCTACCGGCTGCCGCTGATGCTGGCGATCATCGGCGGCGAGCCGCTGCGCTTCAAGCCTTACGCCGACCTGTATCGCCGCGCCTGCGCCCAACTCGGGATCGAGACGCCCGAGATTGGCGTCCACTCGCCGGGCTACGTGGCGGCGAGCGACGCCGCCGCGCGCGATGAGTTCTACGCCGACTACAAGGCGATGCGCGACCGCATCGGCGGCGAGCGCGGCTGGCCGCCGATGCAGCGCGACGAGTACGAGCGCGAGATCGAGGCGGGCTCGCTCTACGTCGGTTCGCCGCAGACGGTGGCGACGAAGATCGCGGCGACGGCGAGCGCCCTGGGCCTGTCGCGCTTCGATCTGAAATACAGCGCTGGCGGGCTTTCGCACGCGCGGCAGATGCGCTGCATCGAGCTTTACGCTGGGGAAGTCATGCCGCGGGCGCGGGCGCTGCTGGCGGCGAGATGAGGTGCGAAAATGTGGCTTTCCTTCCCCGGATTTTCTGGTATACGCGCGGGACCGGCGTTCCCCGATAGCTCAGCTGGTAGAGCATTCGACTGTTAATCGAATGGTCGCAGGTTCGAGTCCTGCTCGGGGAGCCAAATTCTTCAAACACTTAGGTCGCATCGAGAGCCTACAAGTCGACTCGTTCGCCTCACGGGACAACTTCTAGGACAACATCGGGCAAACAAGGCGCTGGGGACAAAAAAAAGGCCCGGCGCGCTCCGCCGGGCCTTCGTTGCCGTGCGGGATGCGTCAGGCCGCGGCCGCCTCGGGCTCTGGTTCGCAGGCCTCATGCAGCCGGTCGAGCCCGTCGGCTAGGCGCTCGCTGGCAATATCAAGTATCGCCTGCGCGTCGGTCGCATCCGTAACCGCCAACTTGCTGAGAAGAAAGCAACCGCCCGACAACACGTTCACGGTCTTTTCCAGATGGTCGATAATTGCCCGTAACTTGCTCAACTCATCCCGTGACAGGTCCGAACGCAAGGCCCAGCCGCGAGTCTGTGATGCTGCTTTGGTCATGATGGTTGCCCCAGTTGCGATTCGCCCAAGGGCCCGGTGGTGGCAGGCGCCTTGCCCCTTTGGCAGGTTCCTGATATTGATAACCTATGACGTTGTCAATATCGAAAACCAAGAATGTCGGCGGCCGTCCGCGGACCGACGCAACTCCCGTTCTGGTGCGCCTCCCGCCGGCCGCGCTGTCTGCGCTCGACGCCTGGATCCGGCGTCAGCCCGAGCCCCGCCCCGGGCGCCCCGAGGCTATCCGCCGCATACTGTCCGACGCGCTGATGAAGGCGCCCGACGCGGGGTCGATCGCGGCTGAGGATTTGAACGCGTCGAATGACGAGTAAGAGGCGCGCCGCGCTTCACCTAATCCGCGATGAATGACGTCAGGCAGCACCTGCAGCCAATGTGAGCCGGCGGTGTCAGGTGGCCGGATCGGAACGGAAGCCGAAGCCCGACGCCCCCCTGTCGGGCGTTGCTGGCGCAAGCATCACAGGCGCCGGGCGCGTCCAGCCACTGCTTCTGCACTTTCACGCCGATCGCTTCAGCCTCAAAAAGTCCTTGGAGCGCGCCCCGACTGTTCGCCAGCGCGAGCAGCGTGTTGACGATCTTCTCGGCAACGTCTTGAGCATGGCCCTTGGCCACTGCATCCTTGACCATGTCGCCGTAGCGCGCGCCTCGAGCCATGCCGGCGGCGACGATCCGCCAGAACGGCCGAAGATCGTCCCGCGCCGTTGCTGCCATTTCTTCGGCCGCTCTGATCGCTCTTACGTTCGGTCGGTCGAACATGTCGTCAGGCATTGAGCGCCCCGAAATCGGTCCTATCCTCGCCCAGCGCCTTGCCGCGGGCGGCCGCCCGCTCGACGGTCCGCTTGTCTTTACCGGTCGCCGCAGCGGTAGACGATGCAAACGACATTTTGTCGCTTGCATCCCACCTTGCGCTTGCGCCAGCCGCTCCTGCGACCGTCTCCGGGTGCAGCGCCTCGTAGATCGCTTTGCGCCGAGCGATGGCGGCGGCCCGAGACAATCGGCCACGTGGCCGATTATACGATTGGCGGAAACCATGATGGGCTGATCGCGGCTGAGGATCTAAACGCCAGCAACGACGAATAGGCGCGCGCCGGCCTCGCCCTGCCTGACGCCTGAATGAGCGCCCAAATGAAAACCCCGGCTCTCGCCGGGGCTTTTTTCATTTCGCTGCGTTCCGCTTCTTTTCCGCCTTGTTCACCTTTGCGGCCTGTCGTCTCAGTTCCCGCATCGGCCGCCCCTGGTTTATCATCCCCTCCAGCTTGGCCTGTTCTTGTTCGGCCCGGCAATTCCATTCGATCCACTTAGTGCTCATCTTCGCGCCTCCTGTTCAATGAACAATATATAGCTCGGCGTTTAAAACAAGTCAACAAGTCTTCGCGACATTTACTTCAGAATGTTTCCGGCTCGCGTTCGGCAGCCTCAACCACCTGCGCGATCGTCACGCCCTCCCCGCGCCCGGCGGCATGGTCGCCATATTGTCCATCGCCGCCGGCAACAGCGCCAAGTCTTCCGCCGCCAACGCCATCGTGCGGAGCGCAATCGGATCTGTGACGCCGTAGGGTTGCCGGATCGACGCCTCGATGACCGCGACGAAGGCGAGCACGCGAGCAGGATCAACCGTCTTCGCCTCGCCCAACGCGAAAAGCAGCGCAGCCATCATGGCGCGCTGCGAAAACTTGGCGGCGCTTACTTGCGCCAACATTTCCTTCTCGGCTTCGGTCATTTGCATGGTGCGCCTCAATATTTTGGCCGCAGAGACATGCCAGGACCGTTCCACTGCCGCGCGATTTCCTTCGCGAAGAGACGGCCGTGCTCTTGGAGCACCGACGCTACGCCGCGGGCGTCAAGCACCTGCACGCTCGGCGCGTAATGCAAGTGCATGTCGCCGCCGCCGGCTGCGCCGCCGCCGTTCGCGAGCAAGCCTGGAATCGCGCGGATTGCATCGGCTTGGCTCGGCGTCGCAACAAGTTCGCCCTGATGGAGCATGGTAAGTTGATTCTGCGGCACGTTCCACATGCCGATGTCGGCTCCCGCCACAGCAAAGCCCATAGCGGTCGCCTCCACGGCCGCGCCCGCCGCAGCGCCGGCCGCCGGAGCGGCGGGGCCAACGACAGGGGCCATGAAGGCGCTGACCGCCGCCGACGTCTGGCCAGCGCTGCCAGCAATAGCCTTGACTGCATTTGCGATCAGAGCGCCGATGCCGCCGGCCGCCGCGGTCTGGTCTGCGGCCGCCCGCAAGGCCGCGCCCGTCGTGGCCGCCGTGTTCATCACCGTTTGCTGAAGCAGGAAGTTGACGGCCAGCTTTTCGAAGCCTTCGATGCCCTGGATGACGAAGTCCTGAAGGATTTTCTTGCCGGCTGTGGCCCAGCTTTCCTGCCCGCTCAGAAGCTCGCGCAGTTGCGAATTGAACGCGCCCTGAATTTGGTTGGACGTGTCGATCCACATCTTTTGCGACGCGTCCGCCGCCTTCTGCTCGGCGGCGGTGATCTGGTCTTGCACCTTGGCGACCGTCAACGCTTCCTCGCGCCGCAGTTGCGCCTTCTGCGTCGCGGTCAGGCCGGCGAGTTGAAGCTCTTTCGCATAGGCGGCTTGGATCACCGCGATTTCCTCATTGAGCGAAGCCTTCGTTTCGGCGACGAACTCCTGAGTCGAGACGCGATGACGGCTCAAGTCGTCGTCATAGGTCTTCGTCTTTTTGCGAGCGGCTTCCTCAGCTAGTTGGATCTGCTCCTCGATCGATTGCCGCGCCGCGCCGAGCTGGTCCCTACTCGCGGTCGTCGCGGCCTTGGTTTGCGAGTCGAAAAGCTGCCGCTCCTTCTGCGCCGTTTCGAGCGTGAGTTGCTGCCGTTCCTTCTCTGTGAGATTAGCGTCCTTCAGCTTCTCGCGGTTCGCTGCAATCTCATCCTGCAGTATTTGCTGTTGCGTGGCGCGCGACTGCGCCGCTTTGAGTTGCTGCGCGGCTTCGTATTGCTCGAGGTCGCCCTTGTTCTCTCCCAGGACCGGGTCCGTCGATTGGTTGTGAAGCTCTTTCAGCTTCTCTTCTAGGAGGTCGAGCGCGTGTCCCATCGCATTGACGGAGGCCGACGCGTGGTCAGGGGCGACGGCCAGCGCCGCCTCGATTTTGGCGATCTCGGATTGCGTCTCTTTGATGCCGGAGGCGACCGCGTCGGCCTTCATCGCCGTCGCCAGGCCGGCACTGAACGTGTCCGCCGCTGTCGACGCCGCGAGCAGCTGCGATCGCAGCGCCGTCAGCGAGCCGGATTCCGCGCTGATCTTGGCCGCCGCCTTCTCGGCCTCGCGACCGACCATCTGCTCGGCTTCTTCCAAGGAATACCCGGCGCTCGCGACAATCTGCATCGCCCGCGCGTGGTCGCGCTCGGCCGCCGCCGCCGTGTCGGTCGAGTGCTTCAGCGCTTCGAGCGACTTGCTCGTCAGGTCGATCAGGATGGCGTAGGCTTGCGCCTCGCGACCGCTCGAGACCAGCTCGGCGAAATGCTCTTTTTCGGCCTGCGTCATCGAGCGCGATGAGTTGACGTATGCGAGGCCGGCGCCGTGCAAATCCGTGAAGCGGTGCGCGACCTCCTCCGCAGCCTTGGCGACGTCGCCGCCCATCTGCGCGGCAAGATCCTTCATGATTGGCGCGAGCATCTGCGCGACCGTCGCGCCGACTTGGCCCATTTCCGTGAACGGCTTCGCAATCGCCGCCGCGTCGCTGGCGCTGACGTTGGCGAGCTTTTCGATAGCGTCGCGCAATTGCCCGGCCGCGGCCTCGGATAGCTGAAACTGGTTTACCGCAGCGTCAAGCCGAAGGCTGTTGACGGCCGCCTGCGCTTCGTAGGCCTTGAGCCCCAAAACTCCAACGCCAACGGCCGCCGCTGCCGCCGCAGCGCCAAAGCCGGCGAGCAGCGGGTTCGCCGTGACAAACCCCTGTATCGCCGGTCCGAGCAAACCCATAAGGCGCGCGAACGATCCCTCGAAATTTCGCATCCGGCCGGCCAGCGCTTCGTCTAGCAGGGCGCGCAACTCTAGGAAGACGCCCGACTGCATCCCGAAAATCGTCCCGTGGCCGCCATGCCCCGCCGTGCTGAGGCGCTGGACTTCCTCGGCCATCTTCCTGACCTGCGGCGCGGTGTTCGCAGCCTGAACACCCGCCCCTCGCAACGCCGCCGAAAGCCCCGCCGTCATCATCTGCGACGTCGTGTGAACCGATTTTTGCAGGAGCGCGATGGCCTCGACGACCTTCCGAATCTCGCCGTTGGCGGCCGTTGTGCCCGCGGTCAGCCCGGCGACGTCCGCGCCAAATTTGACTGAAACCTGATCGTCATCCATTGCGTGTCCTCACAAGCTCAAAGAGGGAAGGGCCACCACGCCACAGAGGCCGCGCGTGGCGGCGATCTCGACGATTGCAGGCGCATTCGGTCCCGGTGCGACCCAGGCCTTGACCGCCGTGAGTTCGGTTTCCCCCAGAGCGCCGATGGCGGAGATCGCTTCGCGCTCGGCCGCTTCGAGTGACGGCATGGTACGCATACGACTCACAATCTGTTCGCGGCGACGTGCGCGCCAAAGGATTAAGAACACACGCCGCCGCTGGCGTGACGCAGTGAATCCTGTGTATTCACTGCGTCACACGTTCGAAGCCCGCCCGCTCCAGCGGCCAAGCCTCAGCGGTCGTCAGGTCAATCAGGCGGTCGGCGGGTACGGTGACCGCCCGGCCGCTGATGGTCTGCACCGCGCCCACGCCAGGCGGCGCAAGAAGCCGTACGCTGAGGGTTTCGTCGACGACCGGACCTATGGCCTCGGCCTTCATGAAGCCCATCCAACCCTCGCCGATTTTCGCTCCGAGCATCAGTTTGCTGAAAGCCCACACCATCGCGTCGAGCCGGTCGGGCGAACTTGAGGATCCGGAGGCGAAGGTGCAGAGCTGGTCTTCAAGCTCGGGGAACGTACCGACGTGATGGATCCGCCTTTGCTCGGCGAGCGCCGCGATCGGCTCGGCGCGCGTGATTTTTCCGCGCGAGGCGTGCACCGCCTCGAATGACACATTTGCGTCGACGGTTCGCACGGTCTGCTCGACCATCAAACCGCCCTGGTTTGCTTCTGCCACGATCCGGTCCGCGCCCCACTTGTGGTAGAGCGCGACCGCGCGCCGTGCCCATTCGATCGGCGAAAACTTGCCGCTGGCGTCCTCCAGCATGTAGCCCTTGTCGTCGGTTCCAAGGCCCGCGACGATGATTCCCGTTTCGTCGGACGCCTCGCGGTTCGAAACCGCGGGATCGATCGCGACCACGATGCGCCGCAGCGGCGGAAGATTAGCCCGCTCGCGGCGTCCATCTTCGATTACGTCGCGCGTCCAGAGCGCTCCCGGGGTATCCTCCAGCATCTCGGCGTCAAGCTCTTGCCGGCCAAGCCGTGTGCCAGCGTAGCGGCTGACGATCTGCGAAAGGAACGTCGGCGCGAGGTTGGCCGCGTTGTCGCTCGTGCGTCCGCGCGTTACCGTGACGTCCTGCCCCTCGCGCTTCAATAGCGCTCTCAGCAAAGGAATCGGCCTCGGCGTCGTAGTGACGATCGCGCGCGGACGCTTCCCGAGGCGTAGACCAAACATCGCCATGTCCCAAACATTCTGTGCGCCCTTCCAGGCCGCCAACTCGTCCGCCCACAAGCCGTCATGCTGCGGTCCTCGAAGCCGTTCGCCTTCCTCGGCGCTGTAGATCGTCGCCATCGCCCCGTTCGGCCAAGTCAACCTGCGCTTGCTCGGTTCGTAACTCGGCCGGTTGCTGTTCGGCGCGATGGCCAGCAGGCCCGACTCGCCTTCCGCCATGACGTCGCGCGCGTCGCCTTGCGTCGGCGCGATCAGAGCCACGCGCCCGCAACGTCCAGACTCGATCCAATCCCGCACAGCCTCGGCGCCCGAACGCGTCTTGCCTGCCCCACGCCCTGCGAGGTAGAGCCATATCGACCAATCGCCATCCGGCGGAAGCTGCTCGGGTCGCGCGATGGCGCGCCAGTCGCTCTCCAGCGCATCCGCGATGCGGGCGAAAGGCGAAGGGTTATGCGGCATCGCCGACCGCTTCGCATTCGATCGCGAGCGGCGCGCCGTTCAGAGCCGGCGCCTCACCCTTCCCGTCGAGGCTGCGCAATAGTTTCACAATGTCGCCGCGTGCCGCCGGATGCGCCCGGGCAATGCTGAGCAAGCCCGCCTGCAGATCCAGCATGCGCGGGTCCGTCATAATCGCGATGTTCGCTGTCTGGTTGATCGTAAGGCCCGAGATCTCCCGTAGCTCGCCAGTCAGGTGCCCAAGCTGGCGCAGGACGTCGAGCAGCCGACCGCCAATATGCGCCACGCCGTTGCGGTCGCCAACTTCCGCCGCCGTCAAAAATTGCTGGAAAATTACGCCGCGGGTGATCTGCAAATATTCCAAAACGGACTTCGACTCGGCCGCGGCCTTGTTGAGCAGTTCGTCTACCCGGATAGGCCCAGCGAGAAGCGCCGCCTTCCTCTCGCGGCTGACGTGCGTCTTGAAATGGCGATGGATCGAGTCCTTCGATATGCCAAACTGCGCGCCTATCGCTACAAGAGACGCGCCGCCGACCCGCAAGGCCTCAATCCTCGCGCGGTCCGCATGGCGGCAGACCTGACATGTCGAAGGCTTCAGGCGCGGCGCCATGCTTCATGCAATCCGGACCGGCCGCGCCAGTGCCTTTTTCATCGCCGAGAGTGACTCCTCGCGGTCGCGCTCCCGTTCGAGGTTCGCGTGCGCGATCCGCGCATCGATCTCGGCGCGGGCCAGCTCGGACGGCGTCGCGGCTTGCTTGGCGAACTTGAGCGCCGTCGTGGCTGCCTTGGCCACTTCGAGCGCGTGCCTAGTCGCGTGCTGCAGCGACGCCAGCGCGGCGGCGCGGATGTTGGCGGGGCTAGCCGGCGCCGGTCGGGCGGCCGTGCGCGCCGGCGCCACGGGACGGCCCTTCGCCATGGAAGGCATCACGATCTTCGCCAACCGCTCGCCGTCGCCTCCGTCACGCACTCTGTAAAGCTCGCCGCGGTCGTGGCGGATATGTTCAATGCTATGCATTGCTGGTTTTCCTTCCAATCAGACAGGATTGCCTGAAACGACGTTTCTCCAGCAGACTCCGTCGCCCGCGATGATCGCGTTCAGCGTCTGGTCGATGTAGATTGAACCTTTGCTCGCCGGCGGTCGACCGCTTGCCGGGCCGATCGAAATCGTCGACAAGTTCGCGAAGTTGATTGCTATCCAACCCGCGGCCGCGAGCGTGGAAACGTCTCCCACGGCCGCGGCGATAATCGGGCCGCTGTACGTGTTCCCGTTCACGCTGGCAGCCGGCGCAGGCCCGGACCACGACAAGGCACTGGACGGCGAGAGCATGAGACTTGCGGGGACGCTCATGACATCACCTCCCCTGCCGCACGCCCGGCGCCGGCGAAGGCGCGGACGGTGCGGGATTGCTGATGGCGGGCCCTCGCCAGTCTGGCGGCGTCCCGGGACTCAGCGGTGTCACGCGCTGAGGCGCAACGGGCGCGCCGGGCGCGACCGTGACGCGCGACGGCGGTGTGAATGTCGGTGTGGGATTGGGCAAGATCTGATCCTTTCAATTGAACGTTTGGTTCTTCGATTCGGCAGCCGCGGCTGCGGCGTCACGTTGCGCCGTCAGCATCGCGATGTCGTCTTGGACCTGCTTCAGCACCGCGCCGATCGCATCGGAGGCGCGGCGAATGTCGTGAGTTTCGGCTGATACGGCGGCGACACGCTGTGCGACCGGCATGCTCGACTTGCGCACGGGCGCGGGCCGCTTCAGCACCGCCATCGCGGCCCGGAAGTCACGCTCCGCGCGGGTCGGTCGGTCGAACAAGATCGCGCCTCCGTGAGATGAGGGAAAGAGCCGCGAGAACTGGCGGCGGAATTCGAGGTCTTCATGCGTCATCGCAATTTGGCTCCCCACGCTGCCGCGCCGGCGGCGATTGCATCCGCGTCGCGCATGATGATCGGAGGCGTCATCGCCGAGATTGTCGACAGCGCGCCGGCGATTCGAAGTTGCGCGGGGTGGTCGTTGCGGTTCTCGGCGGCGACGGCGAGCATCGATAATGCCGCTTGTAGGCTGAGGATTTGATTGAGCGGGACGGCGAGCTTTGCCGCAATACGTTCGGCTTCTGCCTGCAGGGCGTGCGCGTCGGTGACGGCGCCGGCGAGGCGAAGTTCAAGCAGCGCGAGCTCTGTGCGTCGCATCTCGGCGACGATGCGCTCCCGCTGAGGCAAGACTGCCGCCTGCCCGGCTTCAGCCGCGGCGAGCTCCGCTTCGGCGTCGAGCCGGCGTGCGAGCAATGCCTTTCGCTCGGCGATGAGTGGTTCCGGAGGCTCGGCGTCGCCTCCGCTGGTCGCGTACCGCACGGCCGCATCGGCGTCCGCCCTATCGATCGCGCCAATCGCAGTGTCGACCTCGTGAATGCGGATCCGAGCCTCATTTGCCCGATCGGCGAAGACGTCGAGTCGCGCCAGCCGCTCGGCGAGCCTGTCTCGCTCGGCGAGCAGCGCGGCGAGTGGGTCTCGCGCTGGCGCTGCGGAGGCCGCTGGGGCGGCTTCGTCGACGGCGGCGGCTTGCACGAGGCCGCCGCCGCCGATCGGCTCCAGCACGCCCGGCTGAGGCCGCGCGGCCTCGCTGGGATCAGAAGTAGGGTCGACCAATTTCAAGTTGACTGCAGGCGACATTGTTGGGGCCTTCGAAGGAGCGAAAATTCGTTGCGCGGCGTTGTCCTGATGTTGTCCGAAGTGGCCGCGATTCACAACGGCGTCATTAGTAGTCACGCGATATCAGGCGTGTATGTGTTTCAGGCATTCGATTGGTTGTCGGATGCTCGCCGCCCCGCAAGGCATGTCGAGCTACGTCGCGAGGGTCGACTGGGCGGGCACGGCGTGCGGCGCTTCTCGCGGCATGACGCATGACGCATCGAGACGCACTTTGCATATAAGGTGACATTCCTGCGCGCGCCCGCACGCGTTAAGGGACTCATATGGGAAAATGCGTCAGCCTGCGTCATGCGTCACAGGCCGGACGTTGATAGAATCGCGCGGATGCATCGCGGCCCGCAGTCCATCCGAGTCGCGTCAGCACTCGCGCAATACGACGCTGTTTGGCCGTTCCTACTTTCGCCGTGACGATTCCGAGCGCATCGCGTGCGACCTCCGAAACCTGCACGCGATTGCGGCTGGAGAGGAACAATTCGATATCGGGCTCCCATGCGTCGACCTCAAATCGCGCTTCCTGCTCAACCCGGATATGCTGACGCTCGAAATCTTCGTCAGGCCACCATTGCGCGCCGGCCCGGTAGGCGGCGACGGCTTCCGCGAAGAGTTGGTCGCGATCAGCGGCGAGCGCGGCGTTGTCGACCTGCCCGACACGGACAGGCCAGAAGCGACGGCCGCCGGTGTCGTCGCCCAGGTACGTCGAGCGATTCGTCGTCCCAATGAAGACGCATTGGCGCGGCTCGACGACTTCCTCTCGGTCATAAGGCGCCCGGTAGCGCTCGACGGGTCGTGAGATGAACGACTTCAGCGCCTCCGCCTCAGCGCGCCCGAGGGCCGAAAGCTCGGCGATCTCCACGAACCATTTTCCCCGAAGGTGCTGCGCGGCGTCCTTGGCGTGGTTGACGTCAGGCAAGCTGTCGGAGAACCATGCGCCGCCGAGGGTCGCGCACGCTCGCGACTTGCCGGCGCCTTGGACGCCTTCGAGCACGAGCACGTAATCCGCCTTGCATCCGGGTTCGAAGATCCTCGCCGCGGCCGCGATCAGGAACATGCGACCTATTGCCGAGACATAGGGCGTCGGGTCGGCGCGCATGTATCGGGCAAGCCATCCGTCGAGCCGAGCGACGCCATCCCAGGCGAGCCCGTCGAGATATTCGCGGACGGGATGAAACGCACGCTCTTGGGCGCGCAAACCGATGGCCTGGTGGACAGTCTCGCGTCCGATCTTGGGCAAGCCGGCGCGCTGAAGCCATTCTTGGACCTGCGATGCGTCCGCGTCGCTGAATTCTCGCGGCGGCGCGGCGGTGGCGCGCGGCTCGGCGCCATCGGCAAGCGGCAACTCGCGCTCGACGATGATTTGTCGCTGCAATTCATCGAAGGAGAAAGCCTCGCGCAACTCCGGCGCGGACCGCAAGACGAGCGCTGCGTTGGCGAGGTTCGGGATGAGGCGCCCGCGATCATCCTCGATTGCGGCCTTCAGCCATTCGGCGCGATCGGGCGAGGCGTGCCGCTTCTTCGCTCTCGCCGCGGTCGAAATCCCGACGATGCGCGGCTCTGCCGGCGCGTCACCAAGGGATGCTGTCATTCGGAGCGCCCTCCCTCTTCGAGGTTTGCGAGGCAAGGCCATTATTGACCGGGTACTCCGCCATCTGCGCCGGTGCCGCCCATGATTGCCGCGCGACCTCTTCGCCGGTCGGCTTCGGCTTGCGGGTCCGCGGCGGCTTCTTGAGCGCGAGCGCGCGGTCGACGTTGATTTTGAGACTGATTTGCGGCTTGCCGCGACCGTCCCAAATGCTGACGTCAAAGCTCCCGTGGACGGTGACGACGTCGCCGACGTCGAGCCGGTCAATTTCGGCGCGGGCGGTCTCACTGTAGACGAACAACGAGAAGAAGCGCGCGCCTTCTCCTACGCCTTCGCGACCCTTGGCGAGCGTGTACTTGCCTCCGGTTGACTTATCCCGCTGCTCGGGCTTGCGCGTGAGCGTGAGCTTGACCATGATGTCAGCATTCAGTTGGGCGCTCATTGCCGCGCCTCCCCGATCTCGCGAGCGGAAAAGTTGGTTTGCGATTGGGCGGCTATCGCGCTATATGGCGCATTGTCGAAATTTGAAGCCACCTTGACCCGGGCCCCGCAAAGGCTCGGGTTTTTCTTGTGTCTCACGCGGCTCTCTTTCCGGGCCGCGACCGCTGCGGAGCCGCACCGCGCGGGCGGGCGCCGATCCATCCGTGAACTTCGTTTGCTATCCAACCGAGCGAATTCGGGCCCAGGACCAGCGGCGCTGGAAAACCCTGATCTTTGATCCAGCGGCGCAATGTCGCCCGATCGTCGACATAGCCGAGTAGAACCAAGTCACTGAATTTGAAGATTTCCTTCGCGAGCGCGCGCCTTCGCGCTTCTTCAATGGCGAGTGCCCGCTTACGGGCTTCGTCGATAGGGGTGTCGGCGGTCATTGCTCTCTTCCCGGCTCCTTCGCACCACATGCGGTGTCGTGAGGCGGTATGAGCGCGATTCGCCGAGAGCAGAATTCATTTAAATCCGGTCCGCCTACCACGGCGGGAATCAAACTGGAAGATAGAGGACCATTGGTGCGCTGGGTCGACGAATGCAGGGTCGAGAACTGCAAAACGCTCTTTGTTTTTTCGAACTACCGATTTGCGAAGTCGGCTCAACACCCGCGCGGCAACGGATTTCGCCCCCGCGCCAAGTTGGAGCCGTACGGCCGCGATTGTTGGCGCGAATATCTTTTCTGGTGCTGGACTAGGGAATATCTCAATAATATAAGGCAAATATTCGGGATCGCCGCGCCACAAAGAGTTGACGATGCGACACACGATTTCAGTAGGTGTCGCCGTCGAGGCTCTCGCTTCATTCAAAGCGCAAAATATGATCAGTGAATCTATCTGAAAAAACTTATCAACGGAAGGGCGTCCGCGCTTTTTGGGTTCGATCTTGGTCACGTCAGGCGCTCGCCGGGAAGGGCACGACGTTGTTGTTGTCGATACCTTCGACTATTTCTCTTAGACGCCTTGACCAAGCGTCGAGCGCCGCGCGCTTCTGGGGTAGATAATGATGACGATCGTAAGTGCCCGTAACACCTCGCTCGGCGTGATTCAGCACTTTCGAAACAACTATCCGTTCGCCGATGAGCGCAGAAATATTTGTCGCGCAGGTTCTCCTCAAATCATGCAAATGCCATTCCGGAAATCTGGCTTCATCATGGCTGGGAATCTTCTTGAGTTCGGCGAGGGCGAGTGCGTCGAGCCGCGTCTTCGCCTTTGACCATCCCTGCAATGGAGTCGTGGTCTGCGGTACCGGTGGCTGATCGCTTAGCCCTCCAACCAGCCGTCGCCGCGGCGCGCGCGTTGCAAAAACGTGCGAGCCAAAACGAGGGCATTCGGACAGAATGGAAACTGCGAGGCTTGACAGCGGTACCAAATGAACCCGCTTAGCCTTAGTGCGCTCGCCGGGCAGCGTCCAAAGTCGCTTTGTCTCGTCAATCTCACGCCACTGCATCGCACCGACTTCGGTTCGGCGTTGTCCCGTAACGAGGAGCATTCGCACAGCTCGGCCAAACGCACCAAGCACTAGCGAGGCCCGCCATATGGCCCTGATCTCGTCGTCGCTGAGGACTCGTTCGCGTTGATTCTCGCTTCCGCAACGCTTCAGATTCAAGAATGGCGATTCTTCGACTCGCCCGTCTTCTTCGGCCCATCGGCCGAACGTCCGCAGGTAGGACCTGATGCGACGCGCGTGTGTGGGCGTTTGCTTCGCAATAGCCTTTAGAAATTCGTTTGTCTCGGCGCGGGTAATCTCTCCGAGGGGTCGATTGCCGAGAATTGGGAGTACGTGCTTCTTGACGACTCCGTCCACTACGTCCAGCGTGCGCATCTTCGTCCGACCGTCGTCGTCGCGGTCGCCCCGGCGCTCTTCGACATAGTCCTTGAACGCAGCCTCGAAGGTGTTCTTGGCCTTACGCGCCTCTTCCCGCCGCGAGGCCTCAGCGGCGCGCCTGGAGGCTTCGGCTTTGTCCTTGGGGTCAATCCCCTTCTCGATGTCGCGGCGCCATTCCCGGGCCGTCTCCCGCGCCTCTGCGAGGCCGACCGTGGGGTACTCGCCAATCGCGCGTGGCGCTGGGTTCCGAGCGCCGCCGAAGCGCGCGACTAGCACGAAGGTGAGATGTGGCGGCCGAGACTCAGTCAAGCGGACGCCGAAGCCTGATACTTGCGCATCCGGGACAATGGGACGCTTCGACCCGGGCTTGATCCCGACCTTATCGAGGGCGTCGTCTGTCTTGGCCAACAGCGACTTAAGGAACTTGTCGGTTAGATCCTGCTTTCGAGCCATCATCGTTCCCCGCGTTCGGAACCACTCGACGAAAAATCGAAAGAGCGGCTGGGACAACGTCCGGACAACAAATTCTCAGAGCTAGGCGTCCGGTCTCATGCGATGTTGTCTGCGCTCATTCGAGCCGGAATGCAAGGGTTTGCGGCCGTATTCGAGGAACGGATGAGATCGCGTGAGACCCGCTAAAACCCTGACCTTTTCGACTGTTAATCGAATGGTCGCAGGTTCGAGTCCTGCTCGGGGAGCCAAGCTACATCAAAAAGACGAATGATCGCAGCCGCTTAGGTTAACGAAGGCCAATTGGTCCCACATTTGGTCCCACACTTCCCGTTGGCTCGGGGGCGAACTGCCGCAGCCGTCCGCGAACACCAAAGTTCGGTTTGGACTAACGCCTCCGGCCCTCTTGTACGCAAGGGCCGCCTCGGCGAACGTTGGGCCAACCTTTACCGGCCCTACGACAGACGCGCGCTTTGCTTCCTCGCGCCATTGGGCGAGTATTTGCGCGGCTTCCCTACGTTCAGTTCGTTGAGTAGTTCGGTCAATGGCGATTCCGAATTCCGATCCGCGAACGCGCCGATATGGCGACCGGCCCGGCGAGGGGGCAACGAGTTTGTACGGCATTTTTCTTCCGCCTCTCGCCGCATGGCGGCGCGTATCGTTTCCAGGCCGATTTCGTCAAACAGCTTCCTGTGTCCCGCGAGCATGTAACAGCAAGGGATTCGTTTAATGTATTCCTGAAGCCATCGCCGAGAGACGCGAAGCTCGGCGGCGGCTTCCGCCATCGTCAGAATTCGAGGCGGCGATTGTGACATTCTGGCAAAATCTCCTAGTCCTAGCCGAGCATAACCGCAGAATATTATTGTGAATATTTCTTCAGCACTTCGGCCGCGTCGAAGGCGTCTTTCGCGCCCGCATCGGTTGCGTGGAACATGATGACGGTTACGCCCACGTCCGCTGTTCGGCGATAGATCGGCGTCGAGAACCCTGAAGCCGAACCGGTCGCAAAGGCTGTGTTGCCGTACCCGTTGACAACCGCGCTCCCGCTCGTGGCGCTGTAGACGCCTGCAAGCCGCTCGCCTTGTTGAGACGACGCGTCTTGCAATTTGAAATGAGAATAGCCCGCGTCGAGCGTCGCTTGCGCGGCCTTCCGCATGGTCTGCGGGACGGTTTGGCCGACCGATAGCAACCCTGACGCATGGGTATCCAGTCGGACCGCGTTTGGCGCGAGCGGCATTTCCTGAGTCGTGACGCAACCGCATATGGAAAGGGAAACGGCAATCAGTGTGAATGTAGCCTTTTGAAAAGACACGTTGCCTCGCTTTGCGGTGAATAATATTCGAACTATCGCCCGCAAGCCCGCATCGCGCAAATTGGAAATGCATGGATGGATGCGGCAATTAGTCCAAATTCGCTTGCTGCTTGCGCAGCCGCACGCCAGCACCGCTACCGTTTTCCGGGATGAATTCGACCCCAGCGGATTCCAATGCGGCGCGGATCAATTCGACGGTTTGGCTTCTCAGTTCTTCGCCGCGCTCAAGGCGCGCAACCGTATTGGGGGAAACGCTCGCGCGCGTCGCTAAGTCGCGGACGCCAAGGCCAAGAGCGGTCCGCGCCATCTTACATTGAATCGGCAACATGGTAACCTCGTTACTAATCGGTTGACGCGTGCTCGGTCTGTGGATATGGTAACCATGTTACCAATTGATTTCAAGGAAAGCTGAAATGCCGAACGTCCTCTCGCAGGCGAATGCCCGAACCATGCCCATCGACCGGCGCGCGGCGCTCGCCGCGCTGGCTAGCGGGGCGGCCCTCGCGCTTCCCGCTCCCGCGCAAGCCTGTGCGCCGTCCGGGGCGATCCTCGCCGCCATAGCCTGCCAGCGCGCGGCCCTTGGCGCGTTTCAGGACGCTTGCGCTCGCGCTGACGACGTTGCGGCGCTCGACGAAGGGCGCGACGTGTCCGAGGCGGACCTTGCCGCTCACGAAGCCGCCGACGCGGCCGAAGGCGCGGCTATGGACGCGGTGTTCGCCCTGCCGATCCGCACGCCGGTAGTGTCTCAGTTTGAAATTTGTGGGGCTTGACGCCGCTCGCGCCAGCCCCACTTTCCGCGTATGCTTAGCGGAAAGCAGGAGGGTTGGGCGTGAAGGTACAGGTTGTAATCCAAAGCCGAGGCGAAAAGCTATTCGCCGCTGAGGCCGAGATCGCAGGAGAAGGCGACCTAGCAGAGGCGGCGAAGACTGTGTTCGCGGCGTTCTATAAGGCCAACCCCGGAGCCTCGCTGTTGGATGAGCACATTACGGTCGCTTTCGACAAGGTGCCAGATGCCAACCGGACCTAAAGGCGAGCGCCGCCCCGCCGACGTCATCAGCAACGCCGTGAAGGTTATGCGGATCGCCACCGGCGAAGAGCCGGAAGATCTTGGCCCCGCCGACGACGGGAAGGACCCCGCCGCCAAGGCGCTCGGGAAGAAGGGCGGCGCCGCTCGGGCGGCGAAGACGACGCCCGAGCGGCGCGCGGAGATCGCGAAGAAGGCGGCGGCTAAGCGGTGGCAACGCGACTAGTGATTTGGAATCGCCGATCTAATCAAGTTCGTCACCGCCTCAACTTCGGTGGCAGACGCCAACCGCGCCCACTCGCTGCAACAATGTTGCCACAAGTTATCTGGGTCGTATCTCAGTTGATTTGAAAGCGAACGTATCCACTCTTTATGATTAGGAATAGTCATTGCTCTATTGGCGATTGAGGAAACGTCTGCATAATCGCGTCCTAACCTTTCTGGTAACTGGGACCAATTATTGTCTTTCAATAATTTGAATACGACACGCTCAGGGTTGTCGCCTCCCGGCAATAAGCCGCATCCGGGTTTACTCTCCTGATCTCCGTCTAAGAATACTACCGTGGGACGCGGTAGCTTTCCATTGTGTACCAGAATCCCCAATGCCATTCCTAGATTTGCCGATCCGTATGGAATAACGTTGATTCTAAATAATAAATCCGGGGCGTGCCTACTTATTATTTCGACAAGCCAATCTTTAGATCGCTCGTCCTCAACAAATACCTCACAATCTTCATGAATTTCGTCATCCATTTTAGTCATCGCGAACTGTGGCGTCACTGAATTAACTATAGTTCTATCATTTTTTAATCTAAGAATATAATTACGAGCATGTATAGGAATCATGTCTAATATTGTCGGCGAATGAGTGCTAATTATGAATTGACATTCCTTGTCTTTCGCGATGTTCGCTAAATCTCTAATCAAACGCCTCTGTGCTCGTACATGAAAAGACGATTCAATTTCGTCGATAACGACTAAACTGTATTTTTCAATATTCCGATTTATCCATTCGCCGGCCGTCAGTTCCCCCATTCCGCGGTGAAAGCCCGACGACACAATCTGATTTTTTGATATAACCGGAATAGTCCGGGTTTCATCAACCGACGAAATCGCCATTCTCACGTAATCATAATCCTCTGCCATAATAAATGACATTCTTTTCAGGCTTTCCGCACTGAATTCTTGATGAGATTTTTCGGTATGCCTCGTTTTAGCAATGCGCGCATATCCAACTCTAGTAGAAACAGGCTGCAAACGCTCCAAGCCGATGTAGTATACTTTTCTGATCGGTCTTTGAGGTTGGCGCAACCAGCGCTTAGTTGGCTTTTTTATTAGGCCGGTCTTTGGAGGATTCCCCAAACCCTGCCGATATGAAAACTGAATCTCGACGTCGGCGGCCGTGTCCCAGGCCGTTTCCGGGAAAAAATCCGTCGGGTACCAGGTTCGCCCGGCAGAAGCACTTCTATAGGAGCAAGCAGCGCACTGTAGGACCGTGCTCTTCCCAGAGCCATTCTCGCCTACAATCGCGACAATTGGAAAGTCGAACGAAATTCTTTGACCATTAAACCCGCGTATATTTCGAATTTCTACCCATTCAAGCCAACGGGGCCAGCCAGACCGGGAATTCCACTTGGTCTCCAAGTGGCGCATTTCGTCGCTCGGCCACATCCTTCACCCTCGTTAATTTGCGCGGCGACAAGAAAGTATGCGATAGACGCGGCGCTGTCGAGCCAGACGCGCGACAAATTCGAAGCGATAGGGGGTTCTTGGCGCTAATTCTGAAAAGACGGTCTTGACGCTAAGCATGAAAGTTCATATCATGCCGAGCATGAACAAGCTCGACGTCGCCTCCCGCGCCAAAATCCTCGCAATGCTCTGCGAAGGCGCTTCGATGCGCAGCGTCTCGCGACTGGCGGATGTGAGCATCAACACCGTCGCGAAGCTACTCAATGACGCGGGCAAGTTCTGCGCTGGCTACCACGACGCCACGGTACGCGGCGTGAAGGCCAAGCGGGTTCAGGTTGACGAGATTTGGTCGTTCGTAGCGGCCAAGGACAAGAACGTCGCGACCATGAAGACGCCGGTTGACGGCGCGGGTAGCGTTTGGACTTGGACGGCAATCGAAGCCGATACCAAGCTCATCATTTCTCACTTTGTCGGCGGACGTGATGGAGAGTGCGCGGCGTGGTTCATGAACGACGTTGCCGAGCGCGTCGTGTGCCGCATCCAACTCACGTCAGACGGCCACAAAGCCTATTTGGAAACCGTGGAAGGGGCGTTCGGCGCTGATGTCGATTACGCCATGCTAGTGAAGCTCTATGGCGATGCGCCGGGCGGCGCGAAGGGCCGCTACAGCCCTGCCGAATGCACGGGCGCAGTCAAGACGCCGATCACAGGCACGCCCGACAAGGCGCATATCTCAACATCCTACAGCGAACGGTCAAACCTGACGATGCGGATGCACAATCGGCGCTTTACCCGCCTTACAAATGCCTTCTCAAAGAAATTCGAAAGCCATGCTCACATGGTAGCTATCTACGCAGTCTGGTATAATTTCATCCGTATCCACAAAACGCTCCGCGTAACTCCGGCGATGGCTGCGGGTATTGTCGGAACCGCTATGGACTGGGACGAGTTCATCCGGATGATGGACGCCGATTCTCCAAGGTCGGGACCTCGCGGCCCCTACAAGAAGAAAAACGCGCCCTAACAGCTTGGAACGGACTGGTAACACATTTTTGCCACAATCCGGGGTTCCCAGTCTGCAAACCAGGGGGAGCTTTCCGTGACCAGAGAACAGCGAAACGAGAAAATTCTCAAGGCAATCGAGGAAGCTACGGCCAAGGGTACGGTTTCAAAAAAGAAGGCACGCGAAACCCTTGTGTCAGAAGGTATTTACACTGCTAAGGGTAAACTTAAGCGCGAGTTCGGCGGAGAACGTTCGAGGCGAGTGACCGAAGCTGTCGCTTGAGCCGCCTCGCCACTTCATTTGTCCTTGGCTATCACGGATGCGACGAAGATATTGCTCGCCGCGCCGTGCTAGAGGGCGTCAATCTCATCAAGAGTGACAAGGATTATGATTGGTTAGGTCCGGGAGCCTATTTTTGGGAATCAGACCCGAAAAGGGCAATGGAGTGGGCCGAATGGAAGGTGTCGGAAGGATACTTCAAAAAGCCCGCGGTAGTTGGCGCGGTTATAGACTTGAGAAATTGCTTGGATTTGGTTTCAAGAGAAGATATTGAACTTCTTCGGGCAGCGCATAAGTCATTTGTCCAGCTTCAAAAGCTTTCTGGCCTTCCAATTCCTAAAAATAAAAACCCGCGTGGCTCTTCCAATAAGGACAGGGTGCTACGTTTTCTTGACTGCGCCGTACTCAGACACCTTCACTCTGTGGTCGACGACATAAACGACCCGGATATTGGGCTTACGCCGTTCGATACGGTAAGAGGCATGTTCGTGGAAGGTGGCCGCGCTTACTCTGGGTGCGGTATATATCAAAAAAGCCACGTTCAGATAGCCGTTCGGAATCCCGCCTGCGTACGCGGAATTTTCTTCCCCCTGAATTCAAACTGAGACACTACCCGCACGCCCGGCGACTTGCGCGCCCTCGCCGATTGGGCTGCCGAGCTTCACGTCGATGGAAGCCCGGACGTTGCGGGCCGCCTGTTGAACGCCATGCGCAATTCGCCGCTCTTGGCCGCCTGACTGGCGCGTGAGATAGACGGACGCGAGGGCTAGGCCGGCCAGCCGACAAGCGGGAATGCATCTCCCGTTGCCCTCGCAATTCAACGATGCGCGCGGGATGTGCGCGTGGAACATGATCGGGTTTCGGAGCGCCGAAAGCGCATTATCGAAGCATTGAATCCTGAAGGATTGAAAGAGCCTTTCGAAGCCGCAAAACGGTTTTTGTCGAGTTCGCTTCGCGATGCGATTATCGATGACAAATGGCCCCGCGAACAAGCCGATTTGGCCGAAAGTCTCGCCGCGACGGCATTAGACGATTTAAAAAAATCTCTAGAACAGCTTTCGCCAGACGAAGCGGTAGAAAGCCGGATTTATTTCTATATTCATATGCTGATTTTGATCGCGCATTCGGCCGGCAATCGTGATCGATCTACCCTTGGTAGAATTAAGCCAATCCATGCCGAGTACGCAAAAAGCGCGCGAGCCGCAAAAGCCGATCAATCGCTACCGCGTGAAATCATCGAACAAATAGTTATCGACGAATTCGGCCGACGAATGGAGGTTAAACCCAATTCACCATTAAAGCGCGTTGCTGCAAACGTGTTAAATGAAGTGAATAAAAGGATCGATTCCGCGAAACAAACTCGTGGCCTGCCATTCGATACACCGCATTATGGTAAGTCTGACAGTCTAGAGCGCGTCTTTCGGGACATTCGGAAGCGGACGGCTTAATAGCCATCCGCTTTCCCTCGGGCGGCTATTAAGCCGTCCGAAATATTTCTGACTTGCGTCTACTTTTTTATTTGAGACCGTCAACAGAACGTCCAAGTGTGGCTCTCCACGAATAAGGGGAGCAACCACGTGCGGAAAGTTTCAGTCACGGAAAGCCTAGCGCCGCCGCGCGCGGCGTGGCCGATCAACGAAGGCGCGCACCGCATGGGCGTGTCTCGCGTCACGGTCTACAAGCTCGCGGCAAAAGGTGAGCTTAAGCTCATCAAGATCGGCGGCCGAAGCCTCATCCCGGATAGCGAAGTTGTCAGGCTGACGACGCTCGCGCCGGCCGGCGCTTGAGCAATGTCGCCTCATAAATGCACGAGACCGGCCAACGCCTCGGCGTTGAACCGGTCCCGGAAAACTGAGCTGCTTGCCGGCCCGCTCAGTTCCCACCCTACAACCGAAACCCGTAACCTTCAATCGCTGTTTCTTCGCCGTCGTGGCATTTCTGCGGCCCGCGCTGAAACTGTTGCCTCGCATTTGTGGGGAGCGCGGCAATGACCGATCTTCACTTCTCAGTTCTCGGCGAGGATATCGCCGAATTCGCCCTTTCATTGTCCGTTCGACACTCCGTCGATTTTGAAAAAGTCGCGTGGGCGCTTGTAGTCTTCATTCAGAAATTAGCCCGTGCGACCAGACAGGGGAAGCAAGCAGACAGGTTTGTGGTCATGGCCTTGGACGCCTTTCGCTGGCGACTTCAATTTGATGGCTACGGGCGCGATCTAACCCTTGCCGAGATTATCGATACAGACGTCGGCTCCGTCGAAGGCGGTAAAGCGCTTTTCGTGACCTACGATCTCTTAACGGGGGAGAGGTCGGGTACTAGGTTGCGCCATCGAATCGATATCTTCAATGAAGATGCGAAAATTCAGGCAATCGGGCGTTATTTCCTTGCCGTGCTCTTTGCTGAATCGAATACGCAGCCATCGAACGACAGTGCCGATCTTCATTCCAAGCGCGTTTTTCTCCGCCTTGACAGCGACCGCGTTAGGAAGATCGTCGCCTTAGATAAGGCGCTTACAACATGAGCGCCCTCGCCGAGCTTAGAGCAATCCCTCAATGGGTTTGCTGGCGCTATGAAGATCGCGGTGGCCCAAAGCCGACGAAGCCGCCGGTTTCGCCACGCACGGGTCACAAGATAAGTGCGCACATTCCAAGCAATTGGGCTTCGTACGAAGAGGCGTGCGCATTTGCCGAAGACAACAACCTTCCGGGTGTCGGCTATGTGCTGACTCCCGACGACGGATTTACGGGAATCGACCTCGACGATTGCCGCGACCCGACAACGGGAGCGCTTGACGAAGGGGCGGCTGAAATCGTCGCGCTCGGCGAGACATATGCGGAAGTCTCGCCGTCCGGCACAGGGTTGCGGTTGATCGCGCGCGGGAAGGTTGAAAAGGCGACGATAAACAAGCCGGCTGGCGTCGAGATTTACGGGGACCGGCGATACCTCACGATCACCGGCGAGCGCCTTCCGGAAGCTCCCGACGAAATCCGCGAAGCGCCGCGCACGCTTGAATCGTTGCTCGCGCGCGTCGCGGCGTTTGCCTCTCCGCTAGCCAGTGCGGAGCCACCAAAGCCGCTCCGCAGCGTTCCGGCGACGCGACAAGCCGCGACTGAGGCGCGGGGCAAGGATCGCTTCCGGCGCGTCAACGACGCGGCGCTTGCGAACCTCGCGGCTTGGGTTCCGGAGCTATTCCCAGGGGCGAAGCCTGCCTCGAACGGCGGCTATCGCATCGCGTCGCGCAATCTCGGCCGCGCGCTTCAAGAGGACCTGTCGATTACGCCGATTGGGATCAAAGATTTTGGCGTTCACGACATGGGCGACGCGCACGGCGGGAAGCGCACGGCAATAGATATTGTGATGGAATGGGGCGGCGCGCCAAACGCCGCTGAGGCGGCCGAGTGGCTCGCGGAACGGCTTGGCGTCCCCTTCGAACGCTCGACGGAAATCCCGCAAGTCGTTCTTGGTGACGTTGACGAGCCGCCGTCGCCGGCCAGCGGCGCGCCCTCTCGCGAACTCCTAATTCTTGCCGAATGGTTGAAGCGCGAACTTCCTGAGCGTGACTACCTACTCGGACGCGTCCTGTGCACAACGTCGCGTTGGATTGTTTACGGCGAAACCGGCGTCGGAAAGACGCTATTTGCCGCTGAATTGGCGGGGGCAGTCGCATCGGGAAAGCCGATGTTGAATTGGGAGGGACGCCGTCCGTCGCGAGTTATGTACCTCGACGGAGAGCTTCCGGCGGAGACATTCAAAGAGCGAATGGAGCTTATCGCCGAGCGCTACGGCGAAAACCTAGATTTTTACGGCTATTGCAGAGACGTGCTTACGCAAAGCGATATGCCGGCGCTAAACACGCCGCGAGGCGAAGCATGGCTGTTGCGCGAAATCGAAACGATTCAGCCCGATCTAATCGTGTTTGACTCGATTATGTGCTTATTGGCAGGCTCGATGGCCGAAGAGGAGAGTTGGGAACCGATCAAATCGCTTATTCGAACTCTGACGACAAAGCGTATTGCTCAAATTTGGCTACATCACACAGGCCACGACACGAGCAGGGGATTCGGGACGAAAACGCGTGAATGGGAAATGGACACCGTTATCTCACTTACGAAGTCAAAAGACGGCGGCGACAACATTGCGCTTGAATTTACAAAGGCGAGATTGAGAACGCCGTCTACGGCGGACGAGTTTCAATCTCGACTGATTCGGCGAGGCGCAAGCGGTTGGACTGATGAGGCTCAAAGCGCCGCAGGAAATGGCCGGCGCGCGTCGGGAGTTGAAAATCTCAAAAATCAGATATTCAGAACGTACGACCAACTCGCCGAACTTGTCGGCGAGTCATTTGATGGGGAAGGCCGATCGATCCGATTGGTTTCATGGACAGCCATAGCTGAGGGGATTAAAGCTCGCGGCCATTTAGAAGTTACCGATGGAGGAGCAATGACCGGGAAGGCGCGGACGCAACTTCATCGCGCGAAAACCGACCTCATAAACGCGGAGTTCTTGGTTCAAAACGATAACCTCGTTTGGCGTCCTGATTTCCCCGTTTAATCAAGCCAATCTCGCCCTCGCCAACAGCACTGCGTTTCACGTTGCACCCTATAGGGTGCTGTAACGTGCAACGCATCGCGTTTCAGGCCGCGTTTCAGTGAAACGGGGTGTAACGCGAACTGAAACACGGTGGCATGTAGGCGTCAGGCCGCAAGGCGAGCAGGGGGGAGCGAGCGAAATGAACGTACGGGAGCGTCCGATTTGTTGACGCCAGCCAACCTTTGCTTTTGATCAAGGAACAATGCCGCCACTGAAGCAGTGGCGCTACAGTGGAATGTAAAAATGCCGACATTCGAACCGGGACACACGAAACAGGGCGGCCGGCAGAAGGGGACGCCGAATAGGCGGACGGCTCAGCTTAAAGACGCTATCCTCGCGGCAGCGGAGGCAGAGGGCGGCGAAGAAGGGTTGACCGGCTATCTCCGCACCCTGGCGCGCGATGAGCCCGTGGCGTTCGCCGGCTTGCTCGGGAAGGTGCTTCCCCTGACGCTGACCAGCGATCCGGAGGACAGGTATCAGATTACCGAGATTCGGCTTGTCGCGCCCGGTTACGACGCGCCGAGTGGTTTGCCAGCTTAGGCGGGAGCGTCAGCGTCGGGAAGCTGCAATGTCCATATTGCCGCCCCATGCCTTTCACGGATTCATATCACCGAATCTCGCAGCCGGCCCGAAGCCGTGATATGCCCTTGCGGGAACTTCGGAGATTTTGCGATGGCAAACATTAAGGCATTCGTTCCGCCTGAAATCGGCGACGAAGAACATATTATCCGGCGTCTTGGCTGGGCGCTGGTCAAAGGATGGCCGGATTTGCCAGAAGACATTCAGCGAAGGTTGAGAGAGCAAGCTGTCTTCGTCCACGACAAGTTTGAAACGCCGCAGCTAGATCAGCAAATATCCATTTTCCTTCGTAAACACGCGGGATCGAAGTGAGGTTGTCCCGATGCGTGGAACTTTGGTATTAGCAATCTCTTTAATAACCTCGTCAGCCTTTTCGGATGACACACAAGCGTTGCTATCCAAATGCGATTCGGCTGTAGGTTCAACTGAATTCGTCTATTGCCTCGGCCGCGTTAGCGGAATGGCGGACATGATGGGTTACAACGGTTTTCTAATCGACAAAGGCGAGAAATCTGAGCTTCATCGCCAAGCATCAACTTGCACGGGAAGGCCCATTCCAACGAACGGGGCGCTTCTCCAAGTGTTCAAGAATTGGGCGCATAGTCATCCTGAACATTGGAGCGATAACGATTTGACAGGCGTTTTGACTGCGTTGCGCGAAAAATGGCCGTGTCCATGACGTGTCGAATTCCTCAGCCGTTCTTCGCGCGCACGCGGCCCTTCAACTTGGTATCCGCAGTGCCTCGCGTAATCAGCTTCGCGCCAGCGCGTTCTTAACCGATTGCGCGCCCCATTTGCCGCCGCGAGGCGTTGCGACGCCGCGAGCATTCAGCGCATCGGCGACGGCGCGCAACGTCTTCGCTCCCGACTTCTGGATTTCGGCGATGATCGGAAGCACGTTTGAGGCGGCGCGATCCGCTTCGACCTTCAGCGCTGCAACGCCCTTGGCGCGCATTCCGTCGTCTAGATTGCCGAGTTGAACGCCGCGCGCCTTCGCGGCGGCTAGGGCGGCCTTTGTGCGCGTCGAGATAAGCGCGCGCTCTTTCTCGGCGAGCGCGGCGTACATATGCAAAACGAACGGATCAACATCTTTGCCAAGCTCGGCGACAACGAATGCGACGCGATGCGCCATCAAGCCGGAAATGAAATGAACGTCACGCGAGAGACGGTCGAGCTTGGCGACGATGACGGGGCATTTTAGCGCCCGCGCTCTGGCTAGCGCCTTCGCCAGTTCCGGGCGGCGGTCGAGCGCGTCGCTTCCCTTGCCGGTTTCTATTTCGACAAACTCGGCGGCGATCTCCAAGCCTTCAGCGGCGGCGAACCGAGCGACGGCTTCGCGCTGTGCTTCGACGCCAAGACCAGACCGGCCTTGCTGAGCGGTCGAAACGCGAAGGTAAGAGACGATGGCGGACATGGCCGAATTCCGGAGGCCAATCGTGGCCTGTCCAGAACCATAACGACCGTGTTGATTTTCGCGCCCCGGCGATGCCCGCTTAGGTGAAGGGTTTCGGACGCCGGCCCTTGCTGCGCGGGCGTGGCTTGGACGGGGGCCGGCGTCCGAAAGCCTCCCATGGAGGAAACCGCGGGCCGGATGTGGCTGTGTTTGGGTTGAGGCGCC
>Ga0181528_10000053_pt1 | contig 112491 bp, 104 predicted proteins | sample PEATcosm2014_Bin_47_FD_119742 | JGI IMG/M metagenome (GOLD analysis project Ga0181528, IMG submission 119742) | Peatland microbial communities from MTU Mesocosm Facility, Houghton, MI, USA - PEATcosm2014_Bin10_10_metaG | ecosystem: Environmental > Terrestrial > Soil > Wetlands > Peat | place... | reverse complement strand
GACGAAGTTCATGCTGGAGTACTCGGAGCCAAACCCGCTGCGGATTCGCTACAACAAGGATTACCTGAACGTGACGACGGGCGGGCACACGGAAGTGATCAAGGTCGGCGACAGTGTGCGCCGCACGCAATCTGCTTTCAGCCGTGAGAATTCCATCGGAAACCTGAAGAAGAACTTCACCATTACGGCAGGTGAGGACAGCCGCGCTTACGAGATGAAGCTGGTGCCACGGTCCGAGGCGTTCCGGCACAGGCTGAACTATATTGTGGTGAAGTTGAGGAAGCGGGACTTCCTGTTGCAGTCGCTGGAGGTGGACGGCAAGAGCGGCGTGAACAGCGTGTTCACCATTGATGTGGCCACCACGAATGTGAAGATTCCGGCAGAGACCTTTGAGGTGTACGAGCCAAAGTGATGGAGCAAAACGAAATCGAGAAGATGATTCCGCATCGCGCGCCGTTCCTTTGGATCGACCGGGTTGAGGTGCTGGAGCCGGGAGTGCGCTGCGTGGCGGTGAAGCGGATTGATGAGGCGGAACCGTTGTTTGCCGGACACTTCCCCGGCAAGCCGATTCTGCCGGGCGTGTTGATCATTGAAGCAGTGGCGCAGACCGCAGGCGTGATGCTGGGTTCGGGGACACCGGAGGGCGCGACGGGAGTGGCGCTGCTGGCGGCCGTGAACCGCTTCAAGTTTCTTGCGCCGGTAACGCCGGGGCAGGAGATTCGCATTGAGACCACGAAGCTGACCGCAGCGGGACGCATGGCATGTGTAGCGGGCACGGTGACGGTGGACGGAAAGATTGTTGCGAGCGGCGAGTTGTCGGTCGTGTCGCCGGCATGACGGAGCAGGCAAGGAAAGTCCATCCAGTGAGCGAAAGATTGCAAACTCATGTGAAGCGGCTTGCGACCTTGTTGCTGAAAGAGCAGCTCGAACCGGGACGCGCCGCTGCGGCCGTCTTCGTGGGAATCTTCATTGGCATTGTTCCGATCTATGGCTTTCAGACCGTGGCCGCGCTGGGGCTGGCGGTGCTGTTCCGGCTCAATAAGCCGCTGACGTTCGCTGCTACGTTCATCAATAATCCATTACTTCTTCCTGCGCTTGTGGTCTCGTCCATTGAGGCTGGCTGTTTCATGCTCACGGGGCGGTTTCAGCCATGGAAGCTCTCGGCCTTTACTATGGCGCATGCGAAAGAAGAACTGCTGTTCTGGGCGCTGGGCAGTTTGGTGGTGGGAGCCGTTGTTGGCGCAGTGGGTGCGGCGATCACGGCTGTGGTGGTTCATTTCAGTAGGTCAGAAGTGCGAGCTTTGCGCGAGCGATTTCGCTTTGTGAACCAGACGTATGCTGAATGCCCGAGCTTTGATCGCGGCTTCGTCCGCTGGAAGCTGCGACTGGACCGGATCTTCGGGTTGATCGCCGAGGAGAGCTTGGGATCGGGAACGGTGGTGGACCTGGGCTGCGGCTACGGCATGGCACTGTGCTTTGCGGCGTATGGCGACCGTGGGCGGAGGCTGGTGGGATGCGATCTGGATGAACATCGGATTACGACGGCGCGCAAGGCTTTTCGCGAGATGAACGCGGAAGTGAGCGTGGCGGATGTGCGAAAGTTCGAGTTGCCGTCCGCAAGTTTGATTTTGATTCTGGATGTGCTGCAATATCTGCCTGCCGAAGAGCAATTGGAGTTGCTGGGGCGCTGCTGTGCGGCGCTGGAGCCGGGCGGGAAGTTCATCTTCCGCGTACATGATTGTGAGCGCGGCCTGTGGTCGGCCATCACGATGGCGTTCGACCGGTTGATCTTCCTTACTGGGCACGCCGGCGTGAAACCGTTGATGCTCTCGCCTGAACGCTATCGGGGCGCGTTAGAGGCCGCCGGGATGCAGGTGGAGTCGCAGCGTTTCCGGAACCGATTGCCGCTGGCACATATCCTGTTTATTGCGCGCAAGCCGCTGCCGGAGAAACTGCCTTGATGGTTCGCTTCATGCGCTTGATCGGTCGAGTGGTGGTGAAGCATCCTGGGCTGGTGACGGCCTTTGCCCTGGTGATGACGGTCTTTCTGTACTCCAACATTCACAACCTGCGCACCGGCACGGACCTGACCGATTTGTTCGGCAACAAGGATCCGCAGTGGCGGGCGGCCAGCCAGATTGGCAAGGAACTCGGCTACGGCAACCAGCTCTTTGTGCTGGTGGAGGCACCGGAGGGAGACAAGGATTCTACTGCGGAGATGGAGGAGATGGCCGACCATCTGACCTCCGAGATGAAGAGCAGCGGGCTCTTCAAGGATGCGCGCTACGGGCTGAAAGAAGAAGAGCTACTCAACCTGGTGCGCTACTTCACGTGGAATTTCCCATCGTTCGCGCTGCCGGATCAGAGAGACGAGTTGCGGCAGCGGCTCGATCCGAAACAGATTCATGAGAACGTGCACCGGGCGGCTACCGAACTGGTCACGCCGTTTTCTACGATGGGTGCGGATTACTTTGTGGCCGATCCGCTGGGGCTAATGGCGGTGGCAGCTCGGGGGAGCCAGGGATTCTCGCAGTACGCGAGTTTCGATTTGGCGTGGGGGGAAGGGAACCACTTTTTTAGCAAGGATCATAAGGCGCTGCTGATCATTGCCGAGCCGCGCGAATCGGTGGTGGATTACAAGTTTGCCGAGCAGGTTGTGCAGTGGACGCGGGCGCATATTCAGACGATCAGCGCCGACCCGGCGTTGCATGAGGCGGGGGTGCGGGCCGTTCCGGCGGGCGCTTATGTATACGCGGAAGAGGACCACAAGTTTATTGAGCGGAACATTCGCAGGGTGTCAATCATTTCAATTGTCGGCAACCTGGCGCTGTGCCTGCTGATCTATCCGCGGATTCCGCTACTGCTGCTGTCATTGCTGCCGACCAGCCTGGGGATTCTGTGGACGACGGGCGTGGCGAGTTTCTATCCCGGAGAAGTCAATCTGATCAGCCTGTCATTCATCGCGATTCTGGCGGGTCTGGGGGATGACCAAGTGGTGCACTTCTTCAATCGCACGCCGCAGGAGTGGGCCAAGGGCGGGACCTTCGACGATGCGGTGATCGGGACGTTTGCGACTACGGGGCTGAGTGTCGTCATCTGCATTCTGACGGCGGCGACGGCTACGGCGGCACTGGCGACATCGGGGTTCAAGGCGCTGGCAGAGTTTGGATTCATCCTGACGGTCGGCATGTTCATGATGATGTTCCACACGCTGCTGACGGTGCCTGCGCTGATGCAGTTATGGCGGCGCTTTGCCAAGCCGCTGGCTCCGGAGAAGATTACTTTCCGCTTTCTGCCGCTGCTGGCGCGCAAGTCGGTGGACTTTGTGGGGCGGCACGCGCGGATGGTCATTGTGCTGGCGCTGGTGATCTTTGTGCTGTCGCTGGGGCTGCTGCCTGGTATCAAGTTTGGCGGGCGCTTTGAGGTAGTGGGCGGGGCGGATAGTCCGGCAACGCTGGCGCAGAACCGGTTGTCCCAGAGGTTCGGCATTGAGGGTAGTCCGGATGTGCTGCTGATTGCCGGGAGCGAACAAGAGGTCCTGGTGCGGGCGGAAAAGCTTACGGCCGGGCTGGAAACGTACCGGAAGAGCGGTGCGATCAAATCCATCTTCTCGCCGACGAACCTTCTGCCTTCGGAAGCGACACAGAAGGAGCGGGCGGCAGCGCTGCAGGGAGTGGACCTGGCGGCCTCGGCGCATGCACTGGAGGAATCGCTTGGCGAGAGCGGTTTGCAGGTTGCGCCACATCGGCCGTTCATCGAGCGATTGCAGAAGTTGGGACAAGGGCCTCAGCCCGTCACGTTACAGACGGCCTCGGCTTTGCTGCCTGCGGGATTGCTCGATAACAGCATTCGCCGGACGAAGGATGGCGGCTACGTAGCGGCCATTGCCTTCTATGCCACGGATCCTGATGCGGCACAGGTGGTAGCTGACAGTGTGCTGAAGCAGTGGAAGAACGAGTACGGTCCATTTGTGGAGTTTTCGTTCGAAAAGATCAATCACGACATGCAGCGGCAGGTATTACAAGACAGCCGTCGGGCGTTGATATGGACGGCTGGGGCGATCATGCTGATCGTCTATCTCTGCTTCCGCGACATCAGAGTGTCACTGGTGGTGCTGTTGCCGATTGTGTTCGCCATCATCGTGACGTTTGGAATCTTGCGGCTGGTGGGACACCAGTTCAGCTTTATGTCGGTTACGGCAATTCCGTTGATTATCGGTATCGGGATTGATAACGGGATCCACCTGGTGCGGCGCTATCTGGAATCGGAAGAGAACGACATTCTGACGATTGCGAAAGCCTCGGGCGCGGCGCTGATACAGTCCAACCTGACAACCATCATCGGTTTTGGAGCGCTGATGGCCTCCAGCTTTGCGCCGCTTGCGGAGATGGGGCTGGTCACTTCGCTGGGCGTGGCGCTGGCGCTGGTTGGCGGACTGTGGGTGGTCCCAGCATTGATCTTCATTGGCAAAGAAGGTGGAGCGACGCGGCAGGTCAGCGCAGAGAGTGACTGCTAACAAGGCGGCGCTCAGGGAAGTGCGATGAACGTCAACGTCACCGGGTACCGTTCACGGGTGCATATTCAGCGAATCCGCACGCACATTCGTATATACTTCAACTACCCAGAGTTCACGGAATAGGTTTAATGATCAACGCTCGAGATACAACGATCGACACGGTGTCATCTCTCTGCCCTGCATGCGGCAAACCAGCAACCGCAGTGGTGTTCGATCGATTGGGTAAGGTTTACCAGCGCTCGCAGTGCCAATGCCACGAGCCCACCGACTCACTCATTTTCTCCGACTCGGCCCTGTACCGGAAGCTGGAAGATTGGAACAAGCTGATTTTTCCGGACGCAGGAGCTGCCGCTGTGCAGGGCAACGGAAGCTGCGACTGCAGTTCCAGCGAGAATGAGCCATGCCTGGCAGTCATCGACCTGACCAATCGCTGTAACTTCAAGTGCCCGATGTGCTTTGCGGAAGCCAAGGGCGAAGGCAGCCACTACTTTCTCGATACAGACGTGGTGACCAATATGCTTCGGTCGCTGGTGGAACGGCCGGTGCCGTGCCGCAACGTTCAGTTCTCCGGCGGCGAGCCCACCCTGCATCCCGACTTCCTGAAGATTCTCAGCATTGCCCGCGAGCTGGGCTTCAAGCATATTCAGGTGGCGACGAACGGAAGCCGATTCGTCAGTCCAGATTACGCGAAAAGCTGCGAGGACGCAGGGCTACACACGCTCTACCTCCAGTTTGACGGCATGAACGACGACGTCTACATGAAGCTGCGTGGCCAGCGGTTGCTGGAGAAGAAGATTGCGGCTGTGACCAGCGTTGAGCAGACGAACATGCGCATCGTACTGGTTCCGACCATCGTACGGTCGATCAACGTCGATCAACTGGGACCCATCTTCCAATTCGCGCTGCAGCACAACAAGCACATCACGGGTATCAGCATTCAGCCGGCGGCCTACCTGGGCAGGGTTGAGGTGGGAGGCAATGGAGCCGAAGAGCCTTTCAATCTTGCGGATATGGCGCGCGAGTTTGGCGAGCAGACTGGGCTGACGCGCTTCCCGGACGACTGGTTCCCGCTCAGTTCGATCTCGCTGATCAGCCGCGCGCTGGACCGGCTGCGGAACGAATCGTCGTTGGCTCCCTCCAGCGATTCGCATTGCTCGATTGGGACATTTTTCTACGTCGACGACGACAACAAGCCCTTCTGCCTCAGCAGTTTCTTTGACTTCGATCGATTCTTTCGTGAAATGGCTGAGGTAACTCCGCATTCAGAACAGGGCATCATAGAACGTCAGATCTCGCGCATTCGCCAGCTTGGGCAACTGTCGCGCTGTCTTGACCGGGAAAAGGTTCCAGCCGGGCTCACGTTCCAGCGCATGTTGCGCAGCATGGATGCGTGGGAAGACAAGACCGAGGGGCGCTCGGAAGGATGGACGCAGAGAGGCTTCAACGGCATCTTTGTGGCGGGTATGCACTTTATGGACGCGCACAGCTACAACCTGCGCCGTCTGAAGCGTTGCATCATCCAGTACGTGGCTACCGATGGGCAATTGATTCCTTTTTGCAGTTATAACGCGGGCGCAAGGCTTCGTGAGTCTGAAGAATTGACTCGTATCGAACAGAACTCGCCAGTGTGCAACGCTCGTTCGGTCGGCGCGGAGTCTGGTTGCAGTTGCTCAGTGCAGCCCGAGTAGTCTTAGACCCAAATCCAAGGGCTATCGGACAGAAGAAGACAATGAAGAAATCGTCGGTTGTTCCGGCACAGCTGTCCTTTTTGAGAGCGGCAGGTTTGAGACTCGCTGCTCTTTCGCTGTTTTCCTGCCTGACGTTTCTTCCCCTGATGGCACAGGGTGGCCTCCCAAGGGCCGCCGTCTCGATCCCCACGGATCAGGCGATCACTGCCAGTCTTGCGGCCACAAAACAGTGTGAGGTTCCGGGCGGGATGGTCGTGTTGCCAGCGGTACGCTTCATGGCCGAGAGCAGCGGCGCGTTCGCGGAACAGGCTGCGGCAGTGGGCGGCCTCTCGGCCGACGCAGATGTGTGGCTGCATGTGGTGGTGGGAGCCGATTCGATCACGGGCAAAGAGTCCGAAAAAGAGTTGGGCGCACGAATAGAAGGATTTCTGAAGGCTGCGCCTTTGGCCGCGGCGAACGTCCGCGGATTGATCGTGGAAGTTGAAGAGCCAATGGCGTCTCCGGACCTTGCGGCTTTTGAGTTATTACGATTGACCACGACGGCAAAGGCGAGCAACGCAGGGCTACGAGTTGCGTTTGTCTTCCAGAAGGGATTTGTCAGCAGGCATCGCGAGATCATCAAGCGGCTTGCCCCATACGCCGACCTGCTGGGTACCGGCTACTCGCAGGACTGGCGCGCAGATGCCACATGGATCGAGGAGCAGGCGCTGAACAAGCCGGTCATTCTTAAACTTGACGCGGCAACATATATGTCGGCGGCGCTGGCGACGGCAGGCAGTGCGGCGGAAGTATTGTGGTTGCAACCGCCGAACGCCGTGGCTGCGAATCGCGCGTGCGAAGAGAACAGCTTCATTGCCCGATACATCAAGAACAACATGACTGCGATGGACTCTGCGGCTGCGCCGTTCAGCGTGGCGGTGAATGGTGCAGGGAATAGTGAGCAGCGCTGGTTTGCCGACAAGCAGTCGCCTGACATGGTGCTGTTGGCGCGCGTGCATGGCGCTGCCGGACGGCCACAAAGCGTAGTGCTGCACAATGCCGCAAAAGGGCAGTTTGATATCCAGTGGTTTGACCCTGCGACCGGGGCGCAGATTCCTGCGGCTGAAGTAAGCAGGAGCGGCAACGGACTGGAAGAGACTTGCGCTTGCACGGGCGAGTATGCGCTGGTTTACGTTCACAAAGAGAGCAATGCCGGGAGCACACTTTACAGCGCGGTGGACGTGAAGGGCGGAGTCGATCTGAAGGTTGAAGAGATCATTGCGCGCTGGCAGCAGTATCGCGCGGCGCAGCAGCAGAAGCTGGAGAACTACCAGGCTTCGAGCTTCATGAACCTGCATTTTGAGACGACGAATGTGGCGCCGGGCTTTGACATCTCGATGCAGCTCAAACAGTTTTATAGCCGCGGCGGACGGACGGAATTCGCGCAGACGGCGTTCTTCGTGAACGGCGTGAAGTTCAGCAACAAGCATGAGTTTCCGCTGCCGCAGCTTGAGCCGGAAAAAGTGATGACGCAACCGCTGGAGTTGAAGATCAGCGAGCGCTACGAATACAAACTGCTGGGTACGGAACAAATCAACGGTGCGATGTGCTTTGTGATTGGAGTGGAGCCGAAGGTTCGGGAGGAGGCTCTGTACAGCGGCAAGGTTTGGATTGACGGCACGACGTTCCGCGAGGTGAGGGAAGCGCTGAGTCAGCGCGGCAACAAGAGCAATGTGATCGTCAATGTTGAGACGCAGAACTTCGAGCTGGTACCGGACGGCAAAGGAAATCAGTTTAATCTTCTGCGCTCCGTGACTGCGCAGCAGGTGCTCAACGCCGCAGGCCGTGACTTTGTGCTGCAGAGAACGCTGCAGTTCTCGGAGTACTCGATCAACATCAACCAGCCACAGTTCAGCGCCGCGCTCGAGACTGAGCATCGCTCGGAAGACCCGATGTATGGCGAGACGGACAAGGGATTGCGCGGGCTGAAAAAGCAGAATGGCGAACGCGTCATTGAGGAAGCTAATACCAAGCGCATTCGGTCGATTGTGCTTGGCGCAATGTATGAAGGCACTTTCAACTTCCCAATCCCGTTTACCGGATTCAGCATCGCGGATTTTGATTTCAGGCATACAGGCGCACAGCTTTCGACGTTCTTTGCCGGGCCGATTCTGGCGACGGATCTTTCAAAGCAGTACAAGGGAAAGTATCGGTTGGGATTTGATCTCGCTCTTTCGGCGATTCCGGGCGAGAACCGCATTTACGTGACAAACGCGGAACAGAAGGATCAGGCGATATGGACGTGGGAGGAAGACACGGGGGTGCGTGCCTCATGGCAAGCCACCACTCATCTCAGCCTGACTGGCTCGACCTACCTTGCGTACAACATTTTCCGTCGCACCAGCGACACGAATAACAGCTACGAGTTGCCGCGCAATGGCGTGGCGCTGCTGCCGGGAGTTGAGCTGAAGTACACGCGCCGGGGATATGTGTTCAGCGCGCAGGGAACGAGGGGCGAGCGCATTGCGTGGAGAAGCTTTGGATACACGCCGGAGCAGAAGGCGCAAAGCGGATACACGCTCTACAACGCCGACATCAACAAGGATTACTACATCAAGAAATTCACCAAGGGCGGATGGGATTTCTCCTACTACGGTGGAAACCAGTTGGACCGCTTCTCGCGATACTTCCCGTCGTTCTTCTCGCAGCCGAGACTTCACGGGATTCCGAGCGGCACGGATTCGTTTGACGCCATTGCCATGGGCAACGCGCATTACGGCTTCAACGTGATGGACTTGATGAAGTTCGAATTGATGTACAGCTATGCGAGGGCGCGCAACCTGGGGGAGTCCAGCCGGTTCAAGAAGTTTGACGGGTTGGAGACGAACTTCAACACCGCCGGCCCATTTGGCACGCTGGTGCAGGGCACAGTCTCCTACGCGCTGGACGGCAACATTCAGCGCTACAACTCGCGCTGGGGAGTGTATATGCTGATCGTCAAGCCGCTGCACTAATCGACCTATGAGCCTAAAGAAAACTGCATTAGTGACCGGCGCATCCGGGACGGTTGGAGCGGCCATCGCGCAGGCCCTGGGAGAAGCCGGGTTTCGCGTGGCCGCGCACTATCACCACGGCAAGGAAGCCGCGGACAAAGTAGTGAGCGAGATCGTCGCGAAGGGCGGGGAAGCCTTTGCCGTGCAGGCCGAACTCTCCAACCATGAGAGCGCGACTGCGATGTTCGGGATGATCGAGGAGCAGTACGGCCCGGTTGAATGCCTGGTGAACAATGCGGGAATTAATCGCGACGCGCTGTTGGCGTTGATGTCTGATGAGCAATGGGATGAGGTAATTGCCACGAATCTGCGCAGCACGTACTTATGCTCGCGGATGGCGCTGCTGGGGATGATGCGACTGCGAGGTGGAAGCATCTGCAACATTGTGTCGCCGAGCGGAATTCGTGGGCAGGCAGGGCAGTGCAACTATGCGGCGTCGAAGGGCGGCATGATCGCCTTCAGCAAGTCGCTGGCACGCGAAGTTGGGCGATTCAACATTCGCGTAAACGCCGTTTGCCCGGGTGTGATTCCGAGTCCGATGTCTGCAAAGTACATTGAGAAAGAAGAGAAGCGATTGCTGGCGGAAATTGCGCTGCAACGTTTTGGCCGCGCCGAGGAAGTTGCGCCACTCGTGGTGTTCCTGGCCTCGGAGGCGGCAAGCTACATCACGGGCCAAGTGATCGCCGTGGACGGCGGACTGCTCTAGGTGCGCGGCGGCGATGAGGGATGGCGAGGATGAAGGGTAAGGGCTGCTGGGTTGTTGAGGATTACACTTACCGTCCGTGTCCTGAGCCGGCAAAGGAATTTGCATTCGCAGTCTCGCTGCACAATCACTCCTGCCACTCGGTTGAGAAACTTTCCTCCATCAATGAAGTCGTAAAGCTGAGCTTCATGCGGCCGTTTCGAAAGACGCTGCAGGCGTCGTTCGGGCTGGCGGCTGTGCCTGACCTCAACTATTCAGAGATTTACTATCAGCCTCCGCTGACGGCAGAAGAAGTGTTCCTGGTGGAATCCACCAACGTCATGGAACTTGGCTTCGGCGGACTGCTGGTAGGCATCACGGATCACGACGAAGTTTCCGGAAGTCTTGAGTTGCGGGAGAAGCGTCCGGCGGATGCCTTGCGCAATCCGCTGGGAGAAGAGCTTTCTTTCCGCTACCTGGATTATCTGTTTCATCTTGGAATCACCGGATTGCCTGAGGCGGGGACCCTGGAGACGCATACTGCCCTGCAGGCGGCTGCACACGAAGACCGCGTAGACGATCTGTTCGAAACTCTGCACGCCAGTGGATGCCTGACGGTATTGAATCATGCGCTGGTTCCGTGGGGAAATGACCCGGGGCGGACGATTCCTGTGCAGGAGCTTCTGGCACGCTATGGCTGGGCGATTCATGCGCTGGAGTACAACGGCATGCGCAGCCGCGAAGAAAACGACCGCGTGCTGCAACTGGCAAAGCATGTGGGCAAGCCCGTAGTAGGCGGTGGAGACAGCCATCTGTTGCTGGCCAGTTCGGTGCTTTCGGTCTCGCAGGTGGGGAGCTTTGAGGAATATGCGGCCGAGGTGAAAGAGGGGCGCGCCATCTCGCTTATTACGCCGATGTTCGACGCTCCGTTGAGTTGGAAGATTTTCTTGCGCGTCCTGTACTTCATTGGGCACTATCGCGAGATTGGGCACTTCCGCGGCCAGCCGGTGAGCGAACTGCTCGGCGACCGGACCGTGATGCTGGACCCTGTGGGCTTTGCATCGCGCGGTTTTCTGAGCTTGGCGGAGGCGCTGGGAGTGGTTCGGTGAGCGGTGCTGCTATGGTATGATTACCAAAACCATGCCAAACGTTAAAGAACAACTTAAGCCGCTTATTATTAGCAGCTTGCGGATCAAGGACATGAGTCCTGAAGATCTGCGTGACGATCAGCCTCTGCTCGGTGGCGATCTGGAAATCGACTCCATCGATATCCTCCAGCTCATTCTTGAAATCGAGAGGCATTTCCAAATCAAACTGGTAGACGGCGAGTTTGACGAAGGCACGTGGGCGAGTATCGACGTGTTAGCGCAGACTATCGAATCCAAGATCGCCGCGAAGGCCTAGTTCCTAAGACTTCCATGAGCATAACCTCCACGCCTGCCCGCGTACGGTCTAATCCCACCCGGGTTCTGCTGGTGGAGAGTAACAACATGAGCAAGTGGGTGGGCACTACGATGCCCTACGAGATGCATGTGCCGCCGCTGGGGCTGATGTATCTGGCGTCGTACGCTCGCGCAGCCATGCCCGGCGTTGAGTTCCGCATTGTAGAGTCCTCGCTCTCTGCCGCCACGGATGAAGAGTTTGTCCGCATTCTGGAAGAGTTCAAGCCTGAGGTAGTGGGCATCCGCTCGATTGCGTTTTTTCTGGAAGAGTTGCAGCGCATTGCCCGTCTGGTGCATGAGCACAGTGACGCGACCATCATTGCTGGTGGACCGATTGTGCAGGCCTACAAGGGCCGACTCTTTGACGAAGTTCCGGAAGTGGAAATTGCAGTAAAGGGCGAAGGCGAACAGGTGTTTGCCAAACTGCTCGCAGGCGCGCTGCCCGCCTCGGTGGCCGGTGTCTTGTATCGGAGCGATGACGGCGTGGTGGAGAACGAAAACCATCCGGAAGTGGCAGACATCAACACGCTGCCTTTTCCCGCGTACGATTTGATCGACCTGGGGCTGTACGAGGGGCAACTGAGTTATGCCTACAATCACCGGCGGCAGGGAGTTCTGCTTACCAGCCGTGGCTGCGTGTATCACTGTACGTTCTGCTTCAGCCACTGGAAGGGAATCCGGCTGCGAAGTGCGGTGAACATCTTTGAAGAGATTGTGGAACTGCATGGCAAGCACGGGGTTGCTGACTTCTACATTGTTGACGACATTTTCAATGTGGATCAGAAACGCGCGCTGGAGTTCTTTGACCTGATCATTGCGGCAGGACTCAAGGTGCGGCTGTATTTTGTCAACGGGTTGCGTGCGGACATCACAAGCGAGAAGTTTGTGGATCGCGCCATTGAGGCTGGAGCCGTGTGGTTCACGTACGCGGTGGAGTCTGGCACGGAAGAGATTCAGCAACTGGTGCACAAGCACCTCAATCTGGAAAAAGCACGGCATATTATCGCCTACACGCAGGGCAAGAACGTGGCGGTGAATATCTCGACCATGTACGGCTTCCCCACCGAGACTCGGGAGATGGCGCAGCGCACGCTGGACTGGTTGAGCGAACTGCCCAAATCGTCCTTGCTGCCCTATCATTTCTGCCTGCGATTCTTTCCGGGCTGCGAGATTAACCAGCAGGCGATTGAAGCGGGATGGGATGCAGAGCGGTTCGAATTGACGAGCCGGTTCTCTTACAACGACATGCCAATGGGAACTCCCACGCTGTCGAAGCAGGAGATGTACAGCATTCAGCTTGAGTACCATCGGCGCTATGGGATGAGCAATCCTGAAGCGGTGGACGCAGCGGTACGCACGCTGCGCTTGATTGGCTATGGGGACGTGGAGATACTCCACATGTACTCGGTGCTGAAGCGGAAAGAGATTCACGCGGTGAGTGAGCTGACCACGGTAGGCGAACATTGAGCGCCTGGTACCAGCATCGCTTCCACAACGTAACGGCTCACCAGATCGTGTTCAGCACTATGCGTTGGCTGCCGCGATTCCTGCAGCCTCCCGTCGCTTCGGTGACGGCGTTGGTGTTCTTCTTTCTTCTGAAACGTGAGCGGCGAGCGGTGACCGGTAATTTGCGTCATGTGTCTGGACGGAACGGACTGGCGCTGTACTGGAAGGTCTATCGCACGTTCTACTCTTTTTGCGACCTGGTGGTTTCTTATTGCTACGTGCCGAAGGCCAGCCATGCGCAGTTGCGCGCGATGCTGGTGGATGCGGACCGGGGTGCGCAGAAGATTGACGAGTGCCTGGCAGCGGGCAATGGACTGATCGTGTGGACGGCTCACCTGGGGAATCCTGAGTTTGCTTCGCGACTGCTGGAGATGCATGGGCGCCCGGTGAATGTGGCGCGCGTGGTGGAAGACAAGCCCGCAGAGAAAATGCTGCGCGACCTGATGGTCAACGAGCGGCTTCGCATTGTGAACCTCAGAGAAGGCACGCGAGCCACGCTCGATTTACTGCGGGCATTGCGGCGTAATGAGATTGTGGCAATCCAGGGAGACCGGGTCTATCAGCCTCGCTACAATGCGGAGGTCCCATTCTTCCTGGAAGCTGCGGCGTTTCCGCTGGGGCCGTTCCTGCTCTCTCAGGTTTCTGGCGCTCCGGTGCTGCCGGGCTTTGTGATTCGGCAAGGCTGGCTGCGCTACCGCGTGTTGATGGGTGATGTGATTCCGCCGATGTTGTGTGGTGACCGCGATGCGAACCAGCGCGCGGCGCTCGGCAAGGCCGTACGCTTTCTGGAAACCACGCTACCTTTTCATTATGATCAGTGGCTGAACTTCTTTGATTTCTGGGCGGCGCGCACCCATGAGTGAACTTCACAGAACCATTGTCATTACCGGCGTGGGAGTGGTGAGCCCCTACGGTACGGGACTGGCCCGCCTGCAGGAGGGAATGTTATCTGGCAGATGCTGCCTGACAGCGACGACGGACCTGTACCCTGGCTTTGTGGGGACCGCCGCGCAGGTTGAGGGATTCACCCTCGAGACGGGGGGCCGATCTCTTTATTCGCGCACTGACCGTCTTGCAGAGGCTGCCGCTCGAGACGCGGTTGCGGGCATGGATCGCACAGACGCCGCATTCCGGGAGAGCGGCATCGTGATGGCCAGCACGGTCGGAGGATTGAGCGAGATTGATCCGACGATCGCGCAGGGGCCGGCGGCATGGTACCGGCGCAATGGATTGGAGCGCGCCGCGTCTTATCCAGTGGCGCGCGTGGCGGACTCGGTGGGCGAGGACCTGGGAATCTGCGGGCCGCGCTGCACGGTTTCGGTAGCTTGCGCATCGGGCGCGATGGCGATTGCCTTGGCGGCCAATATGCTGTTGGACGGCGTAGCTCCGATGATTCTGGCGGGCGGCAGCGACGCGCTGTGTCCGTTTACCCTGAGCGGGTTTAACTCTTTACAGGCGCTGGATGCGGAGGCTTGCCGTCCGTTCGATCAGAGTCGCAGGGGGCTGAACCTGGGAGAAGGTGCGGCGGTCCTGGTAATGGAGACGCTGGACTCTGCCATGGCGCGTGGTGCAGAGGTGCTGGCGGTGCTGCGTGGCTGGGCGATGACCAATGATGCGTCGCATCCCACGGCACCGCACAAAGAGGGAATCGGATTGGCCGAATGCATACGGCTTGCCATGGAGATGGCTTCGGTCGGGGTGGACGAGATCGGCTACGTGAACGCCCACGGCACAGGGACTCCGCTCAACGACATTGCCGAGACCCACGCTTACGAGCTTGCATTCCGCGAACGTTCCAGTCCCATTCCGGTATCTTCGACGAAATCTTACTTTGGGCACTGCCTTGGCGCGGCTGGCGCGTTGGAGGCTGCCATTACGATCATGTCCATTCGCTGCGGCGCACTATTGCCCACGCTTCGGCTTGCAGACCCTATCGCGAGCACGGGTGTTGACTGGCTGCGCGGCGAGGTTCGGCGGCAAGCTTTGCCGATGGCAATGTCGGTCTCGGCAGGCTTTGGCGGCAGCAACGCGGCTCTGATCTTTGGGCGCGACGGGAGCCGCCCATGAGAGAGAGCTTGGTTAGCATTGCGGGATTGGGATCGGTGAGCCCCTACGGCCCGATTGCCGGACTCATCCCGCAGCGTGCGATTTCGCCTGTGGCAATCACGGCGTGGGCGACCGAGGGATTGCGGCGCGCATTTCTTGTGGAACCATTTCAACCCGCGAAGATTGTACCGGGTGTGAAGACGCGGCGTTTGGATCGACTATCGGCGTGGGCGCTGGTGGCTTCGTCTCTGGCGATACGAGATGCAGGAATTGACCTGAGCCAGGTGGACCGGTCGCGAGTTGCCGTGTTCTTCTCCACCGGCTTTGGCTGCGTGGAATTGACGGAATCCTTCTTCCGAAGCGCGGCGGCAAATGGCTGGGGAGGAACAGACCCGATTACTTTTCCGGAGACGCTTGCAAACTCTCCGGCGAGTCACGTGGCTCTGTTTCATGGACTGCGCGGTCCGAACATCACGATTGGCAGCAAGCGTTTTGGCGGCGAGAGCGCGCTGATTCAGTGCGCGTCATTGCTCCGGCACGGGCAGGCCGATCTTGCGATTGTGCTTTCCGGCGACACGATTACGCAGGCGGTTTACGAGTGGTACGAGGCGTCAGGGTTGCTGTCCTCTGCCTGCTACAACGAAGAGCCATGGGGTGACGGGTGCGGCTTTGTTCCCAGCGAAGGGGTGGCTGCGGTGGTGCTTGAGCGCGCAGACAGTCGCGGTGCGCGCACTTACGGGCATCTTCGCGAGGGGCGCTGGACGGCGGGCGGACACTCTCTTGAAGTTGTACACACAATGTTGAACGGCGCGATCCCCGACCTCATCCTCTGCGCCGGAAATGGTGGGCCGTGCACTCCAAGTCCTGCTGCCGCGTTGGCGCGCGAGGTTGGCGGGCAGGATGCAGTAATCATTCCGCCGGATGCTGTTGCCGCGGGTATGACCGATACCGGTGCGCTGCTGCATTTGATTGTCGGCCTGAGCAATGGTCCCAAGAGTGGATTGGCGTTGTTGCTGGGAACGTCCGGAGGGACATCCCACGATCACGGATTTGCTGCGCTGCTGCTGGAGCTGCCTTGAACCTGAATGTACGAATTGCATCCGCGGCATACGCCGTTCCGCCCGATGTCGAAACGGTCGAGGCGGTTCTGGAGCGCGAACACTTGCGCGTGGAGACCACGCTCGCTCCGCTGAGTCCGCTGGCGAGACAGAAAGCGATGGAAGGCCTCGGCCTAAGTCGCGTACATGTCTGCGGCAGCAAGCAACCGTACGACCTCGTAATGGAAGCCGCAAAAGCGGCGATCACCGAGGCCGGAACGACGGCTCGAAAAATCGATCTCATCGTGGATTACAGTACATTTCCCGGAGAGAACTCGCTCGACCTCTCGTTCGCTCACAAACTGAGTGCGGACCTTGGGGCTGAGACTTCGATGAATTTAAGCTTCAAGGCCGGTGGCTGCGGGGCGCTCCATCTGGCGATCAAGACTGCGCTGGGCTGGATGAGCGGCGATGAAAACATTCGGACCGCGCTGCTGGTGTGCGGCGACGCTGCGCCCAAGGGCAATCGCTCGCTGCTTCCGATTACCGTGCAGGGCGATGCGGGAAGCGCAGTGATACTGCAGCGCGAAGGTACAAGTGGGCCGGTGATTCTTGGCAGCGAGGCAATGACGCTTGGGCATCTGCATAGAGCCATTGCGCTGACGCAGACGGACGGCCACATCGAGATCACAGCTGACGCGGTCTGCATTGAACACAAGGTAATGCCGATCTACTATCTGAATCTCTTCCGGCTTATACAGAAGGTGCTCGCGGCGTCTTCGCTGAGTATGAAAGATGTGGATCACTTCATCTATTCCAACATCAGCCATCGGGACCGCGATGGATTTCGCCGCATGGTGGGAGTGGCAGAAGGGTGCATGCCGTCGACTCCGATGGCAGAGTATGGACATACCTTCGCCAGTGACCTGGTGATCAACTATGCGGAGATGCGGCGCGCGGGTCTGATTCGTCCCGGGCAACTCTTACTGTTCGCATCCGCGGGAGTGGGCTTCACGTGGGGGGTGACACTTGCCCGGGCCTGAAACGGCGCTGCTCGGCGAGTGGCTGCGGCATACGGCCGCTCTCATGCCGGACGCTCCGGCGATTGTTGAGGAAGAGCGAGTAACGTCGTTCCGCGAGTTGTGCGAGAAGGCGGAGAGGTTGGCGCGGTGCTTTGTCGCACATGGCATCCAGAAGCAAGACCGCATTGCGTTGGTAATGCCGAAGACTACAGACGCGATCATCTGCGTATTCGCTTCACTTTTCGCCGGAGCGATGTATGTTCCCATCCATCCCAAGTGGCCGAAAGATCGAGTTGAGGCGACGCTGGCAGATTGCGACGCGCGGTTGGTGGTTGAGGGCGAGGCGGCTCCGAGCATTACGGACCGGCGAAGTGGTGCGAGTGTAGCGTGGCAGGAGGCGGCGAGCGGGGCGGGCGGAAACACATTGCCCGAGATTGATGCCGAGGATGCGGCCTTCATTCTGTTTACCTCGGGATCAACGGGGCGCGCCAAGGGAGTGGTGCTGTCACATCGCGCGGTGAGTGCATTTGTGCGATGGTCTGCAAGTGAGTTTCGGATTAGCTCCCGTGACCGCATCGCGTGTCCGTCTCCGCTGGGGTTCGATCTTTCTACCTTCGATATTTTCAACATGGCATTGTGCGGCGCGACCTGCGTACTCGTGCCGGAGCACATCGTGTGGATGCCACGCTTTGTGGTGCAATTCGTGCGCGAGGCGCGCATTACGTGCTGGTATTCGGTGCCATCGATCTTGGCGGGGATGCTGCAGGAAGGGCGGCTGGCAGAGCATGAGTGCCCGGCGTTGCGCGTTGTTTTGTTTGCTGGAGAAGTGTTTCCCTCGGCACAGGTGAAGCGGTTGCAGACAGCAATTCCGCAAGCTGAGTCAGCAAACCTCTACGGACCGACGGAGACGAATGTGGTGACGTGGTATCGTGTGCCTCGCGACTTTGATGGCGCGCACGCGCTGCCGATTGGCTGCGCTTGCCCATATGCAACGGTGACCGTGGACGCGGAAAGCGGGGAACTTCTGGCGGGCGGTGCCTCGCTGATGACCGGATACTGGAACCTTCGTGAAGAAACGCAACGCGCGTTTGTGACCTTGGAAGGCACGCAGTACTATCGCACGGGCGACCGCGTCTCCTGCGAGGCAGATGGTAATTACGGATTCATTGGCCGGCTCGATCGGCAGGTGAAGCGACGCGGCTTCCGTATTGAGCTCGGGGAAATAGAGGCCGCGCTGCTGCAGCATGAAGATATACTGGAGGTGGCGGCGGTCTCTGTTGATGATCAGCAAAAGGGAACCGTGATTGTTGCGTTTGTCCGTTCGCGATCCGGGTCTGTTGCGTTGGCCGAAGCCAAGGCTCATTGTGTGCGGACGCTGCCGCTATACATGCTGCCCGACCACATCCTGTCTCTCGGCAGCATACCGAAGGGCGCTCGCGGCAAAATCGATTACCTGGCATTAGGCAAACTTGCGGAAGGGCCGATTCGTGGAGATTAGAACCGAAGTCCGAAAGTACGTGGCTGAGAACTTTCTGGCGGCTTCGCCAAATACGATTGCGGACACCATGCCGTTGATCACGGGCGGGATCATTGACTCAATTGGCATGATCAGCCTGGTTGCGTTTCTTGAGAGTCACTTTGACATTGAGTTCATGCCGAGAGAGATCGACGTGCACTGTCTTGACACGGTTGAGCGCATCGAAGAAGTAATCCGGAAAAAGCTCGCCAGCCGTCGCCCTGACGCGGCCGCCGCAGACGGACATTCGCTTCAGTGAGGTGTCTCTGTGATGAACTTCAGAAGGCTGCGTGGGTTCGTGCTGCTGCCAACACTGCTGCTGGCCGCGTGCGGAAGGATGCACAAAGCGCCGTTTGAGAAGCTCCCGCTCGCTCCCGGCCAGATTCAAGTGGCAAAGGTTTCAGAGCGCGCAAACCTGAGTGTAGAACGTGTTCGCTTCTGGTCCGGCGAGATGAACGAGCCTCGCTTCTTTATCGCTCTCATTCCCAAGACAAAGACTCCGCCCGCTGAAGTGTTCATCCTGAATCATGGATGGGCGGACCGGCCCGAGGACCTGCTGCGCCATCTCAAGGTGGATCAGGTTTATGACGAGATGCTGGGGCACGGCGAGGTGCGGCCGGCGATCGTGATACTCCCTGACGTTCGCTTCAAGAGCTTCTACCGGCAGAACGCGAAAAGCTTTCCTTATCCAAACTATTTGACGTTGGTGGCGGAGGAAGTAGCAGGCGTTGTCTCGCGCCAATACAACATTCCCTTCGACAGGCAGCGCTGGGCGATCGGAGGCTTCTCCTTTGGCGGCCATGTTTCGCTGGACATTGGGCGTCGCTATCCAGGGCGCTTCTCCAGCGTGAGCGTGGTGAGTGGCTTTGGAGATGAGGAGTGGAGTTATTGGCCTGCGCAAGCCGCTGCGGCGGGGGCATTGGATTCGCGGGGCCGTGGCAAGCAGACCGTTGTGGTGGCGGGTCCAGCGCCAAGGCTTTTTCTTGCGTGTGGCTCAGATGATCGGCTATTCGCTACAATGAGCTACATGCATTCCAAGCTGAGCGAGTTGGGAATCCCGCACGAGTGGTCAACAGGACCGGGCGGGCATACCTGGAAGTACTGGTCGTCAGTTTTGCCGGCTATGCTGAAGTTTCATCTCGCAAGTAAACAGCATCAGGTTGAAGCCAAATGAGAGCATTGCTGGTTCAAAGTCCCGCAACGTCACCATGGGTTCCGCGCAGGCAGTGGGAACCGCCCAGCGTGGCAATGGCAACGATTGCAGGGCAGATCGACAATCACGATGTCAGAGTCGCGGACATGGTGGTTTGGCGGAACAAGGCCGTCGACAGATTCTTGCAGTTGCTGCGGGATTTCAAGCCGGACGTCGTAGGCTTCACGTCCATGACGTTTCAATACGACACCACGGTCGGCTTCGCATATCTGACCAAGCAGTTCAATAGCCGGATCAAAACCGTGCTGGGTGGCTATCATGCCACGCTGTTCTCAGAGACCATCGGTTCGGGTGCGGATGCCGCCTATTGGGATTTCCTTGTGCGCGGAGAAGGCGATTTCGCCTTCGGTGAGTTGTTGGACAGTCTTGAGGCCGATGGCAAAGGGATGGAGAACATCCTAGGGCTCTCTTACAAGAGTGACGGAAGCTTTCAGCACAACGCACCGCGTCCGCTCGAAGATCTGACGAAGATTCGCATTCCCGCACGCGAGAAACGGCTCGACAAGGGCTTCCACATGTACTTCCGCAAGGCGGACGTGATTGAGACCTCGCGCGGCTGCCTGCATTTGTGCAACTTCTGCAGCATTCGCGAAATGTATGGCCGCTCGTTCCGGAAGTTTCCGCTGGAGCGCGTGCTGGCCGACATTGAAGATGCGTACAGCCGAGGGGCACGCCACATCTTCTGCACCGACGACAACATTACGCTCGACATGGAGCGCTTCGAACAGTTGTGCGACGGTGTGATTGGCCTGAAGTTGAAGGACGTGATGTTCACTACGCAAGCCAGCCCGATCGGCTTTGCGCAGCGGCCGGACGTGGCAAAGAAGATGGCGGAGGCTGGATTCGTTTCGATCTTCCTGGGCATTGAGAACGCCTCGACAAAGAATCTGAAGTCGATGCACAAGCCTAATACGCTGGACACGATCCGGCGCGGCGTGGAAGCCTTGCAGAAGGAAAACATCATCGTCATTGCCGGCATCATCAATGGGCTTCCGGACGATGATGCTGAGAGTATTCGCGAGAATTATCAGTTCATCAAAGGCATGGGAATTGCCAGCGTGATGGACCAGATCATGACGCCTTATCCGAAGACCCCTTTGCGGAGTGAAATGTTAGCGGACGGAAGGGTTGCGAATCTCTCAGACTTCCGCTGGTACGACGGATACTTCAGCAACGTGCGCACGCATCAACTGTCTCCCGAGGAGTTGAACTTTGTGCGCTGGAAGCTTCGCCGTGAGGTCATCGGCATGTGGCGCGCCACAAAGGCAGATTGGAAATTTTTCAAGGGATACACATACTTCTGGGAGTTCGGGTTCCGGCATGTGGTGTGGCTCAATGAGAGAATTCTGGAGCTCTTGTTCGGTATTGAAGGCCGCTACAAGTTGCAGATGCGCCAGTTCATGCAATTGAACGATTTTGGAATTGAGATCCCGGGACGCAAGCGGGTGGAGACTTATCATCCTGTGTACGGCAACGATGCGGATCCATATCAGGACACGCGCTGGAGCCTGCTGAAACAGCGTTTGCCCTTTCCATGGCGCAAGCGCCTGAAGGCCCCTGTGCAAGCAGAGTCAGCGGTAGAGAAGCTTAGCTGAGTCTGCTCGAAAACTGTGTCAAAAAGTAAGGCTGCGAGAGACCCACCAGTCGAGTGAGTTTCTCGCAGCCTTTTCTCTTGTCTCTCTGTAGCGAGGGCTTAGTGCCTCACTTCGACAACTGGGTGCCAATTTGATCCTGAATCTCTTTGCTTACTTGCTCTAGTTCTTTATCCAGGCATCCCACAAGTCCACAGAGATGCCCTGTGTAACCCTTGACGGGGATGGTAGCGATTTCGGTGTTGGTCTTCAGGTCAATGAAGTGCACGGAGAGGTGCAGGCGATAGTGGTGGTCGTAGGCCACGTCAGAGAACTTGACGTAGAGATCGTTGCCCGCGCTATTCACATCATCTTTGTCTTTTGCTACGGTGACTGTGCGTCCGGCCAGCTTGCTCTGAACATTCTTCTGAAAGGCGAGATTAGCTTCAGTGATTACATGAGCATAGTCTGCCGCACTGCCATAGCCCTGCGCATGATAGTCGTCAGGACTGATCGCTACCCAGCCAAGATAGATATGAGCCATGCCGGACATTTCCGCGGTCTTAGCTTTTTGTCCCGCCATCATTGGAGCCGGAAGCGTGACGCAGAGTAGAAGTAGTGCAATTGCTGCAAGTTGTTTCATCGAAGCTTCTCCTTTAAGTTGGCGCATGTATGTTTGGTGTTTCACAATATGAGCTCTCCTGCGATATTGAGCCGTCAATTGCCTTTCGATTCAGGAACAGCAGGTAACTCATCTACGACTTGTAGAATTCCATCGGTGAACTTCAGCAGTGGGGGAAACCCTGTGGGAGTGCCTTCATCACCGCGAGTGGCAACCGTCCCAGACCGATCCTGACGAGGAAACCACGTCTCCGTCTTGATGCCGTCTTGCTCGGTGGTTGTGATTTTTAGCGGACTGCCTACGACGCTAAACGCCTGCTCTCTCGACATACCCGTGACCACCTTGTGGGCGGAAATAGCCTGGCGCACGGCTGTCGGCCATTCGGGATGTTCTTCTTGCAGTGGCACCCTGGAGAAAGTCAGGTTGTATGCCTTGGTAAAGTCATCCAAGTTCTGAATGTGGGTGAAATTAAGAATCATTTCATAGCTGTTGGGCAAGGCACCTTCCATCCATACCTGGACAGTGTCGCCATTGAACAGAAGCTTCCCATAGCGAACAGGATCGTTTGGAGACAATCCCCAGAAGACAGTCGCTCTCTTGTACTTGCTGGGCAGCGCAAGCATTCGCTCGGTGTCGTGCCCTGTTGCTGATACCTCGAGCAGTGGTTCAAGGTGATGAATCGCCGCGCTGATTCCCCATCGTCCACGCCCATAGCGGCAGGGAACATCGAGGCGAAGATACAATGTCCCGGCGATCATGCTTTGGGCCTGCGCGCGTTCCTGCTTCGACAATTCTGCATTCACTGCTAAAGGTGCCAGAAGTAGGATGAGTAACACCACGGCGACCTTCGCTTGCAGTTTCATTCCGGTGACCTCACTTGCAATTGATCCGACTTTAACGCTTTGTAAGACGCATGGCCCGGCCTTTTGTGTTTTCGCGCATGAGACCTTTTGCGTACTCACCGCTTAAAGTGCCGTCCGCGGCCAGCGTCAATTCAGCGGAGTACATGACCTTGTCACGCTGCGAGAAGAGCAGACGGACCTCGTTGCCGACCACGACGCCACTCACATCGAGGCCATCATCTTTTCCGGTCAATTCCCGGCTGCCGGGAGCCTGATGCAGAACAACCGTGCCCCAACCCTTGGAATACCAGACTCCGCTAACATCTGCTGCGGCACTGTTTCCCTGCGCATCCAGCCAGGCCCGGCCCTTGGTGGTGAGGTTTCCCGCACTGAGAGGTATGGTGAGGGCAACCATCACCGCAGAAATCGAAAATAAAAAGAGGAGCTTCTTCATCATCTCTCCAGAGTCACCAAATTGTATCGGCTGTGCACGCGAATGCAAGTCAAAGTTGTCCGCTTATACAAAGGTGAAGAAGACTGAAGCAACAGACTAACTCAGGTCTGTCGCCTGCGTGCGCAGCCTTTGCTCGTATTCCGCCATTCGCAAGCCGATGTCGTCTTCTGTATTCTTTCGGCGCAATATATCCGCGCGATAACGCTTCAAGAAATAATCAATGGTCTCAACGCGAAGCTTAATCGAATTGGCTGGCCTGTTCTCATCCAAATCTTTGAAGGAGAAATATGGCGTGCCAGAGCGCTCAAGAATCTGTTCAATCACGCTATAGATAGGGGCGTCATGTCCGCACTTGAAATTCGAAAGCTCCACCGCAACCAGGTTGGGATGGCGTGCCGTGAACTTGGCTGCCCACAGCTTGTGGTTGGAACTGGCGGAAAACGCGGTCTTCCACACATCTGAAATATCAAGCGGGTGACTGATCGTTCCGGCGCGCACTTCGTCGCCAAAGAGGCGGTCCGTGAGATCTTCATCCAGCGGCAGGGTGCTCTGCGAAAAGATGGAGTAGCCCAGCTTCTGGAACTGCTCCATGATCTCGTGATTAATGCCGGGATCGTGATGATAGGGACGGCCCAGCATCACAATACCGAGGTTCTGTTCTGATTCGAGCTGGTCCAGAACCTCGCGAGCGCGGGCGCGAATGGTGCTCTCAAACTTCGCCAGTTCGCGGAAGCCAACAGCGACGGCGCGAGCATTCTCGTCTTCCGAGAGGCCAAGAATGGAACTCCATGCCTGGAACATCTGACGCGCAAAGAGCTTTCTATCGGAAAGGTCTACGAGCGGGTGCACGTACTGAATTCCGCGCTCGGCGAAGAGATCGGTTTCCTTCGTGTATGCGGCCTCTACGGTTTCAGGCGTCACAGAAGCTGTGGGACACGCGTTATTGGCGTGCGTGCTGATCAGCGGTGAGGCGAGGACGTCAAACATCGGAAAGAAAATAGCGTGCAGCGGCCTGTGCTCATGCTGCTTGAAGAGAAGATTGTGGACGTGCGCGATGGCGATCTTCGATGGATAGCAGGGGTCGATGGAGCCGCGGCTGGAGCCGGTGCGATACATGTCCGTGGTGGTGAAGTCGGAGTAAACGATGTTACTGGCCTGCACGCCGAGGCTCTCAAAATAAGAGCTGAACAGCGGTGCGTATGCGTACATGTTCAACACGCGAGGAATTCCGATGCGCAACTGGGCGCGCTGTTTCATCAGCGCAATACGGGTGCGCGCAGAAGCCGTCCAGGAGTGCGAGGGAACTGAGTCGGCAACACTCTCTGGCTGGCGGGAGCGGAAGACCTCTCGCGCGGCCAGTTCGACCAGATTCGGATTGGCGTCCTTGACGGCGTCAAGCTTGGCTTTAATGCCGCGCATGGTGGATACGTCTTCCACCGCGCCCTTTTCGCAATTGGCCAGGATGATGCGCTGCTCACCAACATCGAGCGCGACCCTGGTAGGGAAGTTATGCAAGCAGAGATCCGGGAGCCCGGTGTGCACGTCAAGAAACGTTCGCAGACAGGCATTCTTGCAAAAAGTGCAGCGCGTTTCTTCGTTGCGCGTGGTGCGATAGGTGAGCTGCCGGACCGCATCGAGTCCGATGAAGGTAGTGGCATGGCCGTTGCGCCAGAGACGAATGGCTTCCATTGCTGCGCCAATGGCTCCGGACTCGCCGCAGTGCGGGTGGACGACAATCTCAGGCTCGATGCCCGTGCCGTGGAAGCTTGCGCGCAGAAAATCCACTTCTGCTTTCACCACGGCTAAATTGTTCTGCGTGCCGCCCTGCAGGACGAAGCGCGTGCCCAGCGCGGCGAGGCTGGGAACCTTGGCAACATACAGGAAAACATTCTTGGGCAGCACGGTTGCGAGTCCGGCAAGAATCTCTTCGGCCTTCCAGCCCTGGCGCTGGAAGTTGACGATATCGGACTGTAGAAACACCGCACAGCCATAGCCGAATACCGGCATCTTCGTAGCCGCGAAGGCTACATCCGCGTAGCGCTCGACAGGAATGCCGAGCCCTTCGGCGGTGGATTGCAGGAAGTATCCGTTGCCCGCCGAGCATTGTGTATTGATCTTGAAGTCTTTGACCGCGCCGTTCCTGAGAACGATCAGCTTGATGTCTTGTCCGCCAACATCCACGATGACCTGGGGATCGGTGAAGAAGCGCAGGGCAGATTCGGTGTGTGCGACGGTCTCAACCAGCGCGGCATCGGCGTGCAGCACCTGCTGTAGGACATCCTTCGCGTAGCCCGTGGTTCCCACGCCGAGAACGTGCAGGGTAGCGCCATGGGATTCCACTTGCTGTCGAAGACTTCCGAAGAGGTCGATGGTGTCTTGAATTGGATTGCCCTGCGAGAGTTGGTAGGCCTTGCAGAGGACGTCGCCCTGTTCCGACAAGAGTACGGCCTTGGTGGATGTCGAGCCGCCGTCAAGACCGATGAAGGCCTGCACTCGCTCTCCGGGCTGAAACGTTGCGGGGACAAATTGCGCACGCTGATACTTGGTTTTGAATTCGTCCAACTCTTGTTTTGAATTACTGAGGCCAGCATTGACCGAGCTTGTCTGCGGCTGGCCACTGCCTTCAAGGATGTAGCGCTCCAGTTGCGCAGTGCCGAGGTACTGACCAACCTCAAGGTCCTCGCACCTGCCGAACTCCACTGCTCCGATGGCGGCAAAGTACAGCGCATTCTCCGGCGTCTTGATGAGGTCCTCGGCAGTTTGACCGGGTGGCAGTTCGATGCCGCGCTCTTTCCAGATGATAGGGATGTTGTGCTGCCACGCCTCGCGCATGCCGCGAATGAAAGTGTTTGGCCCGCCCAGCAGCAGCACATGTGGACGCAGCGTGTGACCGCGCGTAAGCACCGTGAGATTCTGGAGCACAATCGCGTCGAAGAGCGAGGCCATCAGTTCGCCGGCGGGAACGCCTTGCTTCTGCAGGCCGTTGATGTCGGTTTCGGCAAAGACGCCGCACTTGCCCGCGACCGGATGAATCTTGATGCCCTGGTAGGCCTGGTTGCAGAGATCATCGGCGGGAATCTTCAGCTTCGCATTGATCTTGTCAATGACCGCGCCCGTGCCTCCCGCGCACTTGTCGTTCATGGATGCGATCATGCCGCGGCGGCCGTTGCTGTGGTCCTCGCGGAAGATGATGATCTTGGCATCCTGGCCGCCGAGTTCGATGACCGAGTTCACTTCCGGGTGGAGCTTCTCAACGGCGAGTGCGACTGCATTGACCTCTTGCACGAACTTCGCGCCGACCAGAACGCCGAGGGCATTGCCTCCTGAGCCGGTAATGAACATGCGGCAATTGCCGGGTGCGACGCCTGCCTCGGTCTCCATGCGATGGAGGAACTCGAAAAGCATTTCGGGTTGGCGCGTGTTGTGGCGCTGGTATTCACGCCACAAAATGCCGCCGGTTGCAGCGTCAACGACCACGGCTTTCACCGTCGTCGAGCCGACGTCCAGCCCCACCCGGTAACGGATACCGAGTCGGGCGTCCCGCTCGTGGGCTGCCGCTTCAGCACGTTGCGCGTTGCTATTCACGGCTGGTCCTCACCGGGCAGCCTGGCGATGCGTGCCTTGCCGTCCATCAGGTTGCTGACGTGCAAAACAAAGTTGGCAGCTACTCCGGCAATGCCGGGACGGCGGGGAAGAGGATACAGCGCACTCCGCAACGGCCTGTGCTGTGCCGCGTATGCCTTGATCTCTTCGAGCGTTTTCCCGGTGGAGGCGAGTGCCTGGTCGAACTCAGCGCGAGCCCTGATGCGGGCCTCGCCGAGAGCCATTTGCACGCGGCTGTGCGCGTTGATTTCGCCTTCGCCTGAGGTTTCAATGGGCAGGAAGATCATCTGGGGGAAGCGGTTCACCACGGCAGACTGCACTCCATCCGACTGCGAAGACGGCATGCAGCCGAACGGCTTCAGGGCCAGCACCATGTGGCAGAGTTCGTGAGTGGTGTAGTACACGTTCTTGGCGACTTCGAGGTGCCCCTCGCCGCCGCGCGCCAGTGAATGATAGAAGGGGTGAGCCATGCGAGCCAGTTCGTCCTGCGGAACCAGCGGCGCGGTGACTCCGCCCATGTGGCGGGCTGTGCGCGCGAACAGGTGGTTCCAGAGCCCTTCAATCAGCCGGAGAAGCAGCCATTTTTTGCCGTGCTTCCATTCGTTGGCCGCGTGCTTTTTGCATTCCCACCAGCGGGCATCAGGATAGGGGAAGTTGAGACCTTTCTTCATCTCCGCGCTGGCGCGTTCCTGGAAAAGCAGATAGGTGATCCATCCGCTGATTGGCTCGATATGCACCTCGCCGCCTTCCTGCTCCAGAAAAGCAAACATATTGAAGTTGCCATCGCCTTCGGTGAGTTGCGCCCAGAACTCTCCGGTGATCTTGACTACGGGCTTGATCCGCGTGTGATCTACCTCAACCTCACTCAGACGCTTCCGCGCCAGGTGCATTTGGCGGACGAACTCCTTGTTGTAAAGGTGGTCAATGATCTTGGCTGTGACGCTCAGGAAGCCTTTGAGCTTGGGTTTGCGTTGCAATCGGCGGGAGATCCATGATGGAGTGTGCTCGAGAAGCTCATAGCGCTTACGCGTTGCGAGGAATTCGCTGAGCTGTGCGACGACCTCTTCCACTGCCAGATCGGTTGCGCCTGGAACCAGTTCGTAGGGGCGGATCTGGTAGGACATGTCATTGATCACGTCGCCCAGGTTAAGCATGTTCAGCGCGCCCATGCTGAAGTCCACTGAGAGCTTTAATCCCGAGTTAGCCGCAGGCCTGACGCACTGCTCAGCGTGGTAGAGCAGCACCCGGAAGCCCACAAAACCGGCGTTGTCGAGCGCCAGTCGGTACTCGGATTCGTACATGCCAAAGCGGCACGGACCGCAGGAACCCGCAGTGAAGAAGATGTACTGATCGACAATCTGCTGGCGGGTGAGACCCTGCTGTTCAAGCGACTTCAAGTACTGGATCAGGTTTCCAATGGTGAAGTAGGTGGGGTTGCACTGCCCGTTGTTGCCGTATTCCTTGCCGATGGAATAGGCGGAAACGTTGGGGTTCGGCAGCATCCGGCAGTGATAGCCCGAGTTGCGGAAAATTGCCTCGATAAAGCGCTCATGCTTCCAGGTGAATCCTCCGAAGAGGATGGTCACGCGGTCGCGCTCCTCCTCGGTAAAGGGCCTGTCGTTGGGGCGACGGTAGTGCTCAACTGGCTTTTCCTGGAGTCCCGCGATCTGCAGAAGGCGTGTTCGTTCCTCGGCAAGGCAGCGTGCAATCTGTTCCTCGGTCAGCGGAGGAAGGGAAGGGCCAGCGGAGTTTGTTGCGCATCCCATTGATTCAGAGCCTCTTCAACCCCGGAAAGCGATGTCGGCAAATGCTGCAGTTTGTGCTCTCCTAAGTGTAATGCAATCCGGCGAGCGCCGAACATATCTCCGCCTCTTGTACTCACGCAAAAGACAAGGCATGACGCGTATCCGCGACACGAGGAAGTGAGGATTGCTTTGGATGTGGGGAGGGAAGTGCGTTGGCTGCCCCCCAGGGATTCGAACCCCGATACCCTGCTCCAGAGGCAGGTGTCCTACCGTTGAACGAGGGGGCAGCAAGCGAAAAGCCGGATTGGCTCAACGCAACGAATTGATCATAAGTGCTTGAGAAAATTTCGTCAACTTGGGTTATGCACAGTAAGCGAAGCTATGTGGAGTCGATCTGGAGTTCGGAGAACCCGGCGACTGAAAGGGGCAGCCCCTCCCCGCTCCTCGCTTTACAAGATTTTGTTGATCGATCGGAAAGAAATCGGGGTAGAATCAGCGCGTATAAGGACAATTTATGTGGGAATCACCTATTCCGGTGCTTCTCTTTGACTCTTCGAGCAGGAGGATTAGCCGAGTCAATAGAGCGGCAGCAGCTCTCTTCAGAACGGTTCCTGAGGACTTGCAGGGACGGTTGGTAGAAAGCTGTGTCGTGCAGGGCGAACGAGCGCGCCTGAGAGCGGGCCTGCGCGCTTTCGATCCGCGTTGGGGTGATGGTGGTTACTGGAAGTGCTTGGCCAAGGACGGTTCCCGCTTTGTTGTGCAGATTCGCTTCCATCAGACAGTCCAGAACGGCGAACTGGTTCATGTGGTGCTCGCCACTGAGGTTCTTCCGGTCTACGCCGCATGCGCCGCGGCGGTGGGTGCGAGCGGCGCATCCTCGAAGCGCGTTTAAGTCCATAGCCCTTTCTCTCCTGAGTTCCACGCGCCTGCAGCTCCTGCCCCTGCCTCCGAACGGTGGGCGAATCTGCGATAATAGCGGAAAGAGCGCGCGGGCTGGCCGACCCAGCCGGCAAGGATTCCAGGCATTGAGTTCCGAGCAACAGAAGACATTTTTCATCGAAACATTTGGCTGCCAGATGAACTTCCACGACTCGGAAAAAGTCGCGGGTTCGCTGGTGTCGCAAGGCTACCGGCAGGTGGATTCCGCCGAGGATGCGGACCTGATTTTCTACAACACCTGCTCCATCCGCGACAAGGCCGAGCAGAAGGTGTTCAGCCGCCTTGCGAACTTCAAGCGCCTGCAAAAGCTGGGGAAGAAGTTTGCCGTCATTGGCTGCGTCGCGCAGCAGGAGGGCGAGCGCATCTTTGAACGCGCGCCGCACGTCTCACTGGTGGCCGGCTCCGCCAGCTATCGCCACTTGCCCCAGATGCTGGTGCAGATCGGGCGCGGCGAACGCGCTACCGGACTCGATGACCGCAACACGGAAGAGACCTTTGAGACCGAGTTCACTGCGCGTACGAATCCGCATCGCGGCTACATCACGATCATCGAAGGCTGCGACAAGTTTTGCGCCTACTGCGTGGTGCCCTACACCCGGGGGCGCGAGCGCAGCCGTACCTCGGAATCTGTATTGGAAGAAGCGCGGCGCATCATTGATAGCGGGCTGACGGAGATTCAGTTGCTTGGGCAGAACGTGAATTCCTACCGCGATCCGCTTGGTAAGCGCAGCTTCGCCGAACTGCTGGCCGCAGTAGGGCAGCTTGGGGGAATCAGGCGCGTTCGCTTTACGACCTCGCATCCGCGTCACTTCACGAAAGAAATCGTAGAGGCCATTGATACCATCCCCACGCTCTGCGACCACGTGCATCTTCCCGTGCAGAGCGGCTCCTCGCGTGTGCTGGACGCGATGGCGCGTGAGTACACGCGCGAACAGTACCTTGAGCGCGTCTCGTGGATTCGCGCAGCGAAGCACAAGACGATCTCCATGACCACGGATATCATTGTCGGCTTCCCGGGCGAGACGGAAGAAGAGTTTGCGCAGACCATGAGCCTGCTGGAAGAAGTGCAGTTCGATAGCGTGTTCAGCTTCAAATACTCGCCGCGCCCGAATACGCCGTCACTCACCATGGAGAACGTGATCTCTGAGGAGGAGAAGACGCGGCGACTAGCTGTGCTGAATGACCGCCAGCGCGAGATTCAGCGCGCCAACTATCTTCGACATGTGGGAGAGATCACTGAGGCCATGGTCGAGGGCTTTCATTCGGCTCGCGATCAAGTAGCTGGGCGCACATCGCAGAATAAGCCGCTGAACTTCACGGTGCCCGCCGGAGTTGCCGCACCGCGCGTCGGCAGCTACGTGCAGGTTCGCGTGGTGCGCTCGCATCCCAATAGCTTGGTGGGCGAAATGTGCGCGGCCGATGGGGCTCAGGCCACTTCTGCGGCGTACAGTGTTATCTAACAGAGTTTGCTGGCGGCGGTGAAGGAGACGATTGCATGGAAGTTGAAATGCGAATTCGCGGACTGATGCTGGACCCCACGACCAACATGCCCATCATCGTTCTGAAAGACGTGAACAGCGATTCAGTGCTGCCAATCTGGGTAGGCGTGTTTGAGGCCAACGCAATTGCCCTGGAGATTGAGAAAGTCGCGCCGCCGCGTCCCATGACGCACGATCTGTTGAAGAACGCCATCACCGGACTGGGCGCAACCGTGGAGCGCGTCGTCGTCACCGAGTTGCGCAATGACACGTTCTTCGCCGCAATCTGGGCGACGCGTAATGGCGAACCCATCGTGATTGATGCGCGCCCGTCAGACGCCATCGCACTGGCCATGCGCATGGATGCTCCGATCTACGTGGAGGAAGCTGTGCTGCTCAGTTCGCGCATTGCTACGGGCTCCACTGGACGCATTACAGGTGACGATCTGCGGCGCTGGCTGGAGGGTTTGAGCGACGACGATCTGGGCCGCTATCGCATGTAGCGCGTCTGCCCTTAAAGAGTCTTGAGAAAACGCCTTGCCTCGTCCACCCGGGGGAAGGCGTTTTCGTCTGCGCGAAATTCCTTGCCGTGCACGCACCGCCGTCCGCCACGCATCTTTACGGGGTGCTTGAGGTGGAGCATTTCGTGAAAGACGATGTACTCCATCGCCAGCCGTGGCACCCGAGCCTGATCGAACACCTTGCTGATGATGATGGCGTTGTGCGCGGGATCGTAGTGACCAAGCAGGCGGCGCGCACGCTCGGCGCTCCAACTCATCTGCGGACGCCCCAACAGACCATAGAAGAAGCGCACGTTGAGCGTGTCAAAGACTTCGTCGAGGTCGTAGTAGATTCCTTTTGGTGATTCCAGGCGCTTGCGGCCGCGGATCTGCCGCACCTGCTGCGCCTTCTCCATCATGTCGTGTGTAGCCACGTAGCGGCGGTAGCGCGAGGTGTGAGCCGCGTCAATGGGCTTGCGGTAAATCTTCGCCAGCAAAATGTGCACAATCGCTTTTAACACCGGTTCAGGCGCACCTTCCAGCAGATCGGAGAGGCGCACTTTCATGCGTCCGTCAGCAAGGCGGATGGTGTTGTTGATGTTGGCGAAGGGATAGAACTGCAGATCGAATTCAGGAATTGGCGCACGCGGGCGAAGCTCGCGATAAGTCTCATGAAGCAATGGAAGCAACGAATCCTTCAAGGTGCTTCCAGACTATCAGAAGCGAGGCTCGTTGGATGGCTCTTCGGGTGTACGTCCTATCCCGCCCATGCCAGTGGGATCGGCTGACTGCGGTTGTCCCTTGCCGGAGCGCGATGCCTTGGCGTCATCGTGATCGCCTTTGTCCTTACCCTTGGCCTCACCCTTCTTTTGAATCTGGTCGGCAAGCATGGCGCGGGCACTCTCTGAACTGGTCTTGAGTGAGTCTGAAGCGTCTTCCAATGCGGCAGCGAACCGCCGCTTCTGCATGGGAGTCGCGCTCTCGCCTAACTCGGAAAGCTTCTTCTGGAACTCTGCTTCCGCATCCAGCACGCGGCTGAGCGGACGGCGAAGATCTTCACTGTGACCGTTATACATGGAGAGATTGTCATCCAGTTCGTCGATCAGCGTGGCGAGATCAGTCAGCAATGAAGCGATGGTGGCAGTATCGTTGGGACCTGATTTGGCCGCGGTGCGGAGGCGCTCGATTGCCATCACGCGTTCGCGGGCGAAGCCCAGGATCAAGTCCACACGCTTTTTCGGTTCCTGCGCGCTCTCGCGCATCGCCTCCACTTCCCGCGCGTTCAGGGGATCGTGATGGGCCTGCGCTTGGGCGAGAGTGCTAAGCGCAATCAGCAGCACTGCTAGAAAGGTCCTCAAGGTTTCTTCTCCGCTGGGCTTGCTGCCGCATCGCCGAACAGCGCATGCAGAAGGCGGTCGCGCTCTTTCTCCACCTCGGCCTGAGCGTGTTCAAGATTCGGACGCTCCTCGGTCTCCAACGCCTGTGCCATGGTTGCCATGCGCCGCGAGATCTTGCGAAGTTCGATCTCAAGTTTCTTTTGTGTCCTGGACGCGTGGAGGGAGCACTCGACTGCGCGATGTACCTCACCTACGCTTGCATCCAGCGCGGAGTGCGCGGCGTTGGTATCAGAGGCCGCAAAGCGACGGTTAGCCTCCTCCAGATCGTTGTGAGCCGCCTGCGCTGCGCTCCGAACACACTCGCCGCCTTCCGCAGCCGGAGCCTTCTTGCGCAACTCGGCCGGGTCCTGCTGGGCAACGCACCAAGACGTCAGCAGCAGAACGAGCGGTAGTGCGCATTGCGCTTTCATTTCTTCTTGGCCTCAGGCTCAATCGCAATCAAGCGATGACGCGCCTTCCATTCATCGTCGGGAAACTGCCCGTTGGAAATTGCGAGAAAAGCTTTATAGTTCGCCACGGCGTCGGCTAGCATGCGCAGATGGTCGTAGCAGGTCGCGCGCAGAAAGTAACTGCTCGGAAGCTCCGGCAGCAGCTTCTTGCGTTCATCTAAAGACTTGATGGCAAGTTCGTACTCTTTGTTGCCCGCCGCCGCCAATGCAAGCTGCCCATAGGCATCTCCCCACTGCGGTTTCAACCGCACGCAAACCACAAACTCGTTACGAGCTTCCAGGTATTTCAGTTGCGGAAGCAACACCGAGCCCAACCCGTTGTGCAGATCCGCGTCGTCAGGGAAGTGGACCAGTAGCGCGCGATAGCTTTTCTCCGCGGCAGACCATTGCTTTGCCCGCTCCTGCACAAACGCCATTTCGCGGAGCGCGTCCCAGTCGTCGGACTTCAGGTCCAGCGCCTTCTGCAACTCCACGAGCGCCTCGTCGTCCTTCTTCTCTGCACTCAGCACACGGCCCAGCTGCAGATGCGCACTCTCATTTTGCGGCGCTGCAGTCACAAACTGGCGGAGGGCGTCTTCGGCTTCAGGAAGGCGTTTGGCGCGCATGTAGAGGTTGGCCAGAGCCGCCAACGCGTCGGCAGAATCCGGCTGCAGTTCGATGGCCTTGCGAAACTCCCGCTCCGCTGCTGCGGTGTCTCCGGATTTCTCCAGCGCGTCTCCATAGGCCAGCCGGAGCTGCGCATCGGGTGCGAGCTCCACGGCGTGCGCCCAATCGGCGAGCGCACGGGATTGCTCATGCGCTTCCACCTCGGCCAAAGCCGACCACGCGCGCGCGAGGGACTGCTGCGGATGCGCGCCGGAGGGCTTCAGCCGCGTTGCCTTTTGCAGATACTTTGCAGCGTCCGGCTGATTCTCATGCGCCAGCATGAGGCCAAGATTGAGGTTGCATTCAAAGCTCTCAGGCTCGGCAGCCACGGCTCCGCGATAGGCGGCAATCGCCTCGGGATAATCCTTCTGCCCATGCATCACGTAGCCAAGGTCGAACCACGCCCGCGCGTCTTTCGCGTTGGCTGCCACCAGCTTGCGTAGAATGGTCTCCGCCTGGGTCCATTGCTGCTGATCCATGGCCGCTTCCGCCTGGGTGATCGCTAAGGTGTCCTTCGCGGCTGTGCTGTGCGGCGAATTCTTCTGTGCAAAGGGAGTAGCGGCGAGAAGCAGCAGCATCGTGCAAACGAACCCACTACGCGCCAGTGAGGTCATTGCGTCACCGCCTGCTGAGGCAGGACCTTGCGCAGCCACTGGCCAGTGTAGGAGCGCGGATGGGCAGCAATGTTTTCCGGCGTGCCGACTGCTACAACCTCTCCGCCTCGCTCGCCGCCTTCGGGACCCAGATCGATCACCCAGTCGGCAACCTTGATGACGTCCAGATTGTGTTCGATGACAACGATGGAGCCGCCCGCATCAATCAGTTTCTTGAACGCCGCGAGAAGTTTGCTTACATCGTCAAAGTGGAGACCCGTTGTGGGCTCATCGAAGATGTAAAGCATGTGCGATTTGCGCTTGATGCTTGTGCCGTCTGGATTCTTGCGCAGGCTGTCGCGTCCCTGTGGCTGGAGGTGTGCCGCAAGCTTCATGCGCTGCGCTTCGCCACCGCTCAGCGTCGTGGCAGACTGGCCGAGCCGCAAATAGCCAAGCCCGACCTCATCCAGCACGCGAAGTTTATCCAGCAACTTCGGAACGCCGGTGAAGAATCCGAGTGCCTCTTTGACAGTCATGTTCAGAACGTCGTGGATGTTCTTGCCGTGATAGCGCACCGCCAGAATCTCAGGCTTGTAGCGCGTTCCTTTGCAATCCTCGCAGATCAACTCCACATCGGCCAAAAACTGCATCTCGACTGTCACCGTGCCATCGCCCGAGCAGGTCTCGCAGCGCCCGCCAGGGATGTTGAAGGAAAAGTGTCCAGCGGTGTAGCCGTGTTTCTTGGACTCGGGCAGGGAAGCGAAGACCTCTCGGATCGGATCGAACGCTTTGATGTAGGTCACCGGATTCGAGCGCGGCGTGCGGCCAATCGGAGACTGATCGACGAGTTGCACCTCATCAAGCCACTGCTCGCCCTCGAGCTCGCGCAAGCTGCCCTCGCTGACGACACCCGTAGTCTGGCGCTTGATTGCTGCCAGCCGTTGGTAGAGCACATCGTGCACCAGCGTGCTTTTGCCTGAACCGGAAACACCCGTGATCGCCACCAGCATCTGCAGCGGTATGGTGACGTCTACGTTCTTCAGGTTGTGCCCTCGCGCATCGCGCAGACGCAGGAACTGCTTGCCCGCGACCCGTCTCTGCTGCGGAATCTGAATCTGCAGATCGCCGCTCAGGTAGCGCCCGGTGAGAGACTTTGGATTGGCGCGGATTTCGTCGTAGTTCCCGCTGGCCACCAGAGTGCCTCCGTGCTCCCCCGCGCCGGGTCCGAGGTCGAGGATCTCATCCGAGGCAGCCATGACTTCGGGATCGTGCTCCACGACAAGAATCGTGTTGCCGAGGTCACGCAGGCTCTTGAGAATGTGGATGAGCCGCGCGGTATCACGGCTATGCAGCCCAATGGACGGCTCGTCCAGGACATAGAGCGTTCCCACCAGCCGCGAGCCCAGTGAGGTCGCAAGCTGAATGCGCTGCGCCTCGCCGCCGCTCAAAGTTGAGGAGAGTCGGTCGAGCGTCAGGTACTCCAGCCCAACTTCGTTAAGGAAGCGCAAGCGATCGCGAATCTCATCCAGTAGCTTACCCGCGATTTCCGCCTCTTGGCCTGTGAGCTGCAGCTCGTGGAAGAAGCGGGCTGCTTCCTGGACGGTCTTGCTGCTGACCTGGCAAATGTCTAAGCCCTCGATTTTCACCTGGCGCGCTTCGTTGCGCAACCGGGCTCCCCCGCAGGCGCCGCAGAGCGAGTATCCGCGATAACGGCTCAGAAAGACACGTACGTGAAGCTTGTATTTCTTCTTTTCCAGAAGCTCAAAGAAGCCGCGCACACCAAGCCACTTTCCATCGCCTTCCAAAATGAGTTTCTGCTGCGCGGGTTTCAGGTTTGCCCACGGCACGTCGAGCGGAATTCCCGCCAGTCGCGCGACGCGGCGCATATCCGTGCCCAGCGGCTTGTACTTGGGCTTGGTCCAAGGTTCCACCGCTCCCTCAGCCAGCGTCTTGGATTTATCCGGAATCACCAAGTCCATGTCAAAGTCGATGGTGTTGCCAAATCCCTGGCATCGCGGACAAGCTCCAAACGGATTGTTGAACGAGAAGAGACGGGGCTCCGGCTGTTCGAATTTCAGATTGCAGTGCTTACACTCAAAGCGTTGGGAGTAGCGCAAACGTAGCGGCTCGCCTTCGCTCGGCGCGGTCTCAAACACCACCTCGCCAGCCTCGCGATAGCCGCTCTCAATGGCGTCCACAATGCGTGCCCGCGACTCCGGATCAACCACGATGCGATCCAGCAGGATGAACACCGGCTTGCTGAAATCAATTTCCAGCAGAGACTCCGGAGTGGAGAACTCGAAGAGTTGGCCCTCCTGGTACAGCCGATTGAAGCCGCGTTTGCGTAGCTCGAAGAGACGCTCCTTCAGGGCCTCGTTCAACGCTACGTTAGGATCGGGCTCGGCTTTCTTCTTGGATTTGGCACGTGTCTTCTTGACAGGCTCTGCGGGGGCGGCAACGGCTTCTGGCGGCAGCAAAGGGAAGAGTACCTGCACGCGCGTGCCATCTTCCAGGGCGAGGATCGCCGCTGCTACCTCATCCACCGTGTCGTTCTTCACCTGTGCCCCACACTGCGGACAGAAGGTGCGACCGACTCGAGCGTAGAGCAGGCGCAGGTAGTCGTAGACCTCGGTGGCCGTAGCCACTGTTGAGCGTGGATTACGGGTTTGATTCTTTTGCCGGATGGCAACGGCCGGAGCAATGCCGTCAATCAGATCCACATCGGGCTTTTCGATGCGCTCCAGAAACTGACGCGCGTAGGCTGAAAGCGATTCCACGTAGCGGCGCTGCCCTTCGGCATAGATCGTGTCGAAGGCCAGCGAGGACTTTCCGCTTCCAGACACTCCCGTCACCACGGTCAGACGATTGTGTGGAATTTCGAAATCAATGTTCTTCAGATTGTGAACGCGCGCGCCGCGAACTACGATTGCTTCCTTGGACATAATGAGAACGGCCGGTTCGCCCGAGTGTGACGCTAACACCCACAGTCACAACTCTGCGCTCTGCCGAATCTCACTATTATAGTGCATTCCTCAATCCATCAGCCTGAGGACGAGCAGCACATAGAACCACATCACGGCCATGAAGTGCCAGTACCAGGCGGTCACGTCCAGAGTAATGGAACGCCGCTCGATCGAGAGGCGCGGGCCGGCACCGAGGAAGGCGTAGAGCAGCACCAGTAATCCCGCCGCCAGGTGCAGCGCGTGCGTGCCGGTGAGCAGATATACGAAGGTAGCGGCTGGTCCGCTGTTCAGCACCGCGCTGTGGTTATGTACCTGACGCCAGGCGAGGAACTGGCCAAAAAGGAAGCCTATGCCGGCCAGAAGAGTTGCCACCACCCAGAGGCGTGAAGTCTGTCGGATGGGTTGCACGCCCGGAATGCTGCTCATCGGCACGAGGATGGATTCCATGCGAGCAGCTCTGCGGGCAGTTTCCACCAGCAGGCTGCAAAGCAGCAGTACCACGGTGTTGATCAGCAGTAACTTCATCGGGAGCGGTACTGGAACCCAATCTGAGCTGAAGCCACCAGTAATTGGATCGTAAGTTCCTGCACCTCGACGCGCCACGAACAAGGTTGTGAACGAGATGAACAGCATCACGATGGAGGCGATCGTAAACAGCAGGCCGAGTCGGTAACGCTGCAATTGCTCATGGAAGCCGTACACCCCATCGCCATCTCCGCGTCCACCGCCACCACCACCTCCGCCGGAAGCTTCGGGCGGAACGGGACCGCGGTTGCCACCGCCTGGGACCGCTTTATTCGGGGAGCGTGAGAGAATGCCAGACATCTAGTCGTAGATGCTGTGAAGACCGGACGTTGCCGTAATAAATTTTTCACCATGCCGCAATTCCTTTGGCATCGGCGGGGTGAATCGAATTACATCCAGGTTGAATCAAACCTGCGAAAGCCATTTTGTAGGAGCTGCCACGCATGGCATTGCGGCACGATCATGATCACGATGTATCCCCGCCCATGTGGCAGCGCGACGGCTGCTTCGGATGTGGTCCGGCCAATCCTCACGGCCTGCACTTAAAGTTCGCCCTCGCATCCAGCGGCAAAAGCTATGTCTGCGAGTTTTCTCTGGACGAGAGTTTCGTCGGGCCTCCGGGGCATGCTCATGGCGGCATCATCGCCACAATTCTGGATGAAGCCATGGGCAAGGCCAACAAGCTGAAAAGCAAGGTTGCGCTCACCCGCCAGATGCAGGTGGACTATTTGCGCCCGGTTCCGCTGAGACAGCCGCTGGTGGTAGAAGGCCGAGTCCTGCGTACCCGGGGACGCGCACTCTACAACGTAGGTGAGTTGCGCAACGCCAAGGGCGACTTACTGGCCCGCAGCCGCGGCAAGTTCCTGACCATTAATCCTGAGAAGATGTTTCTGCGTGAGTTGGAAGAAGAAGAACGGCGCAAGAGGGGCTAACCCATTTGGTCAGGACTCACCCTCTTGCGCCATGGTTTTACGCAACCTTGCGGCGGACCGTCTGTCCCATGAATTCCTTTACCGCCTGGTTCACGCTGTCCGCATGGGTCCATGCAAGACCATGTGCTCCGCCTTCTACCACCACCAGCTTGCTGCCCTTGATCATCGCCGCCAAGCGCTTGCCGGATGCTTCGAACGGAACGATTCTGTCAGCGTTGCCTTGGACAATCAACGTAGGCACATCAATCCGCTTCACGTCATTGCGGAAGTCGGTGCCCCAGGTGTCCACGCAATCCAGAGTTGCCTTGGGAGACGCATTCACAGCCGTGATCCAATCGGCATGAACGTCTTCCTCACTGATGAGCTTGCCCTTGAACTTGTCCAGATTGTAGAAATCTGCAAAGAATTTGGTCATGAACGCAGGCCGGTCTGCCACAATCGCTTTCTTGATCCCATCAAAAACACTGCCGTCTACTCCCTCGGGATTGTCCGAAGCTTTTCGCAAGTATGGCGGAATGCCCGATACGAAGATTGCCTGAGTCACGTTCTTGCTGCCAAACTTGCCAATGTAGCGAGCCACTTCGCCGCCGCCCATGGAGTGCCCCATCAGCGCGAATTCCTGGAGGCCCAGCGCAGTGACCACCTTCTGCAAGTCCTCGGCAAAAGTGTCGTAGTTGTAGCCCGCCCACGGCTGGCTGGACCGGCCGAAGCCCCGGCGATCGTAGGTAATAACGCGGTGACCTTGTTCAATCAGGCCGGGTATCTGGCGCTCCCAGGCCCTCCCGCTCAGGGGGTATCCGTGGATCAGCACAATGGGATTGCCGCTCCCATGATCTTCGTAGTACAGGTCAATGTTCGCTGAGTTTTCTTTGCCGACAGTAATGTAGGGCATCGTGATCCTCCGACTATTTTGTCTCTCGGTTGAGTTGGACTTATGTGAGTGAACTGGTGACTGGGGTGACTACCGCTTCAGATGCCGCGAGCCTTACAAAAGACACGAAAACATTGCGCCACTCAGGTTTGCGGCGAATTCCAGTTCTCAACAAAATTGCTGCCCGGAGAAAGGCAGCTCTGGAGATCTGTTTACCTCTGAGTTCCCGGTTCGCGAGCCCAATCCAAGAACTTGCGCAGCGCCTCGCCACGGTGACTGACCACGGCCTTCTCAGCCGGAGTGAGCTCAGCGAAACTTTTTTCCAACGATGGGAAATAGAACAGGGGATCGTAGCCAAATCCCATAGTGCCACGAGCCGCACGCAAGAGTACGCCCGCGGCTTCCCCCCTGAAATGTGCGACTTCGCGGCCATCTCGTGCGGCAGAGATCACGCAGACAAATTGCGCGCTGCGCTCACCCTCTTCCACACCTGCCATCTCACTGAGCAGCTTTGCATTATTGGCGGCATCGCTGCTATTCCCGCTCACGTCGTCGGAGGCCGCATAACGCGCCGAATACACGCCGGGAGCTCCCTTCAGGGCGTCCACCGCCAAGCCGGAATCGTCGGCCAGCACCAGCTCTCGTGGAGCGAAGCGGCTGTAGTGCTCGGCTTTTTTCCGAGCATTCTCTTCGAATGTCGCGCCGTCCTCCACCGCTTCCGGAAGTTCCGCAAAACCCGGCAGTCCCTCAACCACAATGCCGTACACAGCAGCCGCTCCAGCAAAGTCGCGCAGCTTGCCCTTGTTTGAAGTCGCAATCAAAACTCGCATCGCTCTACTTTAGGGGAGTTCATCTGTTAGGGAAAGCCATAGTCGCAGGCGTCAACCGCGGCCCATAGACGTGCCACGCTTCCGGGAAGTTGGCCTGAATGAGATATTTGTAAGATGGTGACGTGGAAGATTGTTTCTTGGAAAATGGTGCGCCCTGAGAGATTCGAACTCCCGGCCTTCTGATTCGTAGTCAGACGCTCTATCCAGCTGAGCTAAGGGCGCATTCCTGAAGCGTTGCGCTTCACTTTGCCTTGTCGTTGTGGCCAACGACCAAACTCAATATATCACATACCTTAGTCTGCGCTGCAACCCTGAGCTGTGGATCACCGCAGTCGGTCGCTGAGTGTCAGCGTCACATGTTTGCGTTGCAGTCCGACCCGACATTCTTACGCGATCCTGAAAACTTTTCATGCTCGTCTTACACGGCCTGCACCGCAAGCCATTGATTTCATGAAGCACAAGGTTTGGCACGAGGGATGCAATAGACAGGGCAAGACGAAGTGGCGCAGGAAGGGGCTCCAGCCAGCAAGATTGGCGGAGCCCCTTCTAATTGTTTGTCAGTCCTTTACTTCAGATCCAATCCTGAGCGGCGCAACAGGCTTGCCACGGTTGCCGGATTCAGTCGTGTCGCGTCGTATTCCACGGCCACCGAACGCAACTGTTCGTTGAACTTCAAGCGCCGGATACCATACACTTCGCGGATGTTGTCGATGCCCCGCATCACTGCCTCGTCCGGCGACATCCCATAGTTGTAGCTGATTTCAACGTTGGTCATTCGCAGTCCTTTGCCATCCTTCGCCCGCAGTAACGACATGCGGCGAACTTGCATTTAATATAGCAGTCACTCGCGCATATTGTGTGCGGATTCAATCCCGGATCTGCATGTGCGCTGAAAGGGAATGGATCTTTGCCGGAAAACAAAGCGAAGGACCCCGTTTGCGGCATGCTGGTGGACATGGCCGCACCACGCGGCGGTACTTACACTTATAAGGGCGTCCAGTATTTCTTCTGCAATCCCAAGTGCAATGAGCGCTTCCGCCTGGAGCCGGAGCAGTATCTTGCGCCCAGCTACAAGGCTGGTGGAATGTCATCCATGGTTCAGCTTGGCGTGCTTCGTCCCGCGTCAGAGACCGCCGCACCTCAGGCTGCCCCTGGGCAAGCAAGAGCGAAGGACCCCGTCTGCGGTATGATGGTTGATCCCGCGTCGCCTCGCGGAGGCTCCTACTTCTACCGTGGCGCCACCTACTACTTCTGCAACCCCAAGTGCAACGAGCGCTTCCGTCTGGAGCCGGAGAAATATCTTGCGCCCAGCTACAAGCCCGGTGGAATGCTCGTCTCGTCCGTGGTTCAACTTGGCGAGCACACCGCCGCAGCAGCCACTGTGGTTGCCGAAGCGACCACTCCCAAGGCCCAGCCTGACGTAGCCTACGTTTGCCCCATGTGCCCGGAGGTTCGCTCATCCAAGCCGGATGCCTGTCCTTCCTGTGGTATGGCTCTCGAGCCGGAGATCATCCGGAGCAGCACGCGCACGCAGTACGTCTGCCCCATGCATCCCGAGGTGCAGCAGGACGAGCCCGGCTCCTGCCCCAAGTGTGGCATGGCCTTAGAGCCCCGCACCATTACTGCCGCCGAGCCTCCTAATCCTGAACTTGCCAGCATGATGCAGCGCCTTCGCGTGAGCCTTGCCTTTGGAGTGCCCTTGCTCGTGCTTGCCATGCTGCACATGGTCACGCCGCTGCAGCATTCCATGAACGAGCACAAGATCGCATGGCTACAACTGCTGCTTGCGTCGCCGGTCGTGCTGTGGGGAGGCTTTCCTTTCTTCCAGCGCGCGGTAGCCTCCGTGAAGCATCGCAGTCCGAACATGTTCACGCTGATAGGAATGGGCGTGGGCGTGAGCTACCTCTATAGCGTCATCGCCACCCTTTGGCCTGAGCTCTTTCCCGCCTCGCTGCAGGGACCGCATGATCAGCCTGCCATTTACTTCGAGTCGGCTGCAGCCATTATCATTCTTGTACTCGTTGGCCAAGTCATGGAACTTCGCGCGCGCAGCCAAACCTCCAGTGCCATCCGCGCGCTGCTTGATCTTTCTCCCAAGATCGCGCGCGTTGTTGAGCCTGACGGTAGAGAGCATGATCTTCCACTCGATCAGGTAGCAGTGGGGCAGTCGCTGCGAGTTCGTCCTGGTGAAAAGGTTCCCGTCGATGGCGTGGTTGTTGAGGGGCACACCGCCGTTGATGAGTCGCTGATTACTGGCGAGTCGCTCCCGATTGAGAAGAACGTCGGCGATCGCGTCATCGGCGCGAGCATCAACGGCAATGGCGCTATCCTCATGCGTGCCGAGCGCGTGGGCAGCGAAACCGTGCTCGCGCAAATCGTGCGTGCCGTAGGAGAAGCTCAACGCAGCCGCGCTCCCATTCAGAGCCTCGCCGATAAAGTTTCCGCCATCTTCGTTCCTGCCGTGGTCGCGATTGCGGTCATCACGTTTATCGCCTGGCTTGCCTTTGGACCTGCGCCTGCGTTGCCGCGTGCACTGGTCAACGCCGTGGCCGTGCTCATCATTGCATGTCCCTGCGCGTTGGGATTGGCCACTCCGATGGCGATCATGGTCGGCACCGGACGCGGCGCGCGAGCCGGAGTGCTCATCAAGAACGCCAGCGCGCTGGAGCAGATGGAACGCGTCGACACCGTCGTGATCGACAAGACTGGAACGCTCACCATGGGCCGTCCCACGTTGGAGTCCGTGATCTCGCTTGCCAACCACAGCGAAGAAGATATTGTGCAGTGGGCATCAAGCATTGAAGTACTCAGCGAACATCCTCTGGGCGCGGCCATCGTTCGAGCCGCCGAAACTGCGCAGCTTCGTCCGCATCGCGTCGAGCGCTTCGAGTCACGTCCCGGGCGCGGCGTTCTTGGCGACGTGGACGCGCGCTATGTTGTCGTCGGTAATGCCACGCTTATGAAGGAATCGGGTGCCGTGATCTCCTCGGAAGTCGCAGCCCGCGCCGAGACCATGCGCAAGGACGGGCAGACCGTTCTGTACCTTGCGGCGGATCGCGTGCTCGTGGGGCTGTTCGGCATCTCTGACCCGGTGAAGCCCACCTCTGCAATGGCGCTTGAAGACCTCACGCGCGAGGGACTCAAGATCGTCATGCTCACCGGTGACAGCCAGACCACGGCCGAGGCCATTGCACGCAAGCTCGGCATCAGCAGCTTTGAAGCTGAAGTGCTCCCCGAGCGAAAGTCGGAGGTCATTCGCCGCCTGCAGGAGCAGGGAAGAGTTGTCGCCATGGCTGGAGACGGCGTCAATGACGCACCAGCCCTGGCGCAAGCCCAGGTTGGAATCGCCATGAGCACCGGAACCGATATTGCCATGCACACATCCGGCATTACACTCCTGCGCGGTGATCTTCGTGGCATCCTCCGCGCCCGCCGACTCAGCCAGGCCACGATGCGCAACATTCGCCAGAATCTTTTCTTCGCCTTCGTCTATAACGCGCTCGGCGTGCCGCTCGCTGCCGGAGTTCTTTATCCGCTCACGGGCTGGATGCTGCATCCGGTATTCGCCGCTGCCGCAATGAGCTTCAGCTCGGTGTCGGTGATCACCAACGCGCTGCGACTGAGGAATACTAAGCTGTAACAATGCTGGCGAAAGGAGCCACGATTTCTACGGCTCGTCGCGGATAGACTGCTACTCTTTCACTCAAGGGAGTTCGTCTTCATGGAAAGTCGCAATCGTTATGCGCCACTTATCGTCGCCCTGCTGGTTGCATTCCTTTCGGTCGCCAGCTTTGGCCAGGCGAGTTACACACCAGGCAGCCCTGTTCTGATGTGGAAGGTATCTTCCAAGACAAACTCCGCCTACCTTGTTGGCTCAGTCCACATCTGGGACAAGTCCATGTACCCACTGCCCGCAGTGGTTGAGAAGGCGTTCGCCGCCTCTTCCGTACTTATTGTGGAAGTAGACATGACGAAGGTGGATCATCAGCAGTTACAAGATCTGGTGGCGAGCATCGGCACATTCCCTGCTGGTGACGATCTGAACAAGCACATTACGGGAGAAACGCGCGCCAAGCTCAATGAATTCTCCGCTGGTTACGGCGTCCCAGCCGATGCCTTTTCCCGCTATCGTCCCTGGCTCGCCAGTCTTACGCTGGTCATGCTGCCCATGCTCAAGGCAGGGATGAATCCCAACGAAGGCATGGATCTCTACTTCCTCAATAAAGGCAATGGCAAGCGCATCGAGCAACTCGAAGACGCGGCCTTTCAGATCAAGCTTTTCTCTTCCTTTCCCGACAAAGACGCGGACCGCACCATCCTTCACGCACTGAAACAGGCGAAGGTTTCCAACGAGATGCTGGCGAAGCTTGCGTCCTACTGGAGCCACGGCGAAGCAGACAAGATTGATGAACTGATGACCACCATGAGCGCCGATGATGATGCCGACGAGAAAGTGCTCTCACGCCGGCTGCGCGAAGACCGCAATCCGCACATGACCGAGAGTCTGGAGAAGTGCCTGAACTCCGGTGAGAAATGCTTTATGGTAGTGGGCGCCGCGCACACCGTTGGCAGCGAAGGGATCGTCAAGCAACTGCTCGCCCATGGCTATAAAGTGGAACAGGCCATTGTCGAAGGTCCCACGCAGGCAGCGAACTAAGAATGTAACTGAAGGCGTCAGGTGGCCCAGAGTTGGCGCAGTTCCAACTCTGGGGATTTCGACCGCTACATCTTTTTCAGGTAGTCCATAATCTCCGGCGACGTCCACTCCACCGCTCCAATGAACTTCCGTTGAATCTTTCCATCCTTGTCAATCAGGAAAGTCTCGGGATAGGCGAAGGTGCCGTACATCGAACTCGACTTGTGGTCGCCGTCGCGCACGGTAAGCACTCCGGGCATGTGTTTCGCCGTAAACGCCTTGTAGGCCGCGTCGTCCTCGTCCATGCTTACCGCCAGGATCGTCACCTTGTCGCCCATCTGCTGCTGAAGTTGTACCAGCGCGGGAACCTCGGACACGCACGGTGGGCACCATGTGGCCCAGAAGTTGAGCAGCACGGGTTTACCACGTAACTGGCTCAGTTGCACAGTGCGTGTGCCGTCGGTGACGGTGAAATCAGGCGCGGTGGTGCCGATTTTTGCCGGCTCGGAGTTGCGGCAGCAGGAGAGGGAAAGTACCAGTCCTGCCACGAATAGGAGAATTGCGAATCGTTTGCTGGAGTTCACGTCCCTTATAATAAATGGAAGCAACCAATTATGGACTCAACTATTCGCTCGAATTCTGTACCTAAGGTCTCCGTCGTTATCCCGGCCCGCAACGAGGAGGCCAATCTGGAGCGCTGCCTGCGCTCTCTGGTCGTACAGAGGGGTGTTTCGTTTGAGATCCTGGTGGTCAACGACGCCTCCACTGACCGCACCCGCAGCATCGCGGAGAGCTTCACCCGCGTCCGTCAGTGTCCGTTCATTGCCATGAATGAGGATCTGATGGATGTCCACGTCATCGACGCACCCGATCCCTTGCCCGCCGGATGGACCGGGAAAGCGAACGCCCTGGTTGCCGCGGAGAACGCCACTGGCGAGGCTGCTCTCCACGGCGAGTGGATTCTTTTCACCGACGCAGATACCGAGCACCTCGAAGGCTCGCTGGCCGGAGCCGTCGCCGAAGCCGAGGCGCAGAACGCTGACCTGCTCTCCTACTCGCCCGAGCAACTACTCACCGGAATCCGTCAGCAACTGCTGATGCCTGTCATCTTTGGCGAACTTGCATTCCAGTACAGCCCGCGTCGGGTCAGCGACCCCGCCATGCCAGACGCCGCAGCCAACGGTCAGTACCTCCTCGTGCGCACCCGCACACATCGCGAACTCGGCGGCTATGCCTCGGTAGCCACTGAACTGCTGGAAGATGTCGCTCTGGCCCGCCGCTACAAGTCGAGCGGCAAGCGCATCCTCTTCCGCTTGGGCCGGGGCCTCGTTCGCACCCGCATGTACAACTCGTGGGATGATCTCCGTCTGGGCTGGACCAAGAACCTCGCCCTTCTGTTTCCGGATGCCCGCGCCCTCGCACAGAAGCGCACCAGCGAGTGGTATCGTCTGCTGCTTTCGGTTGTCTTCTCGCTCTTTTGGCCCATGGTGGTGGCTTCGCGTGGCGTCACTTCGGTGGATTGGCTGGTGTACGTTGCGCTGGTTGCCCTGTGGTTCTATACGCTTTCGAATTTTGCGGTTTTCTACGTGCGTGTGAGCCGAGCCCATTTTGGATTCTGGCTTACTCTGCTTTCCGTCTTTGGTTTGCCGCTGTTCGCCTCATTGCTGCGCGAGTCTGCGGAGGCTCATGAGAAGGGAACAGTAATCTGGCGCGGACGCGAGTATCACACGGCTGGAGCCGAAGCATCGTCTGTCGCATCTAATTCCAAGTAGCCGTAATCTTCGCCCGCGCATGGAGCGCCCTCATGATCTACCTCACCCGCAAGGCTGAGTTCTCCGCCTCGCACTACTATCACAACCCGGAGTGGTCGCCCGAGGAGAACCAGCGCGTCTTTGGCAAGTGCGCCAATCTCAACGGTCACGGACACAACTACACCCTCGAGGTCACCGTCGCCGGAGAGGTGGATGCAGTCACCGGATTCGTCATCGACCTCAAGTTGTTAAGAGATATTCTCAATCGCCGGGTACTCGACGATTTCGACCATCGCCACCTCAATAAAGAGGTTGCCGAGTTCCGCAGCGAGGTTCCTACCACGGAGAATCTTGCCGTCGCCGTCTGGAAGCGCCTCGATAGCCAATTGCATCCGGCGCGACTACATCGCGTGCGACTCTACGAGCAGCCCGACCTTTTTGTGGATTATTACGGAGAATAGCCTTTGAAGGTCTATCTCACACGCCGCTATCTCTTTGTTGCGTCGCATCGCCTGCATAGCGCAGCGCTCAGCGACGCCGCCAACCAGGAGACCTACGGCAAGTGCAACAATCCCCATGGGCACGGGCACAACTATTTTCTGGAAGTCACCGTCAGCGGCGCCATTGCGCCGGACACCGGAATGATCTGCGATCTGGGCGTACTCGACGCGACCGTCAAACGCGAGGTGCTAGACCGTTTCGACCATCAGAATTTGAACCATCTTCAAGAATTCGGTTCCACGGTTCCCACTACGGAAAATCTAACCATCTGCATCCAGCGGATCTTGAGCCGGGCCGCCCTACCGGCTCATCTTGAAGGTATCCGCATCGAGGAGACCGGCAATAACTCCTTTGAGTACTCGGACGCCATGATGCAGCGACGTTAGCGCGGAGCCCGGAAGAGAGAGATAATGAAAGTCGTACCCGCAAGTAACCGCATGAGTCAGCCACTACAACACGAAACCGATCTGCAGCACGCCAGCTTTGAAGACCTCGTTCGCGAAATGATTTCGCGCATTGGTGAAGACCCCACACGCGAAGGCCTTGTTGACACCCCGCAGAGAGTCGTCAAGTCCATGGAGTACCTCACCCACGGCTACGCCCAGAAGCCCGCCGATGTCATCAACGGTGCGCTCTTTACCGTGGACTACGATGAGATGGTCATCGTCAAAGACATTGAGATGTTCAGCATGTGCGAGCATCACATGCTTCCGTTTTTCGGCAAGGTTCATATTGCCTACATCCCCAAAGGCAAAGTCATCGGACTCAGCAAACTGCCAAGGCTGGTCGAAGTCTTTGCTCGCCGCCTGCAGGTGCAGGAGCGCCTCACCACACAGCTCGCTGAGGCCATTCAGGAAATCATCCAGCCTCAAGGTGTTGGCGTGGTGATTGAGGCCCGCCACCTCTGTATGATGATGCGCGGCGTAGAGAAGCAGCACTCCGCGGCCGTCACCTCGGCGATGCTCGGAACCTTCCGTCAACAGTCAACACGCAACGAGTTTCTATCGCTGCTGCGGCAAAAAGCTCCGAACGGCCTCTAGATCACGGCCGAGATTCCCGCGCGGCTCCCATACGCGCGGGAGTCTATTCATTTCTCCTGCATTGCTCCAACTCTGGTGGTACCATTCCCGTAATCGTAAGTGGCGCAAAGTCATTCGCCTGTTTCTTCCGGGGTATCACCAGTTCGTATTCATTCTGTGAGGAGAACATGATGGGGCAGAAGATGAGGCTGTCGCTCAGTCCGGCAATTCTGTTGGTTTGTCTATTGGTGGCATTTCCGCTAGCGGCCCAGGTTACAGGAGCGTCGTTGTCTGGGACCGTGAAAGGGCCGCTGGGAGCCGTCATCGCCGACGCCAAAGTGTCTGCTAAGAATGTCGCGAATGGCCAAGTCACCAGCACCCAGACCAACTCGGAGGGAATCTTCAACCTTCCGAACCTCTCTCCAGGAGAGTATGAAGTCTCCGTGACCGCCCAGGGCTTCAGCCCCAAGACCGCAACCGTTGCGCTGGCCAATGAAGGCACACAATCACTCGATCTTGCCTTGGACAACCGACTCTCTCTGCAGGATCTGGGACTTGAGACCCATGGCAGTGCCGCGGATCAGGCTCGCCTTGATCGTCGTTCCCACATGCTCAAAGTCCATCAACGCCTTGGCCTCATCACAACCGTTCCGCTGGTCGCCACCGTAATTCTCGGCAGCGGAGCCGGCGGGAGGAACACCAGTTCAACCGATCGCAACTTTCACGCTGGTATGGGAGCGGTGACGGCAGGTATGTACGTCACCACCGCATCATTCGCCATCTTCGCTCCTAAGATCGGCGAGACCCAGACCCGCGGCCCCATCCGTCTTCACAAAGCTCTAGCCTGGATTCACGGTCCGGGGATGATTCTGACTCCCATCCTTGGAGCGATGGCCTATTCGCAAAAGAGCAATGGCGAAAAAGTGCATGGCCTTGCCAGTGCCCACGCGCCGGTAGCCTACGTGACAGCCATTGCCTACGGAGCAGCCATCCTATCCGTATCCGTGAAGTTCTAGGAGGAACCATGCTGAAGCGGACAATGCTGGGCGTTCTGCTATTTGCGTGCCCGCTCTACGCAGCCGACAATCAATGGGTTCTTGCCCAATCCACACTCACTTACCACGTATCACACCCTTTGCATTCGTCTGACGGCGTAAGCCGCGCGGCAAAGGGCAAAGGCATTTGCCACGAGGCCACCTGCGAATTCCTCATCGCTGCCCCTGTGAAGTCCTTTGACTCCGGCGACAGCAATCGTGACCTCCACATGCTACAGGTCACACGCGGAGGACAATTTCCAGTGGTGAGCGTGCGTGCCCGCCTGCCCGAAGCGGCACTTGTGGCACCCACCATACACCTCGACATCGAAATCGAGTTCGCCGGGCAGACCGCGCATTACAAACAGGTACCATTCACTCTGGCATTGCAGGGGAATGAGGCGAAGCTCTCCGGCACAATTCCCGCGACTTTGTCCGACTTCAAAATCGATCCGCCATCTCTGCTCACCGTTCCCATCAAGAACGAGATGCCCGTTCACGTGGAGATGACCTGGCGCTCTCAGTAGTCTTCAATTCTCTGCTACTCTCTCCCCATGCCGAAACGACCCAAGCTCGCTCTCGTTACCGGGGCCTCCCGCGGACTGGGTCAGGCCATCGCCGAAGCGCTCTCTAAGCGGGGGTTCCATCTCATCCTAACCGCGCGCGATCAGCGCTCGCTCAACCGCCTGGCCGCTCGTTTGCCCAACGCCGTCGCCGTCGCTTGCGATATCCGTGACCCGCAATCCGTAGCCACGCTCGCCGCCGTAGTGCGCAAGCGCCGCCGCCTCGATGTACTCATCAACAACGCCGGTATTGCCGGGGCCACCGAGCCCATCGCATCTCTCAGCTTCGAAGCTTGGCGCGAGGTGATCGACACGAACCTGCATGGCACCTTCCTCGTCACCCAGGCCATGCTCCCATTCCTCACCCGTGGCAGCGTCATCGTCAACAATCTCAGCATCGCCGCCCGTACGGCCTTCCCGGGCATGGCCGCCTACAACGCCTCCAAGCGCGGACTGCTCGGCTTCACTGAAACACTTCGCGAAGAGCTTCGCCCGCGAGCCATTCGAGTCGTCGCGCTGCTTCCCGGAGCCACCGATACCGACATCTGGAAGCAGTTCTGGCCCACGGCGCCGCGCCGCCGCATGATCTCCCCCGCAACCATCGGCCACCTTGTTGCCGAAGCCGTAACCTTGTCCCCAGACGCCAATATCGACGAACTGGTGATTACCCCGTCTGCAGGAGCCCTCTAGCAGCAACAGGATGCCGTAAAGCGAAAGGCCCCGCATCCATCCGGAATGCGGGGCCAGAAGAACTCCGATGGCTAGTCGTCGTCCTCATCTTCTTCAATCTCTTCATCTAACTGATTGCGCTCATCCTGATCGATGGTCCAGGGATCGAGCGGCTCGGGTTTCGGAAATTCGTATTCGTCGTCCGGTTCGGCGCGAGCGAAAATGGGCGGGCGGTCGATCAGTTCTCTGGCTGCAAGCATTCAGGTACCTCGATGGGACGTATGTCCTCCCATAGGAGTCCCAACCGCTTCCGCGGCGATGCCTGTGCTCCGGATTTAGTTCTTAGAGGAATCGCGGAAGCTGTATTCGGCAAAGCAGTCGGGTGTCCTTTCCGGCGGTAACAACGGCAGACACAGCAACCCTGAAAGTGCTCTAGTAGCCGTAACGGTAGCGCCGAGTCCGGGAAGGGAAGAGTCGCACAAGTAACACTCCGGCCAGGAACCCTCCCACGTGTGCCCAGAAAGCCACGCCCCCGGAACCACGCTCGGCCGTCACCAGCGCCGTCCCTACTCCGCTTAGGATCTGCAGCACAAACCAGTAGCCCAGCACCACCCAGGCCGGCAGCCAGAGAAAGAAGATAAACAGGAAGGGAACTAGCATCAGTACCCTTGCCCGCGGATACAGAATGAAGTACCCGCCCATCACCCCGGCAATCGCCCCACTGGCGCCTACCGTCGGGATCGTCGAACTCAGGTCGGAGAAGGTCTGCACCAGCGCCGCCACCACACCGCAGGTCAGATAGAACACAAGATAAGGAAAGTGCCCCATCGCGTCCTCCACGTTGCGCCCAAAGATCCACAGAAACCACATGTTCATAATGATGTGCCACCAGCCCCCGTGGAGGAACATGCTGGTAAGGATCGGTACAAACGCCAGCGCCGGAGAGACCGCGTGCGCATGGAGATGTATCTGAGGCAACACGACATTCAAGCCGAGCGCAAGCCGCGCTGGAACCAGGCCAAACGTCTGGAGAAACGCAGCTTCCTGTCTTGGGCTCAGCGATACCTCAAAAAGAAACACCACCACGTTGGCCGCGATCAGAAAGAAGTTGATCAGCGGCGTGGAGTACCGGGGAGTGTCGTCTTTCAGGGGAATCATGGCCGGTCAGTAACCCTATCGTGACTCACATCATACGGCATTTCTTCAAGTTCTGGACGAAGCGGGTTGACCGCCAGCCAGCTTTCCTTGACCATGGAACAGAATGATCAACGCAGTCCTAGTTCTAGACAAACCCGCCGACTTCACATCGCACGATGTCGTCAACCGCGTCCGCCGCATCATCGGAGAGCGCAGCGTCGGCCACCTCGGAACCCTCGATCCTATGGCCACCGGAGTCCTGCCACTGGTGATTGGCCGCTTTACTCGCCTCGCCCAGTTCTTTAACGATTCCTCCAAAGTGTATGAAGGGGAGATACGTTTTGGCTTTGCGACCGATACATACGATGCCGAAGGTCAGCCCGTTAGCCCCGTACAGAGCGTCGCGCCGTCTCTCGCCCAGATTCAACAGAACCTGCCAGCTCTCACTGGACACATTTTGCAGACGCCTCCGGCGTATTCCGCGAAGAAGGTGAACGGTGTCGCCTCGTACAAACTTGCCCGCCGCGATCAAGCCGTCGACCTCAAACCTGTAGAAGTGGAAGTTCGTCGCTTCGAGATCCAAAGTGTCATCGGAGACCGTGCCAAATTTGTCGTCGAAGTCTCTGCAGGAACCTATGTTCGTTCGCTTGCCCACGACCTTGGTCAGGCCCTTGGCTGCGGAGCGCATCTAGCCTCACTGCGTCGTACTCGTGGAGGGGAATTCACTCTATCGCATGCAGTAACTCTTGAGGGCTTAGAGGAATACGCCGCACATCGCACGCAACACGTTAATAATGCTACATTGTCAGAATATGCATTATCGGACACTATATCTCCAGGCAGCGCACCTTCGGAAAGCATGCGAAGCGCCCATGTTTGCGCCTCTCCCTACCTCCATCCCCGCCAGATACTCACCCACTTTCCTTCGGTCACCGCTGCCCCTGAATTGGTCGCCGCCATCCGCAACGGCCGATCGGTAAACCTACCCGAGTTCTCGGACGCGCCTCTCGTCAAGGTCTTCGCCAATCAGCAGCTTCTGCTGGCCGTGATGCAGCGCATTGCCGGAACTCTCTTTCAACCGAAGGTCGTTCTCTACGGCAGCAACGAACCTCTGCCGCTCTAATCGTGCAGACTACGCCTCCGCGGACATAAGTTCGATCAGTTCCAGACGGAAACTCTCCAGCTCGGCCAGCCGTTCGGGCGTCGCCTCCACCAGTTCACCCTTGGATTGGAAGACTGGCGCTCCGGCCTTTTTGACCAGCACACCGAGGACATCACCCATGTGCCACCCCGGCTCTCCGATCATCCTGAGCCCCTGCGCTGTTGGCTCCATCAGGGCGATGCAGCTCCCCTTGGTTACCCCAACGGCACTCGGAAAACGCTCGAACGTTTCGATCTCAAACCCAGCTAAATAAATGGCTTGTAGTTGTCGTGCGGGGTCTGGCATGGTGCATTCTCCTGTCAGGCCACGGGCTTCAGAATGTGGGGCGTCCGCGTCCACTGTGCCATCTGCTGGGCAGTCGCATTCACTCTGTAGAGCGGAACCAAAGCCGTAGCCAGGCGGTTTTTGTAAGGATACTCGCCGGTCATGAAGTCCACATCCATCCCCTCGGCCAGCGTCTCGCGTGTCACATCAAAAATCATCACCTGCCCGGGCGAGAATCTCTCCCACTGGGCATCGTGATGAATTGTGTAGAAATGCCGTCGTTGACCATGGTCCAGAGTTACAAGCGCAGCCGCAATCTCGCCGCCATTCATCTCATAACTCCATATAGTGCTATTGATTGCATCTGTCTTCATAACAGTTAGCATGAAGTCTTGACGTTCTCTATCACGGAAGAGGTTTTCACTCACTCCGTTCCACTCCGTCTTGCGGCGATAGACCCATTCGGCCAGCCGATCCAACTCGCTGTCGCGCCGTATCAGGCGCAGTCCCTCACGCCCCAGTCTCCGGCTCGCCTTGGCGGCTTTGTGGTGCGCTGCCACAAATTCGTGAGAAGACAGATCGCATCGTCGCGTCGTGGGCGCGTTACAGAACTCGAGGGGCTCCAGATTCTCCCAACGCTGGCGGGCAGCGCCTCGCAACGCCGTCACCTCCAGCGGCAGTCCCAGCCGTGCCAGTTCTTGCCAGGCAGCCTCCAGCGCACGGTCGTCGCCCGCGCTCAGCACGTCGCGATAGTCAAACAGGGTTTCGCCGATCAGTCCCAGTTCCCTCTCGCGTTTCACGGCCGGAATGATCGCCATCCCCGAGTCCGACTCGGCCACGATCACATACGGCGACTCCCGCCCGGCGAACCACTCGGCGGCCCGGCGATTGATCTCATAGCCTTGAAAGAGTGTGTACTCACCTTGGGCTTCCAGCTCTTGCCAGCGCGACCGCAGCCGGTCCAACTCGTGCGCGCTCGTCAGGCACTCCACTTTCAGCACAGTGACTCTCCGGGATTCCCTCAGCAAAGCTCCAGTTGTGGAACTCCGAATAGTTGGAAGCCTCCACTGCGTCCCGGGTTCGCCGACCCGCTCAGGAAACCTCGACGGTCTCCGGCTCCGCCAGTCCAGCCTTGCGATAGGCACGCAGGACGTCTTCCACGCTCACCACGCCCATCAGTAGGTCCAGGTTGGCGCGGTGCACCACCGGAAGCATCGGGCGGTCCTTCATGAAGCGCAGAGCCACCTCCAGCGACTGGTCCTGGTACAGTCGCGGTACCCTCGCCCGAATCAGCGACCTTACTGGTTCGCTCTCGTCGTGCTCTGGGTCAAGCAGCGCCTCGCGGCTCAGCACGCTCCAGCGCCCCTCGCCCAGCGATACCAGGGAGCAGGCCTCCTGCGCCGAAGCCACAATTCCACGCGCCGAGCCGATGGTCTCGTCGCCGAGCAGCGCCCGACCCATCGTTGGACGCATCGCATCCTCCACCCGCAAGATTGCCGGCTCTCGTTCCTCCTCCAGCGATGGCAGATCCAGCCCATCCTGGCGGGAAAGCAAATCAAACAGCGGAACCTCCTGGAAGCCCCGCGAGATTACGTAAGAGATCGAAACGCAAATCATAACCGGCAGAATGATCGAGTAGTTCCCGCTGATCTCCAGCACCATAAAGACCGAAGTCATCGGTGCCCGCAGGATTCCGGCGAACAGCGCGCCCATCCCTACCAGCGCGTAGGCTCCCACTGGAACGGCAATCGCCGGAAACAGTTGCTGTTCGATGGTGGCTACCGTGCCGCCCAGCATCGCTCCCATGAACAGGACAGGCGCAAACAAGCCTCCCGGTGTGCCCGTGGCAAAGCTCAACACCGTAGAAACCAGCTTCAGCCCTGCGAGAATGCCCAGCACCTCCCAGGGAAAGCGGTTGTGCATCGCCAGATCCATCCACTCATAGCCCGCGCCCATCACCTGCGGATACCAGATGGCGATGAATCCGATCAGCATTCCAGCTATGCCCGGCTGCACATATTGCGACCACTGCGGCTGGCGTCGCAACCACGGCCTCAAGTTCTTGATGATCTTCACAAACACCACGGACGCCACGCCGCCCGCAACGCCGAGCACCACGTAGGCCAGCAGTTCCCCCGCGTGAGTCAGCCGATATTGCGGCACCCGGAAGAGTGGCTCGTCGCCCAGGAACCAGCGCTCCACCACCACGCTTGAGATGGCTGACAGCACCACCGCGCCCAGAATGCCGGCGCTCCATCGGCCAATCACTTCCTCAATCACAAACAGCACCGCCGTGATCGGAGCGTTGAACGCCGCCGCCACGCCTGCCGCCGCGCCCACCGGAACCACCAACCGCAGCCGTTCCTTTGAGAGCTTCAGCCACCGTCCCACCGCCGAAGCCAATCCCGCGCCGATCTGCAAGGAAGGATCTTCCGGCCCCAGCGATTGGCCGCTGCCAATTGCCAGCGCGCTCAAGACAAACTTGGCCGCCACATTTTCAGGACCGATATAGCCGTCGTAGATATACAGCGCGCCTTTCGTCTGGTTCACGCCGCTGCCGCGCACGCGCGGAAAATAACGCACTGCCACAAAAGCAATCACCAGCCCGGTCAACGCCGGAACCAGCACTACTCTCGGCCATCCCGGATGCAGCGAACTCCCAAGCAGCCAGATACGTGCCGCCCCAATGGCCACGCGGAAAAGCACCACGCAGAAGCCCGCCAGCAATCCAATCGCAATGGCCAGCACCAAAAAGAACTGCTCTTCGCGAATGGAGACCAGACCCGAAGGCCCCAGCAATCGACGGAGCGTTTCAAAGTATTTGCGGCGAACCGGAGTCGCCATCAGCTTGGTCAACAGTTCGCGGCTGCGTGGTGTGCGTGGCTTCATTGTCCTGCCCCCAGCCTCTGCCGAGCCAGCAGCAGCAGCGCTTCGTCATCCGCCGTCGGTTGTCCGCAATTCTTCTGTGCTGCAATTTCGGATTGAAACGCAAAGCGCATCGCGCTCTCAATTGCGTCATCCCGGCCGCGCAGCTTGCGCTCATTCATCAGCGGAGCCAGTTGCTCAGCCCATTTTGCAAAGCCGCTCCACTGTGCGGCATCGCCCGCCGCCGCACCCTTGCCTTTGCCGGTCATGGTCTGTGCGAAGGGTGCTCCGCACTCTGCCAACCGCTCCAACGCAATGCGGAAGGCCGCCATGGTCCGCTCTGTTCGAACTCTTCCCTTGGCGCTGCTGGCAAACGGGTCCAGTGCTTCCGCGCGTTGCAGTTCCCTTTGCAGCGACACAGCCTCTGCGTTCTGTGGCTTCATCTCTTCCAGATACTTACGCGCTGCCGAATAGCTCCCGCCCGCCAGGCTTGCCCTCGCCGCCCCTAGCAGTGCCGCCGGATCATTCTTCTTCTGGCTCAACTGCATCTCGTAAATGTCCAGCGCCCGTTCTGCATCGCCATTGCGCAAGAACAATTCCGCCAGTCGCGGTTGTTCGGCGGATGCGGCTGGCAGGGCTGCCGCTACGGCTACAAGCACGCCTTCTGCCTCATCCTTGTGCCCCAGGCTTGCCAGGTATTCCGCCGCCTCAAGGCGTGCCTCGATTCTTTGCGGCAGCGGGTCGGAGTGCTCCGGCCACACGCCCTCGACGGCGTCGTGGTAGTACTGCAGAGCTTCGTCAACGTGCTGGTTGCGTGCCTCCAGTCGAGCCAGGTTCAGATTCACCTGGGCATCATCCGGATGCTGCTCACGGAAATCGCGCAACTGCGCAAACGCCTCGCTGCTAGCCCCGGAGGCTACCAGTGCGTCGGTCAACTTCAGACGGTATTGAAAGTTGCTATGGGAGTAGATTAGGGCGTTCTCATAGGCTGCCACGGCCTGCTCCGGACGCTTCTCAGCCATGGCGCGGTTGCCGTCTGCGTCATATTGCGCCGCCCGGGATGCCAGCATCTGGTTGTAGCTGCTCACTACGAGCCGCGTAAATGAGAAGCCCAGCACAATTACCATCGCCAGCGTCAGTAGCGGACGCCAGTCCTGGATCGTCCAGACATGGGCTTCTTCGTCGCAATGCTGGCATCGGCCGTTTTCCCCGAGGGGCTGCCTGCATATCGTACAAAGGGCCGTCTCTTCGCTCATCCGCGCACCCAATGCTCCGGCGTCCACCTCCGCCGCGCGCACATTTCGTCTACTTACTTCATACCACGCAAGCGGCATCGGAAATCGGCGACTTCAAAGAAAAAGAGAGAGGCACGTGGCCTCTCTCCGTAAAGCTCAACAAAATCTTCGGGCTAGTACAGGTGGAAATTGACCTCCACGTTGATCTGTACTGCCACCGGCGTGCCGTCCTTCATGGCTGGTTGGAACTTCCACAGCCGCACCGCTTCGATAGCCTTCTGATCCAATCCCATTCCCAGGCTGCGCGCCACTTTCACGTCGCGCGGCTTGCCGTTCGCGTCCACAATCAGCCACAACACGACCGTTCCCTGATACTTCGCTTTGCGAGCCTCTTCACTGTAATCGGGGCTCGGATTCTCCAGCACGCGCGGTGCGCTGACGCCGCCACCCACCCGGAAGACACCGCCGCCAATTCCACCGCCGCGTCCCGGACCCACGCCCGGCCCAGTTCCCGAGCCGATACCGCCACCGCTGCCGGAGCCAATACCTCCGCCCATTCCGGTGCCGTTCGAGGGCATACCCGCCGACAGTGCCGACTTCGGATCACCCAGGTTCAATGCAGCCGAGGATGCCAGCTTGACCTGCGGTGGCACCACTACCGTTGGCTCAACTGCCAGTTTCGGATTGTCGTTTCGAATCACCATCGCGGGAGGCGTGATCTGTTGCATCGAGAACTTCGGTAGCTTGCCCTTCGGAGCCACCAGCTTGTCGTGGTCTCCGCCACCACCACCGCCGCCCACCGCATCATTCTTCTTCGTCGTCATCGGCATGTATTCGCTGATGTCCGGAGCGACCAGCGTAATCTGCTGGGTCTGCGTCTTCATGACCTTCGCGCCCATCATGGAAAGCGCAATCACCGCGATCAGTACCGCTCCGTGCACCACCATCGAAATGCTCGTGCTCTGTTTCCGATAGTTGTAATCGCCCCACAGCTCGTCCACCTTGATCGGGCGCGAGGTCAGTTGCAGCGGCGGAAGCTTCCTCGGAAAGAGCCTTTCGCGAATGCCGAGAAACAGGGACTCCAACAGTGGCGGGTTGATGTTCTCCCGCATCAGCAGGTTCAACCGGGGGCCAGTCGCGCCAATCGGCGGCAGGGTGCGCGGCGCGGCTGTGTTTTGAAGTTGACTCAACCCGAAGAGCCCGGTTTCGGAATTCATCTTCACCGGACGTGATGTCAGTTGCAACGGCGGCAGTTTCTGCGGAAACAGCGCATCGCGGACATTGCTCACGAGAGATTGCCAAAGCGACGGAGTAACCCCATTGCTGATCAGCAGGTTCAACTCTGGCTCAGAATTCGCCGTAGTGGTCTGCGGCGGCATTACGCCCTGGTTCGCCATGATTTAGTTTCCCTCACCCACAAGCCGTGCGGCTTGCCCCCTGATTGCTCCGGTCCGACCCTCCCGCCCTTGGCGGTCGCGGTTTGCGCTCGGTGCGCACCCGCTCTTCTGTACTTATTCAGATAGTCTGAATGCCAACAAAGTTGTATTCTGCGTCACATTCCTTACTGCTGGCCTGTGTAGCTCCATCATTGGCAGCAACTCTCCTATCGTCTCCTTCGTTGGATGCAGGACGCTCTCATCGAGTCCCTTTTCTTTTACTTCTCTTCGCAAAGCCCGATAATTCCCCGCCAGCAGGGGATTGCCCTGCTCCCGCTCGGCTCCCATACCTCCTCTCGGCTTATAATAAGAAATTCAAGAATATTGATCGGAGACTTAGACCCGAGTGGACCTCAAGGCAACCGTAAATCTGCCCACGACTGATTTCCCCATGAAGGCGAACCTGCCCCAGAACGAGCCCAAGATGCTCGAGCACTGGCAGAAGATTCGCATCTACGACCTCGTTCGAAAGTCGCGTGCTGGCCAACCCACCTGGGTCCTGCATGACGGGCCACCCTACGCAAATGGGGCCATCCACCTTGGCCACGCTCTCAACAAGTGCCTCAAGGATTTCATCGTCAAGTCGCGCACCATGGCTGGCTTTGATTCGCCCTACGTTCCCGGCTGGGACTGTCACGGCCTGCCCATCGAAATCAAAGTAGATGAAGCTCTCGGGCGCAAGAAGCTTGAGATGGATCCGCTCGCCGTCCGCAACGCCTGCCGCGCCTACGCTGAGAAGTACGTGAAGATTCAGAGTGACCAGTTCGAGCGCATCGGAGTCTTCGGCGACTTCGACAATCCCTACTCCACCATGACCAAGGACTACGAGTCCAAAGTCATCGAGAACTTCTATGCGTTCTTTGAGAAGGGCCTCGTCTACAAAGGGCTGCGTCCGGTCTACTGGTGCATCCATGACCGCACTGCCCTTGCCGAAGCCGAAGTCGAGTACGCCAACCACACCAGTCCCAGCGTCTACGTGAAGTACGCGCTGAAGAGCGATCCCGCGGCCATTGCACCCGAGCTCGCCGCCTACGCCGGCAAGATCAGCACCATCATATGGACCACCACACCGTGGACCTTGCCAGCTTCCATGGCTGTCGCCTTTCACCCGCGCGCCGAATATGTCGCCATGCGGGACAACAACACCGATCAGGTCTACATCATTGCCGCCGAGCTCGCGCCCGCCGTGCTGCCCAAGCTCGGCCTCGCCAATTCGACGGCTGTCGCCAGTTTCCCCGGAGCTAAGCTGGAGCGCGTAATCTTCGCGCATCCTTTCCTCGACCGTGACATTCTCGGAGTACTCGCCGACTACGTCACCATGGACACTGGTACCGGAGCCGTACACACTGCGCCTGCTCACGGCGCCGATGATTTCTATACCGGCGTTAAGTACGGCATTGATCAGACTTGTAACGTCGACGCAGGAGGTCATCTCCGCGGTGGTCTCCCTGAGTACGACGGACTCACGGTCTTCAAGGCCAATCAGCCCATCGTCGAACTGCTGAAATCACGCGGCGTTCTCATGGCGACTGAGAACATCGAACACTCCTATCCGCACTGCTGGCGCTGCCACAAGCCCATCATTTTCCGTGCCACCGAGCAGTGGTTCATCTCCATGGAAGGCCCCATCAACGGCGGGACTCTGCGCAGTGAGTCGCTGAAGGCCATTGCCCAGGTCAAGTGGGATCCGGCCTGGGGCGAGGAGCGCATCTCCAACATGGTCGCCACCCGCCCCGACTGGTGCATCTCGCGCCAGCGCATCTGGGGAGTGCCCATCGCTGTATTCTTCTGCGAGAGTTGCGGCAAGCTTCACGAATCCCCGGCCACCAATCGCGCCGTCGTCGAGCTCTTTGCCCGCGAGGGTGCCGACTCCTGGTACGCCCGCCCCGCCGCCGAGATTCTTCCCGCCGGAACCGTTTGCGCCCAATGCGGCAAGAGCACCTTCCGCAAGGAGATGGACATCATCGATGTCTGGTTCGAGTCCGGCTCTTCGCAGGCCTCTGTGCTGCCCAAGATCTTCGGTGAGTGGAAGCCCGCCGATATGTATCTCGAAGGCGGCGACCAGTATCGCGGCTGGTTCCACTCTTCCCTGCTCTGTTCCATGGGACTGCACGGCCAGTCGCCCTACAAAGCCGTGGCCACCAATGGCTGGACGCTCGATGAGAACGGCCGCGCCATGTCCAAGTCGCTCGGCAATACCGTCGATCCCGTCGATATCGCCAAGCGCATGGGCGGCGAGATCGTTCGCTTCTGGGTCGCCTCAGTCGATTTCCGCGAAGACGTGCGCGCCAGCGAAAACCTGATGGCCCGTGTTGCGGAGAACTATCGCAAGATTCGCAATACCTTCCGCTACATCCTCGGCAACCTGCACGGTTTCAGTCCCGCCCAGGACGCAGTGCCCTTCGAGTTGCTGGAGCCCATCGATCAGTACATGCTCATGCGCGCCGCCGACGTCGTCGCCGAGTGCCGCGCCTGGTATGACCAGATGCTTTTCCATCGCATCTACCAGCGTCTCAACGAGTTCTTTGCCGTTGATCTTAGCGCGCAGTACTTTGATATTCTCAAGGACCGCCTCTACACCTTCCCGCGCAGCTCGCAGACCCGCAAGTCCGCGCAGACCGCGCTTTGGCGCATTGGCGAGGCGCTTCTCCGTCTCATCGCTCCCATCCTCAGCTTCACCGCTGATGAGGCATGGCAGTTCATGCCGCCGCTCCTCTCGCGTCCGGAGAGCGTGCACCTCGCGCTCTTCCCCAATGCCAACGACCTCACCGGAGAAATCCGCGATCGCGAGCAGGCGACCCAGGTCCGCTCCGATTGGGATTACCTCTTCACCGTGCGCGAACTTGCACTGCGTCAGCTTGAAGAGCTGCGCAATAACAAGACGATCAAGGCCAATCTCGAAGCGCGCGTTGTCATCACCGCATCTGGCGACGACTACAAGCGCCTCTTGCAATATGCCAACAAGCTCGCGGCCTTTCTTGTGGTCTCACAGGTGGAAGTGAAGCAGGGCGAGGCCGATTCTGGAATTGCATTTGAGGTTGGTAAAGCCGAAGGTGAGAAGTGCGAGCGTTGCTGGAACTTCTCCACCCACGTTGGCGAAGACGCAACCTATCCCACGGTGTGTGAGCGTTGCAGCGCTAATCTCGCCATCATCACAGCAGAGCCCGCTGCATCCGGGAGCACCAGCGCATAATGTCCCGCGCAAGCCTGCGGTTTCTCTATTTCATGGTGTCGGCGGTCGTGATCTTCTGCGACCGCCTCACCAAGTTCCTCGTCGCCCGCAACATCGAGCTAAACTTCGGCAGCGTGCAGGTGATCCCGAACTTCTTCTCCATCACCCACGTTGAAAATACCGGTGCCGCCTTCAGCCTCTTCGCTGACTGGTCCCCTCGCGTGCGTGTGCCGCTGCTCATCGGCTTCTCTTCGCTGGCAATGATTGTGGTTTGTTATCTGCTATGGAGTTCTGCCCGCCGCTTCACCTGGACCGGACTCGCTCTCGCCTTCATCCTCGGCGGGGCTATTGGCAATCTCTACGACCGCATCCTCTATGGGCGCGTCACTGACTTCCTGCACGTTTACATCGGCACTCACATGTGGCCCGATTTCAACCTCGCGGACAGCGCCATCGTGTGCGGAGCATGTTTTCTATCCATCGATCTCATCTTCGGAGCCAAACCCGCGCGTAACAACTGAGTTGTATCCAACTCTGGCCGTACCTTTGTCGCATTCGACGCATGGGGCTTCAGACGAACACCTTTGCTCGTTCTGTCTCCGCATCACTTAGTTCCCCTAAGATCAGAACACTACGTCAACTAGGCTTTTCGGCGGCTGTCCTCGCCGGAGCGCGCCCGCTAGTCTCTTCATATTCGCAAGAGGGTCGCACCGACGGAGGGTTCGTTTGAAGAAGCATCTACAGGTTGCAGCAGGTCTCATCTTTTCCGCCACAACATTGTTAGCAGCACAACCCGTAGCCGCTGCCACGGGCGCTTATCCCACTCCTCCGGCCACTGCGGTCGTATTCGCCAACGCTCAGGACAGAACGCTCACCGGCGTGTGTAGTGGTTCCAACTGTTCTGGTGGGTCCGGTCAAGGTGCGGCATGGGCCGCGCAGAATCAAAGCACGCCTTCCCTTACCGGGCGCAGCACGGAATTCTTCAATTCCGGCGAAGGCTTTGACACCCTCTGGTACTGGCACCTCGGAGCACAAGACAAAGCGACAAATATCGAATTTGAGTTTTCCCTGAAGGTTGATGAGAACTCGCTGGCTGCTGCACAGGCGTTTGAAAACGGCCCGCAGCAATACGTCGGCGGCTACAAGTATTCAATGACCATGCAATGCGAAGTGCCAAAACAAATCTGGCGTGTGTGGAATCAGGCCGCAAGCGGATGGCTGGCAACTCCCGTCAAATGCCCGCAATGGACTCCGAACGTCTGGCACACGGTGAAGATGTACATCACCACCGACCACGTGAAGCACACCGAGACCTATCACACACTCATCGTGGATGGGAAGGTATACAGCCTTGAGACCACCGTTGGAGTAACCAACGTAGGCTTTCATGACAACCTCGGCTTTCAGTTCCAGATCGACAACAACAAATCCACCGCAGCCGGTACCGGAATTCATGAGTGGATCGACAATGTGAATGTGAAAGTCTGGTAATTGATCACCTGATATTAATCAAAGGCCTCGCAATGAAGCTGCGAGGCCTTCTTTATTTGCTCGGGAACTGCATTTGCACGCTCAGTTCCGCTCTATCCCTTCGCCAGCGCTGACTCCGTGCTTTTTACTCGTGCACAGATCAACTCTGCGGCCTTGTGCGCAATGTGCTCGGCAGAAACCTCGAACTCTTTCACCAGTTCCCACGGCGCACCGGAATCTCCGAAGCGGTCCTGCACTCCGATGTAGCCCGCAAGTACCGGATGCTGCATGAGCGCCGGGTCTTCCAGAATCAGCCCCGCCACGCGCCAGCCCAATGCACCAACCTGGTGCTCCTCGGCTGTCACAATGGCTCCTGTCTCCTTGGCTGCCCTCAGCACTGCCGCACGGTCAATCGGCTTCAGCGTGTGCATGTTGAGAACGCGCGTCTCGTATCCATAATCCTTCTTCAAAATCCAGGCTGCGCGCATAGCCTCAGGAACCATCGGCCCACAGGCGATGATCGACAGGTCTTCGTGCTCGTCTTTGTAATCTTCCGCAAGGCAGGTCTCAAAGGCGTCCACAAAATTCTCCTGCTCGCCGCGGAAACGAATCACATTGGCTTTGCCGAAAACAAACGGCGTAGCCTCAGTGGAAATCACCGGCGTCGCCTCGCGTGCGAAGCGCACATACTTCGGCCCCTTGTGCTCCATCAGCATGTAGGTCGTTGCCTTCTTCGTTTCCACTGAGTCGGCGGGAACCACCACGCTCATGTTCGGCAATCCGCACATCGCAAACAGATCTTCCAGCGCCTGGTGCGTCGCGCCGTCCGGCCCCACGCTCACTCCGCCATGTGCTCCGGCAATAAACACATTCAGATTGCTATAGCAGATGGAGACCCTCACCTGGTCCAGGTTCCGCGCCGCTGCAAAAGTGGCGTAGGTGCCAAAGACCGGGAACTTTCCTTCTTTCGCCAGCCCCGCTGCCACCGCCGTTGCCGACTGCTCGGCAATGCCCATGCTCAGCCAGCGCGACTTGCGCTCCGGATGTCCCGCATAGAACTCGCTGATCAGAATCGATCCCGAGATGTCGAGCCCCAGGCACACCACGCGCTCGTCTCCGCCTTGCGCAGCCAATCCCTGCCCAAAGCCCTTGCGCGTAGGCTCCATCTTTACTTTCATCTTCTCGGCAGAGTTCCACCAGTAGTTCGCGCTGAACTTCGGCATCTTCGCAGCCAGCTTGCGATCCACACCGCGCTGGTACTCGCTCGCGTAGGCTGCCAGGGCTTCCACGTCCACCTTGTCGGCAACGCCAAGCTCTTCCAGAGCTTTGTTCAACTCGTCCAGGTTCGGAGTCTTGCCATGCCAGCCGGCCACGTTCTCCATAAAGCTGACGCCCTTGCCCTTCACTGTGTCGGCAATGATCACCTTCGGACGCCCATTGCGGCTCTCCTTGGCCTTGCCCAGCGCGTCCACAATCTGCTGCATGTCATGGCCGTCGATGCTCAGCACCTCCCAGCCAAACGCGCGATACTTCTCCTCGATCGGCTCAATGCCCATCACATCAGAAACCTTGCCGTCGATCTGCAATCCATTCTTGTCGAGGATCGCAACCAGGTTGTCGAGCTTGTAGTGAGCCGCTTCCATCGCGGCCTCCCAAATCTGTCCTTCCTGCTGCTCGCCGTCGCCCATTACGCAGAACACCGTGTACGGCTTCTCATCCAGCCGCGCCGCTAGCGCATTGCCCACGGCCACGCTCAAGCCCTGGCCAAGCGAGCCGCTGGAAATCTCAATTCCACCCAGCTTCAACCAATGCGGGTGTCCCTGGAATGGCGATGAAAGTTTACGCAGCAACGCCAGGTCGTGCTTCTCGCAGAAGCCCGCAAATGCCAGTCCAACGTAGAGAGCCGGAGCCTTGTGCCCCGCCGACCAGATGATGCGGTCGCGCCCCTCCCAGCTCGGGTTTTTCGGGTCGTGGTCGGCGATATCCAGGTAGAGCGCCGCCGTGAGGTCCATGATGGAGAGCGTTCCGCCGCTGTGGCCGGAGCCCGCACAATACAATGCTGCAAGGTTGTAGCCGCGCATCAGCGCCGCTTGTGACTTCAACTCATCAATGGAATACTTGCGAACCGGATGGTTCGCCGCTGAATCAAGAATGGACATAGAGGCCTCGGCCGGATCTGTCTGGCCGTGCTCAAATACCCCTCCAGCCAGACTGCCGGACGGCGCAACTTTATGCGTTCCCTGCCATGAGCGCAGTGAGCGTTGTCACGATCTGTCTGTGACGTCTAACGCCACCCTGTCTTTGGCCCGTTACTGATGGGGATACAGCCGCTCGTAAACCCTGCCATTGCGCACAATCGCCTGCACGTACTCGCGCGTCTCGGTGAAAGGGATCGATTCCACAAACTCCGGAACGTCGCGATAGTGTCCGCTCTGCAGCCAGTCATCAACACGGTTGGAACCCGCATTGTAAGCTGCCAGCGCGTATTCCACCTGCCCATTGTACTGTCTCACCATCTCGTGGAAGTAGTGCGTGCCAAGCTGAATATTGATGCTCGGGGAAAACAGCGATGCGGTCGAATACCCTTTCATGTGCGCGGCCTTGGCTTCGCCCTTGCCCACCTGCGGCAGAAGTTGCATCAGCCCGTAAGCGTTGGCGTGCGAGAGCGCATTCGGATTAAACTCACTCTCCTGCCGAATCAGCGAAGCTACCAGGTACGGGTCCAGCTCATTTGCCTGCGCCTGCCGCTGCACATCGCTCCAGTACACGCGTGGAAAGAGAATCTCCCAGTAAGGCCGCGGCAATCCGGCGAGATCAATCGAGTAGTAGCCCGGCAGCGCCCGCTTCAGAAACTGCATAGCCCTCTGGGTCTCTCCGCCCTCCGAGTAGATGCGCGCAATCTGCAGCGTGGCCCAGCGCGCGCCCTGCCCACCCTGCTCAGCTTGCAACTCGCGAATGGCGAACTCATTCAGTCCGGCATTCACCAGCAGCCGACTCTTCTCGGCGCGCAACTGGTTCGGCGGAGCCTCCAGCTCCAACGCCTCCGGACCTGCCACCTTCATCTCCGGAATCTGCGCCAGCACCGGGTCTTGATGGCTGGCAACCGTTGCAGCAGCCGCTGGCAGCTTCGTCAGCCTCTCGCGTCCCAGGTAGCCGTAGTAATAATTGCGGAAGCGGTCTCCCAGCTTGGTGTACCACACCCGAGCCAGCGTGTAGTCATGCTCATCTTCAGCGATTCGTGCGCGCCAGTAGAGCGCTGCTGGAACCTCTGGCCGATCCGGATACCATGCCACCTGGTTCTCGAAGTCGCGCTTGGCATCTGCATTCCGTCCCTGCCGATAGGTGAGCCACGCGGCCTTCCAGTGCGAATAGCTGGCGCGTGCTCCTGCCGGGAAGCGTTGTTGCGCCTCGCGGAACAGGTCAATCGCGGGATCATAGTTCTTCTGCAGCAGATACATATGGGCTGCAGAGATCAGCGCCTGCTCAAACCATGGACTCGTCGCGCAGGACTGCCGCATGCGTTCCAGGTTCTCAATCACCACGGTCTGGTTGTTGTCATTGCGTGCGATTTCACCCAGCTGATAGAGGCGCTGCGCATTCGCTTCTCCCACGGTCTGCAACTGGTTCAGCATGTTGCGGCTCTCGCCCGCATTGGTGTGCCGCAGGGCGGCCGCAAGTGCAACCTCTACCGCGCCAAGCTCGTTGACCGGAGTCCGTTCTTCTACTGCTCGATAAGCGCGCACTGCGTCATTCCAACGTCCAGCTTTCGCCAGCAGATCGGCCCGTGTCTTTTCTTCGGAATAGCTGCCTTCCAACGCGGAGCCGTTTGCACTCAGCAAAGTTGCGGCTTCGGTCGCTTCGTTGCTCAGTGGCACGGTGAAGTAGATGTGCTTCAGAATCTCCATCCCCTTTTCAGGATGAGGCGAGCGCAGATAGCTGCGTCCCAACGCCAGCTCCACCGAGGCTCGCGCTGGAGTGCGATGTGCCTCAAGGTAAGCGATTGCCTCCGCCGTGCGGTTCTGGGCCAGCAAAGCGCTGCCGTAAATGTCCACTACGTCATTCTGAAAAATGGATTCTGGCGACTCCACATCGAAGTTGTGCAGTAACTCCGCAACCTTGGCGCTGTTGCCCTGTCCGGCATAGCAGACCGCCTCAAGGTAGCGAACGTAATCGAACAGCTCCCCTGCTCTCGGCGCGGCTTTCTCCAGTGCCGTGATCGCCTGCGCAAATTGCTGGTCTTGCACGCGCGCGTATCCCACGGCGAGCCATGCCAGCGCTCCGGCATCGCTTGCTGCGTGACGCCGGGCATAGTCCTCCACGCCGTTGTATGCCGCGGGCGTCCGGTTCTGCACCAACTGGCGAGCCATCACCTTCAAGTCGGCGGAGGCCACGAAGGCACGAGTCATGCGCCGCGCTTTTGCTGGTGGCAGCTTCTTCTTCGCAGCGATCTTCCGCGAGGCAGCCGTCGAGGCGCCTTTGCCTGTTTTTCTCGTCGCTGTGCGGCTCGCGGCAGAGTGCTTGGCCGGAGCGTGCTTCGCTGCAGCAGATGATTTGTGGGCAGCGGTTTTTCGTGCAGAAGTCTTCGGCTTGTCTGCACTCTGAAAGGCGGCAGCAAATGTGGTAAACGTCAACAGCAGGATGGCAAGATAACGAAACGTAGTGGACATGAGGCCTGTTTGCAGTTTAACCCGGAAATCCAGTTCCCATCACACTTGGGTTGTTATCTGCAAGGATTCTCAGGAGTTCCTGAGAGAAATAGTCCACGTCTCTCACGCTTTCACCGTAGCGCTTGTGATAGGCCGCCCGGCTCTTTTCAATATCCTCGCGCAGGCGACTATAGAGATCTCCGCGGGCGCGTCCTTCGGCAACCTTGTTCTGGTTGTAGAGCTTGATCTCTTCCACCAGCAGCTTGGCAAAACGCCGCGCCTTCTGATGAAACTCATCCGGAGCTTGAGAGATGACCTGCGTAGCGGGCGCACCCTCGTGGATGGCCGGGTAGGTGATTCGCTGCGGGGCATCTACCTCTGGACGCGGAACGTGAACCTCAGGTTCCCCGACCGGAGTAACTGCTACGGGCGCATACGCCGTCTCCGGCTCAGGCCGCGATACCTCTGGAACCGCAACCGCTTCCTGGGTGTCTACAGCTTTCGCAGCCTCAACCTTCGCGGGCTCCGTCTCCGGCTCGGGGGCAGGCTGCGGAGGAGCTGAAACCTCGTGGACCACTTCTCGCTCAGCCTCAAGGGCTTTCGCCGCTTCGGCCTGCCAGGACGTCACCGTGGTATCGACCTGCGTATGCTCCGGCACGTCACTCTCGGCTACCGGGGCAGCTTCAGGGGCCGTGCTCTCAGCTTGCGGAGGGTGCACAACAGCGTCGGGCTCCGAGGCCGCCACGTCTTCTGCCGGGGCTTGCTCTTCCGCGGGAGCCTCGTCGACGTGCTCAGCTTCAGAGGCAGAATTCTCGGCTTCCTGGTGGTGCTCAACAGCCGGGGGCTCAGGGACCGTTACGACCCTTGCCGGAATATGTTCAGGCTCGGCAGCAGGAGCCGCAGCCGCGTGCGACGGCGCGGTCTGTGGTGCCTCCACCGCCGCAGGCTGCACGGCAGCGTGGTTATGCACTTCTGCGGCGACCGCGTGATTCTGCTCTTGCGCCACCGGCTTCGGCGGGGGAGCTTTGCGGTAAGCCTGCACGTCCAGCACTAGCTGAGCCAGTTGAACCAGCACTTCAAGCGCGGCAGCCTCGTCTCCTTCCGGCGCCAGCGCCAGCAGTAGAGCGGAAACATGTCCCTTGAGCAATACCGGAATCAGTGCCAGCTTTGTCGCACCGTCGAGGCCAATTCTCGCCGTGAAAATGCGATCCAGTTCAGAGGCCCGGACTTCAGCTGCGCTGCAGGACGCAATCACCTTTGCTGTAACCCCGTACGAACAGTCGAGCACTGCACGCTTGAACTGATCGAGCGAGGTCAAGCCGTGGCAACTCCACCCTCCAGCCTGTGCGCCCCGCAAAATCAGCAGTCCGCAGCCGTCGGAGATCGCCGAGCTTGCCGCCAGCAATGTCTCCAGCGTTTCCGTCTGGCTCCGCGAGCCAGCAATCAACAGGCTGCCATCTCGTAGCGCCGTCGTGCGATTGCGTTGCGCCGTTGGCGGTTGCAGCGCGGCCTGCATCCGCCGTGCAATGTCCTCGGCCAGTTCCTGCGACCTCGCCTCCAGTGCGTCACAAAAGGCCTTGGTGGCGATCTCCCGGATTAATGCGTCATCATTCATGGCTGCTTCCATTGCCTGCGTTCGGCGTCAAGCCCCGCGTGGCCGCGCTATAAAAAGGATGCTCGGATTATGGTGGGCAGGTCGCGTCGTGTCAACGGTACTCGACTCAAGTTAGTATCCGCTCTTCTTCACACCCCGCACAGAACTGGTTTTTGTCAACCAGCGCTTCACCCGATACAATGAAACCCAGCGACAATTATTCGTCGCAATTTCTGAATCGACGGACGCATGGAAGCCATCGAACACAACGTAGCAGAGCCACCGAGCGAAGAATCACTTCTTGTCGCAGCGGCACGTTCCGGCGACATTGGAGCATTCGAATCTCTCGTGCGGCGGTACGACCGGAATGTCTTCCGCATCGCGCAGCATATTACGCAGAACCGCGAGGATGCCGAGGACGTTGTTCAGGACGCGTTCCTCAAGGCGTATCAGAACCTCGGGCAATTCCAGGGGCAGTCGAAGTTCTATACCTGGCTGGTTCGGATCGCGGTGAATGAAGCTCTGATGCGGTTGCGGCGCAGACGCCCCGAGCGCATGGTTTCAATCGATGAGGACGTCAAGACGGAAGAAGATTCCATGCCGCGCGAAATCGCGGACTGGTCTCCGAACCCGGAGCAGCAATACACGCAGGCGGAGTTGAAAGACATCCTCGGCAAGACCATTCAAGGCCTGCCGCCAAGCTTTCGAACCGTGTTCGTGTTGCGGGACGTGGAAGGTCTCTCTACGGAAGAGACCGCATCAGCCCTGGAGTTGAGCGTTCCCGCGGTGAAGTCGAGGCTATTGCGCGCACGTTTACAGTTGCGCGAGCGCCTTAACAAATATTTCAAGCGGCGTGATGGAGATGGCAAACTGTGAAATGCTCTGATTTCTTGAAAGAGCTAACCGACTACCTCGATAACACCATGGACTCAGCGACCAAGGCCGAGCTCGAGGAACATTTGCAGTGGTGCCATAACTGCTATGTCGTTTGCAATACCACCAAGAGCACCATCGAGATCTATCGCGACTCTCACCTTTACGAACTTCCTGACGAACTCCGTACCCGAATTCAGTCGGCCATTATCACCAAGTGCGAGTGCCACAAGAATAGTGTCGCTGCCTCCAAAGAGCCATCGGCAGAGAAACCCGAAGAATCATCCAAGTAGCAGCAGTCGTCGAATTTAAGAAAATAATAGGCTCGCCAGGTGGCGAGCCTATCTCTTGCTCCAACCGGATTTTTCTTACCACGTGTTATAAGTTGTCCCGTCCGTAGCCACGGTCGAACTGGCGCTGTGCACGTCCACAATTCCCGGCTGCGTCTGGTCGATTGCCATCAGCGTATCTTCCTGTATCGTGACCCAATTCGGTTCATTCGTAATCGGGTCCTTCGGTACAAACTTGATGTAACCCGCAGTCACAAGGTCGTCCAGCGACTGTGGTGCCTTCTGCTTGTCCAGCGTGTACTGGTCAATGCTGGAGCGCATGGTGAACAGGTCGTTGCGCAGTACCGCTTCGCGCGCACGCCATACCGAGTGCTGATAGTTCCCAGCTGCAATCGAAGCCAGGATGGCGATGATCGCAATCACGATGATCAGTTCGATCAGCGTGAAGCCAGCGCTTCCGCGCCCCGCGCCTGCCCGCCTGAGGAAGCTCTTACGCCCGAATTTGCTACTCCTCACAATCATTCCCATTCGTTTTCTTACCAGTCCGAATATTTCGTTCCGTCCAGCGCGGTTCCAGGTGACTTCGAGTACACGTCAAACACGCCTTGGCCGCCCCAGGAATCTGATGTTGGGTCGTCCTGCATCGAGCGCAATCCCCACTCCGTCGAATGCGTCATTGGATCCATCGGCACATGTCTCAGGAAGCGAATCGTTTTGCCGCTCACGTCCACGCCTTTAACCAGCGTATCCAGATCGGGAGGATATCCCTCGCTGCCCAGCTTGATCTGGAACGCCCCGCGGTCGGCGGCGTCCTTGTAGCGGTCAATTGCATCCCGCATCTGCCAGAGTGCCGCGCGTAGCTCTCTTTCCCGCTCGCGCTTCACCACCGTACGGGAAATCGGCAGCACCCCCGTGGCAAGGATCGCCATGATGGCAATTGCCACCACCAATTCCACCAGCGTCATTCCGGACTGATGTTTCTGCTTCACCCTGCGTTTCTTCTCCTAGCGCACGTTGACAATGGCCTGCGAGCCCGCCGCCGGGATTGCGCCCATGTTCGGATCTTTCAGCACCGTCTGCCCCACGGATACTGTTCCCTGCCCTGCCGCCTTCGCAACAAACGTCATCGTAAACAGCGGCCCCTGCGGCGTGATTCCGTTCGAACCCTGTGGCCTCATCAGCGAAATCTGAACCGTACCGTTCGCTGGGTCGTCACGATGCACCAGCGTGACTGCCGCGCCGTCCTTTGAAAGCCCGCCCGCGTCAGAAATACTGGCAAACGTCAGCACCTTCGGATCGTAGCTCACCTGCACCGGTACGGCAGACACATTCTGTCCGCCGCTCAGCGTCACATTGATGGCGAATGTTCCGCCCGTGGCCTGGTTCACCATCGGCGGGTCAACACTCAGCACCGCTCCCATCGGATTCGCACCCACCGCGGGCGTCGGCGTATTCGGGGCCACATTTATCGCCGGAGCCGAACTCGTCGGCGCGCCGCTCGGAACCGGAACCGTTGCCGGAGCCGACACCTTCTGCATGTGTCGCGCTTCCACTACGTTCTGGGTGCCAATGTCCACCGGCCTGATGTTCAGGTCATCCACGTCCAGCCGCCGCACAATGTGCGGCATCAGCGCGAACACCGTTTCAGAGTCCTTCTTTTCTTTGGTGCCCTGCCCAAACAAATACTTCAGAACCGGAATCTGCGACAACCACGGCAGTCCGTTCATGCTCTTCACGTCGTCGTGTTCCATCATGCCGCCAATCAGGTTCACTTCGCCGTCTCGCAAACGGATCTCATGATCGATCTTGCGCTGTCCAATCACTGGCTCGGTCAGGCCGCCAATGGTCTGTTCGCTGTCGATGGCGGAGACTTCCAGCGAAATCTTCATGCTCACTTCGCCGTTAGCGTGGATATGCGGCGTCATCTCGATGTTCACGCCAACGTCCTGGTACTGGAACTGGGTCTGCGTCAGCGCCGTTGCCGTCAGCGTAGAGCTCGACGTGCCCACTGCAATCGGCACTCTTTCGCCGATCTTCAGCGTCGCCTTCTGCCCGTCTACAGACCGCATCTGCGGACGCTGAATGATGGTCGTATTGCTGTCCGTCGCCAGGAAGGCAACGCTTGACGAAGGGATCGACACCGCAAAATCCGTTGCATTCAGGCTCTTTAAACTGTTCAACGTCAGCCCGGAACTGCTGCTCGTCGTGCTGCCGCTCGTGGTCGTGGTGCCGGTCGTGGTCGTGGAGTTTGTGACGTTCGGGCTCTGGAAGCTGATTGACGGATTCGAGCTTCCGCCCTGGAACGGGTACTGAATACCCAATTGCTTCAGCTTATCTTTGCTGACCTGCATCACCACGATGTCCACTACAACTTCGGGTTTTGCCTTGTCCAGGTTGTTGATCAGTAATTCCGCGAGCGCCACCTGGTCAGGCGTACCGCGCATGACAATTACGTTCTGCGACGGAAACTGCTGCACGCGCTCAACCCTCAGAATCGTGCGAATCAAGTTCGCCACGTCCTGCAGCTCGCTCACCGTCGAAAAGTTATTCAGGTAGAAGGTGCGCAGCACCTGCTGCTCCACGTCATTGCGCTTCTGCTGCGTATCCTGCGCCACATAAATCGTGTTGGGCGTCACCGGACGCCAGAACGTGCGCGACTGCAGGGCTACTACCCGCAGCGCCTGGTCCAACGAGACGCTATTCAGCTCTACCCGGATTCGCCGCGACGTGTAGTCCGGATCGAACAGCACGTTCACGCCCGCCAGCTTGCCAATCGTCTCGTAGATCGTCTTGGAATCTTCCGCCAGCTTTAGCGTCAGCGGCGTCTGTGAAATCGGGGCCAGTTGCACCGGCCCCGCCATGTTTTGCGCTGCTTCGCTCAGCCCTTCCTGCGGTGCTCGCGAGATCGGCTGCGACGGCTGTTGTGCCTTATCAATCAGTCTCTGCGTGCGCTTGATCTCCTGCTGTGCAATGCTGCTCGACGAATCGATCATCACCGCCAGTTGGAATTCCTTCATTGCCTCGTCCAACTTGCCTTCATCGCGCAGCATTTGGCCCTTGTGCACGTGCTGCGAAGCAGCCAGAAATTTCGACCGCTCAAATGCCGACCGATATTCCGTCTGCTCAGGATGCTGGTCGTACGCCTGCTTGTAGTCCTTGTACGCTTCTTCGTAGTCTTGCCGCGCCTCGGCTTTTTGTCCTTTAGAGTAAAGAGACTTCGCACTCTCGGCGCCCGCCGGAAGCGTGGCCACGAGGGCGATCAGCACGACCAGGCAAACCCATTGGAACCGTTTCATCGTCGTCCTTTTAAGAAGGAAAATTGCCCCGCGGCTTGCGCCCTGATAGGTGCCCGCGGCAGCTGGTGGAGCTGATTCGTCAACGGACCGATTATAGCATTGCAGCCCAGCTCCTTCGTCCGCTTCGCCCAGCACGCTGTGTTAGGATACAGAAATCGCAACAACGAGCAAGTCCGCCCTGAAATTCAACCGTTTACCGTCAGTAGGAAATCCAGCCGTGGCACGGAACCAGACTCAACAAACGCAGCCCAGTAAGCCGAAGAACGTGAAGCGCGATCCGGTCGCCAGCGGCGACCGTGATGCCTGCGTCAATCGCGCCGCCGGGCATGATTTTTTCCTCCTCGACCGCTATGAAACCGGCATCGCCCTTCGCGGCACCGAGGTCAAATCCATCCGCGCCGGCCAAGCCAATCTCAAGGATTCCTATGGCCTCGTGAAGGACGGCGAACTCTTCCTCCTCAACGCCCACATCGGAGCCTACGCCCCCGGCGCGCAGTTCAATCACGACACTCTGCGCACCCGCAAGCTCCTTGTCCATCATGCCCAGATCCTTAAGCTCCACGCTGCCATCCAGCAAAAGGGCCTCACCATCATCCCTACGCGGATGTACTTCAAGAATGGCCGCGTCAAGGTTGAGGTCGCCGTCGCCAAGGGCAAACAGCTCTGGGATAAACGCGAGACCGAGCGCCGCCGCACCGCCGACAAAGAAGCTCGCGACGCCATCGCCCGCAGCCGCAAAGCCTGAATCACCTTTTTTGAGAGTGGCCCATTCAATCCCGTCGTTGGCTTGAGTGGGGAGTTTTACCTCGCCAGTCCTCAGCGCGCCTTTCGGTTAGGGTTGGATCTTTGACTTTGAGCGAGCCTGCAAATCTGAAGTGTCACGCCAAACTTGAAGGGTCATTCTGAGCGAAGCGAAGAACCCCGCTCGGTTCAAACCTCCTGCGCCACTCCAGGTCCTTCAGCCAGAAACCTTCAGGGCGCGGTTAGCCTGGGCGCAGGTGGAGTGCAGAACTGAGTGGGTTAGGCAAGTTCTATTCCAGCCTTTAAGACATCTGCTCCCACCTATCGGCGCCTTGCTCTTCCTCCGCCCCTCTCCTGTCGTACTATTATTTACCTAGAGAGGTTCGCATGAAGATTGCTGTTTCCCCAGCTGCTCCCTCCGCTATCCAGACGCCACTGCTCGTCATCCCCGTCGCTGACAACGGTGACAAAACACCCATTCCCGAGTTGCTCTCCTCGGACCCGGCTGTCCAGGCCTTGGCTGCTCCGCTCATCGCCGCCGCAGACATTACCGGAAAGTTTGCCGAAGCCGTCTGGCATTTCTCGCCCAGCGGTGTAAAAGCCCAGCGCGTGCTCTTCCTCGGCGCGGGCAAGCGTGACAAGTTCTGCCTGTCTGAAATTCGCAACTTCGCTGGAGCCGCCGCCCGCATCGCCAAGGCCAAGAACATCAAGTCGTTCGTTCTCGTGCTGCCCACGCTCGTCGATCTCTCCGCTGCCGCTCAGGCCGCTACCGAAGGCGTCGTCACCGGAGACTTTGATGTGGACACCTACCGCAGTGACCGCAAAGACCAGCAACTGGTCGAAGTCACGCTCTCTGTGCCCGAGTCCGCCGACGCCAAGGCTATCTATCTTTCCGTCGCCGAAGGCGCAATCCTCGCCGAGTCGCAGAATCTCACTCGCGAAGTCGCCCTCGAACCCAGCAACCTGATGACGCCCACCATCCTTGCCGACCGCGCCAAGGCCATGTGCGACGAAGCCGGACTCGACTGCGAAGTCTACGGCCCTGACAAGATCAAGGAACTCAAGATGGGCGCGTTCTGGAGCGTCTCGCAGGGTTCTGAAGAAGAGCCCCGCCTCGTGGTCATGCGTTACGAACCCGCTGGCGCTCCCGCATCTCCCGTCCTCGGACTCGTAGGCAAAGGCATTACTTTTGACAGCGGCGGCATCAGCATCAAGCCCTCCGATGGCATGGAGAAGATGAAGTACGACATGTGTGGCGCAGCCACCATGATCGGAGCCATGCGCGCCATCGCCATGCTCAAGCCCAACGTAAGGGTCATCTCCATTCTCTGTTGCAGTGAGAACATGCCTGACGGCAAGGCGCAGAAGCCCGGCGACGTGCAGTTTGCCATGAACGGCAAGTCCATCGAAGTCATCAACACCGACGCCGAGGGCCGCCTCGTCCTCGCCGACGGTCTCTGCTACGCCCGCCAGCTCGGAGCCACTCACCTCATCGACGCTGCCACCCTCACCGGGGCCGTTGTCGTCGCCCTCGGCTATCACAACGTCGGAGTCTTCTCGAACAACGAAGACTTCGCCGAGAGCTTTATGGACTCCACCCTCCGTACCGGAGAAAAGATGTGGCGCATGCCCGTCGAGCAGGAGTACTTCGAACACATCCGCTCTGAGATTGCCGACATCAAGAACACCGGCGGACGCTGGGGCGGCGCCATCACGGCCGCCATGTTCCTCAAGGAGTTTGTCGAAGACAAGCCATGGATTCATCTCGATATTGCCGGAACCGCATGGCTTGAGGAGAACAAGGCATGGATGCCAAAAGGACCCAGCGGCGTCGCCGTTCGCTCTCTTGTCGACTTCGCTCGGCACTTCGGCAACAGCACCCGCTAGTTCATACCCGTAATGACAAAGGGGCAGCGTCCACCGCTGCCCCTTCGTTCCATCGCTTTCGCCTGATCGCATTTACACTGCGGACAGCGAACGTTTACAGTATTTCTAACGAACCCAGTTTGGTGAATTACATTGGCAGTAAACAGAGTCGATACTTACTCACCTGAATTCCCGGTTGTGTGCCCCTCTTGCGGAAAGCCTACCGCGACGCGTTCCCATCGCAAAAACATGATCGAGTTTCTTCGTACCCGCTTCTCCGGAAGAGTTCCCTTCCGTTGCAGACAGTGCAAAGAGCGTTTCTGGATTTTGATCGATCCCCGCGACATCTAACAGGACAGTCTTCGCGCGTTCCCAACGATTTACTTCCCTGCTATTAGCGCCCAAAAATCAATCATCTCCTAGTTACCCCTGTTGAATTCGCCCAACGATTAACCACTCCAGCAACTTTCGTTTTCCAACGATTCACCGATTGGCTAATGGTTCGTTTTTACCCAACCATGTACTTTTTAGTCACAGCGGTCGCTAGTTTCGCTTCAAGAACCGAGTCTGATGCCGTGCTCGAAGGCCCTCCGGCAGTTCATCCTTCTTCAGAAAACTAAGTGATCCGTCTACCTCCAGCACGCCGATTGCGACCTCTCCAACACTTCCGATTCCGTGTTCGCGCAACGCCCGCATCACCTCGTCCACGGTCAGGTGTTCCCGCTGCATGTGGTCCAGCAGCATCTCGCCGTCGTGAATCAACAGCGAGGGCGCCCCCTGCACCATGCGCCGGAACCTGCGGTTTAGGCCGCTCAACTCGGCTACCAGGTAGTTCAGCGTGAGCAGTACGACTGCCGCCACCGCGCCGCCCGCTAGCGAAGTGTCCGGCCCGGTCATCGCGTTCTGCACGGAGTTGCTCAACAGCAACAACAGGGTCAGATCGAACGGAGTCATCTGGCCGACCTCGCGCTTGCCCGTCAACCGAACCCCAATCAATACCAGCAGATAGACCGCGCCGGTGCGCGCCATGATCTGTAAAGCCGTTGCCCATGTAGTAAACATAGCTCTCCGATGCAACAAAAGCCCGGCGTTGGCCGGGCCTCTGTTCTCATTCCACTTTCGTCATTGTTTCGGCGTAGCCAGGTATCCGGAAATCTCGTCTTTGCCGACGTTGAAGATCACGACCTCATAGAGCAGTTTGTCGCGTCCAGTGTAGAACTGCAGCGGCTCTCCCAGAGTGCGGTCCTTCTTTTCAATCGTGTGATCGTCCGCATAAACATTGAGCGTAAAGCGTGACTTTTTCGGATCCGTCTTCTTCAACTCCAGGCTCACCGTCGATATCGGGCTGCGCGCTTTCTTCTTCAATTTGAACTCAAAGTAGTTGCGGTCCCCCTTGTGTTTCAGGAACTCCAATTCATCATGATTCTTCGCGATGAGGCCGCTATGAACATTCAAATCACCGATGGCGCTTTCGAGTTTTGCCTTGGTCGCCGCGAGGTCGCTGCGCGTGCTTGCGATGTCGCTCTTGGCGCCGCCCAGCTCTGTTTTGACGCCGCTCACTTCCGAGCCCACACTCGCCACTTGCTTGTTGGTGGCCTGCTGCTCAGCCGAGAGTCTAGCGGATGCGCGCTCCTGCTGCGCTTTCAAATCGGCGGTGCGTTTCGCCAGTTCTTCCTGGGTCATTCCAACTTTGGAGCCAAGCGCTTCCATGCCTGCTTCGATGTTCTTGTTGGTCAGATGGAGTTTGTCTTCAATGACCTTTGTCTCCGCCGTCTGCCGAAGCAAACCTTCTTCCAGAGTATGCACGCGGCTGCGAAGATCGACGATCAGAAATAGTGCGACTGCGAACAAAATGACGATCACCACCGCACCGGCGATCACGGCTGTCGGGCTCGCTCGTCTTTCTACCGGCTGAATCTCAATGCTCTCAGGCATGACGGGGACTCCTGTTGAAAGATCAACCTCACGATTGTTCCAGTGCTGGTGCCGAGTGTCAATCAAAACACCTTAATCAACTCTGGCCGGAGAGTAGTACGAAAAAAGAAATCCGCTCTGATGTGTGCTGACGTGAGTTGTTTGGCGGGTCACGTGCATCAACATAGGAAAGCGTTACTGATTTCTACGTGTGAACGTCTTCAGTCGCAGGCCTTCTAGGGCAGAAGGCTGAGATCAACCGCTCCGGCATTTGCTTTGCAAGGAGCGCAGCCCACGGTAAGGGCAGCGGTGCACCCTCGCCGACAGGTTCGCGTAAGCGATACGTGCCGCAGTCATACACGGAGAGAGTACATGAATTCGGTTCAACGTCTGGTGCTGCTCAGCATATTTGCGCTGGTTACATGCGTACTTCAGCAGCCCATCGCGCTCGCCACCAATCCGCAAACCGGCGCACTGAATCCCAGTCCGCAGGGTAGTTCAGTTCGGATCCTCACTCCCTCTGCAGGTCAAAACGTGACCGACGCTTTCATTGAGGTGCGTTACGAACTCATTCGCCCCGCGCTGTCTGGGTCTCCAACTTTTCTAGTTCAACTCGACGCGTCCGATCCGGTGCAAACCTCTGAGACCAGCCAGACCTTCAGCGATCTTCAGCCTGGCAATCACACGGTGCGCGTGACCCTGGTGGATGCCAACAACTCTCCGGTGCAAGGCGGTTCGGCCTCGGTGCAGTTCAAGATTGCTGCGCCCGCGGCTCCCGCTCGCGATGACCCTCGCGGCGCGTTGGACGCGACCAGCGATGCGATTGCTGCCATTACACCTTCAGTGCCGGTTCCATCAGAGCTGCTGAATGGCGACATGAATCATTCCACCAAAGGAAGTCCCCTGCCGCTACTCTCCTTAATTGGTTTCGGACTGCTGATTGGAGGCGCCGCGCGTACCATGCGCGCCCGCTAGAGTTCGGCAACCGCTCGCAAGCAGCTCGCGCACTGTTTACAATGGTGCCGTGCAAAAACAGTATGACGTGATTGTGATTGGCGGCGGGATCATCGGTCTCGCGATCGCATGGAAGCTCTCCAGCAATGCCGCAAAGGTCCTGTTGATTGAGCGGCGCGAGCCTGGGCAAGAGGCATCGCACGCGGGCGGCGGCATGATCGCCGATCTCGATCCGGTGCTTCCAGCAGAGCTGCTCGAACTCGCACACCGTAGCGCGGAACTCTATCCGACCTTTGTAAGCGAACTGACCGCAGAGACGCAGCGGACCATCGACCTGCGCGACAACGGCGTGATCGCGTTTGAGCAACATCCCATTGCAGAGTCAGACGGAGTGCGCGCCATCAGCTCCGGGGAGGCACTGCGCCTTGAACCACGCCTCACGATTCCCCCTGACCCGGCCTACACGATGCGCGAGCGAGCGGTGGACCCGCGCGATGTGGTATCCGCACTGGAAGCCGCGGTGCGCCAGCGCGGCGTGGAGATCGTCAGCAACGAAAGCGTTCAGAAGATTGTGACCGAGCACGGCCACGCCACGGGAGTAGCGACCGATCATGCATCCTATGCTGCGCTGAAGGTTGTGAACTGCGCGGCCGCGTGGGCTTCGCAAATTGCAGGCGCTACGCTGCCCACAATGCCCGTCAAAGGACACATGGTAGCCCTGGCGTTTGCCGAAGAACTGGCCATGGCTCCCGTTGTCCGCGAAGAGCAGCGCGTCCTGCGGCACGTGTTGCGCTCCCGCTGGTGCTACATCATTCCGCGCAGCAACGGACGCTACGTAGTGGGCAGCACAGTGGAACCCGGAGGTTTCGATAAATCTCTCAACACGTACCGCGTAAAGCGGCTCCAAGAGGCTGCCGCCAAATTGATTCCGCAGTTTGCCGAGGCAAAGATTGCTGAGGCGTGGACCGGACTTCGTCCCGGCACAACGGACAATCTCCCGCTATTGGGCGAGACTCACGTTGCCGGATACTTCGCTGCGACCGGGCATTATCGCGATGGAATCCTGCTGACACCAGTGACGGCAGAGCTGATATGTCCGCTTGTGCTGGAAGGAAAGTCCTCGTCTTTGCTGGAGCGCTTCTCACCTCGCCGGTTCTAACTTGCTGTGGTCCCGGGCGGGGTCGTTCGTCCGCGTGTGAGCCGGTGCTATACTCTCCAGTCTGCTTCCCGTAGCAGCTTCGTTTCCGTTTCCAGAAAGGACTTCCCTGTCATGGCCTCACCTGCTATCTCCTTTGCAAAGACAAATGAAAAACGCTTTCTCGATGAGTTGAAAGATCTGCTTCGCATTCCCAGCATCAGCACACTTCCCGAGCACCGGGGCGACATCGACAAGGCCGCAGCATTCGTTGCCGATGAATTGAAGCGCATTGGAATTGAGCACGTTGAACTGATTGAGACCGCTGGGCATCCGCTGGTGTACGGCGACTGGCTGCACGCGGCAGGCAAGCCTACCGTGTTGATCTATGCGCACTATGACGTTCAGCCGGCAGAGCCGCTCGAAGAATGGCTCTCACCACCGTTCGAACCCACGGAGCGCAATCAGAATCTGTACGCGCGCGGCGCGGTAGATGACAAGGGCCAGCTCTGGATGCAGATCAAGGCACTCGAATCCCTGATGGCCGCTGACGGCAAACTGCCAGTCAACGTTCGCATATTGTTTGAAGGTGAAGAAGAAGTTGGCGGCGAGGCGGTGGAAAAGTTTGTGCATGAGCACGGCGACCGATTGAAGTCTGACGTTGCCTTGGTCTGCGACACGGAATTATTCGCGCCAGACCTTCCAACACTTTGCGTCGGTCTGCGCGGGCTGGTCTACACCGAGATCGAAGCGCGCGGAGCCGCGACCGACTTGCACTCCGGAGTGTACGGCGGAGCCGCGCCGAATCCGCTCTTTGCGCTTTGCGAGATCATCAGCAAGCTGAAGGACGAAGACGGACACATCCTCATCCCCGGCTTCTACGATCAATGGGCTTCGCCAACGGATGCTGAACTGAAGGCATGGAAGTCACTGCCGTTTGACGAAGAGCACTATCGCAAGACGGAGGTTGGCTCCACGGTGCTGACCGGCGAGAAGGATTACTCGGTGCTCTATCGCGTGTGGGCGCGTCCTACGTTGGAGGTTCATGGCATGCCCGGCGGATTCACCGGAGCAGGCGCGAAGACCGTGATCCCGGCTAAGGCTTCGGCAAAGATCTCCATGCGAATGGTTCCCAACCAGGACCCCGACGACATTTTGCAGAAGTTCACGCGTTACGTGACTTCGATTGCACCCAAGGGAATTCAGGTTATCGTGAAGGTCCACTCCAAGGGCAAGGCCGTGGTGGTGAGTACGGATAACGACTACATCAAGGCCGCGGACAAAGCACTGCGCCAGGTGTTCCACACCGACACGGTGTACACGCGCTCAGGCGGATCAATTCCAATCGTCGGACAGTTCCGTAGCGACCTTGGCATTCCCTCGGTGATGATGGGGCTTGGCCTACCGGACGACAATATCCACGCGCCGAATGAGAAGTTCCACATTCCGAACTTCTACAAGGGCATTGAATCGGTGGTTCGCTTCCTCTCGATCCTTGGCGAGTAGTGCCCTTTCGCGTGACAGGCCCGGCTTCCAAAGCCGGGTCTGTTCCATGTATCCAGCTTCTTGCGTTTCGGCGGCCGCTGCCCTAGTCTGAAGAGGCTCTGCAGCGCTTTTCTCCGCCGTACCCCCTGACACGTTTGTTGTGCAATTCGTCCCAGCTCGCCCCCAGCAGCTCTGCACGATTCCTTGTGCAATTTGCCAGGGTTTCTGCGTTTTGCTGCAAGGGCAGTGCATCCTGTTGGGGTTTTGCACAGCGGACCACAACAAATGGGGTTTTGTCCCTTGACTCTCCCTTCGGGCGCTCGGTAGAGTGGCAACAACTTGCGAGGCGGAACTCCTTCGGGAGGACCCAGAAGTTCGGGTCTCCAGCCACCACTCGCGCAGCGCCCGGAGGGAACGAAGGGCGTATTAGGGCAGCCCTCCAGCCGGGGGCTCATGAATTCCGATCGCGAGCTATGCGATTGCGAATTCCGGTCCTGACTCATACATGCAGACCGCCGTTTTGCGGAGACCGATATTTCGGCCCGGCGGCCAGCGCGAGAACCGAGCCCGAGACGGAAAGCGTCCGGGCGCAAGGAGTACACAGTTGCTAAAACTGAAGAAGCTTCAGATCCTGGGATTCAAGTCCTTCTGCGATCGCACCGAGTTGAAGTTCCCCGGCGACGGCATTGCGGCCATTGTGGGGCCGAACGGCTGCGGCAAGTCGAATATCTCGGACGCTATCAGTTGGGTACTCGGCGAGCAGAGCGCGAAGAGCCTCCGCGGCGCGCACATGACCGACGTGATTTTTGCCGGCACGCGCGAACGCAAGCCCACGGGCATGGCAGAGGTGACGCTGCATCTTGTGGACCCGGAAGTGTACGACGGCAAGATCGACGCGCCGGTGATTGAGATCCGCGACGAGATGCCGGAGGATTGGGACGAGTCTTCCCTGCGCACGCAGCGCGAGCGCGATGTGGAGGAGTACACCGAAGAGGTGCGCCCCGGCCAGACTGACGAAATCGAAGTAGCGGCGACTGCTGCCGCCAACGATCTTTCCGCCGCCACTCCTGGCGCTGCTCCCGCAGCTGCCCAGGAGCTATCCCCGTCGCAATCCGCAAGCGACGGGGCCTCCTCTGTGTCTCCGGAAGCTGCGGCTTCCGGAGACCAAGTTGGCTATGCGACCGTGAGCGGTCCGCAAGTGGTGCTCAAGATTCGGCGCCGCAAGTTCAAGACAACCTTCCGCAAAGGTGAGATCGCGGTTACGCGCAGGTTGTTCCGCAGCGGAGAGAGTGAATACCTGCTGAACGGCAAACTCTGCCGTCTGCGCGACATTCAAGACATCTTCATGGGCACCGGACTTGGGCCGGAATCCTACGCACTGATTGAGCAGGGGCGCATCGGACAGATTCTGAGCTCAAAGCCGACAGATCGCCGCAATATCATTGAAGAAGCCGCGGGCATCACGAAGTTCAAGACGCGCAAGCGCCTGGCCGAAGCTCGTCTGGAAGACGCCAAGCAGAACCTGGCACGCATCAATGACATCTTCGACGAAGTCACCCGGCAGATGAATTCTCTGAAGCGCCAGGCCGCCAAGGCAGAGCGTTACGCCAAGTTGCGCGACGAAATGCGCGGACAGTTGCGCATTGTGCTGGCCAGCCGCTTCACCGAACTCGACGCGCAGACTCGCGCACTCGATGCGGAACTGGCGCAACTGAGCGAGGAGTTGCACTCGCGCACTGAGGCAGTGCAGGTGCTGGATTCCGAGCATGCCGAGCGCACCCAGCACGGCTATGCCACCGACAACGAAGCGAAGTTGACGCGCGAGCGGTTGAACCAAGTGCAGCTTGAGATGGAACGCGCCACGGCTCGCCGACGCAATAATGAGGAGCGCTGCGCTGAACTGATGGCCCGCGCGGCCGCCGCTGATGCGGAAGCCGCCAGCGCCGGAGCGCAGTTGCAGCGGCTGGAAGAAGAACTCAACACCAACCAGCAGGTATTGGAGAGTGCTGCGGCCGACGTGGCCAGCGCGCAACAAGAGCGCAATCAGCGACAGGCAGAATCGCAAGAGGCCGCGCATCGGTTGATGGAAGTGGAACGCAGTCAGGAGCAGCAGCGTCGCCAGATGTTGGACGCGATGAATGCTGTGAGCGGCGTACGTAACCGCATCACTCAGGCCGAGGAACGCATTGCCGCCCTCGAACGCGAGACCGAACGCCTGCAGCAGGAATTGAACTCGGCAAATCAGCAGGTGGAGTCATTCGGAGGGCAGCGCGGACAGATCAGCCTCGAGTTTGAGTCGGCCACAGAGCAGTCGCGCACGGTTGCCGCTCGTCTGGCGGAAGCACGGGCGCAGCTCGCAGAGAAGCGCACCGCTGAAGTCGAAGCCAAGAAACAACTCGACGGAATGCGCTCGGAGTCAGCGAAGCTGCAGGGAAAGCGGGCCTCGCTGGAAGCGGTTATCAAGGAGCACGGCTTCTCGACGGAGTCGGTGCGCAAGCTGTTGCGCTCAGGACAACTCACGGGTGAGAGCGCTCCGGTGGGCGTGCTGGCGGACTTCATCGATGTTGAGGACAAGTACGAGGGCGTAGTTGATGAATTCCTGCGCGATGAGCTGAACTTCCTGGTCGTGAAGTCCTGGGACGCAGCCAACGCCGGGCTGAATCTGCTGCGCAGTGATGTGGAAGGGCGCGCTACGTTCCTTGTGCATCCCGACGATTCGCAGGCAAAGTTCAGCTTCGTCTTCGACGAGACATTGCGCACGCATCTCCGCGAGGATCGCGTGATCCCCTTGAAGGATTGCATTCGCGTGCCAGAAAACTTCGGCAGCTCGCTTGAGGTGATTCTCCCCAAGCTTGGCAACGGCTACATTGTGCCGGACGCTGAAACCGGGCGCGCACTCGCGCTGGAGAATCCGGATGCGTTCTACCTTTCGCTCTCCGGCGAGTGTTATCACAACGTCACCGTGACTGGCGGCAAGAAGCTGGCAGAAGGTCCGCTGCAGATGAAGCGCGATCTGCGCGAGGTTCAACGCCAGATCGAAGAGCTCGGCCGCAAGCTGGCCGCACAGGAACAGACTGTTGCGCAGCTGGGAAGCGAGATCCAGGGATTGACGGCGCTGTTGGATCGGCTCGAAGCAGAACGCCGCGATTCCGATCAGAAGGTGATGACTAGCGGACACAGCCTTCGCCAGCTTGAGAACGAGATGGCGCGCGTGCGTGAACGCATCACCGGGTATGAGCGCGAGTTGCAGCGCGTAGCTGGCGAGCGCCAGAGCCGCGATGCGTTCATCGCCGAGCGCCGCCGTGAGCTCGACGAGCAGGAAGAGATACGCACGCAACTGGAGGCACAGATGAGTGCCGCCCAGGAGCACGTAGCAGAGTTACGCCTGGCCCGTGACGCCGCCGCGCAATCGGCGAGTGAAGTCATGGCCCGCGTCGCCGGACTGGAGGAGCGCCGTCGCGCTGCTGCCGCATCGCTGGCGCGAATCCAGTCCATGGTCGCGGAAGTGAATCAACGGGTGAACTCGCTACGCTCACAGCTGGAAGGTGCAGCGGCTGAGAAGGTTCAGCGCGAGCAGGAGAACGAGGCTTTGGCCGCAAAGCTGGTGGAGTGGCAGAGCGAGCAGGCCGTTGCGCAACAACGCGAACAGGAGCTGGCGCTGGAGAGCGAACAACTCCGGGCGCGGCTGGCCGAAATCGAACTTGAGTTGAAGGCTGCCCGCGAAGTGCTCGACAAAGTTCGTGACCGTCGCGGCGAGTTGAGCGCGCAGCAGGCCAAGGCAAGCAGCGACGTGGAACACCTGGTGGAGACCTGCATTCAGGAACTGAGCCAGAGCCGCGAAGAACTGCTTGCTGACGAGACCCTTACCCATCAGAGTGGCGATGAACTGGCGGCCACAGATGCGGGCTATCGTGAGATGCGCACGCGCCTGGAAGGCATGGGCCCCGTCAACATGATGGCGCTCGAAGAGTACACGGAGACAGCCCAGCGCCACGAGTTCCTGGAGGCGCAGCGCAAGGATCTGTTGGACGCGATTGAGAATACGCAGAGCACCATCAAGGAGATTGAGGAGATTTCACGCGGCAAGTTCGACGCGGCATTCGCCGTTATCAATGCGAACTTCACGCACACCTTCAAGAAGCTCTTTGGCGGCGGCGAAGCATGGATGAAGCTGACCGACGAGGAGAATTCGGCGGAGAGCGGCATTGATATCGTGGCATCGCCGCCAGGCAAGAAGATGCAGAATGTGCTGCTGCTCTCGGGCGGCGAAAAGGCCCTGACCGCTCTTTCGCTGCTGGTAGGCATCTTCCAGTTTGCGCCCGCGCCCTTCTGTATTCTTGACGAGGTGGATGCTCCATTAGACGAGGCGAACGTCACCCGCTTTGCTGAACTGGTGCGCGAGATGAGCCTGGAGACGCAGTTCATCGTGATCACTCACAGCAAGAAGACGATGAGCATGGCACCTGTGATGTATGGCGTCACCATGCAGGAGCCCGGTGTTTCACGCATTGTGAGCGTGCGTTTCGGCTCTGAGCACGAGCAACCACAGGCCGCCACTGCCTGACACTTTGTGCCCGCGGGATTCATAGAGTCTCGCGGGCATGATTGGGTGAGGACAGATTCACTGATGTGAGCTGGCGCTGTGTGTGGGTAGGTGTAACTTTGCTGGTCTTCCGGACATGGCCTAAGTTCTTAGAAATCGATGTTGCTTTCCCGGCCAGAAGTGTGATTGAACAAAATCGCATTGTCGGGGATTCCGCTGCCTTTCCAGACGGCGGGAACGCCATTGTATAAACCCTCTATTTATAAAGGCCTGAGCCCCCTGCTTGATTTTCTTGGCAAGTTCAGCCATGGCCGGGTGAATTTGATTCTCCAACTTGCGTTGACAAAATCGACCCGCTGTTTAGAATCATTTCCGGACCGTACAAACTAACCGTGACTACAAAACCAAGCGACCCCATTCTTCTTCGGACTGACTTCGCGGACATGGAACTCCATGCCAGCGGTAAGGTCCGCGACGTGTACCGTGTGGACAGCGAGCGGCTGCTGTTTGTCGCCACGGACCGGATCTCTGCGTTTGACTACGTGCTTGCCTCCGGAATTCCGGAGAAAGGACGCGTGCTGACGCAGCTCTCTCTCTTCTGGTTTGATTTCCTGAAGGACGTTGTGCCCAATCACCTGGTGACGGCCGATGTCGATCAGTATCCCGAGCCGCTGAAGAAGCATGCGGCAGAGCTGCGCGGCAGATCGATGCTTGTGGTGCGCGCCAATATGTTCCCGGTGGAGTGCGTGGTGCGCGGGTATCTCTCTGGCTCCGGCTGGAAGGAATATCAGAAGACGGGCGAGGTCTGCGGCATCAAACTGCCAAAGGGGATGCGCGAGAGCGACAAGCTGCCCGAGCCGATCTTCACTCCTTCGACCAAGGCGGCCAGCGGCCACGATGAAAATATTTCCTTTGAGGAGATGGTGAAACACGTCGGCAAGGTAGATAGCGAGACGCTCCGTAATCTGAGCCTCAATATCTATCAGAAAGCCGCCGACTATGCTCTGACCAAGGGAATCATCATCGCGGATACCAAATTCGAGTTTGGCCATACGGCGAATGGAATTGTGCTGGCGGATGAAGTTTTGACGCCGGATTCCTCGCGCTTCTGGCCAGCGGACAGCTATTCTCCCGGCAAAGCGCAACTAAGCTATGACAAGCAGTACGTGCGCGACTATCTGGAAGAGATTCACTGGGAGAAGAAGCCGCCTGCTCCCGCGCTGCCCGAACAGGTGCAGCAGAATACAAGTGCAAAATACGTGGAAGCCTATCGTCGCATTACCGGGCGAGAGCTACCGCGAGGTTAGTAGATGAATGGCCTGGACTGGCTGATTGCGGGAGTTCTTGTGCTTTCGGTTCTCCATGCCGTGGCCCAGGGTTTTGTGTTTGAACTGTTTTCGCTGGGGGGTACTGTTTTCGGGTATCTGCTGGCCGCCTGGGGATACCGGCTGGTTGCCGGGTATTTGGCGCCCTACGTCAAGAACGATATTGTGGCCTCTGGCGCAGGGTTCTTGCTGATCTTCATCGGAGTGGTCATCCTGGCCGGAGTGGCAGGACGGATTGTTCGGTGGGCGGCTCACAGCGTCGGGTTGCGCGCATTTGACCGGCTACTGGGCGGGGTCTTTGGGTTATTGCGTGGCATGCTGCTGATTATGGTGCTGGTGATGGCAATGGCCAGCTTCCTTCCATCTTCCAGCGCGCTGGCAAAGTCCACCCTGGGGCAGTATTTTCTGGTCGCGGGACGGGCTGCTGTGTATGCCGGTCCGGGCGATCTAAGACAGAGATTCCGCGACGGACTGAATGCGCTGCAACGGCTCCGTGCCACGGGCAGCTAGAGGGGTTCCAGCGGGATTGATTACAGGCGCACACGGGTGTGCGCCTAGAACTGAACAACTGGCTTGATTCGCATAATGAAGAAAGAGAGGCCCTCGGTGAAGGACCAACTTGAGGCTCTTGTCTCGCAGATGTACCAGAGCGGAATCCTCTATTCAGAGGCTGTACGGGAATTCAGAAAACGTTTCATCCTGACCGTGCTTGAGCAGAACAACGGCAATCAGTGCAAGGCTGCCCGGCAGCTGGAGATGCATCGCAACACGCTCAGTCGCACCATTACGGAGCTTGAGCTTGACGTGCGCGCGGTACGCTCGGGAACCAGACGTCCGCCGAAGAGCGAGAAGGCTCCCATGATGGAGAAGAAGATCGCGCGGTAGCTCGATCGATTGGGCGTCCTGTCCGATCGTCTTTTGGCAATTATCAGATTCATTCAACACAGAAAAAGGACGGCCAATGGCCGTCCTTTTCATTTCGTTTGCGTACGAGTTACTGGGCCTTGTGCGGATGCGTTCCTGCAGCAGGCTTCTTCGCCTCAGGCAAGCCGCTCAGAACCTCTCCATCGGTAAAGGTGAGATTGAAAGCATCACCCTCGGCCGTGTACTGGCTGGGCGTTCCCTGAATGGTGAGCTGCGCTCCAACTTTAGGAACGCGAGCTGCAGCGAGAGGTTCCTTGAGGTTGAAGGTTATATCCGCCTTCTTTGCCTCAATGTCATCCACACTGCCTGCCAGCTTGATGGACTCACGGCTGGTTTCCACTACGGAAGCAACCAAGCGCACAGGCTTGCCCTTAATGGCGGTCCATACCGTTTCGCTCGCATCCTTATTGCCGCTGGTCAGAATGAACTGCCATTCTGCGAAGGAGAGTTTATCCGGAGGATTTTTCTTCAACATATCAGCAGCCTGATCGGCAGGAGATGGCGCGGGCGCAACCGTGAAGCCTTCTGGAATGGTCGCAGCGGTTTTGGCTGTGGCCAACAACTCATCAAAGCCTTCCGGTCCACCGTGGTAGCGAATATACGAGTTCTTGGCGTAAGTAAGGAGCTGCGGTGCAGCATTGGCGGCCTTGGCGATCCAGAACAAGCCATCCACGACCGGAGGCTTTGGCGTCAGGTAGGCGAGAGCGAGCTGGTAGGTGCTTGCCACATCGGTAGGCTGGGCCAGTACTACAGCTTTCAGATTCTGCTGCGCGGTCGGATAGTCTTTGGAGGCCAGGGCGGCGTGGCCCACGGCACTCTGACAGATGACGCGGAACTGATTCTTGGTTGCGGTCCACTGCTCGTCGGTGTTGCCTTCCGGCTTCGGTGCCGTCTGCAACGCCTGCACACAGCGGGCGCCATACTGCCCAGCTTCCTGGAGCGCGCTGGCAGCGTCAGGACCGTTCTCCTGTACTTTGGCGTGATCCAGATAGGTCAGCACCACAAGAGCGGTCAGGTTGTTGGGGTTGACCTGCAACACACGCTGTGCCGTTGACTTCATCTGGGGCGCGTTATTGAGCTGCTGATAGGTCTTGAGCAGAAATTCCAGAGCGTCTTCCTTCACTACACTGTTCGGGTAGGTCTGGACGAAGCTTTCCATCATCTGGGCTCTCTGGGCTGGATCGGGCGCATTGATGGCGGCCACATAGGCGCTGCCCTCGGCCTGATCCTGAATGACCTTCTTCTGCGAATCCGGGGCTGCGGCTCCGGAAGCAGGTTGCTGCTGTCCCGCAGGGGCGGCCTGCGCTTGCGCTGCCACGGTGGCGGCAGCAAGCAACAACACAATTAGGGACTTCTTCATTCTCGTGCTCCTTAAGGAACTATGCGGAATCTGCGACTCACTCATTCTCATTGGCAACAGAACAGACAAACAACGTCCGGCTGCTGCCGGATAAAACAGAAGGCGACTCTTGTATCAGCTAACTCTGCAATTTGCGCTGAGAACGCGATTATAGGGACGCACAGGCTGTTAAGGCAAGCACCTGATTAAGGAAGCTCGACCTGCCCAATAGGGTTAAGATGCAAGGTCGTTTCTATTTGGATGTGCCGTCCGAAAGAAGGGGCAGTTCCCCGCTTGCGAAGCCGTAATCCAAAAGCTGAAGGCCGCCGAAATGGCGGCCTTCGCTTTGCTGCAAGGTTCTGTTTAGAAGTGGTAAGAAACGCCCATGCCCACGCGGCCATTGGCATTCAGGTTCAAGCCAGGAGCGACGCGTCCGGCAGCCTGTACCACACCCAGATCCACCTGCAAGGGCGATCCCTCGAGGTGAGGAACCACGCGAACGAAGTAGCTCAGCGAGGTCGGAATGGTGGCGGAGTTGCCAAGAGGCTGAACGTAGTGGGGCTGCTGGACCGCTTCCGAACCGAAGATCAGAGCGGACTTCGCGGGGCCCTTCACAACGAAAGCAGCGGCGCCAAAGAGGCGTCCCTGCCAGCGCGAACCGGCATTCAGTCCATTTCCGGCCTGACCGGCAATGCCCATAATCGAGGCATCGGTGACCTTCTCACCAAAGCTCAGGACAAAGGGGAAGCCCTTCACCTGGGTCACGGTCTTGGTGGCAACGATGTAGAAGTCGCCATTGTTGTTCGTGGGGTATGCAGCGTTCGTCGCCTTCGCGACCCAGTTCACGCGCTCATCGCCGAAGCGACCGATCGCGCCAACTGCAATGGCCGGAACCCACTTGGTCTTGAAAGAGTTCTCCGAAATGAGCGTGTACTTGCCATGAATCGCTGAGAAGTTACCGACGAACAGGCGGCTCAATCCCGGTGTGTCGCCGGCCTGATTGAAGGACTGGGTGAAACCAGCTTCAAAGTGCTTGCCGATTCCTTCGGTCACGGAGAACTGGTACTCGTTGCCGAGCACGTTTCCGGCATTCAGGAAATGGAAAGCGACTTCAGGCTTGCCGAGTTTGCCGGCTGGCGCGCCAGCGGTGTAGGCGAAAGGTGTGAGGAGGGCGCCGGTCTGGCCTTCCCAGTTGAGTCCCTGTGCAAACGATGTCTGGGAAAAGACTGTGATTACAAAAAGGCTAAAAGCAATCCAAAGCTTCTTGGTATTCATCCTGTGTATCTCCTAGTTTTTTTACTGTCAGTGTCTTACAAGTTTGCGCAGTCCAGCTGTCAGGGATTCTGCCTGCAGGCTGCGCGTCCGGGAGTAGCTGGTTGGGGCATGAGTGTCGTTTCCCCACCCTTGTTTCCCCCCGGGGCACCGAATTGTGAAATTGGTGTTAATCCATCTTACCTTTTAGTCGCCATACCCGCCATGATTATCGAGCACGATCTTGCCCCGGAACATGCGATACAGGAAGACGAAATAACCGAGTGCAATGACGATTCCGACAATCCACCACCGCAGGCCCACCTGCAACGCATAGGCGGAGGTAATCGAGTCTTGAATCGTCAAGCTATATTGCGGGTCGATGCCTGGCAAAATTACCGGATACAGCGAGTACACGGCTCCCACCAGCATGAAGGCCAGATACAGCCCGCCAGATACGAAAGCCAGAACTTCCTTCCGGGCCTTCTGGAAGACTATGACCGCAACGAGGCTGGCAAAGACCAGCACCGGAATCACGTAGCCAATCTTTAACGCGTTGTAGTTGGCGGTGATATTGGGATGGATGGCCAAGGTGGCCACCAGACTGAGCAAGGTGAGCACCAGGAGGATTGGGGTCAGCACGAGCGAGGTTTTGCGTGCCCGCTCGTTCAGTTCGCCATCCACCTTGCAGACCAGGTAGTTGGCTCCATGCATGCAAAGAGCGACCAGTGCAACCACGCCGGAGAGCACGGTGTACCAGTCGAGAACGCCCGGATGCGATCCGACAGTCCAGTTGGTCCATAACGGCAGGAAGAAGTAATGGTCAGGACCGAGCGGAAGACCGCGCACCACATTGCCGAGCGCCGCTCCGTAGAAGACGGCCAGGAGCAGGCTGCCAATGGAGAAGATGGAGTCGAAGAAGCTCGCCCAGATTCCGTCATTGATGTGAGTGCGGAACTCCAGGCCGATGGCGCGCAGCATGAGCAGCCATAGCACCATCATGAGCGGAAGATAGAAACCGCTGAAGCTGGAAGCGTAGAGCTGCGGGAAGACGAAGTAGAGGACGCCGCCGGTGGCGAGCAGCCAAACTTCATTGCCGTCCCACACCGGGCCGATCGACTTGATTATTTTTCTGCGCTCATCGTCGGTGCGGCCCAGGAAGAGGTGTAGTGCGCCGACGCCGAGATCGAAGCCATCCAGGATGACATACACGGTCAGCATGACCGAGATGATCGCGAACCAGAGAAATCCAGTGAATCCCATGTTAGTTCCTCCCCGCGGCAGCGGCTCCGCCCTTTACGGGAGCGGGCAAAGCATCCTCAACATATTCCGGGCCGTGCGAAATCTCGCGCTGCACGAGGAACAGGAACAGGATGGCAAGCAGGGTGTACATCCCCATGAATCCCAGTAGTGTGAACCATGCGTTGGCAGCCGAAACGGACTTGGAGAATCCGTCAACGGTGCGCAGGATGCCGTAGATTAGATAAGGCTGGCGGCCAATCTCCGCCGTCATCCATCCCGCGATGTTAGCGACGTATGGCAGTGGGAAGCTGAGCATGAGAATCCACAGCAGCCACTTGGTTTCATGCAGCTTCTTGCGCCAGAGCTGAATGCCGGAGATCAGCATTACGAGCATGAAGATCGTCCCGAGCCCAACCATGATGTGGTACGAGTAATAGAGCAGCGAGATGTTTGTCGGCCACTCCGACTCCGGGAATGAGCTCAAACCGCGAACCTGCGAACTCCAGTCGCGGGTGATCAAGAAGCTCAGCGCGTGGGGGACCACAAGCGGATTGTCGATGCTCTTGGTTTCAACATTTGGCTGTCCAAGCAGGACGAGGTCCGCAGACTTGGTATCGAAATGTGCTTCCATGGCGGCCAACGTTGCTGGCTGATACTCTGCCAGATTGCGTCCCTGTCCGTCGCCAGTTGGTCCGATCACCAGCAGCGAAGCCAAGATCCCGCCAATCACTCCAACCTGGACAGCAATCCTGCCCTGATCAACGTGTTTACCACTCAGAATGTAATAGGCTCCGAGTGCCGCCATCACAAATGCGCCGGTCACGGCAGCGCCCGCCATGTTGTGCGCATACTGCCACATGGCCCAAGGATTCAGGATGAGCCCCCAGAAACTGCTCAGACTGACCGACTTTCCGTCAGCAGCAAGGTTGTAAGCCACTGGATGCTGCATCCATGCGTCGGTGGCAACAATAAAGTAGCCAGACAGCCAGGAGCCAAAGAAAACCGCAAAGCCAGTCCACCAGTGCGCGATCTGGCTCATGCGCTTCTCTCCAAAGAGGAAGAGGCCGAGGAAGGCAGACTCAAGGAAGAAGGCGAAGGTGCCTTCCATCGCCAGCGTCTGTCCAATGACGCCGCCAGCATACCGCGAGAAATGCGACCAGTTAGTGCCGAACTGGAATTCCATCGGAATGCCGGTCACGACTCCAAAGACAAAGCTGATGCCGAATATCTTGGCCCAGAAACGCGCCGCCTTGTGGTAGCGCTCATCGTTCTTCCAGAGTCCGATGGTCTTGAGGGCCACAATCAGCGGCGCCAATCCCATGGTCAACTGGGGAAACAGGTAATGAAACGTAACGGTAAATGCGAAATGTAGCCGATGTATCAATACGGCGGAGTCCATACGCTACCCCACTCATTCCTTTAAATTTGTTTTGCCGGGCGAATCGCCCGCTTAGGAGCGGAACGCCTTACTGCCGTGCTGCTTACCAATTCCGGAGTTTTCAAATGCGATGAGAATGATTTCTGCTCAGTGCTGTTGGAAAGCTGGGTGATATTCAGGAGACCGGAACCGCTGCGACTTCCGGATGCCAACTCCGCGATCTTCGCCTCACCCAGAACGGCGAGCATCGCGCCCTGCGCGCGAACCCACACGTCGTGCGCAGCGCACTCCCGATGACGATGGCAAGATTCACCTGAGGTGAGACAAATGTTGAGCGCAATGGGGCCGTCAATCGCCTCGACAACGTCGAGCAAAGAAGCTCCTGCGCCACGTGAGAGAAGAGAAAAACCACCAACGGTTCCCCGGCGGGCCTGAATCAGCCCAGCACGGGCTAGAGACTGGAGGATTTTGGAGAGAAAGCTCTCGGGGGCTTCCGCTGCTTTTGCGAGATTTGCTTTTGACACCACCGCGCCCTCTGGCTGGCTGGCCAGATAGATCATGACGCGAACAGCATAATCGGCGGCGCGAGTAAGTTGCATAAGGGCGTAAGACAAACAGGACCTTCTTAGTCCGCATTGACGTTAGCGCTTTGAGCTCGGCTTGTCCGTGACCGAGGTCATTTCACTTTGTGAGCACCGTCACACCTCATCGTTCAGCCAGTGAAACTAGTCGGCAGAGGACCCGATCAGCCGAGCCGAGCGGACGCCCGCTCGCCGGATTGGCAATCGCAGAGCACCGCTTAAATGAAGGCAATACGGTTTACACTAGTACGGTGAATGCTGAGATCGTAGCTATCGGCTCCGAGCTCTTGACGCCCTTTCGCCAGGACACGAACTCCCTGTTCCTGACGCAGCGCCTGAACGAGCTCGGCGTGGAAGTCATCTTCAAGACAATTGTTGGCGATCGCCCAGAGCACCTACTGCAGGCCTCGCAGGTGGCGCTTTCGCGAGCGGAGATTGTGATTTTCTCCGGCGGGCTTGGCCCCACTGAGGATGACCTTACGCGTGAGTGCGTGGCAGAAGCACTGGGCTTGGATCTGCGCCGTGATCATGAGATGGTGGCGGCCCTGTATACACGCGCCGCCACGCTGCGCATGCGCATGGCTGAGAACAACGTCAAGCAGGCGGACTACATTGTGGGAGCGGAGATGCTCAGGAATCCTCGAGGCAGCGCTCCCGGGCAGTGGCTTGACACGACGTACGAAGGCCAGCGCCGCATCGTGATTCTGCTTCCCGGTCCTCCTTTTGAGATGGAGGGCATGTTCAACGATCATTGCATCGAGCGCCTCCGGCTGCTTCTGCCCGAGGTACATCTGGCGACCTGTGAACTGAAGATCGCCATGGTCGCCGAGTCGGCAGCTGACCTCCGGGCGGCCAAGATTTACAAACAATTCCCCTCGATTGAAACCACCATTCTGGCCAAGGCCGGAGAGGTGCAACTCCATTTGAAAGCTCGCGCCGCCACACAGGAAGACGCCGAACTGCAAGTCGAAAAGCTGGCTTCCCTGCTGGAGGACGAGTTTGCCGACGAGATATTTTCCTCCGGAGGTGAGACTCTCGAACAGATCGTCGGCTACTTCTTACAGATGCGCGGCGCTACGTTGGCCGTCGCCGAAAGTTGCACGGGCGGACTGCTGGCCCAGCGCATCACGAGCGTCAGCGGCTCGTCGCGATACTTCACGGGAGGAGCGCTTGTCTATTCCGATCAGTTGAAACGCGACTTCTGCGGCGTGCCTCCTCTGCTGCTGGCCAGCGACGGCGCGGTTAGCCGCTCGGTGGCCGCCGCGCTTGCTGAAGGCATCCGGCAGCGCTGTAAGACAAGTCTTGGCGTAGGCATCACCGGTGTTGCTGGTCCCACAGGTGGAACGGAAGAGAAGCCAGTCGGTCTGGTGTACATTGCGCTTGCTGACGGCAAGCACACCGAGGTTGTCGAGCGCAGATTTCCCGGCGACCGCGAGCGCATCCGCTGGTATGCATCACAACTGGCGCTTGACCTGCTGCGCCGTAAACTCCGGTAAATCATGCGTCTGTTTGTTGCCCTCGATATTGACGAAGCCATTCAGCAGCGGCTGGATGATTACATCCGCACGCTGCAACCGCGTCTTCCGGGTGTGCGCTTTGTCCGCAGCAGCAACTACCACATCACGCTGAAGTTCCTCGGCGAAGTTTCCTCTCCACTCGCGGTGCAGGAGAAGCTGCGCGAGATTCGTGCGGAGGCGTTTGATATCACAGTCCGCGGCGTTGGCTTTTTCCCAGGCACCCGTGCGCCCCGCGTCTTCTGGGCTGGCATCGATGCCCCACTAGTGAGCGGGTTGGCGCGTCAAGTAGAAGAGGCGCTCAGTGGATTCGGCTTCCGGGCGGAGGGTGAGTTCCATCCGCATCTCACGTTGGCGCGCAACGGTTCGGGCAGGCCGCGCCCTATGCGTGGAGAGCGCTCGCCCGAGGCATTTGCACAGCTTTCTCAGGTTGTCGCATCGAGTCCGGCTCCAGAGTTCGGTACAATGACGGCGCGCGCATTCTTCTTATACGAAAGCAGGCTGGCACCCAGCGGACCAAGCTATATCAAGGTCGAGAGTTACCCACTCACTCGCTGAGCCTACTGTTATGGAAGTGCAATGAACTATCCCGCCCTGATTGCCGTTGCGGTCATTTCGTACCTGCTCGGCTCGATTCCATTTGGCTACATCCTTGTACGACTCTTCCAGGGAATCGACGTGCGATCGATTGGAAGCGGCAACATCGGAGCGACCAACGTGGCCCGCACTGGTGGCAAAAAGCTGGCTATCATCACGCTGCTGCTGGACGCCTTGAAGGGCTGGCTACCGGTGTTCCTAGTGCTGCACCTGCCGGGCATTCCCTCGGCGAGTGCAGCGCAGTTGCACACACTTGCGGCGCTTGCGGCACTCGCCGCGGTCATCGGACACATGTTCCCTGTGTGGTTGGGCTTCAAGGGGGGAAAAGGCGTCGCCACGGGCCTCGGAGTTTTCCTGGCGCTTGCGCCGCTGGCAGTGCTGATCGCCATGGTGCCATTTTTCGCGATCGTGGCGTTCACACGCTATGTTTCGCTCGGCTCTATCCTTGCCGCCGCTACCTTCCCAGTTGCGCTGTGGTGGCTGGAGCGCGAGTTGTTCCCTGCTCCAGCGTTGGCGATGTGCGTTGGGGTTTCGCTGCTGGTCATTGTTCGTCATCACCAGAACATCGGGCGCTTGCTGGCCGGTACCGAAAGCCGCTTTGGCGCAAGAAAGGCATAGATTTTATGACAAGAATCGCAGTTATCGGAGCCGGAGCCTGGGGCACGGCACTTTCCATCGCGCTCGGACGTAAAGGCTCGCATCAGGTCAAGCTTTGGGCCTACGAAAAAGAAGTCGTCGAGTCCATTCGCAATGTGCATGTGAACGAGCCTTTTCTTAGCGGCTGTCCTATGCCGGAGAGCATTGAGGCTACACAGAGTCTTGCCGAGGCGATGGCCGGAGCAGAGATTGTGCTCAGCGTCATGCCCTCGCATCATGCGCGCCGCGTTTGGACGCAGATGAAACCGCTGCTGCGTCCGGAGATGCTGCTGGTCTCAGCCACCAAAGGGATTGAGAACGATTCTCTGTTGCGCATGACGCAGGTGATCACCGAGGTGCTCACGCATGGCGAGGGCAGCTTTCAGCCGCGCCTGTGCGCTCTCAGCGGACCGACCTTTGCGCGCGAAGTGGCAAAGGGATTCCCAACCACGATCAGTGTAGCCTCCGCCGACCCAGCTCTCTCTGCCAAGGTTCAAGAGGAGTTCAGCGACGCCAACTTTCGCCTATATCGTAATGATGACGTGATTGGCGTCGAACTCGGCGGCTCGGTGAAGAACGTGATCGCCATTGCCGCTGGCGTAGTTGATGGCATTGGCTACGGCTTCAACACCGCCGCGGGACTGATCACACGAGGACTGGCCGAGATGACACGCCTGACGGTTGCCTGCGGCGGGCGAGCGGAAACCATGTCCGGACTGGCTGGAGTTGGAGATCTTGTGCTGACCTGCACCGGTGGGCTCTCCCGCAATCGCAGCGTTGGCGTGGAACTGGGACGCGGACGCAAACTCGACGAGATTATTGCAGGCATGCACGGCATGGTTGCTGAAGGCGTGCTCACCACCAGCGCGGCCATGGGCCTGGCCCGCTCCATGAAGGTGGAAATGCCGATCATCGAGCAAATGGATGAGATATTGCAGCATGGCAAGAACCCGAGCGACGCCATCCGCGACCTCATGAATCGTCCGCTCACCAAGGAAAGCGCACTTTACCGGGTCTAGTGGCTGGGAACCCCGCTGCGCTCGTTATAATTGAAGGCGTAATGATTCAGACCCTATTTGGAAGCCTCGATCAACCCGAGGAAAAGAAGACATCGCTCTTTGAGCGAATGAAGCAGGCTGTCTCGCGCACACGTGAGAATCTGGCCGAGCGCATTGAAGAAGTCGTCAGCTTCCGCAAGGAAATTGACGCTGCAACGCTCGATGACCTGGAAGCCACACTCATTTCTGCCGACCTTGGCTCAGTGACCACGAACCAGGTGCTTACTGCCATGCGCGAAAAGGTGGAGCGCAAGCAGATTGGCGACTCCACGGAGCTTAAGAGGGTCCTCAAAGACGAGCTGCTGGCCATTCTGAACCACGCAGCCGAGAGCAAGCCCAAGGTCGTGGCCTCGCCTCCTGAAGTGATTCTTGTTGTTGGCGTGAATGGCGTGGGCAAGACTACCACCATCGGCAAGCTGGCACACACGCTACGCGCACAGGGAAAAACTGTTTTGCTGTGCGCCGCTGACACATTTCGCGCCGCTGCTATCGAGCAGTTGGAAATCTGGGGCGAACGCACGGGTACCGAAGTCATCAAGACCAAGCCCGGCGGTGATCCATCCGCTGTACTCTTTGACGCGCTGCAGGCCGCCAAGGCGCGCAAGACGGATTACGTGATTGTGGACACGGCTGGGCGCCTACATAACAAGCAGCACTTGATGGCGGAGCTCGAGAAGATGTATCGCACTGCGCAACGCATCATCCCCGGCGCGCCGCACGAGACGCTGCTTGTAATGGACGCGACGACCGGACAGAACGGATTGCAGCAGGCCAAGGTGTTCACTGAGTCTGCAGGGGTCACCGGAATCGTGCTCACTAAGTTGGACGGCACTGCCAAGGGCGGCGTGGTGGTGGCCATCTCGCGCGAAATGAATCTCCCTGTGCGCTACGTTGGCGTGGGAGAAAAGCAACAGGACCTCATTCCATTCAATGCGAGCGACTTTGTCGACTCGCTCTTCACCTAAGCCATGGCCATCTCCGCCGATGAACTGTTTCTCAGGCAGGCACTGGAGCTAGCCGCCCTCGGCCAAGGCCTTGCCTCGCCGAATCCGATGGTGGGTGCTGTCATCGTCGATGAGCGCGGGCGCATTGTTGGCAGCGGCACTCACATCTACGCGAATGTGAAACACGCTGAGGTGCTCGCCATCGAACAGGCGGGGCCACTGGCGCGCGGCAATACTCTCTACCTCAATCTGGAGCCGTGCTCCCACACGGGACGCACCAGTCCTTGCGCCGATGCGGTGATTGCCGCCGGGATTGCACGCGTGGTCTGCTGCATGGAAGATCCAAATCCTCTGGTGGCAGGACGGGGCTTTGACAAGCTTCGCGCCGCGGGGATCGAGGTTGATGTCGGTGTCATGCAGGGCGAGGCACGCCGCCTCAATGAAAGCTTCACACAATACATTCGCACGGGCCTTCCCTTTGTGACGCTCAAGGCTGCGATGTCGCTCGACGGCAAGATCGCTGGGCCGGTTGCATCGCGTCCACACCTGCCCGATGTCTCTCCGTCGAATCCGAGCTACATTACAGGGGAGGCAGCACGACGCCGCGTACACCAGATGCGCCATGAATCGGACGCAATTCTGGTTGGCGTGGGTACGGTGATTGCCGACGACCCCATGTTGACCGACCGCAGCGGACTACCCCGCCGCCGTCCGTTGCAGCGGGTGATCCTGGACTCGCGGTTGCGCCTCCCGCTGACCGCGCGCGTTGTGGAAACCGCCCAGAATGACGTTGTGGTTTTCTGTTCCTTCGCCGAGGAGAATAAGCGCCGGGCACTGGAGGAGCGTGGTGTCCGCGTGCAGCAGGTCGAGATCGAAACTCCGGCCCCGGGCAGCGAGCAGCAACCGCACGATGGACGTCCCGATCTCTATCGTGTGTTTGGAATGTTGGGCAGCGAGCAGATTACCAGCCTGCTGGTGGAAGGCGGCGCGGTGGTCAACTGGGCCTGTCTGCGCGCCCGTCTTGTCGACAAGCTTGTGCTCTTTTACACTCCAAGGATTTTCGGCCCAGTCGGCGCGGTTCCCTGGTTGGAAGGGCAGAACGGCCTTTCGCCAGGCGACGCGCTGCGCTCCACCGATCTCCGCATTGAGCGCTTCGGAGAAGACTTTGCAGTTGAATCTTATTTGCGGGATCCATATCAACCACTCCGGCCGCAAGGCTGAGAGGAGCTGGCTTTATGTTCACTGGAATTGTGGAAGAAGTCGGGCGCATCGCGCGCATCGATCAAAATGGTGAGAATCGCCGCATCGTCATTGAGGCGAAAAGCGTTACACGCGAACTGCACACCGGCGACAGTTGCGCGGTGAGCGGCGTCTGCCTTACAGCACTCGACATCACGCCGGAGTCGTTTGCCGCCGATCTCGCGCCTGAAACTTGGGTGCGTACTTCTTTCTCGCGAGTTCATCCTGGCGCGTCGGTCAACCTTGAACTGCCTCTGGCTGCGCATGGACGACTTGGGGGACACATCGTGCAGGGGCACGTGGACGGTGTTGGGCGTCTGGAAGCTTTCGAGCGCATCGCCGATTCTGATGGTTTTTGGCTGCACATCCAGGTGCCAGCTGAACTGGAGAAGTATTTGGTCTTCAAAGGGTCGATTGCGATTGAGGGGATTAGCCTCACGGTTGCAAAGCTAGAAGGCCTTCGCTGCTCGGTAGCCATCATTCCGCATACCGTGGAATGCACGAACCTCGGCACTCTGAAGCCGGGCGATCCCGTGAATGTTGAGACCGACATTGTCGCCAAATATCTTGAGAAGTGGACCGCACGCGACCGTCAGCCAGGTCTGAGCACCGGGGCACTGGTCGCGAAAGGTTTCTGAGGTAGCGGCAATAAGAAGGCCCGGCGCGACGCTGGGCCTTCTTTGTTCAATCACTCCGCAGGCGGTGGAGGACTCTCAGGCTGATCTTCGCGCCAGTAGTCCAGATCCAGGGAATCCAACTCCAGAAACTCGCGCACAATTCTGACATCGGAGAGCACCATCTCGGCCGGGGTGCCAAAGAACACAACCTGCGCTTCGTGCAGAAAGACAATGCGGTCGGCAATCTTCTTTGCCAGCGCCATGTCATGCGTCACCACAATACTGGTGAGCTTCAACTGGTACTTCAGCTTCTTAATCAGGTCTCCGAGGAGATGAGCGGTGAGCGGGTCAACCATCGTCGTAGGCTCGTCGTACAGAATCGCCTCCGGTTGTGCGGCCAATGCGCGCGCGATGGCAACCGAGCGCTTCATACCTGTAGAAAGGTCCGAGGGCAACTGGTCACGATACTCGCCCACGTTTACCATTTCCAAAAGCCCATCGACGATCTGGAAAATCTGTGACTCGTTCAGATCTTTGCGCTCGCGCAGGGGGAACGCGACATTTTCGCCCACGCTCAGCGAATCGAAGAGCGCGCCGTTCTGGAACACCATAGTGACCTTCTTGCGAATGCGCTCCAGTTCTGTTTCTGGATAGTCCGTGATGTTCTCGTGCGCTACCCACACCTGGCCGCTATCCGGTTTCAGAAATCCCATGATCTGGTGCAACGACACTGATTTTCCCACGCCGCTGCGTCCCAGGATGCAGACGGTTTCTCCGTCTTTCACATCGAAGCTCACGTCGCGCAACACTATGTTTTCGCCAAAGGCTTTGCTGACGTGTTCAAACTCGATGTATGGTCGCTCTTGATCGATATCATGCATGGCAATGATCTGAGTGTATCGTGGATTTCCGTCGTGAAGACTACCCTGTTATGCAGGAATCACCGGCGCTGGCAACCAGTGCAGCACCATGCCTACAATGCGCCCGGCCAGGTCCACCTCCAGCCTCCCCGGAACGCTGACGACGGTATCTCCGCTCTCTCCAGGAACGGCCACAAAGACGCGCGGCTCCACGTAGCTTCCATGCCCATCGCCGCAGATGAATCCAAGAGCCTCCGCGGATCGCAACGGTTTGGGTACCACGAACGTCAGGTCTGCTAGGTCACCGGCCTCTGTAAGAGAGATGGCCACCTCTACCTCCTCACGTACATAGACTTCATCCACACCGACTTTGAGGTTGGGTTTAAAGATCACATAGTAGAGAAATCCACTCTCAGGATCGTAGGCGGCGCGCTCGACACGAATACTCATATACTTGAGACCTTTTCCGGTACCCGGAATGCAAGCGGGTTTTGTATCACAATCGCCCAGCTTCGCACCACAGCGCTCGTACGTTTCGAGAACTGATCAGTTCCAGTCTGGATTTCGGCCACGCTAAGGGGAGTGAACTATGAACCTCGCCTCTCTGAATGGTCCTAGCAGAACCAGCGGGCAATACCGCTGAAAAGTCGGCGGAGAATCCCCGTTGAGATTCCGCCTTACCCTGCCTGCGACCGTGCTGCCGTCGAGTGTCGGAGGAACTCCCGCCCGTGGTGGGTCTTCTGGGCCGTACAACCTGCTGCAATTGGGGGCGCATCCTCTCCAGACTACTGTGCCCAAGTTTACCGCGTTGATACACACCACTAGCGTGCAGGGTCTGGCGCAAACGTTGCGTTCCGCCCGGATCGCCTCTGAAACTCTCGTCGTACATCCCTCTGATCCGGCCGTTGCGCGACTGTGCCTGCGCTATGGCGTGCGCGAGACGAAAGACGTGCCAGGCGTCACGGCTGGCGCCTACGCCATGGACGCCTTTCATAACTGGCTCCTGCTACTGCATCCCGGCGAGGAACTCAGCGCAGATGCATTGCGGGCGCTCGAGCGGTGGCGCCGCCAACGCAGTGACAACAGCGCTGGCTATTTGCTCCGCCGTGAAGGCGATAGCAATCCGCAACTGCGCCTCGTGAACCGAGCGAAGATTCATTGGGGTGGCGAATGGCCCACTGCTCCCGCAGACGCGGAAGTACTCCCCGGCCTCATCATGCTCGGAGCCAAGTTCCGGGCAGCCTGATGAGCGTCGCGCTGGGCTAACCTCACTTGTAACTCTCCAAATTGTGCTTCTCGCCCCTATAATTCCTTAAGACCTGCTACAGCGAGAGTTGAGCGTGTACCCTTTGTGGATTGTGGGAGCCGGATTCTTCTTCTTCGGCCTGATTTTCGGCAGCTTTCTGAACGTGTGCATTTATCGTTTGCCGCGAGGCCTTTCTGTGGTCGCGCCCCGTTCGGCTTGTCCGGCATGCCATGCCCCGATTGCTCCCTACGACAACATTCCCGTGTTCAGTTGGCTGATCCTTGCAGGCAAGTGTCGCCATTGCCGCGAACCCATCACGCCCCGATATGCCGTAGTTGAACTGACCTGCGGACTGCTCTTCCTGCTCTCGTTTTTGCAGGCTGGACCTTCGGTTGACGCGGTTAAGGGATGCGTGTTGAGTTTCCTGCTTCTCGGCCTGACCTTCACCGATGCAGAAACGCATCTATTGCCCGACCTCATGACTTTGCCGGGACTGGCCATCGCACTGGTACTCAGCTTTTTCTCGCTCGTGCCCGGTCCGGCGTTCCTGCTCTTCCCCGTGCACTTTCAGGACTTGGTCACGGCCTCACAATCGCAGATTCAAATCGGTCTGCGCTCGTTTGCAAATTCCTTGATGGGTGCAGCGATCGGCTCCGGCGTGCTCTACTCCATCGCCTGGATTTATCGAAAGTTGCGCCACGTGGACGGCATGGGCCTGGGCGATGTAAAGCTGATGGCGATGGTCGGCGCGTTTCTTGGGCCGGCGCTCACGCTGTTTGTTCTCTGCACAGCCTCGCTATTGGGTGGGTTCTTTGGAATGTTCATTCTCCTGACCGTGTTTCGCAAGCGCTTTGCACGCTACCATGCGCGCCTCGGAAGCCGTGCTGCACCACGGGCATGGCAGGCAGCACAAACGACTATGCGCGCGTTAGAGATCCCTTTTGGTGTGTTTCTTTGCATGATGGCAGTGGTGAGCTGGTTTTACGGCGTGCGAATGATTCGCGCTTACTTGGATTTCGTCCAATTGCGCGGTTAATTGATGTACGACTTCCGTGCTGATGGCGGGACGATTGGCTATTAAAGGATGCGGCTGTCGGCGCTAGAATGTGGTCCACTATAGGAGAGGTGACCGGCTATGAATCTCCGTCTGCCTGTTCTCGCTTTGCTGCTCGTTGCATTCCCGCTCTTCTCGCACGCTCAGTCGCTGGGAGATGTTGCCCGCGAGGTACGCGTGGAGAAGCAGAAGAGTGGAGCACCCCATGCCAGGGTCATCACCAACGATGATCTGGAAGCAACCGCTCCTGCTGAGGGAGCCGCTCCCGAGAAGGATGCTTCCGCCAATGCGACCTCCGATACCGCCGCCGCTGCAGACGCTTCCAAGGCTGCAATGGACGCCAGCAAGCCGGCGGCTGATGCAAAGCCCGAGCCCAGCAAGGCCCAACCCGCCAAGAAGGATCCGGAAAAGGAGCGCGAACTGCGGGAGTTGGAAACCCAGAAGCGCAGCGATGAGTTGAACAAGCGTTACACAGACCGAATCACCGCTATACACGAGCAGATTAATGCGGCTCAAATGCAATTAGCAAAGTTGCAGAGTGAGCAGATCAACAGCACTAACGAGTTCAAGCGCACGGCAGGCATGTCTCCCACGCTCAACGAATATGAAGTCCAGCAGCGTGAATTCATCGAACAGATCGAGGCTCAAAAGACCCTGATCACCAGTCTCAACGGCCAACTTGAGGATGCCCGCGAAGCCGCGCGCCACGCAGGAGTTCCGCACGCTTCAGATTACTGAGGCTTGGCCCGTCCAAGCCGTTTCCGCATCTGCTTCACGTGATTACAGCCGTGCACGTAGTGGAACTTTCTCCACTCCTCCGCCTTCATGGGACCAAGCCTAAAATGCATTGCGACCGCGCCCGTGCCCCATCGCTGCTCGGCCGTTGCCAGTGCAACATCCATCCGCTCAAGATTTTCCAGCGCGCGCTTTAGAGCAGCCGGACCATCCTGGCCAGTCGGCATCACCATGGCGGGAGCCTTCGCCCCCGTGGGAAAGACTCCGAGGGTTACGATCAGGCCTCGCAGAAGCTTTTCCTGCAGCTTCGCCGGGCGAATGTCCGGGGGACCGCCGGACGCGAGGGACACTTCGAGCATCTTAGCGGTAGTGCCGTAGCTGCGCCCAAGATGCTCCACAATCTGCGCGCTGTTCCATCGGCCCTGCGGCGCACGTCTCCATGCAGCATCGTCTAACCCGGTAGTTGCTCCGGCGATTTCTTGGCGCAAACGCTCCAGCCATGCATCCATTTCACGATCTCCCGGTGTCGAATTACCAAGGCACCCTTCACAACACGCCATCTGCTACGACAGAGAGACGTGTGAACGTCCGAGGAAATTCATGCGTAAGTCTAACCTTGTTGTCGCTTCCCTGTTTGCATTGTTTGCGCTTGCGGCCTGCAACTCCAGTGCCCCTCCTAAAGCCGCACCCACGCCCGCTCCTGCCGAATACATCAGCGGACGCGAGGCCTTCCAGAAACTCTATGTTTCCGCCCATGCCGTCGCCGGAGACGTGAAACCATATCGCATGGAGTCGAACTACACCAAGGGCTCCCCCGCCACAGAAGGACGGAGTGGACTCTGGCGGGCTGACTTCGCCTCGGCCAGCAAGAAACTGAGCAAGAGTTTTACATGGAGCGGGCTGAGCGGTCCAGACGCTCCCGAACGCGGTGTCTCCCACGGCTCGGACGATACCTACAATCCAGGCAATACGAGCACCCACGTTTTCGAAACACAGTTTCTGAAAGTTGATTCGGATGAGGCGTTCAAGGTCGCGCAAAAGCATGGCGGCGAGAAGCTGACCCACGCCGATCCGAGCCAGCCTATTTTCTACACACTAGATTTTGATGCGAGGAGCAATCAGCTCATCTGGCATGTCATTTACGGATCCAGTCGCTATGACGCAAAGCTAGACGTGGCTGTAGACGCAACAAGCGGCAGCTATCTGCGCGCGGAAAAATAGCGCGCGGTAACTCCTCTACTGTTTGGCACCTGTGGTGGTCTTCAACCGCTCCAATGCCTTGTGGGCTTCGCCTGCTTCAGGGCCGTCTTTCAGGATTGCCAGATACTCTTCATAGCGGTGCCGTGCTTCGTCGTACGCCTTTAACTTTTCCAATGTTCGCGCTAGTTTGAAGGTGGCAACGGCGTCACGCGGTTTGAATTCTAGCGCCTCGCGGTATCGGCTGACAGCAGCCTTGTAACTTCCCCGTCCGTAGTAATAGTCGCCGACCTCGACGTCTTTCAGCGCGCGTAGCGGATTCCACTCGTGCACCCCAAGCGCCTCTTCTGCGACGCCTCCACCTTCGGGATGCGCCAACAGATCGCCTTTGGGCGGGGAGAGATTCAGCCGATTCTGCTCACTGCTGCTCTCGTCGTCGCTACGCGGAGGGGTACTGTTTATGGACGGGTTCTGGTCTTTAGGCTGTTTGCCTGGGGGCTTGTTGTAACGGGGATTTTCCGTCATGGGGCCATCATCTTGTCCTGCGGTTGTTTGCTGCTGCGCTGCCAGCGCGGGCGCGCAGAGCAATGCACCACCCAGAATCAGCACCAATGTAATGACTGGTTTCATACCTATGATTGTACCCGCTAAAGATTTCAGCCTTTTGCAGATTTTACAAGGAAGCGACGGGTCGTCTCCCGGCCTTCGAGGGTGGCTTTGATCTCCAGCTCGGCGGTGCCGTCCCCCAGTGCCAGATGCATCTGTGCCACACCCTGATCGTTCGTGCAGGAGCCTTTCATCGCGCCAGAATCGGAATCAGTCTTCCACCGTGCAATCAACTCTGCATTCGCCATCACGGACCCACCCGAAAGGACACGGAAGAGCAGAATTACTTCTTCGCCGGAGATTCGCCGGGCTCCAAGGAACTGCACAACCAGCGCTTGAGCGGAGTCCTGATTTAGCACATCGTCCACAAATCCCTCGCGCACCGCCTCCACCACCCAGCGATGCTGGGCCCGCGCCAGTTCCTGGATTTCCTCGTCGGACGCCGCGTCCGGCATGTCCACCGACCGTTTCCCAATGCAACGTCCACTGACGAACACCTGGGATTCGAGCCGCCGCTCCAGCGCGCGCACTTCGGTCTGGACGTGATAAACCGTCTCTTCGACCTTGATATCCGTGTTGAAGCCGAAGATCATCTCTGCAGGGGTCTCTCCGCACAATCCTGCCCAACGTGACGGAAGTTCACGTCCGGCGTCTTGGCTTTAATGGTTCAGCAACTTGGATTCTCAAGTCCATATGCCAAAATAACAACATTACTTTCGTTTGAGGTGCCCCGAACAGCAACTCCTCGGTCGCAATCCTGGTATCACCATCCCCGCCCTGCGGCACGGAGTTGTTTTCCACCGTGCATGGTCCTGTTCGTAGCAAGTTAAAATGTCCGCTTTTTGTAGCAAGTGAAATGTCCGGTTCTAGTTAATCTCCCGCAGCCGTCGTGGCGGTGGGAAAGTGGGAAACGCGAAGCGTTTTCCAAGGCGGCGGAGCCGGCGTCTTTTCCACGGCCCCTCGTGCCGCCGTTTGCGTGATTGGGGAGCCCTGAGCCGTGTAGCTTCCGAGCCGGTGGGGTCCGTAGCTGATGCTCAGAGTTCCGTCCAGGTGCTGATGTACGGTTACGTTGCAGCCCGCCAGGGTATTCCGCCAACGGGTGCGCTCGATCTGCAAGACCAGGTTCTGAAAGCTCACCGTATTGTCACGGTTGACCGAACGTTCGAACTGCAACGAGAACACCAGATCCAGGTCACGGCGGCGGCAGGCGACAAAGGCATTGCCGCGCTGCGCCGCCGGAACTTGAAAGCGGCGGTTGAACTCGGCGATATACTCCTCGCGCAGAAAATCGTTGGCGGCGGTGACGCTGTTAATCCCACGCAGCCGCAACTCCTGCGGCAGTCGTCCCTGCCAGGTCCCGAAGTTGCGCTCGCTGCGGCCTCGCGCCTGCGGCGAGTAGGCCGGGATCATCTGTACGCCCAGTTCGCGCAGGGCCCGGCCTAACTGCGTTAGCCGGTGCGGATCGACTTTGCCTCCCGCCTTGGGCGTCAACCAGAAATGGCTGCCGCGGTCGCTGTACAAGGCGCAGAACAGGCCCTTGCGCTCGATCACCTCGCGCAAGGCGGCCATGACCGTCGCCGTCGCTTCTTCTTCCACCAACTGCGCGTAGTAGATCTCGGTGGTGGCGTCGTCCAGGATTACGATCAGGTCATACCAGCGCTCGTCCTGAAACCAGCGATGACGGCTGCCGTCGATGTGCAGCAGCATGCCCGGCAGCGGCCGCCTCTCGCGCCTCTTGCGATGCACGCCGCGCTTGCGCCCTCGCTTAACCAGCCCCGCGCCTTGCAGCGCCGCCTTGACCAAGGTGTAACTCAACTCGATGCGGTGCACCTCGCGCAACTTCTCGTGAAAGTGCCGCACGTTAAGATCGAAGTACTGGTCGCGATAGAGCCCCAGCACCTGCTCGATGGTCGAAACCGGCACCCGCTTCGGACTGGGCTGCCCGCGCCGACGGTCAAACAGCCCGTCATAACCAAACTCCTCGTAGCGCTCCCGGTAGCGACGCATCGAACGGTCGCTGACACCGAGAATCTCGGCTGCCTGCCACCAGGTGATCTTCTTCGCCATCGCCCGCAACATCACTTCTTGCACCTTCATCGCCCGCTCCACGGCGGCCTTCGAGTAACTTTCCATACCTCCTATGGTCAGCTACTCTCGCCACCCGAAAAGCGGACAGATCACTTGCCATATCAACCGGACATATCATCTGCTAACGACACCACCGTGCATGGTCCTTGACACCATGAAAATTCAAAACTTATACTGGCCAGTTCCCATAATGTGGTGGTGAACTCCAGTAACATAACAGAATGACCGACAATTATTTCGCAAGGTACTTGCCTCTGCTGATCCACTTCACCTTGGCCTGCCTGCTGGCAGCAGCCATTGTGACGTTGTCGTATTTTATCGGTCAGCACAAGGCCAACAAGAGCAAGATGTCGCCATACGAATGCGGCATGGAGCCTGTGGGTGACGTACGCCAGCGCTTCAGTGTCAAGTTCTATCTGGTGGCCATGCTCTTTATCCTCTTCGACGTAGAGGCCGTGTTTCTCTATCCTTGGGCGATCTTACTGAAAAGGCTCAAGATGTTCGGATTCTGGGAGATGATGACATACGTACTGATTGTCCTCATCGGTTTCTTCTACGTGTGGAAGAAGGGCGTTCTCGATTGGAACAAACCTTCTCGCGACGAGGCGCTCTGAACTACATGGCATTGCAACCTGCTATTACTGATCTGGAGTTGCTGAAGGACCGTCCTGCGGTCGCTTGCCTGCTTTCGGGGCTGCCCGGGGCGGTTCAGTCTGCTAAATTTGATCGCGACGAATTGACTATCTGGATCGATTCGATCCACCTCATTGACTCGCTCAATGTGCTTCGCACTGCGTCGTTCAACGTACTTGCAGATTTGACCGCCGTGGACTGGTTCCCTTCCGAACCCAGGTTCGAAGTGGTGTACTCCATGCTCTCCTACGAGCGCCATGAGCGCATACGGATTAAGGTCAAGGTGAGCGGCGCCGACCCATACATTGAGTCGGTTACCGGGCTCTGGGCGGGCGCATCCCCCTTCGAGCGCGAGGTATTCGATCTCTTTGGTATCCGATTTCAGGGACATCCCGACCTTCGCCGCATCCTTCTTCCCGACGACTGGGAAGGTCACCCGCTGCGCAAGGATTATCCTGTCGAGGGATACCGCTAATGCCGAGCATCGATCAATTCCGCTCCGTGCCAGTCGTGGAGACCATTGGCGGCGACCGCACCATGGTCCTCAACATGGGACCGCAGCACCCTTCGACACACGGTGTGTTGCGACTGCTGCTGGAGATTGACGGCGAAACCATCGTCCGTATTCGCCCTGACATTGGCTTCCTCCACACCGGGATAGAGAAAACCTGCGAGGCGAAGTTCTACCAGCAGGTCATTCCCATGACCGACCGCATTGATTATCTCTGCCCCATGACCAATAACCTGGCCTACGTGCTGGCAGTGGAAAAGCTCCTGGGGCTGGAGATACCGCCGCGCGCCATGTGGATTCGGCTCATGCTCAATGAGTTGAGCCGCATCAATTCGCACCTGGTCTGGCTTGGCACACACGCCATGGACATTGGCGCGATGACCGTCTTCCTCTACTGCTTCCGCGAGCGTGAGGAAATCCTCAAGATGTTCGAGATGGTCTCGGGCCAGCGCATGATGACCTCCTATTTCCGGGTGGGTGGCGTCTCCATGGACTTGCCGCTCGGCTTCCTCGACTACATCAAGAACTTCGCGGCGTATTTTCCTGATCGCATTGAGCAGTACTCAGACCTGCTGACGAATAATCCGATCTGGATGGGCCGCACCAAGGGCGTCGCATTGATCACCAAGGAAGACGCGCTCCAGCTGATGCTGAGCGGCCCCACGGCACGCGGCAGCGGCATTGACTGGGATTTGCGCCGCGATATGCCGTACGCCGGTTATGACAAGCTCGACTTCAAGGTTCCGGTGGAAACCGCGGGAGACGTATTTGCCCGTTACACGGTGCGCATGGGTGAGTTGCGCGAGTCCATCAGCATGGTCAAGCAGGCCATCGCCAATCTGCCCGACGGCCCCTTCAAGGCCGACGCGCCCAAGATTGTGCTGCCAGACCGCGAAAAAATGAAGACTCAGATGGAATCGCTCATCCATCACTTTAAGATTGTGACCGAGGGCTTCACGGTTCCTGAGGGTGAGGTGTACCAAGGCGTCGAATCACCGCGCGGCGAAATGGGCTATTACGTAGTCAGCGATGGCACGGCCAAACCCTATCGCGTACACATGCGCAGCCCTTCGTTCGCCAACCTCAACGCTCTTGGCGTGATGTGCGAACACAACCTGCTGGCTGACGTAGTGGCAGCCATCGGCAGCATCGACATAATACTCGGCGACGTGGACCGATAGAACGGGAGAGCACTTGGAGCACTGGGGAACACAGTTTGCAAGAGAGATACGCCACCGCAGCGAAGGCCAGAGCGACTATGCTCTCGACCTGATTGACTTGTTGCAACAGAAGGCCGAGGAGTTCAACAAGGAGACGCCGCGCGACTACCGGTTCACCATCAAGGTGACGGTGAAAGGCGAGGATGTTGAGGTTACCAACGGATACAAGACTGCCTACGCTATCTCCTCTGGGCTTCCTGGAGCGATTTTTGTCCGCACTGGAAGTGAGTTCAACCCGCGCACCTTTGAGGCAACGTTGAACAATACTCCGAATGGCTTTGAGCCTGACGGAGTTCCCGGTGAGTGCTCCGATCCATCCGGCTTGGCGGAGTGGATGCTTCATGAGATTTTTGAGCCCTGATTCGCAATGGGTGTCCGAAGCACCTGAGGTGCCGACCGCAACCGTTTCATAAGCAAACTATTTGGGTTCCAGAGGCACATGAAATTTAGCGAACAACTCGAAGCGCGATACGCCGATATGCTCACGCATTATCCTGTGAAGCGCTCTGTCCTCGTCCCATTCCTGCTCTACATTCAGGACGAGTTTGGTTACGTCACCGATGAGTCCATCGCGGAACTTGCGAGCCGGTTGGAGATCACAGCGCTGGAGATTCGCAACGTTATCAGTTATTACTCCATGCTCCGCACCAAGACCGCTGGCAAGTACAACGTTCAGGTCTGTACTAACATCTGCTGCCTGCTACGTGGCGGAGAAGAGATGCTGGATCATGCCCGCAAAACTCTCGGCGTCGCCGTGAACAAGGGAGTCACTCCAGACGGCGTCTT
>Ga0181528_10000052_pt1 | contig 115273 bp, 70 predicted proteins | sample PEATcosm2014_Bin_47_FD_119742 | JGI IMG/M metagenome (GOLD analysis project Ga0181528, IMG submission 119742) | Peatland microbial communities from MTU Mesocosm Facility, Houghton, MI, USA - PEATcosm2014_Bin10_10_metaG | ecosystem: Environmental > Terrestrial > Soil > Wetlands > Peat | place... | reverse complement strand
GCGCAGCTGCTACAACGGCGTTCTGAGCGGCGTGTCCCAGGGCGGCGACCGCTTCTTCTACACGAACCCCTGCGTCTACGACGGGCAGTCGAGGAACAACGGCGGTTTCGCCGGGAGGGCGCCTTGGTTCAGCGTCTCCTGCTGCCCCACGAACGAGATCCGCACCCTGGCGGACCTGTCCGGCTATTTCTACGGGGTCCGCGGAGACGTCGTGTACGTGAACCTCTACGGCCGGAGCGAGGCGGACGTGGCGCAGGGCGGCGGGACGGTGAGGCTCACGCAGACAACCGATTACCCGTGGAGCGCGAAGGTGATGATCGGGGTCGCTCCCTCCGCGGCGACAACCTTCACCCTGCGGCTTCGCATCCCGGGATGGGAGCTCGGGCGGCCGGTGCCGACCGACCTCTACGGCTACGACGACGGCCGGCCGGGGGATTGGAGCCTGGCGGTCAACGGGATCGCGGTCGGGAAGCAGCTCGCCCAGGGTTATGTCTCGATCACGCGCACCTGGCGGGCCGGCGACACCGTGGACCTGAATCTCCCGATGCCCGTGCGCCGCGTTCATGGAAATCCCAGGATCGAGGCGACCCGCGGGAGGGTTGCGTTCGAGCGCGGCCCGATCGTCTACTGCGTCGAGGGCGCGGTGGGCGGAGTCCGGCCCGAGGACCTCGTGGCGCCCGAGGGGGCCCGCATCGTCGCCGCGTTCCATCCCGAGCTTCTCGGGGGCGTCGAGACGCTCACCCTTGGAAACGCGACCGAAAGGGCACCCGTCACCGCCATCCCCTACTATTCCTGGGACAACCGCGGACTCGCACCGATGGCCGTATGGCTCAGGCGCGCGGCCGAATAGGTCCCGAAACCGGCCGGATCCGTCTTGGAGGAGTTGCCCAGGCTGGCAAGTCGGCCTAATGGTAACGCGCCGGTCCGCTCATTTTTCAGAAAACCAAAAACCCCCATGCCCTCGCACCCCAGCCTGACACGCCGCGAATTCATCGCCTCAACGGGAGCCGCCGTCCTCGCCACGGCGCTTCCCTCAACCCTGCGGGCCCAGCCGGGCCCCCCGCTGACGCTCGCCCTTGTCGGCGCGGCCCACATCCACACTCCGGGCTACGTGAAGACCCTGAAGGCGGCCCCGGGCGTCGTCGTCAAATGCGTCTGGGACCACGACGGCTCCCGCGCGGCCAAGTCGGCCACCCTGCTGGGCGCCCGGGTCGCCGGGACGCCGGACGAGATCTGGTCCGATCCGGAGATCGCGGGGGTGGTGATCCTGTCCGAAACCAACCGCCACCATGACCTCGTCCTCGCCGCGGCCAGGGCGCGCAAGCATATGTTCGTCGAGAAGCCGCTCGGCATCACGGCCTCGGAAAGCCTCGAGATGGCGAATGCGATCGAAGACGCGCATCTCATCTTCACCACGGGCTACTTCATGCGGACCGACCCAAAGCACATCTTCCTCCGCCAGGAGGTCGCCAAGGGGAATTTCGGCGTCATCACGCGGGTGCGCGGCTCGAACTGCCACAACGGCTCGCTCGGACGGTGGTTTGACACCGAATGGCGCTGGATGGCGGACCCCAAGATCGCCGGCATTGGCGGATTCGGGGACCTCGGCACCCACAAGCTGGACATCCTGATGTGGCTCTTCGGGGCGCCGGATTCGGTTGCGGCCGCGGTGAAGCCGGTGACGGGCCACTACGGCGACTGCGACGAGACGGGGGAGGCCCTGATCAAGTTCAGGAACGGGACCCTCGGAACCCTCGGGGCGGGATGGGTGGACATCGAGGACCCGGTGAAGCTCCAGATCAGCGGGACCGAGGCCCATGCGGTGATCATCGACGACCGGCTCTACTACAACTGCGCCAGGCTCGGTTCGGACGGAAAGGAGCCCTACGTGAATCTCCCTCCGGAACCCAAGGCGCCCATGCTCCAGTTCCTGGCGGCCCTCGGCGGATCGGCGGACCAGCCGCTCGTGACGGCGCGGGAGGCCGCCGCGCGGGTTGCGGCCATGGAGGCCATGTACAGGGCCTCCCGCGAAGCCGCATGGGTGAAGGTCGGATGAGACCCAGCCTTCCCGCATGAGCCCCCGATTCCTGCGCGCCGGGCCCCTCCTCCTCCTCGTCCTCGCGGGGCATCTGGCCGCTCAGCCCGCCCCCGCCGGGCCCGGCCGCCCCAGAATCACCGGGCTGTCGCACGTGGCCCTTTGGGTCGGGGACCTCGCCAGATCCCGGGCGTTCTACAAGGGCTACCTCGGATTCGACGAGCCTTACTCCCTCATGAGCAAGGAGGGCTCCATCGACCTCACGTGGATCAAGGTCAACGACCGGCAGACCGTGGAGCTCTTCCCGATCACGCCGTCCTCGTCCTTCCGCGGCGACAGCCTTTACCATGTCGCCCTGGAGACCGACGACGCCCGGGCCATGCTCGGGTACCTCAAATCCAGGGGCGTCACGGCGCCCGGCGGGAAGCCGCTCCCCGAGCGGGTCGGCAGGGGCCGGATCGGAAACCTGAACTTCTTCGCCGAGGATCCCGATCATCACACGATCGAATTCGTCCAGTACGAGCCCGAGGGCTGGACCCTGAGGAATGCGGGCAGGAACCTGCCCGGGACCCGGATTGCGGCCCGGATCAGCCATGCGGGCATCACCGTCAGGAACCTTGGCCGCTCGCTGTCGTTCTACCGCGACATACTTGGCCTGAGGGAATTCTGGAGGGGAAGCAGCGACAGGGTCACGCTCAGCTGGGTGAACGAGCGCCTTCCCGAGGGCGACGACTATCTTGAGCTCATGCTGGTCGGCAAGGAGCCTTCCCTGGACCAGCTGCATACGCTCAACCATCTCTGCCTCGAGGTGAAGGATGTGCGCGCGGCCGAGGCGGTCCTCGCGGGGCGGACGCTCCCCGCGGGCTGCCGGGCGCCCACCGCGATCCGAACCGGCGTCAACCGCAAGCGCCAGATCAACTGCTTCGATCCGGACGGCACGCGGGTGGAGATCATGGAGGCGGGCACGATCGACGGCGCGGCCGCCCCCTCGTCGGCCGCCCCGCCCCCGGTTCCCCAGGGCTGACGCCCCGCCACCGGACCGCTCAGCGCCAGGAAGGCAGGGGCGTCAATTCCGGCGCGGGAAGGACCGGCCATCGCTTGCCGACGGGCGTCAACAGGACCGCGATGCGGAGATCCGAGGGTGCGGCCGGGCCGGGTACGTCCAGGACCAGCATCGAGCTTCCCCAGTTCTGGTTCTCCTCCGGGGTCGGCGGCCGGGTCGAGCCGACGCGGAACCGGGCGCTTCCCGGCGAAAGGGCCTCCACGCGGAGCGTGCGGCCATCCTGCGAAAGCGTCGCGGCCGCCCCATCCGGTGAAACGACGATCCGGGCGTACGTGACCATCGCCCAGCGGAGGGTGACTCCCTCCCGGGCGTGCGTGAGCTCGTCCAGGACCAGCACGCGGGACCGGTCAAGGACCGCCACTCCCCGGAGGATCTTCGCCGCCTCGTCCGGATAGGCCGACGTGAGGTCGGCGACCGCAAACGCGCGCGCGGGCGCGGATCCAAAGGCCGTGATCGGGGCGACGGCCTTCAGCCGCTGCAGCTCGCCTCCCGGGGTCAGGGTGTTCTGGCTGTGGTTGTTGAGCCGGAAATACGTCCAGCGCTTCCTCCCGAAATAGTCCGGCAGGTCGTAATTGTCGGAACCGAGGTTGACCGCCCATCGGACGCCGTCGGCGTCCATCACGAAGGAGCCGAGGTCGAGGTGGGAATGGTTGGTCGTGTTGTCGCCGGCCTTGAATCCGACAAAAAGCGCGCCCGGGTCGTCCCAGGACCCGCGCAGGAGCGCCAGGTCGGCGCGCCCTCGGAAATGGAGGTCGAGCGGTTCCTCGCCGTGGGAGCCCTCCGCCACGGGCGGGGGGAACCATGCAGCCTGGAGCGCCAGCATCCGGTCGCCGCTCCTTCCGGTCCGCAAGACCTCCCGGGAGAGGAGTTCGCGGCTGTGCCGGAGGGCGGCGGGCGGACCAAATCGCTCGGCAAGCCAGGTGTAGGTGGCCGAGCCGTCGATATGGGGGCCCCCGTCCGCGTAGTTGAAGGCGAGCCCGGTGGGCCCCTGGACGGCCAGCCGGTAGAGGGCGGTGCGCCGGAAGCCCGGGGCGGAGCCGAGCCCGAAATCCGTGCCGAGCGCCCCCTCGAGCTCGGCCAGGATGATCACGTTGTATCCCGTGCCGTAATCCCAGTAGGCGGGGCCCTCCGGGTATGCGCCGTCCGGCTCGTAGGCGCCCATGGCGCCCGCCAGCGTCGCGCGCACCCCCGAGATCACGATGCGCGCGATCCCGGGCTCCTCATCGGCGAGCGCGAGCGCCGCCGTCAGGAGCCCGCCGTTGCAGACCTGGTTCCAGTTCATCGTCGCCGTGACCCAGAACAGGCGCTTGTCCTTCGCGCTGTCGCCCCCGTAGGCCGCGGGCGCAAACGAGAGCGCCTTCTGAAGGAGCGCCGTCTTGATCGTGAGGCGGTCGCCGGGGCTCAGGTAGGAGTAGAGCCAGTCGTAGCCGATGCCGACCGCGAAGCTCATCTCCGCGACGTCCAGGAAATGGGAGGGGTTCCAATCGTCGAATGCGGAGACGTTCAGCATCTCCCGCCTCGCGCGCTCGGCGAACCTCGGGTCGCCCGTAAGGCGGTACGCCATCGCACAGGTGGCGATGTGCTCGATCGCCGTCCTGGACTGGTCGAGAAGCCGGATGCCGGTGAGCCGGTGGACGACCGGGGGCGCGGAAAGGTCGAGCTCGGCGGCGGCCACGATCCGCGCGTGGAGCGCGGCGCGGAGCGGATCCGTCTTTGCCGCACGCAGAGCGGCCGCAAGAAGGTCGTCCGTCATGAGGAGCCTGGGATGGCCCGGCCGAAGGCCCGGCACCGAATCCCCAGGCGCGCCGGCGCGGGCCGGCGCAGGGGCGCAGAGCGCGGCGAGGAGAACCGGGACCAGCAAGGTGGGGAGGGAGCGCACCGGGGGGCAACACCCTGCATGCGCTCAGCGCCGCCCGCAAGCCCGGCCGGAACCCCGGGGGCACGGCCCCCCTTAGGGGGGATTTCACCGCTCGCCTCGTCCGCCGGGTTGAGGCATTGATTCTGCGCCGCACGCTCCCCTGAATCCGCGCCGAGGCACCCGATGAAGCCCGAACCCACCGAGACTAGCCCCCGCGGCCCCCAGGCGGGACGCGACGGCGAACGCCCGGGCGGAGGGCCCGCGCCGGACGAGCCCGTCTACATGGGACTTCCCCATGAGCGCTACCTGCGCCCGAAGTTCTATGTCGCCCTTGCGCTCACGGTCCCCGTCCTCGCGCTCTCCATGGGGGAGATGCTCCTGCACGGCGCCTTCCCTTCGTGGCCCGCCGGTTTCAACGGATGGGTCCAGCTTCTGTTGACAACGCCGGTCTTCTTCTGGAGCGGCGCGCCGTTCATCAGGCGCTGGTGGAAATCGATCCGCGAGCGCGACACGAACATGTTCACGCTGACGGTGACGGGCACGGGCGCCGCGTATCTCTACAGCGCGGCCGCGGTGCTGCTTTCCGGCCGTCTGCCCGCGGCCCTTGGCGGAGGGCACGCGCCCGCCCTCTATTTCGAGGCGACGGCCTTCATCACGACCGCCGTCCTCCTCGGCCAGATCATCGAGCAGCGCGCCCATTCGCGAACGGACGCCGCGATCAGGGCCCTGATGCGGCTCGCTCCGAACACGGCCCACCGGATCCGCGCGGACGGCGCCGAGGAGGACGTTCCCGTCGCGGAGGTCCGTCCGGGCGACCTCCTGCGCGTGCGTCCCGGCGAGAACCTCCCGGTGGACGGGACGCTCGCGGAGGGCCGCGCCGACGTCGACGAATCGATGCTGACCGGGGAACCGCTTCCAGTCGGAAAGGTTGCGGGCGACGGCGTCAGGGCGGGCACGCTCAACACGACCGGAACCTTCGTATTCCGCGCGGAGCGGATCGGGGCAGACACCCTCCTTGCGCAAATCGTCCGCCTGGTCGAGCAGGCCACCGAGAGCGAGGCGCCCATCCAGCGCCTGGCCGACCGGGTGTCGGCCTGGTTTGGGCCCGCCGTCCTCCTGTTTGCCGCGGCAACCTTCCTCTCCTGGGGGCTCTGCGCCCCGGACCAGGGCTGGCTGCGGGGTCTCCTCTACTCGGTCGCGGTCCTGATTATCGCGTGCCCGTGCGCCCTCGGCCTTGCGACGCCGGTGTCTCTTGTGACGGGGATTGGCCGGGGCGCGCAGGCGGGCGTCCTCGTGAAGGACGCCGCCTCCCTCGAGCGCCTCGCGCACGCGACGACGCTCCTGATCGACAAGACGGGCACCCTGACCGAGGGCCGCCCCCGGGTCGTCGCGATCGAGCCCTCCCCGGGAGTTGACGGGAGGGAGCTCCTCATCCTCTCGGCCGCGGCCGAGAACGGGAGCGAGCATCCGCTCGCGCGGGCCGTCGTCGCCGAGGCGAGGGCCCGCGGGCTCCCCGTTCCCGCCGCAACCCAGTTCTCGGCCGAGCCCGGGGTAGGCGTCCGCGCCACGGTGGGCGGCCGCAGTGTCACCGCCTCCCGGGCGCCCGCCGACCTCCGCTCGCCTCATCCCGGCGCCACCCTGATCGAGGTCGCCGTCGACGGCAGGCGGGCGGGGACGATCGCCCTGTCCGACTCGGTCAAGCAGACGACCCCGGCCGCGATCGCGGAGCTCCAGCGGCTCGGGCTGCGCGTCATCATGGTCACGGGGGACCGGGAGGCGGCCGCGCGCGCGGTGTCCGAGCAGCTGCACCTGGACGGCTTTCACGCCGGGGTCGACCCCGCGCGCAAGCAGGAGCTCGTCCGGGAGCACCGCCTGCTCGGGGAAATCGTGGTCTTTGCGGGCGACGGCCTCAACGACGCGCCCGCCCTGGCCGCGGCGGACGTCGCGATCGCCATGGGCACCGGCACGGACGTCGCGATGAACAGCGCGGGCCTCGTCCTGGTCAAGGGGGACCTGGCCGTCCTCGTGCGCGCCGTCCACCTGAGCCGGGCCGTCCTGCGCAACATCAAGCAGAACCTATTCTGGGCCTTTGCGTACAACAGCGCGGGCCTTCCGCTCGCGGCGGGCGCATTTTATCCCGCGTTTGGCTGGCACCTAAGTCCGATGTTCGCCGGAGCGGCGATGAGCCTGAGCTCGGTGACCGTTGTCCTGAACGCGCTCAGGCTGAGCCGGATCAAACTGTGAAGGGGTGTCAGTAGCGGATCCTCACGCTTCGCACCGAGGCGGTGTCCAGGCCGAAATCCGCATAGCTCGAGTTGGACACGCGTCCGGTCTGGAAGGAAACGGGGGAACCGTCGACCTCGACCGACCCGGCGGCTTCCACCCCCTGTGGAAGCAGGAAGTGGCACTCCATCCTGGCCGCGCTGCCGGTCAGGGTCGCCCGGATCTCCCTCGCGGCGGGATCATGGGCGAACCGGTAGGCCACGTAGCCCCCGGAGGCCGGGTAGCGCACGGCCACTCGGATCACGCGGGCGATTCCGAGGTCCCACCTCGGCGAGACGACCGGCCGGGAGAGCACCTGGCTCTGCGGTCCGTCGCGGACCCCGGCCATTCCCTCGATCAGCGCCGCCATTGCGGTGGCTGCGGCCCAATTGTCGGGACCCCCGTACGACACGGGGCTGGGCGGGAGGTAATGGGCGCGGTCGGAAAGGGTCAGCCCCAGCACCGTGTAGATGCCGTCATCGTCCGGCGCCCGCAAGCGGATCGATGCGATCGTCTTCTCCGGATGAGGATTGTCGATCGCGCACCACGAGAGCCCCACGTCGTCGCTGACCGGGCTCGGCCCATGCCACGCGACGCCGGAGGTGCCGCTCTTCAGCTCCGGGAACCACCAGTACGTCAGCTGCCTTCCCATGATCACGTACTGCACCGCGCGCGTCCCGTCGGCATAGCTGAAGGAGATGCTTCCGCAGACGTTTTCCGAGCTGGGCTTTGAGGACGTATGCAGGAGATAGATGCAGCCCGCCGGCCGCCCAACGGGCACGTTCACCGACTCCGGAAGGCCCTTCGCATGCGAGACGGCGACGGCGGCGCGCCGCTGGTTCCTCGCCGGGTCGACCACCCTGAAGTCGATGCCGGCAAACTGCTGTTCGCCGGTCGGCAGCCCGCGGAGGTCGTCCCCCGGCCTTCCCGAGAGCATCCAGCGCGCCGCGCCCGGCCCGCCCTTGTCCCAGAAGTCCATGTTTGCCACGGCCGAAAGGTCGACCGGCGTGTAGCGGGGGGCGGGCGGAGGCGGCGGGATCGAGCCCGTGTAGGCGAACGCTATCTTGTTGCCGTTCCTGCGGGCGAGATCCGTGAGCCGATCCAGGATGTCGCGCCCATAGGGCTCAAAACCGTTCTCAAACGCCCCTCGGGCGAGCTCCCCGGCGACGTGGCCCCCCACCCCGCCGTTCATGTACTGCCAGACCGCGTCGTGCTGGCCGAATCCCCGCTGGAACGGCGGGTAGATCGCGTACCATTCGCCGGGCGAGCCGACGGGCAGGTGGTCCCTGAGGTCCAGGTACGTCCGAAGGATCGCGACCGAATGGTCCCTTCCGATCCCGCGGTTGAGGCTGTAGGCGTTCCCCTGGGCGATCTGCGACCCCTCGTCGACCCCCAGGTTTCGCTTCACGCCGGGATCCTCGTCGATGAAATGGGTGAAGAAGCGTCCGTTCCAGGAGACAAGGTCCAGGCGCCGGCGGATGTCGCGGGCCCGCTCCAGGTACCTGGCCGCGTCCGCGGAATCGCCCGTGTGCCCCAGCATCTCCGCCAGTTCCTCGCAGGCCGCGGCATAGTAGACGTTGTCGCCAAAGAAAATGCCGAACTTCGATTTCCGGGGATCGATCAGCATCGTGTTCGTGAGCCCGATGTCCGGCGTGTACGCGTCGTCGACCTGAAAGTCCCAGGAGTCGATCGTATAGACGCGCTTCAGCAGATGGAAGCGCTGGCTCCAGCGCGCAGGATCCGTCACCGAGTAGTCGAGCGCCCGCATGGCGGATGCGAGCGAGCGGTCCATCCAGGTATCGTCGCCCGTCGTCTTCCAGCTCTGGTAGATCGAGCTCACGTAGATGTATTCGGGGTGGTTCTCGGCCGGCTGCCGGACGAAATAGCGGTCCCCGTACTGGCGGACATAGCCGAAGGGACCATACGCCGTCTTGTAGTACGCCGTGGCCCCCTCGTTCAGGTTGCTCCAGATCATGCCGTCCTCGCGCTGGGTGCTCCGCATCATGTCGAGCAGGTCGGTCATGAAGGGGCTGAAGTACCGCATGCCCTTTCCCGTGTGGTAATTGTCGAGGACCCAGTTGACGAAAAAGTGGTAGGTCCGTCCGTTCCAGAGCGCCGTCTCCACCCCGGTCGGATTGTAGGCGTTCATACCCGAGCGAAAGAGGCTGAACATGTCGCGGTACTTGCCCCCGTCGTCGACGGCCGTGTCCGCATCGAGGCTGAAGGTCGACCGGCCGGTCTCGAGACGGGCCGCGTCGCGGACGACGACGGTCTGCGTGCCAAGCGCCCCGCCCGCCCTGAAGCTCACCGGACCGGGAAGCCCCGCCTTGAAATAGACCCTTCCCGCTCCGTCCATCACCTCGACGGAACCCGCGCCCGGCGCCTCCACGACCAAGAGGTCAAGCGGCTGGACACGGCCGACGGGGAGGGGGGTCCCGTCCTCGGCGCCCGCGAGCAGGAGAAACGTGGGCTGCGGCTGCGCCGCCCAAAGGGAGGCCGCAAGGACGGGGACCAGGATCATTAGGAGCGCCAGGCTGCGGGCCGTTTTCATGGGGAGGGTCTGGGGAAGGACGAAGCATGCCCGGGAACGTCCCGCGCTTCAACCGGTAGTTTCCGCGACGGGGCCCTGAGGGCGGGGCGCCCTCCCGGACTCCGAGGGCGGTTCAGGGGTCCGCAGCAGGGGCCTTGGCCCGCAGGGCCTCGAGTCTGTCGTACAGCTCCTGCGTCGCCTTCGGGTCGGTTCCAAAATCGCCGCCGTTCATGAGCTCAAAGGAGTCGTAGACCATGCTGGCCGACTGGACCACCAGCAGGGAGGACGTCCCCAGGCGATCGATCTTGATGCCCGCAGGAGCCAGGAAGGACACCGAGCGGCGCATGTCGTAATGGTGCTCGGGATCGTTCCACGTCATGAACCAAAGCTTGTCCCCGGCGAGCGCGAGCACGCCCGACATGTGTCCGATGGGCGATGCGTCGAGCGTAGAGAATCCGCCCGTGTTCGGAAACCAGATGGCCCGCATCACCACCGAGGCGGCCGGCGTCCCGTCCGGAAGGCATTCGGCGACCTCCCTCCTTGTGTCGGCGCTTTTGGTCACGTCGGCGGACACGCAACCCAACAGCGCGAGCGCGGCCGTGGCAACGGCCGGCCCTATCCAGAAACGAGCGTGCGAAAAGGTCCGCATGGCATCAGCGGCCCAATCCCTTGCCGAACGAACCCATTGTCAAACCATTGCCGCGCGCGCCCCCCGAGCGTCCCGGCCAGGGGGGCGGAGGGATCACGGCTTTCGCTCCAACGCCTCGATACGGGCCTCGAGGGCCGCGATCCTCGCCTTTTTGCCCGCGCCGGTCTTTCCGGCGGGCCGAAAGACGGCGATGAGGGCAGCGACAACGCTGGCCCCAAGAAGGAACGGCACCAACGGAAACATCCTGTGAATGAATGCGAGCATCTGATTTGTCCTCTTGTTAAGTTAATCCGAACCCGTGTTCACCTAACGATGACGCACAGGGACCTGGCGGGGTTTCACCGGGCTGCGTGGATCGGCAGAAATCCCGCTTCGTAGAGGGACGGGCCTATCGAGGGACCCAATCCCTCCCAAGGCCCGGCCCAAGGGCCGGGCCTGTTGGGCCGGTGTCCAATCCCGTGGACTGCCGCCCCGAATCACCCGCAGGGGCCGGCCCTGGTCTCCCATCCCCGTGCCGGCCGAGGGAGCGCCTCAGGAGGCCGGCTTTGTCGGAGGGGCTTCCGTCTTTGGCGCGGCGGCCGCGGCAGCCAGCCAGAACCAGACGCTGAGCGCGGCGAGGATGACAAACGCAACCAGGCTCCACCGCCGTCCGAAGGAGCAGCTGCCGATCTGGACATATAGGCCAAGGAAGATGCGGACGAGATGGGCAAGGCCCATCAGGCCGAAGATCACACTGGCGGCGCGCAACGCACATGTTGGCGATTTCATAGCTGGATACTTATCTGGGGTTTCGCCCGCTGGGGGCAGGACTTGCAGGTGTGCGAAGCACACCGCTGTTTCAGATATCACGGCGGCGGCACCCATACAAACCCGAAAAACCAGGGATGATACGCGCCCGGCCGACCCGGCCACGCTTCACGGCGCACCGCCTCCGCCCCCCGGCTCATTCGGCTCTCAGGAGGTCCGCGACGCCCACGCGGGCGGCGCGAGCGGCCGGAAGCACGCAAGAGGCGGACGCCGCCACCATCAGCGCCGCAACCACCAGGGCGAGAACCGCGGGGTCATAGGCTGGGGTTTCGTAGAGAAGACTCTGCAGATAGCGGGCGAGAGCCAGGGCGCCTGCGACGCCCGTCGCGACTCCAAGACCGGCCAGCAGGAGGGCCCGGCGCAGGACCAGGACCGCTAGGTTCCTGGGGGAGGCCCCAAGCGCCATGCGGACACCGAATTCGCGCATCCGCTGGTCCACGGTATACGCGAGCACCGAAAAGAATCCGATCACGGTCAGGACCGTGGCGATCGCCGACAAGACCTTTAGCACCGCCGTGGCAAAACGCTCAAAGTAGAGCTGCTTGTCGCGCATGTCATCCATCACATCGACCTGGCTCGTGACAATCTTGGGATCAAATTGGTAGATGGCCCTGCGGAAAACCCCCTCCACCTCCCTGCCCGGCTTGCCCCTCATGAGCACGATGAAAGTCGTCATAGCCGCAGGGCTCCACGTTCCCGGACCATAGATGGTGTTCCCCGGCGCCGTTCGCACCGTCTCCCGCACATCCGCGACGACTCCCACGACGAGCCAGCCCGCGGGGCCTTTCAGTGGCATGCCCTTGAGCTTGACGATCTGGCCGATCGGGTCCTCTCGTCCGAACCGCGCCTTGGCCAGCGACTCATTGATGACGACTTCAACCTTTTCCGAAGTGCGGAGCCAACGCCCGCGCTTCAGGACCAGTCCGGATGTCTCCCGGAAATCGGAGGGGAAAAAGTCGAGCGCGACATTGATCGTCGTGCCGTCGGCCCGCATGATCTCCATTCCTCCCCCCTCCCAGCCGGCCATCAGGCTGTCGGAGCCAAAAACCGCCGAGGAGACACCCGGCACGCGCAGCAGGCGTTCCTGCAATCTTTCGAGGAGGGCGAGCCGCTCCTCGTTTCCCTCCACATATCCGCTCGGGAAACTGAGGCGCACCCGAACCCGCTGGCTCGTGTCGAATCCGAGGTTCACGTCCTGCAGCTTTTGAAACGTTCGCACCATCAGTCCGGCCCCGGTGAGGAGGATGACCGCAAAGGCGGCCTGCAGGATCACAAAGAGCCCGCGCATGCGCGCAAGGCGGACGCTTTCCCCAACGGCCGCCCCCCCGTCCTTGAGCCCGGCCTGGATGTCGGCGCGGAGCACCCGGATCGATGGGACGACCGCAATGGCGCCGGCCGTGAGCACGGTCGTCGCTCCCAGGACAACGATGGCCCGCCAGTGGAGTGACCACGTTGTCCAACTAGCGTTCTCGCCATTCGTGCCGGCCAGCACGCTGAACAGGGGGACGAGCCAGTTGGCGATGAAGACCCCGGCGACACAGGCAGCCAGCGACAGGGTGCAGCTCTCAAACAGGAACAGCCGGATGATCCGCCAGCGCCCGCCGCCCAAGGCGAGCCGGATGCTCACCTCCCGCTTCATCCCGAGCATCCGGACCAGCATCAGGTTCGTGGCATTCAGGCAGGCGATCCCGTACAGAAAGCCCACAGCGCCAACGAGCATCCAGTATATCTCCGGCCGGTTCAGCTTCTTCAGCTGCGCCAGCGTCGAGAGCATGGGCGTCTTGTCCGTCCCGTAGCTTGAGTATGGCGCCGGCAGGTCCACCTTCGCCCCCGCAAGCGCCGCCTCCGCCTGATGGGGGGTGACCCCGGGCCTCAGCCGCCCAAACACCACGAGATAGGGATCCCAGGGAGTCTTCGGATTCGGACGGTAGGCAAGCGGGCGGAACACCTCCGAGTAACAGTACGGCGGCAGCTGCTGCCCCGGCTTAAGGACACCGACGACAACGCACACCCGGCCCCCGACCGTGATCCTCCTGCCGAGCGCGCCTTCGGCGCCTCCAAAATGCTGCTCGCTGAAATGGTTGCTGATCACGACGACGTCGTTTCTGCCCTCAACATCCTCCCCGGGGAGAAACCCGCGTCCGAGCGCCGGAATGATTCCCATCATCGGCAGGAAATTTGGGGATACGCCCACGACGCTGCTCTGGACCGGATCACCGCCGATCGCGACGTTGGCCACCTGGTAGCCGCTGAGGCCGTATTCCGTGAACACATTGGTCTGCGCACGGTAGGCGCTCAAATAGGCATCCCAGAGCATAGCCGACGGCTGGGAGGATTTCTTGTCACCCAGGCCGACCAGATAGACGTCCGTTGGAAACCCGTCCGGCCGGAACAGAATCCAGTCAACGACACTGAATATAGCGGCGGCCGATCCTATGCCGAGCGCGAGCGTAAGGATCGTCACGAGCGTGAAGCTCCTCGCCCGGCAAAGGGAGCGCATCACGTAGCGAAGGTCGGAGTGCATCTCGTCGGGGCGTCTGCCCCGGGAGTTTCCACCGCCCCCCTGCAATCTCAAGGTAGATATAATATCTCAGGATATAGCATGCCGTTTCATGGGCGGCATTGCGTCCCCTGATGACAGCCCTTGCGCGGGCCCATTCTACCAGGCCCTGATCTTTGGCGCCGAGACGATCCTGATGAAATTGCCCAGCTGTTGAACGACACCGGAAAAGGATTCATAGTCCACGGGTTTCCGGACGTAGGCGCTGCAGCCCAACATGTGGCATCGCTCAATCTCGCGCGGATCGTCGGTCGTGGACATCATGATCACCGGCAACGCCCTCAGGTTCGGATCCGCCTTGACCCTTCGCAGCACCTCAACGCCGTCGACCTTGGGCATCCGAATATCGAGCAGAATGAGAAACGAATCCTTGTGGGACGCATTCATTCCCCTCCTCGTCATCCCGCAGAGGAAATCCAAGATCGCCTGTCCGTCACAAAACTCGACGAACGGGTTCGGCAGTCCCGCTTCAGCGAAGCCCTGCCGTATCAGAACGGTGTGCCCCTCGTCGTCGTCAACGATCAGGATTGTAGGAAGTCGAGGCATGAGACCGTTCGGATCTTGCGGACCGAGGCCAGGCCCGACGACCTGGACCTTGGATCGTCGGTTACAAGAAGGTCGTAATAGTTGACGAGCAGCGCGGCCCAGACCGCCTCACCGTCCTTCGCCGTCTCGATCCGGCATCCGGTGCCCTCCAACGCGTCCGCGACGAGTCCGCGCACGACAGGGTCGTCCTCGACGACAAGGATGCACCTGGATCCGGAGTGATTCATGGATGGCGCACCCTTCCCTCACGCGAGTTTCCTTTGGGACAGGTGCCGGCTTGCGAGCAGCAGATCCTCGACCAGGCGCCGATACAGAGGGAGGCCGTCGGACGGGCACCCGTCCTTCACCCATGCCGCATACGCCAGCGCGTCCACCTCGCTCGAGTCCGCAGGCGCGGCTCCGCACGGGGCCCTTGGTCTACGCGAGCCGGCAATCCGCGAGAGCGTCTTCACACGAGCGGCACTATATCAGCCTTGTCGACCGACGATGAGTGACACTGCGCCCGAAAAATCGCCTTGTATCAAAGGCTAAAGCGCGGCGCCCCAAAGATATAGTGCGCGTTGCGCATCGCCGACGGATTTCACAACAGCAGTGCGATTTTCCCGATTATCCGCAATAAATCATGTTTTTCCGGGCCTTTCCGCTGCGGCGGGCGGCACTTTAAAAGCGCGCTCCGGATTCTTTATATCAATGTCTGGAGCCTCGGCGGCCGTTTGATAGACGCGCGCAGGACCGCGCACCGCGGTCCAAACCCACGGTGTAAGGATGAAGTTATACAAAAAATATACATAAAACCACTTGCGGCCTTGAGATACCGGTTATATAGATCTCGGATGGATATAGTATCCCTTGAAAGACAGCTTAAGAAACTCGAACGGGCCAGGGTTCGTCTGCTGAAAAGAGCGGAGGCTCGAAACAGAAAGTTGCTGATGCGGCTGCCCAAGAAGGTCGGCCTGGGTTCGGTGGAGGAGTTGATCGAGGCGTTGCGCGGGGTCACGGGCAAGCGCAAGGCGGCATTGCCCCCGAACGGGAAGAGGCGCAGGAAGCGCGCCGTCATCACAGATGCGACGCGCGCCAAGGTGAAGAAGCTCGTGCAGGACGGCAAGACCGGCAGCGAGGTTGCCAAGCTGGTTGGCATTTCGCTCCCGAGCGTCCAGAATATCAAGAAAGCACAGGGACTGGTTAAGGCGAGAAAGTAGCCTTTAGGAGAGGACCGACCGGAAACGACGGGGGCGCGATTGGGAGATCGAAGATCCTGGTCGGCGGCGGAGACGGGGTTTGCTCTTTTAACCTGGAAACTCATGAACCCCGGGGATGACCCCGAAGGGCAGGAGCGAATTGATAAAATTATAACCTACAATGAGTTCGGGAAAGAATAGCCGTGCGATACCCAAGAAACCCAATTGATGATCGATCTGCCGCCATTCTTGGATACGCTATGCGATCGTTCGCGCAGCGTCATTTTTCGTTCGCCCATTTTGCGTGCCGATAGATTTGGTGCACTTTCTTGTAATTCCGATCCTGTGACTGATTCCTAAGGTTGAGAGCGAGTTGGTCCGCCAAAGAAGCTGCAATGGTCCGGTTTCTTTTGTGCGTCATTCGGCCATTGGTTGGTGGGTGAGTTTTGCCATATCTCGAAGATGTCCTAGTGCCGCCGATGGACGATTCAAGCCCAGCACCCAACCGGCTATTTCTATGGCGGACCGCGCATTCGCTTGTGGACCGGGACAGCGTTGCAGCCGAGGGCCTCCGTCACATCGCCGCGGAGGAAGCACGATGTGGCGGCCAAATAAGTGCAGCGGGCGCAAGGCTTCGTGAGGGAACGCACGGATTCCGGTCGGTTTGCCGGGCGGCCGACCCCTTGGGCCTGAATCGACCCGTCGTGAATGATGCGCCCGAAGGGAGCCCTGATGCGCCATGACGAAGCCGCTGCGCTGCCTGCTCATCGAGGATTCTGAAGACGACGCGGCGCTCGTGGCGCGGAGCCTGAGGGCGGGAGGTTTTGACCTGACGCTGATGCGCGTCGACACCCCGGAGGCGATGCGCGATGCGCTCAATCGGCAATCCTGGGACATCGTCCTATCCGATTACAGTTTGCCCCGATTCAGCGGGAAAGCCGCGCTGGAGCAGCTCAAGGCCAGCGGCTTGGATCTGCCCTTCATCATCGTCTCGGGGACAATCGGCGACGAGATCGCCGCTGAGGCGATGAAGGTCGGCGCCCACGATTACATCATGAAGGGCAACCTCGAACGCCTCGTTCCCGCAGTGGAGCGCGAATTGCGGGACGCCGCGGAGAGGCGTCGGCTCAGGCAGGCTGAAGCCGCTCTCAAGGACGAGCGAGCCCTGTTTAACGATCTCGCAAGCACGATACCTGACCACATCTATTTCAAGGATCTGGACAGCCGCTTCGTGCGCATCAACGACGCGATGGCCAGGCTCTTTGGCCTGCAGCATGCGGAGGAGGCCGTGGGCAAGTCTGACTTCGACTTTTTCGGCGAGGAACACGCACGCCAGGCCTACATTGGCGAGCAGGCTGTAATGAGAACGGGGACACCGATCATTGACCTCGAGGAAAAGGAGACCTGGCCCGACGGCCGCGTCACCTGGGTTTCGACAACCAAGGTTCCCCAACGCAATGCGTATGGCGCCGTGACGGGATTGATCGGCATCTCCCGGGACATAACCCAGCGCAAGCGGGCCGACACCCATCTCCGGCTCCTGAGCACGGCACTCAGTTCCGCAGCCAACGCCATCGTCATCACCAATCGCGACGGCGTCATCGAATGGGTCAACGCTTCCTATAGCACCCTGACCGGTTACACCTCAGAGGAGGCCATCGGTCACAACCCGAGGGAGTTGGTCAAATCGGGAAAGCACGACGACGAATTCTACAGGGACTTGTGGACGACGATCCTGGCGGGGCGCGTGTGGAAGAATGAGATGGTCAACAGGCGCAAAGACGGCTCGTTCTACAGCGAGTATCAGACGATCACACCGGTGAAGGACGACCGCGGCGAGATCAGCCATTTCATCGCGGTCAAGGAGAACATCACGGAGCGCAAAGAGGCGGAAACCCGGATTCGCTACCTGAACCGCGTCTACGCGCTGCTTTCGGATGTCAACCAAAGCATTGTGCGCGAGAGAGACCTGATGAAATTGTTTGGCGCCGCGTGCCGGATCGCGATCGAAAAGGGCGGATTTTACCTGGCATGGGTCGGATTCGTCGACAGGCAGGCCAACTGCGTGAACGTGGTCGCGTCCTCCGGCGCGGAGGAGGCGTTCATCAGGCGGCTACCCCCAGCGCTCGGCGGCAGTCCAGCCAACGGCGCGGTCTTTGCCCACGTCTTTCAGGCCGGAGCGCGCTTGGTCTGCAACGACATCGCGTATGAACCCCGTTTCGCGGAATTTCGCGGGGAAGCGTTGCAGCTGGGCTTCCGCGCCCTGGCTTCGATTCCCCTTCACAAGGAGAATGAAATCGTTGGCACCCTCAATCTGGTCGCCGGCGAGGCCCATTTCTTCAGCGAAGAGGAGATGCGCCTGCTGGATGAGTTGGCGCTCGATGTCTCGTACGCAATCGAGGTCCATCATCACGAATCGGTCCGGAGGCAGGCTGAGGAAAGGATTCGCGAGCAGGCCCAGGCCATGGATCTGGCGCCGGTGTCGATTACGATTTACGATGTCTCCGGAAGGGTGACCTATTGCAACAACCTCTCCGCCAAGCTTCTTGGGTTCAAGGGCCCGAAGGAGATGCTGGGACTGGCGACTGAGGACCTGCTCCCCGCCGAGGCCATGAAGATCCTCGGTCCAGCACGCGCCGCCGCGCTGGCGACCGGGGCATGGCAGGGCGAGGTCTCGTTCGTCACGCGAGACGGGCGACAGATAGTGACGTCTCACAACATTAGCGTCATGAATGACGAGGCCGGGCGCCCCAAGAGGTGCCTCTCCATTGCCGTCGACATCACCGAGAAAAAGCAGCTCGAGGCCCAGGCGTACCGAGCACAGCGCCTCGAGAACCTTGGAATGCTCGCGGCCGGCATCGCTCACGATTTCAACAACGCCCTGGCCCCGATCACGATGGCTGCGCCGCTTCTGCGTCGGCAGGTTCACGATCCCGCCGGCCTGCGCATGCTCGACATTGTTGAACAGTCCTCCGCCAGGGGAGCCTCCTTGGTTCGCCAGATGCTTTCCTTCGCCCGAGGCGTGTCCGGCGGCAAGCAGCTCACCCAAATGAGCCACGTGCTGCGGGAGGTGGCTGCGCTGTCGGAGTCCAGCTTTCCGAAACACATCGGGATCGAGGCGAAGCTGCCGAGCGGCCTTTGGCCGATCCTGGCGGATCCGACGCAGATGAACCAGGTTTTCATGAACCTGTGCGTCAATGCCCGGGATGCGATGCCAAAGGGCGGCACCTTGACGATCGCCGCGTCGAATCGCGCGCTCGACGGCGCCCAGGCCGCCGAAATCGCGGGCGCGCGGGCCGGCAATTTCCTCGCCGTCGACGTGCGCGACACCGGTTCGGGCATCCCCGCCGAAGTCCTGGAAATGATATTCGATCCGTTCTTCACCACAAAGGGGGAAGGAAAGGGCACCGGCCTGGGGCTGTCCACGGTGCGCGCCATCGTCAGCCAGCACGACGGCTTCCTCTGCCTGCGTACGTCCACGGACAAGGACCACGACCCCGGCACCACCTTCACGGTGTTCCTGCCGGCCGCATTGGGCGAGGTTCCCGATAAGCCCGCCATCCGGATCGATCCGTGGAGGCGGGGGCGGGGTGAGCTGATCCTTCTCGTGGACGACGACCAGGCCGTGCTCGACGTGGCGCTTAAGATCCTGGTCGAAGGCGGCGGCTACCGGGTGATCACGGCGCTAAATGGCGCTGATGCAGCGTCCCTCTTCCTGCCCTGCGCCGGCGAGGTGAGGCTCCTCATCACCGATCTCGATATGCCTTTGGTGGGCGGGATAGACCTGACCGCTGCGCTCAGGAAAGTGAGGCCCGATCTGCCCGTCATCTTCATGACGGGTGGGAGATTGGAAACCGATGAGACGATCAGGAACATAGCGAATGCGATCCTGCCAAAGCCGTTTGAGGTGCAGAACCTGCTTGAGGCCGTTTACCATGCGCTTCAGGCGGCTGGATCGGGTTCCCCGTTTGCGCCTGGGAAACGCTGATATGATACCGGCCTTCCAGCCGGCGGATGGGCGCCGGGAGGGAGGGAGGAGGCGCGCGCGGGACCAGGATCGCGAGGAACCCTGACCGTCGATCGCGCCGGGGACACGGGATGTCCGGATCCGCTAATCCCCCGGCTCCTTGAAGGATTCGACTTCGTAGACAAAAACGGCGGTTCCCGGCTTGCGCCACTGCGACGGATCGCAGCCCGCTTTTCTTGCGAGACTGTCAAGGAAGGCGGCCTTGTCGGGCAGCTGCTCCCAGACCTGCGGCAGGTACGTCGCGCCCCGGTCGCCCATCTGCAGGAACACACCGTCGACGCCGGGCTGGAGCTTCTGCAGAAGGTCCTCCGGAGAGGAAAACCACAATCGCTGCATCCCAGAGAGGACGCTGACCTCGATCCTAATGGAGTCGACCTCCCGCGCAACAACCGGCGAAAAGCGCGAGTCCTCGAGGGCGGCGGCCCGCGCGTTTTCGGCGACGCCCTCCGAAAGGGGACCGTGGGCCTCAAGATTCCCGATGCAACCCCGGAGGTTACCCTGCTCGGTAAGGGTCACGAAACATCCCCGGCTCTCGGATGCCGCCGGTCCGGGCGAGGCGGTCGCAACCGCCCCGGGCGCCGCCCCCGCCCTGGCGGCTTCGCGCAGGGATTTCCGGGCGATCCCGAGGAGCGCGCGCCGGTCCTCCCCGTCGATATGGCGTCCAAAAGGCTCGTAAAAGGCGATGGCCGCGTAGCCGACGACGCGCGCCTTGTCGCCCGCGGTGTCGCCGCTGTTGCGCCAATCCAGGAGGCGCGGTATCCAGCCCCGCTCCTTGGCAAGGTGCATGAGCGCAAGGATCGGGATACGGCCGCACGCCTGCTGCTGCTCCATCGACGCCAAATCCAGGCGGCAGATCGCGTCGACGCAGCTCCGGTCGAGCTCCCGGGCCTGGTTGTAGGGATAGTAATGGCTCAGGTCCGAACTCGCGACGATGAGCGTCCGCCCGTCCAGCACCTGCGCCAGTGCGGCCGCGACACGGGCCGGATCGACCGAACCGCAAATCACGGGGACCATCTCAAAGCGGCCGAGCGTTCTCTGAAGGAAGGGCACCTCGACCTCGACCGAATGCTCCCAGGTCTCCGCCGTCTCGACAGCCGGGGCCGTCCGCGAAGATTCGGGCCACCAGTCCGGCCGCTCGACGGCGCACTTCGGCTCGAGGGAAAACGGGGCAATCTCCGCAAGGCGCCGGGCCTTTCCGGAAACGGGCACATCCCCGAGCGGAGTCCGGTAGAACGCGGCGTCCGCCACCGAGGCGCCCCTCAGGTCGGCATAATGGCTCGGCCCCATCACGATCACGGTGTCGTAGTGGCGCCCCTCGAGGAGCCGGTAGGCATAGGCGGCCACCGGCCCGGAATAGGGGTAGCCGGCGTGGGGGCAGATGAGGGCCCTTATCTCCCCGACGGGCTGCGCCCGGGCGTCGGAGAGAAAGGCGTCGACCATCCTGGACAAGGCCCCCGGGTCCCTGGGATAGAAGATTCCGGCAACCGCCGGCTCGCGAACCTTGGCAGGGACGGCAGCATCGGCCGCTGCAGGGGCGGACCGGCCCGGATGGGCGACGGCCAAGGTCAACATCGCAGTCAACAGGCCGCGAACAAGGCGACGTGCGGGTCTCATGGGAAACCTCCTTTCAGGCTCCCGACATCGTGGCCGATGGGCCAGCCGTGCCAATAGCCATTATTTGGCACCCGCGCTCAGCGGCCGCGCAGCGCCATGAACGCCAGGGATCCCTGCGGGGCCAAGAACCACGCCTTCAATGGCAAGAAGTGCATAGCGCAGTCCCGCAAGGGGACTAGGCTTGCGCCGCAATGGCCCGTGACCACGCAGCCTTGCCCGCCCTCTCATCGCCCGGTGCGCGCCCGCAGCGGGAACGCTCTCCGCGGCCGCCAGGGAGCCGAGAAAACGGCCCATCATGTCCTTCATCGGCATAAATATCGGAGCCCTCACCGTGAAGGTGGCGGCCCTGAGGGGCGATTCGGTCACCGCCCTCACCCAGCCCCACCTGGGCCAGCCGCTGGCGGTCCTTGGCAGGATGCTCCGCGAACCCCAATTTTCGGACGGCGAATTCTTCGGAGTGTCCGGAGCGCTCGGCCATATCACCGAGGTCGCCGCCATCCAGCGCGCGCTTCGCGAGACCGGGAAATCCTACGACGCCGTGGCTTCGCTGGGGGGCGAGTCGTTCCTCGTCTACATCCTCGCCGGCAGCCAGATCTCGAACGTTCTCTCCCACAACAAGTGCGCCGCCGGAAGCGGCGAATTTTTCGTCCAGCAGATAGGCCGCATGGGCCTCGGCCTGGACGAGGCGATCCGTCGCTCCTGCGCCGGAAAGGTCGTCCCGCTCGCCTCGCGCTGCTCGGTGCACTGCAAGTCCGACATCACCCACAAGCTCAACCGCAACGAGGCCACGCCCGAGGACATTCTCCGGACCCTGCACGACAGCATGGCCGGCAAGTGCTCGCGCTCCTGGAAAAGGGCCAGTGCGAGATACGTCGGGTTCTCCTGATCGGGGGCCTGACCCAAAACCCCGCAATGATCGCGGCGCTCCGCGAAAAGAGTCCGGCCGTCGAATTCTCCGTGCGCCCCGAGAGCGCGTGGTTCGAGGCATGGGGCTGCGCCCTCCTGGCGAAGGACACCCCCCGGTTCCGCACGCCCCAGACAAACCCCCCCCAGGTTCTCGCGCGCCTGCCGCCTCTCATCACCTACGCGGACCAGGTCCGCGTGTTGCCGCCTCCCCCCGACCTGCCCGTCCCGGACGTCCCCATGGTGCTCGGGGTGGATGCCGGGTCCACGACGACCAAGGCCATTCTCCTCGACCCCTCCCGCCGCGGTCTGGTCGCCTCCCATTACGCGCGAACCAACGGGGATCCGATTGCCGCCATCCGCGTGTGCCTGCGCTCGCTTGCCGAGTCGGTGGGCAACCGGAAGGTCGGGCTCATTGCCACAACCGGGTCCGCCCGCGAGCTGGCGGGCGCCTACCTCGGGACCGCGCACGTATACAACGAGATCTCGGCCCACGCGACCGGTGCAGCCCACTATGACCCGCAGGTCGACACGATCTTCGAGATCGGCGGCCAGGACTCCAAGTATGTCTCGCTGCGCAACGGGGTGCCGATCGACTACGCGATGAACAACGCCTGCTCCGCAGGGACCGGCTCGTTCCTGGAGGAGAGCGCGCACGGGGACCTTGGAATCGACGTCGGGGACATCGCCGCCATCGCGCTTTCCGCAGCGTCCCCAGTGCAGTTCAAGACAACCTGCGCCGCGTTCATCAATTCGGACGTCCGGATCGCGCAGCAGCAGGGATATTCCCGCGGGGACATCGTCGCCGGTCTCGTGTATTCGATCGCGGGCAACTACCTGAACCGCGTCAAGGGACCCCGGCCCGTGGGCTCAAGGGTGTTCCTTCAGGGCGGAGTGGCGCTCAATGCGGCGGTGGGGCACGCCTTTGCGCACAGCGTGGGCCGCCCCGTCCTTATCCCGCCGCACCCGGAACTCCTCGGCGCCCTAGGAGTCGCCCTCCTCGGGCTTTCCCGCTCGCCCGGAGGGGCCGGGGAGCCGGCCGACCTCCTTTCGCTAGGCTCGCACGAGATGACCCTCTCGGGGCATTTCACCTGCCGCGCCTGCAGGATGTTCTGCAGCATAGACCGCTTCGAGGTGGCCGGCCGCCACTTCCCGTTCGGCGGCCGGTGCAGCCTCTTCGAGCACGTGTGGAAGCGCGGCGCACGCACCGTGGCCGTCCCCGACCTTGTCGAGGAGCGCTCGGGCCTGATCTTCAACTCCCGGCCTGTGCCTGCGCCCGTCGAGTCCGAGGCCCCCGAGGGGCCGCCCTCCTGGGACCTCGCCTCCGCCGTCGACGCGGCGAAGAGCTTCCTTGAGGAGCGCCGCGCGGGCTGGTCCTCCTCGGCCCCTCCCCCTCCTCCCGTCCTGCCCCGGAGGATCGGCATCCCCCGGGCCCTGACTACGCACTCGCTTCACCCCCTCTACACCGCGTTCTTCCGGGGTATCGGAATCGAGGTCGTCCTGTCGGAGATCGATTCGGCGGGAGACCTTAAGGCGAATTCTGGGTTCTGCCTTCCCGGGCAGATTGCGCACGGAGCCGTGCTCGATCTCGCAAGGAAGGGCGTCGACCTCGTTTTTCTCCCCCAGGTCACGCGGATGCCCCAGTTTGGAACCTGCCGCGACTCGCTCCTTTGCCCGGTCACCCAGGCGAGCCCGTATTTCATGGCGAAGGCGTTTCCAAAGCTGCGGTTTCTCTCGCCCGTCCTCGATTTCACCGAGGGCTACGACCGCTGCACCACGATCGTGGCCAGCGTCATCCGCGACTACGGCGTCCCACGGCCGGTCGCCGAGCGCGCCTGGAAGGCGGCCGTGGCCGCGCAGATTGAGGTCGACCGGGCCATGCAGGGCCTCGGCCGGAGGGCGCTCGCCGAGGCGGTCGCATGCGTTGGCCCCGTCATCCTTCTGGCGGGGCATAGCTACAATGCCTTCACTCCCGAGGCGTCCCAATCCGTGGGCCGCAAGCTCGCGAGCATGGGAGTCCGGGCCATTCCGGCCGATTGCCTCGTGATGGACGGTGGGGGCCCGACGGCGTGGCACTTCAGCAACCAGATCATGAACGCGGTGGCGCTCGCGAAGCGCCACCCCAACCTCTTCCTCCTCTGCGTCAGCAACTTCAGCTGCACGATCGACGCCTTTACGCACGCGCATATGGCCTCCGAACTCGGGGCGAAGCCCTACCTGCTGCTTGAGATCGACGCGGCCACCGCGGACGCTGGGGTCCAGACCCGCCTCGAGGCCTTTCTCGACATCATCCGCAATTACCGGGCGGCGTCCGACAAGCCCCGCACGCCCTTCAGGCCGGCGCGGCTGTCCGGAACGGGCGAGGTGGTCCGCTCGAACGGGGCGCGCGTTCGGATCACCGACCCCCGCGTGAAGCTCCACCTGCCCAATTTCTCCCAGTTCCATACCCAGGCGATCGGGCTGGCGATGCGCTGGCTCGGGCTCCACCCAGGGGACGGGTTGCCGCTCGACCGCGCGCAGCTCGACCGCGGCCTCAGGTTCACGTCCGGCCGCGAATGCCTGCCGCTGCCGGTCTGCATCGGCCAGATGCTCGATATCCACGAGCGCCGGGCGCCGGGCGAGATCATCGGCTACTACATGATGCGCGGGGGCGCCCCATGCGTCAGCGACGCCTACTACGGATACTTCGAGCGCTTCATCGCCCAGGAGCAGCTTTCCGACCTGTTTCTCCTGAACGCCTCCCCCGAGAACGGCTTCCTCGGCTTTGACGAGGCGACGCTCGCGCGGCACGTCTCGCCGATGATCGTACTCGCCGACATCCTGGTCGAGATCGACCAGGTGCTTCGAATCGTCGGCGGACCCGGGTGCGTTTCCTGCTTCCAGGCGAAGTGGGAGGAGATCGCCGCGGCCGCGGGTTCCCTCGATGCCTTCAACGACAGCCTCGCCGGATTCGTGAGCTTCCTCGCGGCGCTCCCCCGCACGCGCGACCCGAGGAGCTGCCCCCGCGTCGTCGTCACGGGCGACTTCTTCACAAGGTTCCACCCCTTCTTCATGGAAGGGGTTTGGGATCTCTATGCGGCCAAGGGCGTCATCCTGAAGCCGGTGGATCTCGCCGACCTCCTCTTGTACGGGACCTACGACGGCCTCGCCGAGGCCGCCCATTCGTGGGGCATGAAGCCCGGAAAGCTCGCGCTGGCCAAGGCGTGCACGCGGATCCTCCAGCCGGACGGCCAGCAGTTTCTGCGCAACTGGCTCGCCTACCAGGCGGAGCGGCGGGTCGAGCAGCACTATCGCGGAATCTTTTCCCGGAGCGGCCTCCTCGTGGCCGGAGAAAACAACGTGGCCTGCCTCTTCGACCGTGCAGCCGAGCACATGTCACCCACGATCTTCGGCGAGGCCATTCCCTCGGTGGGAAAGGGACTGGAGGCCGCGGTCGAGGGTTACGACGGCATTTTTCTCGTCGGCCCGTTCAACTGCCTGCCCTACAGGATTTCGGAGGCCATCCTTCGGCCGGTCTGCCTGCAGGGAGGCATGCCCCTTCTGACCTATGAAAGCGACGGCTACTCGGTCGCTCCCGCATTCTTCCGGCAGGTGGAGGTTCATATCCAGCAGGTGCTTGACCGCGCCGCGCGAGCGGGGGTCTCCCGTCCGGCGTTCGAGCCGCATCCCGTCCCTTAGCCGAGCGGGCCGCCATGGGAGCGGCGCGAAGGAAGGCTGCCGAGAATTGGGTGGCGCAGGCGCAGGCCGGCGAGTATCTCACGTGATCCGGCCCCGGGGAGAAGGGGGCCTGGATTTCTCGGACTCTATGTTCAACCGGACCGGGCTCTACACATTGATGCGGCCTCTCGTCGACGCCCTGACGGGCGCCGAGGGGGAGCAGTGGCTGCGCAAGGCGGCCGACATCGAGATCTTCAAGATGGTCTCTGCGCTGTCGCCCGAGCGGTTCCGCGCCCTGGAAATCTCGGGGCGAAACTGGGAGGGGCGGGTCCGATTCAAGTCCTATTCGGCCATCGATTATCCGGATCACGACGTGTGCAAGGCCATTCCCCCCGGCGATTACGACATCATCATCGCGGAGCACGTGTTTGAGCATCTCCTCTATCCGTATCGGGCTGCAAAGAATGTCTATGATGCGCTGAAGCCGGGCGGCTATTTCCTGATGGTGACCCCGTTTCTGGTCGGCCTCCATCCCTGCCCCCATGACTGCACCCGGTGGACCCCGGAGGGGGTGAGGTATTTCCTCGCCGAGGCGGGCTTCCCCATGGAGCCGATCCAAACGGGGTCGTGGGGAAACCGCCAATGCGTGAAGGGCAATTTTAACTGGGCCGTCCGCTACCGCAGGCGGCTCCACTCGCTGAAGAACGAATCCAACCTGCCGGTCACGGTCTGGGCCCTGGCCCGCAAGCCCGCCTGAATATCCCTTTCATTGACCCAGGATTCCGAAAGAAAATCACCATGAAACTCACGGGCAACACGATCTTCATCACAGGCGGCGCCTCGGGAATCGGACGAGGGCTGGCGGAGGCATTCCACAAGCGGGGCAACAGGGTGATCATCGCCGGGAGGCGAAAGGGCCTTCTGGAGGAGACGGCCCGCTCGAATCCGGGGATGGAGTCGGTGGAGCTGGATGTCGACAGCCCCGCCAGCATCACCCGGGTCGCAAACCACCTGGCAACCCGATACCCGGAGCTAAACGTCCTGGTTAACAATGCGGGCATCATGAAGATGGACAATGTTTCGGAAGCGGTGGACGACGCCATCCTGGTCTCCACGGTCGCCACGAACCTCATGGGGCCAATCCGGATGACGTCGGCGCTTATCGAGCACCTTAAGCGGCAGACGTCCGCCACGGTCATCAATGTTTCCTCGGGCCTGGCCTTTGTGCCCCTGACCGCGACCGCCGTGTATTCGGCGACAAAGGCGGCCGTCCACTCCTACACGCTCTCGCTCCGCTACAAGCTAAGGGACACTTCGGTGAGGGTCGTGGAGGTGGCGCCACCGTGGGTCCAGACGGACCTGTTGGACAGCAGGAACGAGCCCCGGGCGATGCCGCTGGAGAAGTTCATCGAGGGGACCCTCGAGGCGCTCGGAACGAATGCCGACGAGGCCCTGGTCGAGCGCGTGCGGATGCTCAGGAACAACCCCGGGCCCGGCGAAGCCGCGTTCGTGACGCACTTCAACGACATGATGACGCAGCGGCACTGACCGGGCCGCTCCAGGGACCGGCGCTCTCAGAACGTGACCCGCGCCGTCAGGACCCAGTTGTGGTTGAACGTCGGCGTGATCGGTCCCGGGCCGTACACCCGGGAGACGGCCGTCTGGTATCCGAGGCCAACGATGAGCTTCGAGCGCTTGCTGAGGACCATCCGGCCCACGATCAAGCCGGGGGTCAGGTACGTTTGGGTGCGCTCGCCCCTCGCGCCTCCGATCCAGTCCGTGCGGTTCATCTCGATCTCGGGCCAGAGAAGCTTCGTAAGGTGATATTGGGCCGTGATGTTGGTCTGGATTGACCTGCCGGAATTCGAATGGTCGTGGATCGGAATGCCCTCACCGATCGTCGCCTGGACGTCGAAATCCCCAAACCCCTTTCCGGCAGCAAGCGTCGGCGTGAAGACATCGTTGTGGTTCGTCAGGACCAGGGCGCCCGTGGGCAGGCCGTATTGGGCGAACACGGTTACGATATAGTCGCCCGATTTCGCATCCGCGCTCAGGATCCGGTACTTGACGAGGATGCCCGGCCAGTCGTTCAGCCCGGAGGAGGGCTCCGTGCCCGTGCGCACCTGGTAGGGCGGCATCGTGAGGATCACCTCCGTCCGCTCGGTCGGTATCACCTCGAGGCCCTTGCCGCCGCCGTACACGTCGATCCTGCCCTTTCCCTTGATCAGCGTCTCGAAATCCTGGTCGTAGCGGAACTCCTGCTCAAGGCGGGGAGTCGTCGTGGCGAGCGGCGTGATCCAGCTCGGCTGCGAGGCCTGGGCCGCCTGGACCGTGGCCGTCCACGAGTCGACGAACGCGGCAAACGGATCGGTGGACGTTTCCGACTGCGCCGCGACCCGGGCGCCGGCGAAGGCAAGGGTCGCGAGGAAAAATAGGGGCGGGATGCCGCGGCTGATCTTTGGAGGAGTCATGGTGTTGGGTGGCCCGTGCCAGGCGAGGCGTTATCTTTCATGAAAGATAACGCCATTGCCACCCCTTTTTCGAAAGCGCGGACGGGCGGACGGCCCTCGGGCGCAACGGCCCGTCAGGGGAGGCCGTAACCAAAGCGCGCAAAGACCTCGCGCGCGGCCTTGCTCGTCAGGAATTCCAGGTAGCGGCGGGCGGCCGGATTCGAGGCCCCGCGTTTCGTGAGCACCGCCCCCTGCGCAATGGGCGGATAGAGCGACCGCGGTATCTCGATCCAGCGGCCCTTTTCCTTCAGGTTCGGCGCGACCACGAGCGAGAGGGCCACAAATCCGATGTCCGCGTTGCCGCTGGAGACGAACTGGGCGGTCTGGGTGATGTTCTCGCCCACGACGATCTTCGGGCCCGCATCCCCCGAAAGCCCCAGGCGCGCCAGCACCTCCTGCGCCGCCAGGCCGTAGGGAGCGGTCCTCGGATTGGCGATGGCCACCTTCCGGACCGATGGGTCGCGGACCGCGGATTCGACCGAGCCGAGCGGGAGGTCCGCCCGGGTCGTCCAGAGGACGAGCCGGCCGAAGGCAAAGGTGACGGGGCTCGAACCCTCGGCTCCCCCTGCGGCGATCAGCTTCCTCGGAAAGTCCAGGTCGGCGGACAGGAACACGTCAAAGGGGGCACCGTTGTTAATCTGCGCGACAAGGCCCCCGGAGGCCCCCATCGCGCTCGTGACCGACACGCCAGGGTCCGATGCCATGAACGCGGCGTTGAGCGGCTCGAGGACGTAGGTGAGATTGGCCGCCGCGGCCACCGAGACCCGCTCGGCGGCGGACGCCCGCAGGGCGACCGCGCAAACGGCGGCCGCGATGAAGAGACGCAGGGTGCGCATTCCCCTGCCAGAACACCGAAGCGTTATCTTAAGTCAAATATATCGCCGCCCATGGATTGGCGGCGCCGGGGCGGATACCGGCACGTTAAGCGGAGCAGCCGGCGAAGCGCCCGCCAGTCCGCCCGGGTGGCCGACAGGCACGCCGTTTCCATGCGGGTATAACGCCCGAGCACGTCCGCACCGGCCGGGGTCAGCACCGCCCCTCCCCCCGAATCCCCCCCGCGCACGGCCGCCACGAGGGGTTTCCTGAAGTGCCGGTTCATGTCCCTCACAAGGCCCCAGGCCCTGTTGTAGGACATCGACATCCGGGCGGCGGCGGCGCGGATCGAGCCGGTCTCGGCTATCCGCCTGAGCAGCTCCGCCTTCCCCGGGCCGAAGGCGGCATGGCCGGATTCGAGGACCCGCAGGCGCGGTTCGAGCATGGGTGGGTCGCGGGTCACGGGGAGAACGGAGGCGAATATCGGCGAACGGGATGCGTTAGGCGAGCCGAGAGAGGTCCGCCCGGTCGCGGCGCCCCGCCGGGAATAGATTTGAGAACGGCCGCTTCGGATGCATCTTAGCTCCCCCTCCCTCGCATGACTCTCACTGCCATTGTTGACCGTTACAGGAACCTTCCAAAACGCACCCGCACGGTGCTCCTGACCTGTCTCTACGGCATCGGCGCCGGGTTCGCGGCGGTCATGTTCCAGCTCGGGATGAATGCGGTCTATTTGCGCGGCCTGGTGGCGCTTTCGCGGCAGTCGTCCGCGACGTTCCTGGTCGGCAGCTTCGCCGTCATCGTCTCGGCGTCGTTGATCGTGGGATGGCTGCTCAACTCGTTCTGCCCGGAGGCCGCGGGCAGCGGCATCCCGCAGCTGAAGGCGGCATTCTGGAAGGACTTCGGGTATGTTCCGTGGCGGGTGGTCTGGGTGAAGCTCGTGGCAGGCATCGTGAGCATCGGCGGCGGCTGCAGCCTCGGGCGCGAGGGCCCCTCCGTGCAGCTGGCCGGGGCGCTCGCCTCAAACCTCGCCGGGGTGGCGGGCGAGCCGAAGCAGAACCGCCGCTTTGGGGCCGCCGCCGGAGCCGCCGCCGGCCTCGCGGCCGCGTTCAACACCCCGATGGCCGCCATCGCCTTCGTCCTCGAGGAGATCATCGGCGACCTCAACAGCCGCTACCTCGGGGGCCTCCTGCTGGCGTCGGTCCTCGGAGCGTTCATGGTGCACGGGATCATCGGCCGGGAGCCGTCCTTCCTCATGCCCCGCGTCGACACCCCGACCTGGATCGGCTATGCGCTGACCCCGCTCGTGGCGGCGCTGGCCGGTGTTGTCGGGGTGTATTTCCAGAAGGCCTCCATGGACCTGCGCGGGTACTGCAAACGGACGCGCCCCCTGCCCCCCTGGGCCCTGCCGGTTGCCGGGGGGCTCATCACCTGGGCCCTCGGCGTGGCGGTCTTCTTCAGGACGGGGCGCCTCGGGGTCTTCGCGCTCGGCTACGGCGACCTGACGGATGCGCTCGCGGGGAACCTGGGCTGGAAGATCGCCGGCGTGCTTCTCGTCACGAAATTCATCGCCACCTTCACCTGCTACGGCTTCGGAGGGTGCGGCGGCATCTTTTCCCCCACGCTCTTCTTCGGCGGGATGGTGGGGGTGGTCGTGGCCGGGCTGGCGGGCCTGCAGTGGCACGTACCCCAGGCCGATCTCCTGACGCTCGCGGTGGTCGGCATGAGTGCAACGCTCGGCGCGGTCGTCCGCGCGCCCGTGACCGGCGTCCTCATCGTCTTCGAGATGACCCATGAATTCGGGCTCGTCCCGGCCCTTTTGCTGGGGGCCCTGGTGAGCCAGGCGATCAGCAGGCGCATGCTGAAGCACAGCTTCTACGACGCCCTCCTGAAGCAGGACGGGGTGAACCTTGAGCAGGTGCAACCGCCGCGGGACCTTCGCAGCTGGCAGCAGCTCCCGGTATCCGCGATCGCCAATTTCCAGCCGGCGATCGTCCGCAGCCTTGCACCGGCGGACCTCGGCCGGCTGCTCGGCACGTCGCCCTACGCGCGGTTCCCCGTCGTCGAGGGCGAGCGCCTGGTCGGAATCCTCGCGCGCGAGGAGGCGGAGCTGGCCGTGAAGGAGGGCGGCGCCCCTCGGCTCCTGCCTCCGGTGTCGGCGCTGCCGTCGGAGAGCGTGCAGGACCTTCAGGCAAAGCTGATCGAATCGGGCGCGGGCATCGTGGTGCTTCTCGACGGGCCCGGGGGCCGGGTGCTCGGGATCGTCACGCTGCACGACCTCCTGCGGGCCCAGACGACGATGGCCAAGGACAACGAACCCTAGCGTTGCCCGCGGCAACGGGCCCGGGGGCCGAAGCCGGCTACCTCAGCGGCAAGCCGCCCGAATCGGTCCGGTTCCCGGTATCCGGGCCCATCTCCCTCCTGAGCGTCAGGGTGCTGCGCTGACCGTATTTGGAGAGGGTTCCCTCAATCTCGTTGTTTCCCCTGAGCGTACCCTGAAAGAGCACACCCCAGCCCGGCACCTTGATGGTCACGTCGCTTCCGCTCTTTGACACCTGTGCCGACACGACCCAGTGCTGCTCGGGGCTCTCGAGGGTCGATCCCCCTTCCGGGTCGACATGGACCACGAGCGGCATGAACGCCGTGCCCTTGCCCCTCCATGAGCCGAAAATCCCCGACAGGTCGCCGGTGGGCTCCTGGACGGCCTCGGACGCATCGTCGAGATTCCTCACCCTGCCGATGTCGACGCGGCCCTCGGGCACCGGCTTCATCACCAGCCCGTAGGTGTCCTGCCCGAAATACAGCGAGGCGGTCTGCGCCATGGCCGGCAGGTCCCTCTCGAAGTCGTGCCGGCGCTCGGAAAGGCTGAACCGCGTCTCCCAGAGGAGCTTCATCTTCTTCTGCCTCCAGGCCGTCTGAAAGTCGAACGCGCGCAGGATCACAAAATAGCGGTTCACCTCGATGGCGCTCATGGTGTCCCCGTGCACGTTGTTCAGAAACTGCTGGCGGAACGAGACGCCGAAGAAGGAGGCGCTCGGATCGGACATCGGATCGGTCATCCCCTGAAAGGGACCCTCCGTGTCGAATCCCAGGAGCTTGGCGTTCGCATAGTTGACCTGATCGCGCAGATAGCCGTCGCGCGTGTTGACGCCGCCGATGGTCGTCCCCCAGTAGACCATGATCAGGAGCTTCGTCGTGTCGGGATTGCGGGCGGGGAGGTAGTTCTGCTCCGCAAGCGGCCCGGCAATCATCCTGGCGATGGCCTTGAATCCCACGTCGTCGAACGTGGGATCGCGCATATCCAGGTAATCGATCTTTCCTCCCTTGCCGAAGGCGAAGGTCTCGGGGCTGTACGAACCGTCGGCAAGCCGCGTCCGGACGTATCCGTTGTGCGCGCTTGAGGACACGGCGGTCAGCCTTTCGCTGTCGGATACGGCGCTGAAGGGGCCCGCCCAGCCCGCCGATGCGGAGAGCGCCGCGAGGCACGTTATAAATGGGGCTTTCATAGGGGGCGCACAGTCCAATCGCGCTGAGGAGGACGCGGTCCTTTATCGCGCCCAATTTATGGCGAATTGCGCCAAACCGCAAGGGGGGACAGCCGCCGGGCGCCGGGCCCCTCTTGACAAAGGGCCGCAATCTGCCGGTAAGCGGGTCTCCCGCCTTGATTTGCAAAACGAGCGTGCCTTTGAACGACTTGAGGCCTATAGATCGCCCCCACTCTATCCCTAAAGGCCATGCCACCCGAGGTGGCACCGCCCGCAAGCATCCCCCGTAAACGTGTCCATTCCCCAGCACGGCAAAGGTTCGACCGATCACCCTCCTTCGGCCGTCGGCACCGGCGGCACACCCGCGCCCGGCGATTTCAGGCGTCGCCGCAACCGCAGATGAGCTGGACGTATCTCAAGTCGATGGTTCCCGCCAGCGCGAGGGATGCGAGATTCCTGGCCGTTCGCGTGCTCGCATTCGGGGCCGCCTACCTTGCCTGCGCGGGCGCGGGCCAGCTCATCTCCCCGTCCCATGGGCCCTTCGTCAACTTCTGGCTTCCGTGCGGGCTCTACCTGGGGACCCTTCTGCGCCTGGAGACGAGGCACTGGCCCGGATTCGTGGCGATGGCTTTTCTCTCGGGCGGGGCCTTCGACCTCGCCGAGGGCCTCCCGCTCTCGGTCGCCGTCCAGTACGCCGTCGCAGACGGCCTGGGGGCCCTGGCCGGGGCGTGGCTCATGCGCCGGTGGGTGGCCTATTTTCCGAACCTGTCAACCGTGCGCCAGGTCGGGGGCCTGATCGGATTCTGCGCGATCGTCGGTCCCATGGTGAACGCGACCGTCGGGCTCCTCAGGTTCACCCCGACCCTCGGGCTCGGCACCCTCAGGGACAACTGGCCCTTCTGGTGGAGCGGCGACATCCTGGGGGTCCTCCTGGTCGCCCCTGTCGTCCTCACCTGGGGCAGGGGCGCACGCGACCGGATTGGCCGGACCCAGCAGCTGGAGGCGGCAGCGCTCCTCGTTGCGACCGGGGCCCTGGCGATCTTTGCGTTTCGCTTCACCCGCAACTCCAACCTCCATCTCGAATACCTGCTGATCCCGTGCGTCCTGTGGGCGACCCTGCGCTTCGGCTCGCGGTCCACGTCGCTCCTGAACCTGGCCGTGGCCGTTCTCGCGGCCGGGTTCACCTCGCGGGGCTACGGCACCGCCGCGGCAAACGGGCTCTCCCCGATGGGCCAGGTGGCCTCGCTCCAGCTCTTTCTTGCGATCGTGACGCTCACCGGGCTCTTCACGGCGGCGGCCATGGCCGAGCGCAACCGCGCCGTCGAAACGCTGAGGGCGAGCGAGGCGCGGCTGCGCCGCGCGGAGATCGCGGGCGGCTTCGGCCACTGGGAACTCGATCTGGGCCGGGGCATCTTTCGGGGCTCCGAGGGCGCCTCGAAGATCTACGGAATAGAGGGCGTCGGCTGGCCTGCCGACACGATCCAGAGCTATCCCCTGCCGAAGTACCGCGGGGCGCTAGACAAGCAGCTTCGGGATTTGATCTCCGCCAAGGGCAGCTACGACATCGAGTTTGAGATCCGCCGCCCCGGGGACGGCCGGATCGTCGCCGTGCATTCGACCGCGTCCTACGACAGGGCGGCGCACAGCGTCTTCGGCGTCGTCCAGGACATTTCCGAGCGCAGGAACCTCGAGCTGGCCCTGAAGGAGAGCGAGGGCCGGTTCCGCTCGGTTGTCGAGCACGCGCCGACCGCCATCTTCGTCCAGCGCGACCTCCTGATCGTGTACCTGAATCCGGCGGCGCTCCATTTCTTCGGGGCGGAGGACGTGAAGCAGCTCGTCGGCACGCCCGTCCTCGACCGGTCCCGCGCCGATTCGAGGGACCAGGTCGAGGGCTACCTCCGGGAGCTCCAGGCCGAGCACCGACCCTCCCCCCTGTCAAAGCAGGTGTTTCTGCGGGTCGACGGGAGCGAGGTGGAGGGAGAGGTCTCCGCGTCGGCCTTCATCTACGACGGCCGGCCCGCGACCGTGTTCTTCGTCCGGGACACGAGCGACCGCACGCGTGCCGAGGCGGCGCTGCGCGAAACCGAGCAGCGGCTCGCAACCGTGTACCGCGAGGCCCCGGTCTGGATCGCGCTCACGGGCATGGAGGACGCGGCGTTCGTCGAGGTGAACGACGAGCTCCTGCGGGTGTTCGGCTACTCGCGCGAGGAGATGATCGGCCGGACCGCCGCCGAAATCGGCTGGACGACGGCCGAGGACCGCCAGCGCCTCCTGCGAGAAATCCGGGAGCACGGGAGAATCGTCGGCCATGAGATCCTCTTCCGCAGGAAGGACGGCACGGAGCTCTACGGTCTCGTGAACGGCGAGGAGGTCGTCGTGAACGGGCGGCTCTGCCTGCTGACGGTCACGGTCGACATCACCGAGAGGAAGCGGGCCGAGGCGGCCCTGAGGCAGACCGAGGAGCGTTTCCGGCACGCGCAGAAGATGGACGCCATCGGGCAATTGGCCGGGGGCGTGGCGCACGACTTCAACAACATCCTGGCCGCGGTCCTGATGCACCTCGGCCTGATCCAGGAGGAGCCGTCGCTCGATGCCAACACCCGATCCTCCCTGCAGGAGCTCGAGCGGGACGTGCACCGGGGAAGCTCGCTGACCCGGCAGCTGCTGGCCTTCAGCCGCCAGCAGGCGATGGCGCCCAAGGTGCTCGACGTCAGGGAGCTGATGCAGCGCCACCTGACGATGCTCGGCCGCCTGCTCGGCGAGCACATCGACCTCTCCATCGAGGCCGCCCACGGGCTCCCCATGGTGGAGGCCGACGGCGGGATGCTGGAGCAGGTCGTGATGAATCTCTGCGTCAACGCCCGCGACGCCATGCCGAGGGGCGGCAAGCTGAGGCTGCAGCTCGATGCCGTCGACGTGGGCCCCGAGACCGCGGCCCTGAACCCCAACGCGAGGGAGGGCCGGTTCCTGCGGCTCGCGGTCACGGACACCGGCTGCGGGATGGACGAGAAGACGCTCCTGCACATCTTCGAGCCCTTCTTCACGACCAAGGGCCTCGGCAAGGGCACGGGTCTCGGACTCGCCACCGTGCACGGCATCGTCAAGCAGCACCGAGGATGGGTCGAGGTGCAGAGCGCGATCGGCCGGGGCACCACCTTCCAGGTGTACCTGCCCGCCTGCGAAACCCCCAACTCCGTTCCCGCCAGCGATGAGAATACCCCGGCCTTGCCCGGCCGAAACGAGGCCGTGCTGATCGTCGAGGACGAGGAAAGCGTGCGCGCGGCCACCATTACGGCCCTAAGGCGCCACGGCTACCGGACCTATTCTGCGGTCGACGGTTCCGACGCCCTGCGCCAGTGGGAGACGCTCCGCGGGGAGGTCGACCTTCTCTTCACCGACATGGTGATGCCCGGCGAACTGAGCGGCCACGATCTGGCCCTGAGGCTTCGGGCCGCCAAGCCCAAGCTGAAGGTCATCATCAGCAGCGGCTACAGCCAGGAGGCCACCCAGAGGGGCTTTGACCCCGCCTCGAACATCGCGCTCCTGAGGAAGCCCTTCGACATGGCGAAACTCCTGCAGAGCGTGAGGCAGAGCCTCGACGCGCCAAGCTAGGCGGGTCCGATTCAGGGAAGGATCCGGAGGATGAGCGCCGACGGGTGGCCGGGATCGTGGTAGATCACGTCCCTCGCCACCGCGCCCTTGCCGGGCCCCTCGGGGCTGAGCCCCGTGTTCGGATTCCGGTCGAACCGGGGAAAATTGCTGCCCGCCACCTCGAGGCGGAGCCGGTGGCCCGCAAGAAAGACGTTGGCGGTCGACCAGAGGTCGATCCGGAGCCTGTAGACCGTTCCCGGCACCATCAGCTCGGCCGTCTCCATGGAATTGCGGTAGCGCGCCCTGAGGATGCCCTCGGTCAGGTTGCGCGTGGACCCGTCCGGGCCCACGTCGACCAGCTTTCCCGTGAAGTCGGTGTCGACCGCCGACGAGGAGACGTAGAGATCGAGCGCCACGGGACCGATCACCTCGAGGTCCTTTCCGAGGACGCCGGTCGTGTACACGAGGACATCGCTTCGACCCTCGACCGTTTTCTGGTCAAGGGGCCCCGGGGGATAGTTGGCGGTGTCCCCGAGGACGGGGCCGCCGCAGGTCGGGACGGGGTTTTCCGGATCGGAGAGGAGGAGGTCGGGCGCCCCGGCGTCCGGCCCCGCCGTGTCCAGGCCGCCGTCGCCACCCAGGGAGTTCGCCTTTCCCCCGGAACGCAGGAAAAAGCGGGTCTCGAGGGCGCGGGCGATCGGCCACGCGTCCTCGTCCCTCCAGGCGTTGCGTCCCATGACAAAGACCCTCACGGGCTTCTCGCGTTCGACCCCGTTGTCGACGCCCTTCATCACGTGGTCGAACCAGCGGTATCCGATGCCGTCCAGGTCGAGGACCGAGTCCTTCCCGAAATCGACCTGCCCCACCTTGCGGTCAAACCCGGCATGCCCCCCGGGGATGATGACGAGGCGCACGCCGGCCCTTGCGGCCTCGGTGCCCCCCTCGCTTCGAATTCCCGCGTAGTTCCGGATCGAGCCGTCCAGGAAGAGATCGTACCAGCCCGCGACGATGAGCGCCGGGACCTTGATCTGGGCGTAACGCCCCTCGATCGACCACTGCTTCCAGTACCCGTCGTAGGCCGGATGGGCGATCCAGTCGAAATAGGAGTCAGCCAGTCCCGATCCCGGGCCGGGATCGATGACGGGATACTCGGAGGGAGCGTGCATGTAGCCCCAGTGCGAGGGATTCGCGCTCGCGGCGGCGCGGCGCTCCAATCCGTTGACCGCAAGGGCGGAACCCCAGGCCTGGGCCAGCAGCTGCATGAAGGCCCCTCCCTGGTAGGCCCAGTGCTCGTGGTAGTTCGAGGCCGTGACGGTCGGGTAGATGGCGACCAGGTGGGGCGGCGACGCCACGGCGGCCAGCATCTGGGTGGCGCCCACGTAGGACCCGCCGATCATCGCAACCTTCCCGTTCGAATACGGAAGCGCGGCCGCCCACTCGACGCTGTCATAGCCGTCGGCGGACTCGTACTTGAAGGGATACCAATCGCCCTCCGACGCGTTTCGCCCGCGCACGTCCTGGAGGATCACGACATAGCCGCGGGCCGCCCCCTTCAGCCCGGAATCGATGTTGCTGTACTTGTTGTAGGGGGTCCGCTCGAGGAGCACGGGAAATTTCCCGTCGGCCTTCGGCCGGTAGATGTCGGCCCGCAGCGTCACGCCGTCGCGGGTCTTCATCGCGACGTTGCCCTCAAAGGCAACCGGATAGGCCTCCTCCGCCCGCAGGAGGCCGGAGGTGGCGATGAGTCCGAGGGCGACGAGAATCAGGGAGCGGCCGGGGTGCATGGGGAAAGGGGGGCCTCGTCCCGGGGCTACGGGAGGTTCGCGGAGAGATCGGCCAAGGGGTCCCCGTGGTTTTCGATCCGGTTTCCGTTCAGCTGGTTGTGGTGGACGCTCACTTCGCGGGCCCCCGGGCCGATGACGATGGCCGTGCCGGGCAGGGCGCCCTTCACCACGTTGGGGTAGATCGTGAGCGAATTGTCGTGGATCATCGCCTGGCCTCCCAGGAGTTCAATCATGGGTCCGTTCAGCATCCAGGGAACGAGCCGCGAGTCGGAAAGCGACACGAGGCCGGAATTCTCCCACTTGATCACGCGGTCGAGCTGGCCCCAGAAGCTCCCTCCCCGGACGTAGAGCACGACCGTGTTCGGCTCCGTGAGGTCCCTGCCGTTCAGCTGGCGCACCTGGAATCCGGCGTCCCCGCCTCCCCTGCCCCAGATCGCGATGCGGCTTGTGCCCCGGCTGTCGTTCGCGATCGCCAGGTTCGAGATGGAGACCCCCGGCTGCTGGGTCGAACGGGCATCGATCCCGATGTCCACGCCGTCCAGGTCGACGTCGCTCATCTGCCCGTTGGTCGAGCCATCCTTCGACGCCGAAAGCTCAATGCCGACGTGATAGCCCCAGCTGAAAATGTTCTCGACGACCTCCCAATCGGCCCGCTGGAAGATGAACGAGGTGGCGTTCGCCTCCGTGAAATCGAGGACCTTCTTGTCCTGGGACCAGAACGGCCAGAAGTGGACGTCGTGGATGCGGCCGATGTCCGTGCACCTGTCGACCCAGATCCCCTTCAGCAGCGGCTGTCCGTAGAGGCCGCGGACATAGTGGCGGCTGCCTCCCTGGGTCGCGAGATCGACGGCCTCGTAGGGATTGACGAGAAGGACGTCGATCAGGGCGGCGCCGTCCCCGGGCCCGCCGCGCACGGTCCAGGGATAGGCGGTCGGCCGATCGGCAATCACCTGATTCGGGTACAGGACCCTGATCCCCTGAAGCACGGAATTGGGGCCCGCAAGCGTGATGAATGCCGGGCCCTCCTCGTGGCCGGCCCCCTCGATTGCCAGGAGCGTCGTTCCCGGAGTCTTTTCGGAATAGAGCTCGGGGGCGCGCCCCACGCCGACGAGGGCCGTGCCCGCGGGTACGATGAGATGGGATTTGATCAGGTAGGTGCCCGCCGGCACGAGGACCGTTCCCCCGCCTCCCGCCCCCACGGCGTCCAATGCGGCCTGAAGGGCGCGCGTGTCGTCGGCCCTCCCGTCCCCCGCCGCCCGGTACGGACGGCTCCGGACGTTCACCGAGGCGGCGGCAAGGGCCGGGAGGCCAGGGTCCGCCGGTGCCGGCTCCGCCCACGCCACAGCCGGGGCCAGGGAAAGCGCCGCCAGAAGGGAACCCATCGCCAGAGTGCGGGATCTGCGCGGTCTATGGAATCGGGTCATGGTTTGTGGGGTCGGGGTGACTGGGGCACGGGTCGCCCTCCGCGGTGCCTCGGATCCGAACGCGGGGGGGCGGCACCGCGTCCGCAAATCCCGGGCTTCCCAATGGGGCGGACTCTAGCCGGCTCCCGGGCGCGGCCAAGGGTTAAAATCAGCCAAGGAGGCGGAAGCCCCCGGCGCGGTTCCCCCTCAGGAACCGGAATCGCCGGGAAGCAGCCTCTGGGGCAGGTCCCGGAACCGAACGGGCTTGGCGCCGTCAAAATCGAGGATCCAGAGCCGGTCAAAGACGGCGTCGTTCCAGCCTGCCGGCGCTCCGGCCCAGCCGAAGGCCCGCACGATGCCCGGAATCTTCTTGTGCTCCCAGCAGACCAGGACGGTCTTCCCGTCATAGGCGGGATTCGTGAGGACGGCCCGGACCAGGGCCGCGATGTCGTCCTTCGTGAACCGCGTGTCGATCGCCAAGCCGAGGGCCTTGGCGGTGGGATCGAGGGTTTCGATCGATCGGACCGAGCCCCCGGCCTTGGCGGGCCTTGCCGAGAAGAGCGCGACCGCCCTGCCGAATGCCAAAACCCTGGCATCGGTCTCGAAGAGCTGCGGGAGCGCCCGCGCGCGCTCGTAGCCCCGCGCATTGAGGGTCGGCCCGTCCTCCGGCTTCTCCCCGTGGCGGATGAGGATGACCTCGGCGGGCGCCGCGACCGCCGACGCCGCAAGGGCCGCGCAGAGGAGCGCCACGAGCGCCGATTTCAGAGATGGGGCCTTCACGGCCCCAGCGGAAATCGCCTCCCCAAGGGACGCAAGATCCGAGGTCGCCCGATTGTTACGGAATTGAAAACTGTTTATCCACCCCGGCACCCTCCCAAGGAAAAGGGCGCGCCCCCGAAGGGGGACGCGCCCGGAATCTAAGAGCGGCGAACAGGGGTCAGAACTCCGTCGAAACCGTCAGGAAGTAGTTGATCCCCGGCAGCACGTTGTAGCCGTTGCTGGCGGGCGTGGACCCGACCGAGCTCAGGACCAGCACGTCGTGGTTCAGCAGGTTGTCCACCTGGAGCTTGAGCTTGACCGAGTGCAGGTGGGTCCATTTGGGCGTCTGAAGGGCGTAGCCGACGGCGAAATCCATCATCCAGAAGCCCGGGTTTTCGGCGGACTGTACTGCGACGGGCTTGCCGCCCAGCTGGCCGGTCGAGGTCTGCCCGTAGAGCCCGAGGTCCGGGTTCACGAGCGCGCTCGAATAGACCACAAAGGGGCCGACATACTTGTCGTTCAGCGAGGCAAACCAGCCCGCGTGGTTGTAGACGAAGCCCAGGGCGGCCGTCGAATTCGGGACGCCGTTGGCGCCAAAGGCGCCCAGCGACGCGACGTTGAACTGGGGGACCCCGGCGTCGGTCTTGTAGACCGCGCGGTTCAGGGATCCGTTGATATACCCGCTCAGGCCCGCGCCGATGTAGTAGGTCGCCTCGGCCTCAAGCCCGCTCACCCACGCGCCCTTCGACTGGAAATAGAGCGTGTTCGTCGGATCGTTGGGATCGGTGACGGAAGAGACCAGGTTGTCGATGTCGATCAGGTAGGCGTCCACATCGCCGTTGAACCGGTCCGTCTTGTAGACCGTGCCGACCTGGTAGTTGATCGTCTCCTCCTCCTTCAGGTTCGCCGGATTGTAGCTGAGCCCGTTTGCATCCTTCGCGTCGTTCGGGACGTTTTCCTCGTCGGTCACGATCGGATAGGCAATCCCCTCCGCAAGCTGCACGTAGGCGGACCAATCCGACGTGAACGCGTAATTGGCGGAGAAGTGGGGCTCCAGGTTCGTGTAGGTGTAGTTGTTGAAGTCGGGCTGCTCGGTCCCCTGGTTGACCGGGGCCTCGAGGTCGATCGTGAAGTTCGAGTCCTTGACGCCCGCCTCGATCGTGAGCTTCGGGATCGGCTTCCAGATCACGTCGGCGTAGGGCTGGAAGGTCTTGTTCTCGACGTGCATGAGCCACTGGTAGCCGGGCTGCTGGGCGGCCCCCTTCGAGTTCGCGGTGTCGAGGGCCCCGAATCCCGTCCCGTCCTGGGGGTTGGCCGCCAGGTAGGCGGGGCTGTAATCGAGAAGGTAGGCATAGCGGTCGGCCTTGACGTACTCGCCCCACACGCCGACCTGCTCCTCAAGCGGGGAATCCTCGCCGTGCGTGAGCGCCAGGTAGTCGCCCAGCGCCCGGTAGGCGTTCACCTTGATGCGGCCGCCCGGGTCGTCGTCGTTGATGATCCCGGAGGCCTTCGTCTGGCCCTCGCCCGTGTTCGCAAGCGTGTTCGGCGAGTCGTTCACGTAGGCGGGTCCCGCGTAGGCCGCTCCCGGGAACTTGGTGACCGAGCCTCCGGCCACCGGATCGGAGGAACTCTCGTGGCTGTCGTTATTGTACGCGTAGGCGTAGGCCTTGTCGGCCAGGGTGAAGTCGCCGAACTTCGACTTCAGTCCGATGTACTCCATGTCGGCTTGCTTCTGCTGGTAGTTGTAGGGGTAGTAATTGTCGTTCGGGTCAAAGGGATTGTCGTCGAGCCCGTAGTTCCTGCCAAACTGGTTGATCTGCGCCAGGGTCGCGGTGCCCGGGTTGTTGAACTTGATGTTGTTGTAGTTGGCGACGACCGTGAGGGTCGTGTTCTTGCCGATCGGCTGGACGTACTTGAGGTAGTAGGTGTTGCGCTGAAGGTAGGAGAAGGTCCGGTACCCGTCGCTGCTCATGTACTGGTAGGTCGCGACGAGCGAACCCCCGTTGAGCGCCGCCACGTCGCCGGTGTTGACCTCGATGTTCCCGAGGAACGTGTTCCAGCTCCCGTCGGAGAAGGTGAGGACCGTCGCCTGGTCCGGACGCGGGTCCTTGGAAAGGATTGCGATCGTGCCGCCGAAGGTGTTCTCGCCGATGTCCGCCGCCGTTCCCGGCCCGCGCTCGATGACCATGCCGCCGAGCACCTTCGCGGGGAAGTAGCTCGTCGTGTGGTGGGTCTCCCCGTTCGCGTCGCCGAAGGGGATCCCGTCGTACGTCACGTTGTACTGGCCGTCCTGGAATCCGCGCATGGAAAGCATCTTCGATTCGCTCAGTCCCGGGCCCTCGGTCTCGACGTTGACGACGCTCGCCGCGATGTTGGCGATCGTCGCGTAGTCGGCCGTCGGGGCGATCTGGTTGTTGATCGTCTGGGCGCTGATGACCGAGTTCGGCTGCGTGGAATCGAGCGGGGCGTCGGTCCGGGCCTGGGTCAACGCCGACGTCGGGGCCGAGAAGACCTCCATTTCGTCGAGGCGCACGGCCTGCTCGCCGGAGGTGGATGAGGAGGTCGATGACGCGGCTTGGGGCGTCGCCGCGGAATCATCGGCCCTTAGGTAATTGAAGCTCGCGACCGCAAGGATCGCGGCGAGTAGAGACAGAGGACGGTGGATACGGTTGCTGGGAATCACACCGACCATCCTGCCGTGCTTTTGTTACACATCCGCGAAGGATCCGTAACAAGTGCGTCAATTGATCGCGGGGTCGCTTAAGTCGTCCGGAAGGGGCGTCCATTCCCCGGCCTGTCCGAAGCCCTTCCCGGCGCGTTTCCTGGGACAAGGCGGCCTCCCTCCTTCCCTTCTTTTGCGCCCCAGGCTCCCGCCGGCCCCAAAAAAGGAGAATCGCCCGGCGGCCCCGAGGCTCGCGCAGGATCCAGGCTGTTCCATAGGGTTCCCAATAAATTACTTGCACAACAGTGGTTCCGGCTCTCGAGCGCGCATGCCGCAGAACCGGCCGCCCTCTCTTTATAGAGCGTTCGCCCGGGGGTTGATGCATTCTTAGCGGGTTTGCCCCCGTTGTTTACTATGAGGCCCCGCCCGCCCGTGCGATAATGGACTCATGAAAATGGGTCCGCTACCGGTCCTCGAGGGCGTGGAGAGCTGCCGCCACGTGACCGAATACCATCCCCCCTGCAGGGCGGACGCGGTCGGCATGCCCCAGCCGGGCGAGATCCTCGACGAGCGCTTCCTGATCACGGAGGTGGTCAGCCGAAGCGGCATGGCCATGATCTACCGGGCCCAGGACCTTCACCATCACAACGCCGATGTCGCCCTGAAGGTGCCGCACATGGAGTGTGAGAGCGACGTCGGCTTCTCCACCCGCTTCCAGAGGGAGGAGGAGATCGGCCTGAGGCTCAACCATCCGTACATTCTCAAGTTCATCCCGATCACGACGCCGAAGAGCCGGCCCTACCTCGTGACGGAGTACCTCCGGGGCTGCACCCTCGCACACCTCCTCTCGGCCATGGCGCCGCTGCCGGAGAAGGATGCGCTGCGCATAGGCTACCTTCTCAGCGAGGCGCTCCAGTACCTGCATGACGAAGGCGTCGTGCACCGGGACCTGAAGCCGCACAACGTCATGGTCGGCTGCGACGGCACCATTCGCCTGCTCGATTTCGGACTGGCGAGATCAACCGACCAGCGCCGCGTCACCTTCTGCGGCCTGACGCCCGCGATGGGCACTCCGGACTACATGGCGCCCGAGCAGGTCCAGGGAAAGCGCGGCGACGCGCGCACCGACATCTACAGCCTCGGCGCGATGCTCTACGAGATGCTGACCGGCCGGCCGCCCTTTGAAGGCGACAGCCCCCTGGCCGTGATGAACGCGCGCGTGGTCAGCGATCCCGAGCCGCCGCGCAGCGTGAACCCCTCCCTCTCGCGCGAATCCGAGGAGATCGTGCTGCATGCGATGGATCGGAGCCCCTCGAGGAGGCACCCCACGGCGCGCGCCCTGGGCGAGGAGCTGAACAACCCGGGCACCGTGGAGGTCACGGGCCGCAGGGACCGCGTCTCCACGGCCTCGCCCCTCCGCGCCATGGTCCTCCGGCACCTCTGGGTCATCCTTGCGTTCGGCGTCCCGGTCGTGGTGCCGGTAGCGGCCGCCCTCTGGCTTTTCGTGACCGGCCGCTTCTAGCGGCCGCACGCGGGCGCCGGGCCCTTCCCCGGAACGGGACCCTGAACCCATATTAGGGGGATGTCGGGTCCGAGGGCCCCGATTCGCGGGCCAGGCCGATCGTGAGCGTGTAGCCGACGTTGCGTTCGGAAGCGATCAGGTTCGTCGCCCCGCAGGCCTCGAGCTTTCTGCGCAGCCGGGTGATGTAGACCCTAAGCTCATGAAGCTGCGCCAGGCCGTCGTTTCCCCAGATCTCCGCGAGGATCTGCTGGCACGAGACGAGCGCGCCGGGGCGGCGGGCCAGGATCTGGAATATCGCCTCCTCCTTGGCCGTGAGCTCGAGCTTGAGCCCGTTCACGATGATCTCGCGCGTGGCCAGGTCCTCCGCCGGGGCCCCGCTGATGAAGACGTTCCCCCCGGACCGGCCCCGGTCCCGCAGCAGCGCGCGCACGCGCGCCATAAGCTCGGCGCCGTTGAAGGGCTTCACCACATAGTCGCACGCGCCGCCGTCGAGCGCCCTCACCTTGTCCTCGATGCCCGAAAGCGAGGACAGGATCATGATCGGGGCCCGGCTGGAATCGCGAAGCGACCTGAGGACCGGGAAACCCCCGGGCCCCGGAAGATCGAGCTCGAGGATGATGAGGTCCGGCGCCGATGCCGCCGCATGGCCGAGGCCCTCCTCGCCCGTCCTGGCCGGAAGAACCCTGCAGTGCTCGCCCTCCAGAAGGATCCCGAGAAGGCGCTGGATCGCCGGGTCGCTGTCGACCACCAGTACCTTTGGATAGCGGTTCACCCGGCATCACCGCCTTGCGGCGTCAGAGGGCAGGGGTCGCGCTCATTTCCCCGCGGGAAACTCCCGGTCGAGCGCAAGGTTGAGGCGAAGCACGTTGACGCGGGCCTGGCCGAAGATCCCCCACTGGGGCGGCTCCACGAACCGCTCGACGAGCTCCCTCACCTTCTCGGCCGGGGCGCCGCGGGCGTCGGCCACGCGGCCGATCTGGAAACGGGCGCCCTCGGGGCTGATGTGGGGGTCGAGGCCGCTCGCGGAGGTGAACACAAGGTCCGCGGGCACCGGCGCATCCGCCGGAAGCTTGTGCGCCTGGCGGAGCGCCTTCAGGGCGTTCGCCACGTTGGCCTGAAGCGCCGCGCTCGTCGGCCCGAGGTTGCTCGCCCCCGAGGGCACCGTCGCATAGGTGCCGGCGGACGGGCGCGGCCAGAAATACGTGGGCCCGGTGAACTGCTGGGCGAGGAGCTCCGAGCCCACGAGCTTGCCGTCGCGCAGGATGAGGCTGCCGTTCGCCTGGTCCCTGAAGGCCACCTGCGCGATGGCGGTGATGACCAGGGGATAGGCGGCGCCCGTGACGAGGGTCCAGATGAGGGTCTGCCGGATGGACTGGAGGATGAGCTTTAGCATGGTCGTGGTTTTCTTTAGGGAGGGCTCGGGTTACGGCGCGAGGTGGACGGCCACCAGCAGCATGTCGATCAGCTTGATGAACACGAAGGGCAGCAGGATGCCGCCGATGCCGTAGATCAGCATGTTGTTGCGCAGGATGATCTTTGCGCCGATCGGCCGGTACTTGACGCCCCGAAGCGCCAGCGGGATCAGCGCCACGATGATCAGTGCGTTGAAGATCACGGCGCTCAGGATGGCGCTCTCCGGCGAGTGCAGGAACATGATGTTGAGCGCCTGCAGGGGGCCGTAGCCGCCCGGCTTTGCCGCATAGAGGAGGCCGAACATCGCGGGGAGTATCGCGAAGTACTTCGAGACGTCGTTCGCGATCGAAAACGTCGTGAGCGCGCCGCGGGTCATCAGCAGCTGCTTCCCGATCTCGACGACCTCGATCAGCTTCGTCGGGTTGCTGTCGAGGTCCACCATGTTGCCCGCCTCGCGCGCGGCCTGCGTGCCGGAGTTCATGGCCACCCCGACGTCGGCCTGCGCGAGGGAGGGGGCGTCGTTCGTGCCGTCCCCGATCATCGCGATCAGCTTTCCCCCCTCCTGCTCCTTCCGGATGCGGGCGAGCTTGTCCTCGGGTTTCGCCTGCGCGATGAAATCGTCGACGCCGGCCTCGGCCGCGATCGCGGCCGCCGTCAGGGGATTGTCGCCGGTGATCATGACCGTGCGGATCCCCATCGCCCTGAGCTGGCTGAAGCGCTCCTTGATGCCTCCCTTGACGATGTCCTTCAGCAGGATGACGCCGAGGACGCGCGCGTCCTCGGTCACGACGAGCGGGGTCCCGCCGGCCCGCGAGATCCTTTCCACCTCCGCCGTGACCTCCGCCGGATAGCCTCCGCCCTGGGAGGTCACCCAAGCCCTGACGCTTTCGGCGGCGCCCTTGCGGATCCTCACGGGGCCCATGTCGACCCCGCTCATCCGCGTCTGCGCGGTGAAGGGCACAAACACGGTGCCCGGCTGCGCGACCTCGCGGCCGCGCAGGTTGAACATCTCCTTGGCGAGCGTGACGATGCTGCGGCCCTCGGGGGTCTCATCGGCGAGCGAGGCAAGCTGGGCCGCGTCCGCGAGCTTCTCCACCGTGACACCGGGCGCCGGGATGAACTCCGTCGCCATCCGGTTCCCGAGCGTGATCGTGCCGGTCTTGTCGAGGAGGAGCACGTCCACGTCCCCGGCGGCCTCGACCGCGCGCCCCGAGGTCGCGAGCACGTTGCGGCGCATCAGCCGGTCGATTCCCGCGATCCCGATGGCGCTCAGGAGCCCGCCGATCGTCGTCGGGATCAGGCAGACGATGAGGGACAGGAGGACCGGGAGCGAGGTGAGGACCACGTGCTCCTGCCCGGCGGCCTTCTCGTTGTAGTGCGCGTAGGGCGGCAGCGTGAAGACGACGAGGACGAAGAGCGCCGTCATCGCCACGAGAACGATGTTGAGCGCGATCTCGTTCGGGGTCTTCTGGCGCCGGGCGTTCTCGATCATCGAGATCATCCGGTCGAGGAACGAGTTCCCCTCCTCCGCCGTGCAACGGACGACGATCCGGTCGCTGGTCACGGTCGTCCCCCCGGTCACGGCGCTGCGGTCGCCGCCGCTTTCGCGGACGACGGGCGCGGACTCCCCGGTGATGGCGGACTCGTCGATCGTCGCGATGCCCTCCACGATCTCGCCGTCGGCCGGGACGTGGTCGCCCGCCTCGCAGACAAAGAGGTCGCCGATCTTAATGCGCGAGCTCGGGACCGGCGTCGTAGCGCCGGCGACCAGCAGCTTCGCCATCGTTTTCGTGCGCATCTTCCGCAGCTCGTCCGCATGCGCCTTGCCCCGGCCCTCCGCCATCGCCTCCGCGAAGTTCGCGAAGAGGCAGGTGAACCAGAGCCAGACGCAGATCTGGATGTTGAAGGCGTTGAACTGGCCGGGCAGGACCAGGAAGACCGTGGTCAGGATCGAGCCGAGCCATACCACAAACATCACGAGATTCTTGATCTCGTCGCGCGGGTGGAGCTTCTTGAACGCGTCGATGACCGCCTGTCCGGCGAGCGCTTTGTAACTGAAGGCGACTTTGGTGTTCATGGAAGAGGGTGTGTCGGGTGTTGGGGCTTCCGGTTTCCGCCGCTCAGAACGCGCGTCCCGCGGCCATGAGGCCCTGCTCGATGATCGGGCCGAGGCAAAGGACCGGGAAGAAGGTGAGCGCGGCCACGATCACGATGACGCCGGTCAGGCTGAGGCCGAAGGTCCAGCCGTGCGTCGGGAGCGTGCCGACCGACGCCTCCACGGTCTTCTTCGAGGCCAGGCGCCCCACGATCGCGAGCGCGGCGACAATGGGCACGAACCGCCCGATCAGGATGCAGATCGCGGTGCCGAGGTTGTAGAATACCGTGTTCGCATTCAGCCCCGCGAAGGCGCTGCCGTTGTTGTTGGCGGCCTCGCCAAAGGCGTAGAGGACCTCGCTCAGCCCGTGGGGGCCCGCGTTCGAGATGCCGGAGAGTCCCTGCGGGACCATGACGGCGATCGCCGTCGGGATCAGGCAGGCGGCGTTCGGCACCAGGACCCCGATCACGGCCCACGTCGCCTCCCACGCGCCCAGCTTCTTGCCGAGGTATTCGGGAGTTCGGCCGATCATGAGCCCGGCGATGAAGACCGTGATCAGGACGTGGAAGAGCATGCAGTACATGCCGCATCCGATGCCGCCGAAGATGATCTCGCCGATCAGGATGTTCCAGAGCGGCATGAGCCCGGCGATCGGCATCCAGCTGTCGTGCATCGAATTGACCGATCCGTTGTCGATCGCGGTGCAGCTGACGCCCCAGAGCACGCTGTTCATCACCCCGAACCGCTGCTCCTTGCCCTCCATGAGGGGCTGCAGGTTCTGGACGACCGGGTTCGGCTGCGACTCCGCCCACCAAGCCACGCCGAACGACCCCACGAAGAGCGCCAGCATCACGCTGAAGAGGCACCAGGCGTGCTTCCGGTTTCCGATCAGGAGGCCGAACATGTAGACCTGGGCCATCGGCACGACGATGATCGCCAGGAGCTCGAGGAAGTTCGAAAGGGGCGTCGGGTTCTCATAGGGATGCGCGCTGTTCACGCCGAACCAGCCCCCGCCGTTTGTGAAGAGCTGCTTGATCGAGACGAACGACGCCACCGGCCCGACCGGGATCGCCTGGGTCTCCACCCGCTGGTCCACCATGACGGGCTGGTCGAGCATGACGGGCTTCCCGTCCGCGCCCCTGACCGGGTTCCCCTTGTCGTCGGTCTTTGCGACCTGGGTCGTGACGGGGTTTCCCTTGTCGTCCGTCTTCTGGACCTGGGTCGTGTAGGGCTCGATCAGCGCGGCCGTCGGGTACGCCTTCCAGGTCTGCGGGACGCCCTGCCAGGCGAGCGGGATTGCCCAGAGCACCGAGAGCGGGATCACAAGGTACGTGAGGCCGCGCGTCAGGTCGGCCCAGAAGTTTCCGACGGTAGCCACGGTCGCGCGCTTAAGCGCCCGGCCCACCGCAACCAGCACCGCGAGCCCCACCGCCCCGCTCAGGAACTGGTGGACCATGAGCCCCACGACCTGGCTGAAGTTGCTCATCGTCGACTCGCCCGAATAGGACTGCCAGTCCGCGTTGCACGTGAAGCTCCACGCCTGCATGAACGCGAGGTCCCAGGAGCAGTTCGGCAGGCCCTGTGGGTTCAGCGGTAGCCAGGCCTGGGTCATGAGGATCGCCATCAGCGACGCGAAGCCGACCGTCGTGAAGACGAGCACCGCCCAGAAGTACCCGAGCCAGGTCATCTCCTCGGCCGGATCGACGCCGCTCAGCCTGTAGATCAGCCTCTCGACCGGCGAGAGGAGCGGATGCAGAAACGTCCTTTCGCCATTGTATATACGGGCCATATATCGGCCCAGCACCGGAGTCAGCGCGATCCCGAGCCCGAAGAAGAGGATGATTTGGAGGATTTCAGTCATGTTTATAGCGCAAGAAGCGGGTGAATAATTCGTGCAGGTGCCGGGCCAACCGCCGGTTCGTTTCAGTTAAGTTGACCGCGTTTTCTATTAAAAATTCATCAACGCGGCCGCCGGCTCCGCGATATATCGCGGAGCGATATGAGATTGGGGCGCCGCCGGAACGGAGCCCACCCAGGACCCAACGGGTGCCCGGCCGCGCCAGCGGAAGCACGCCCGCCTCAGGACCCCAGCGAGCGCGGGTGCGCCACCCGGGAGCCCGTCCAGTCCACTCTCGAGCCGCCCGCGTTCGCCCCGAGCTGCCCGTATAAGAGCCCGGCGACAAAACCCGCCATGGCCACAAGGACGAGCGCGGCAAACCGCAAACGGTCCCTCCCCTCGGGCTCCCCGCCCAGGCGGCGTCCCGAAGAGGCCTGCGAGGCGAACGGATACGGAAGCGCCCGGCTCTCTCCCTGAAAGAGTCTCTGGGCAGGACCGCCTATCGCGTGATCCCTCATGGCGAGCAAGTGTAAGGCCACGCGCCGTGCACCGCTAATTAAAGATGGAGCCAAAACCGTTAAGAAAAAGCTGAGAGGGAGGCCAGGGGCCCGCCCTTCCAGCGGCCCCTTCCCTCCGGAAACCGGAGGGGGAGGACGGCCCCCGCGGCCCGTTTCCCCCCGATCATCCCGCGTTCGCCTTGGGGAGCGCGGCCGGAGCGGACCATTGCGGGTGGCCCGGGATCCTCATATGGCGTTTGAAAAGCGTCAGCCCGTCGGAGACATACAGCGTATCGAAGGCCGGCCCTCCCCAGCACAGGCTCAGCGCGGGCCCGCTGGGTGTTGGAAGCCAGAGGATTGCGCGGACCCGACCGTTCCGGTCGCAAACCTGGACGCCGAGCGGCGTCGCAGCGTAAAGTCCGCCTTGGACGTCGACGGCAAGCTCTCCGGTTCCGGAGCCGCCGGGGGCATCGGCGGGATGGAGCCAGTAAAAGGGCTCCCGGTCCTCGAGGGAGCCTCCCGCGCCCACCACATAGCTCGCCACCCTCGTCGAGGTGCGCTCGGCCGCAAAAAAGAGCGCCTCATCGGTGGAGAATGCGATCCCCGACGCCGCAAGGAGCCCCTGGTCGAGGAGCGTCCTTTCGCCGCCGGGCCTGATCCGCCAGATCCGGCTCGGCTCGTCGGAATGGACGCCCGGCTCGCTGGCATAGACTTCGCCTGCGCTTGTCACCAGGAGACGGTTCGCCCGGATATCTCCGGCGACCTTTCTCAAGGCTCCATGGGCATCGATGGCGACGATCTCGTTCTCGGCCGAAGCTGCGGCATACAGGGTTCCGTCGGGGCCAAAGGCCTCCCCGCCCACGTCCGGGGCGTCCTTCAGGAACACCCCCGGCTTCCCGTCGGCCCCGATCCGGTAAAGGCTGCGGCTCTTCGAATCGCTGAAAACGACCTCCCCCTTGGGGTTGGAAGCGAGGCCCCGCGCCGTCCCGTAGGCACCCAGCACCCGCTCCCAGCCTTCGCCGGGCAGAAGGATCGCCTGCAAGAGATCGTTCGCCGATCGGCCCGCACGCACGGGCGAGGGCCACCCCCGCCAGAGCCACCTCATGACGTCGGGAAGAATCACGTTGCCCGGGCCGCCGTCGTGCCCGTGGACCCCCCAGGCATGCTCGACGTCGTAGCCGGAAAACGTAAGCGCGGCCTCCATGGCCTCGTTGGCCGTGAACCAGCTTCCGAAGAGCGGGTTCCAGGAATCCGTCGACCCGTCCTCGAGGAAGATCCGGATCGGCTTGGGATCGGTCTTCCGGATGAGCGCCGGATAGTCGTGCCCTCCCCTCATGGAGACAAAGGTCCCTATCATGCTATAGACCCGGCTGAAGGCGTCGGGGCGCTCCCACGCCAGGGTGAAGCTGCCGATGCCCCCGGTGCTGGCGCCCATGACCGCGCGGTCCCCCGCCTCATGCGAGAGGCGGATCGGACGCCCGTCCCGGGTCGCGAGCGTTTCGACCCGCGGCAGGAGCTCGTCCAGGACAAACGCCGGGAAATTTCCGTTCGTGCTGTCGAATTCATACGAGCGGTTCCATCGGGACGCGTCGCTCCCCTTCGTCCTCCAGACGACGCCGGACGAGATCCCGACGGCAATCGTCACGGGCATGTCCCCCCTGGCGATCAGGTTGTCGAGGACCGTGGGCTCGTTCGCCCCGAGTCCGTCCAGGCGGACGAGGAGGCACGCCGGCCGGGCGGGGTCGTACTGGGCGGGGACGTAGACGCGGAAGCTGTTCTCGGTGCCGGGATAGATCCTCGAGTCGGTGATCGTTCCCTCGATGAATTCCCCGTGCGGGACGCCCGGGTGGGGCTTTGAGTCGTCCGTCAGGGGGCCCGGCAGTTCGCTCCGGATTCTCTGGACCAGATCGGCCGCCGAGGGCGGTTCAGCTCGGGCCGGCTGAATTCGGCCGGCGAGAACGAGGGACACGAGGAAGAGCGAGCGGCGAACGATCATGGGGGTTGGGGGTGGCTTGGATTCGGCTCCTGATCCCGCACGGCGGGAACACGCCGGCCGAAGGGGGGGTGCGGCCGCCTACACCAAGGGTTGGACCAGGTTCACGAGATTGCCACACGTGTCTTCAAAGAGAACGGCGATTATCGGCCCCAAATTTGCCGGTTCTCCCCGAAAGCGCACCCCAAGTCCCCTGAGCCGCGCGGCATCGGCGTGCACGTCCTTCGTGATGAAGCTGATCGCCGGGATCCCGGCGTCAAAAAGCGCCTTCTGGTAGATGACCGCCGGGGGAAAGGCCCCCGCGGGCCTCAGGGAAAGCTCGACGCCCTCGATGCCGTCGGGCGAGACCACCGTCAGCCAGCGCGTCGCGCCGAAGGGAAGGTCCGCCATTTTTCTGAACCCAAGACGGCTCGTGTAGAAACCGAGCGCCTTGTCCAAGTCGTCAACCAACAGGCTGGCTATTCTTATTTGCATGGAATTTATGGAGTTGCGGGAAACGTCAGGGGGATGGGTGCCGGGTGAAAAGGGTGGCCAGGGTCTCAATGACCTCCGTGAGTCCGCCGTCCGATCGAAGGAAGGGCCCAACCGCCTCGCCGACAGCGTCCTCGAGCCTGCCGGCCCGGGCGCCCAGAACCTCCGGCGACGTGGTCGACATCGAGAGCAGCCGGCCCGTCAGAATCTCGATCGAGACCGTCTGTTCCGTCCGGACCGAGAAACGCTCCCTCAACGCAAACGGGCTGCCGTCAAAGAAGGCCGCGGGATCCCTCCGGTAGTCGGCGTTGTCCTCCGGCGCCTTCAGGCTGTCGCGGAGCGCATGGTAGGCGGCCAGCCAGGGATTCAGTTTTTCAGCCGTGGTTGCGGCGCAGGTCAGGACCGCGCCGCCGGGCGCCAGCAACCGGTCGAAGGCCGCGACCGTCGCGCGCGGCTCCATCCAGTGGAGCGCCCGTCCAATCACGGCGCCGGAGAAGGGCCCCGCTCCCGCCGGCAGGTCCTCGATGCGGCTCTCGTAAAGGGTCAATTCGACCCGGGCCTCCGCGGCCGCGCTCCGGGCGGCCGCAATCATGGCGGGCTCCGGGTCCACCCCGGCGACCCGCCCCACCCTTGGGGCGAAGCCGAGGGCAAGAATCGCCGGCCCGCAGCCCACGTCGACCAGCGACTGGGTTCCATCCAGGCCCATCAGGTCCGCGGCCCTCTGGAAGAATTCCCTCGGGTAGGGCTGCCGGTAGCGCTGGTAGTAAGGCACCGTCGTCGCAAAGCGTCCCATGCACCATGATTCGCCCCGGCCATGTCCTTTTGGCAAGCAGAAGGCGCGCGGGCCTGCGGAACCCCGCCCCCTGGAATCCAGGGGGCCGCGGAATTGGCTCCCGGAAAGCCGCATTCGCAGGATTGCGTCCGGGCAAAGGCCGCTTGGGAGGACACCCGCCCTCAAGGGGCGTTCTCGGACGCGTCTCCTCGGTAGGGCGGCGCGCCGCTGCACCTCGCCAGCCGGAACGCGGAGCCGAGGACGCTCAGCCAAAGGAAGAAAAGGGCGGCGCCAAGCTGCCACTGCAGCGACAGCGTGAGGGGGGACCCGGACGCAGGGGGGATAAAGAAGAGATAGGCCAGCCCGACCAAATGGATGGCGGCAAATCCGGCCGCGACCACCACCGCCCACTTCGGCGTCCACCGCTTCCCCGCGAGCACCAGGCAACCCATGACGATACAGATGAGCGGGAAGCCCGCCATGATCCCGGCCAGAATCCGGTCCTCCGCGCGAACCGCCGCCAGGACGACGACGTTGCCGACATAGAAGGCCGCGGCGGCAAAGTAGCCCCCGGCGCACACGCCCGCCCACCGGATGGGATTCGGCTCCTTGGTCATGGGTTATCGCTAGAGGTGATTCCGGCCGGGGGAAAGAAGCAACGCCCGCGGACCGCAGGGGCCCTGAAGCCCAGCCGGTCAAGCCGCCCCTCAATTGCCCCGATAATCCGTGAAATTGATGCCGAAGCGCTTGTGGGGGGGTGAGGCGCTGATCCTCAGGTAGGCGGTGCCCCGCCAGAGGGTCAGGGCCATCGGCCCGTCCGCAAGCTCCCGCAGCACGGTGTAGGAATGAAAGTCGCGGACCCGGTATCCGTAGACCGCAACCACGACGTCGCCCAGTTGCAAACCCGCCTCTTTCGTCGCGGGGTTCTCGACCGAGATGAGCATCCCATCCCTAGGGGCGTCCGTCAGCTCGCTCGAGTCAACCGTCTTTAGGCCCCCCGTGATCAGCTGCTCCGACACGTTCTTCAACTGCGCCGCGAACTTGTCGCCGGGCGCCTCCTTTTGGACCCGCACCAGGAACCTCAGCATGGGAACGGGATTGTTGTACCGTTCGTAGATCGCATGGTAGAGGTCCAGCGCGCCGTCGTAATCGCGGCGCATCTCAAGGAGCGTCGCCTTGGCCTGGAGCCCCGCAAACGAATAGACCTCGGCCGCCTTGTCGGCCAACCGGGTCGCGCTGTCGGGTTGTCCGTGGGACTCATAATACTTGACGAGCCATTCGCTGGAGTTGGCGACCGCCACGGGATCGCTGCTGCCGGCGAAGGCGTTTTCATAGGCCGCCGCCGCGTCGTCATCGCGCCCGTGCTCCTTGAGAAAGTCCGCCAGTTGATAGTAATAGACGGGCGAAAGAGAGGCGGCGCGGGTCATCCATCGCTCGAATTCGGCCGGCTCACCCGCGAACGCGTGCGCGATCGTTGCGCAGGCCCAGGGGCTGTAGTCAGAGATGGCCTGGTAGGCCTCCAACACCTGCTCCCCCGATGGGTGGTCGCCGAACTTCACCTTCAATAGCGCCCTTGAGATCGACAGATCCCAGGGCGCGATCGAATGAAGCTCCTCGAGGCGTGCCTGCGTGTCCGGACGGTTCATCAGGCTCGGATGATCCAGCCGGGGATATATGTTGTACGCCGTCCCCTGGGGCGGATTGTGCTTGTGCCACTCGTTTATGAACGGGTGCGGCGGAGGCACGTACTTGGGCCATTCGGGGACGCTGTAGGAGACGTAGTTCCACACGGTCGCGGGGACAACCTGAGGCGCGCGCCTCACCAGCGCCATTTCGTCGTCCTGGGCCGCGCGGTAGTACGACTCCCTCATCGCGTTCAACCGCCGCACGAATGGATAGAGCTCCAGCCCCCAGAAATCGAGATCGGCCTCCTTGAGAAAATCACGGGCCCGATCAGGCACGCCCCAAAGCCTCGCCAGGAAATTGTAGTCCGATTCGATGGTCTGGCAAAGGTGGCGTTGGAGGAAGGCGGCCCAGGTTCCCCAGCCGATGACGTTCACATGAACGACCCCGGCATTGTCGGAGGTAAGGCAGTGGGACGGCGGGGTGTTCAGGCTCGCCACGAGGGCGCCCTTGGCGAGCTTCGCTCCGCTTGACAGCTCGAACACCGACTTGATTTCCGCGATATCGGCGGGGAGCATCGTTGCCAGCAGCCTGTGGCCCACCCCCACGCTGTATCCCTGAACGCAGGCCATCCTGCCCCAGTCAGGCAGGCGTCTCCTGCTCTCCTCCAATCTCCCGACCTCCGACCAGGCATCGCCCTCGCCCTTTTGGGAGAGCAGGAGGTTAAAATACTCAAATTCCTCAAACAGGCTCGGCGTTGCGGGTCGCTCAAAGCTGCGAATGTCGCAGGTGTTCTGCAGGGTCAGCCCGCGACGCCATGCCGCGATCCCCGGCTCGGTCTCGGGAAGGTCGCGGACGAGCTTCTGGGAATCGGCCTCGTTTCTCAGGAGGCAGAGCATCGCCGCTTCGGCGACCCTGCCGTCGACCGACGGCTGCGTGCCTCCGCGAAGCGCCTTGGAAAACGCCAGGTGGGCGCTCATGCGGCACAGTTCCGAAAGAATCTGGTAGAATTTCCCCGAATGCTCCCTCAACGCAAAAGCGGCGAGCACGAGCGCCGCCTGTTCATGCCCGACGGGCGCCGAGAATTCATTCTCCAGCTCGGCCGAAACGTTCTGGTTGGCGATCTCGATCACCTCGGCCCGCGGCTCGGTCAGCGTGTCGACAAGGCCCTCCACTTCGATTCCCTCGGCGCGTTTGAGGCTCCCGAATTCAACCGCGAGCGCGTCCAAGAGGGGTTGATAGGTGTCGGCGGAGAATATCGTGTGCCGGATGGGAAGGGTCGCCCTGAAGACCGGATAGGATTCGACCCGGGCCTCCACCAGGTAGGCCCTCTCATTGATCTCCGTTGCCGCGACTCCCGGGCCCCCGACGCGGGCCAGCTTTCCCATCCTGGCATAAATATACATCTCGATCAGATCCGCGGAGACATTCTCCACGATATATTGCGACTCATCCTGCCAATGCGTCTGGAAATTGGCGGCATTTGGGGCCTGCGGCCGGGGCTCGTACTCCGGCGGACGGACATTCTGGCCGGCCTCCCTGGGGACGGCCTCCGGCACCCTGGAAGGCGCGGCCGGGGTCCCCTGGGCCTCGGTTATCCGTGTTACAACTCCTTTATCAACAACCACTTGCATGTCTGGCCACTTGTAGACCGCCCTTCCCCCAATCGACATCTTTCCCAAGGGAGGGCCTTTCAGGGCCAGGAGGTCCGACTCCGACATCCCGGGTGCGACCTGGGCGCACAGCCGCACCGCAAGCAGCAGGAAAAGAAAAACCAGGCAGCCTGTCCGCTTTGTCATCGGCTCATATCGAGACTTTGATATAGCAGGAATGGTACATTAATGGCCGTCGCCCGCGGAAATACAATTCGCATTTGGCCCCGTTCAAATTGAACAGGCGGGACGAAGCTATTCCCCTTCAGGCGGATTCGGCGGACTGTTAGGGTTGGATTTCCGAGCCAAGTCCGTTCCTGATGACGCTTCCCACCCAACCCCTAACCTTCCACGTCTTGCGCCGCCTCAATAGCCTTCTTTGCCTCGCGTCGTTCTTCGCCCTCCAGTCGTCGGCGCTGGCGAATCCCGCCGGCATCCGGACGCCGTCCGATCTGATCGCCTACCTGAGGCAGATCTCCGGAACCCACACCATCTCGGGCCAGTATGTGGAGACGGGCGACCTGTCGCCGATCAACGCCATCCATTCGAGCACCGGAAAGTGGCTGGGCCTCATCAGCGGCGACTACTACCACTACGACCAGACCGGGGGGACCCCGATCACCTCGTTTAATGCGAGCGCCATCGCCTACTGGAAGGCGGGCGGTCTCGTCCTCCTGAACCTGCACATGTCAAACCCGACGACGGGAGGCCCGGTGTATGACGTGTCCAGGCTCGATGGCGCCGGCCTGCTGACCCCCGGCAAGGCGACGAACACGGCCTTCATGCGGTCCCTGAGCCTGGTCGCCGCGGGAATCAAGGAGCTTCAGGCCGCCGGCGTCGTGGTCATCCTCCGGCCCTTCCATGAGAATGGCGGCGACTGGTTCTGGTGGGGATCAGGCTCCCGCCTCACCTCGAGGCAGGTGATCGCGCTCTGGCGCCTCACCCACGACTATCTGGAGAAGACCCAGGGGCTCCACAACCTCGTGTGGCTCTTCGAGTCCGGCCAGCCGGGAATCAATGTGACGGCCAACTATCCCGGGGACGCCTATGTCGACATCGTCGGGCAGGATGTCTACATGGACAATCCGGCCGATGCCTCGGTGGTGGGCGGCTACGACAAGCTGGTCGCCACCGGCAAGCCCGTCTGCATGTGCGAATTCGGCCCCGGATCGCCGCAGCTCGGAAACCTCAACTTCTCAGAGACCACCCTCGTGTCCGCCTTTCAGGACCGGATGCCGAGGACGGTCTTCTTTGTGCAGTGGTGGGATGGCAATGCGGGACGGGTCGGATGGGGCATGGCGTCGACCAAGGATGTCCAGGCGGCCTTGAGCCGCCCGTGGATCCTTAACCGCGACGACATAGCCTTTGCGCCCGGTCCGCCGCGGTAGGTTCCTCCGGCCCTCGGGCCAATCCGGACACCGTCGAATTCAGGGCATCTTCCCCTTGTAGCCCAGCTGGGTCAGCAGCTGCTCGCACCGCGCTATGACTCGGTAGAGCCTGTTGATTTCGAGCATCTCCGATTCCGTCAGCTTTTTCTTCGGCAGGCTTCGGTCCAGGTAAAAAAACTTGGTCATGGAGTTGAACTCACACTGGCTGCCGACCCACACCAAGTCCTCGTGGCCCGCCCAGGTGATGAGCTCGTGGGAACCATAGGGGGTTTCCCGGGTCTGGCGCACGTCGACCAAGTTAAAGTTGGGCCGTGTCGCGCCGTCGTGAAAATAGAAGCGCCACAGCTTCATGTCCGGCGTCCTCGGCTGCGAAGGCACCTCCTGGTTCACAATCCGCTCCACCTTTGAAACCGCATCCTCGAGCTGCGCCTTCAGCTCGGCCGTCCTCGATTCCACCGTCGGCGGCTTCGAAGAATCCGGAGCCGCCGCCGGTCCATTGGAAGGCTCGGTCGCAACCAATTTGATCGATACAACGACGTCGTCCTTGAGCTTAATGACCGCGTCGGGATAGGTGAGCATCCGCACGGATCCGGCCTCGATCTGGCTCCGGGGATTTCCCTTTTCGGCAAGGACCTGCTGGTAGGTGTCGCCGACCCCGGAACCGTACGCCAGATGAGCTATGAGAGACACGAAGAATAAAAGCCTTGAGACGCGCCTCACAAAGAAAGAGCCACGGGGCGCGGTAGACACATCCACATTCGATATCAATTCTTGGACCATATTCTCCTCCCTGTTTCAGCGAACCACTAAGGCACCGGAAGAACCACTTTTTTCATTAGCGCCAGAAAGGAACGGAAAAAAGCAGCACGAACGCGTTCGCGAGTCCATGGACAATCGAAACCCGAACCCACGCCCTGTCCTGAGATTCGACCTCGAAGACCTGAAGCATCAGCGTGAAACAAAAGAAGGCCCAGATACTGGCTACCTGGACAAGGGTCCCCATGTAGAGATGCATTGCCCCCCAGGCCACCCCGGAGATGACCGCGATCCAAGTGCGCGATAATCCGAAGCGCCGCAGGATAATGATCGGCAGAAAGCAGAGTCCGGTTTCGATGAACGGAGCGACCACAAGAATATCGAGGAGGGTCACCGCGAGTCTGACATGCTTAGATACGATGGGCCATGGCTCGTTCGGAATGGACGACAGGGAGTGGAATCCGACCAATTCGCCGATGATCGCCACGGCTGCCGCGGGTATGCAGACGATGAGCGCTGCGCGCAGCATGAACTTCGCCTTGGGACACTTTGTGTCGCACAAAGACTCAAGAAAGGTCCTGGGAAAAGTAGGTTTAGGGCTAACGGCGACCTGGCCCGAAGCTTCGTTTTTCACAATCACAGTTGTTCCGATTTCCCCAAACGCTCTAGAGGTGCCACGTCTGAGAATGGGAATCGACCCAGAAGGGCTGGATCGGCCTCCTAATATAACGCCGCCTAATCTCCTCGGCCCTTGAGTCACGCCCGACCAAGAGCCTTGTGCCATCTCAGCATTCTCTAAAGGATCGCGCGATAGCCACCATCGCAAAAACTGCGGCGGTAACTCGGTAGTCACGGCCTAAAGACAACAAAACGAACGAGGACGATCACAATCACAAGAATGACCGCAAACAGAGCTCCATCCAACCAGACATTTCCTGTGCGAAGTCTCGCGCCATCCGCCAATGCATCGTTCCAACTATGCCCCAACTTCCTTCGCCGAATGACTCTAAATGCTAAGAATGAAATACAGACGGCGAACACTATAACTGATGAGAGATTCCGATTGGGACCCGCTAACGACGCGGCAAGAATAAATTCGACCGTCATTGCGCGGTGCAATTTGTGCGATACTGGAGCTGGAGCTGTTTAATCTGAAACATCAGAGCATCGTAGGACCGTTGCATCTGGTCTGTTGCGTGCCGTGCTAGGTCCATTGTATTCTCGCCGTACTCGCTCGAATCAGCGTAAGATGAGGATAATGAGTCGGCGGCACTAACTGCTCCCACCTGTGCTAGCTTTGCCGCTCCATGTCCTAGCGCGTCACGCTTTACTTCGTTAACTGTCGCTTGGTTTGAGACCCCGGCGTAGTCTGACATAGTTTTACCGCCGAGCCCCAACCAGGGCTGCACATTTTCGGCCACCGCCGTTGCTCCAATTTCCCATGCAGCGCCCACAGCGACCCCTGCTTCAAGCCCTTCGGAAACCACCATTTGAGATGTCGATACCGTCTCACCGAACATTTCGTTTCCAATCTGCCCATTGAGGTCCGATTCCATCCCTCCCGACGCCCGCATGAGTATCTGAAGTCGACTGAGCAACTTGTCGCAATCGCAAAGGCCCAAAGGATCGAGAAGATTGACCGGATTATTGCCGACATACCCATACAGATTGAGCCCCCCATTCTCCCCAATTGGATCCCTGGATAGCCATCTCCCTAAATTCGGATCGTATGCTCGAAATAGGGTGAGATTCAGATTGGTGGCTTGATGATAAAGATTCCCAGCGAACCCAAAGTCTGCACTAAGGTCCCCCGAGATTTTCGTCATTCTCCCAAATGGATCGTAGTCGTATCGAGCCCGAATTGTCCCATTGGCATCTACCATCTCACGCACCGAGCCTAGATGATCCCTCGTGAAATAATAGGGAACCCCGCCAATCTGTTCGCCTTGGACGTAAAACCTTTTCGTCACATTTCCATTGGCGTCCCTTTCCTCACAAGGTTGATCCCCACACCAAACCCATTGTTTGATAACTGAACCACCAAAAGTCTCCTGCAACCTGTGGCCAAGCCCATCGTATACAAATCCTGTGACTCCCGTTGCTTGAGTAACTGAAACAAGGCGGTTTTCGGCATCCCATTGGTAGCTTTGGCCTGCGCCGTTATTCGTCAAATTACCGTTTGAATCATAGGTCAATGTTCGATTCGGCCCTCCAGTGACGGTCAAAAGAATGCTCTTGTTTGTCGAATTCCCCTGCGAATCCGTGGCCGTAACAGGCACGACATCCTGGCCTGGGACGACTGCCGCCTCGCCCAACCAGTCATTCGACGAGTCCACCGTGGCCGGGTTTCCTCCGACCGTAACGGTAGCCGGTTCGCTCACGGTTCCCGCGAAGTTCATCGTGCCGCCTGCACTTTCGCTAATGTATTGGTTAGTTGAGTTATAGGCCGACGAATTGATCGCCGAGTCGATCTGCTCCTGCGTACGATTTCCCGCGAGATCGTAGGCGTAAAAAAAAGCCTGCGTAGCCAGAGTTGTGGGGTTCGGCACTATCGCAGTATAAAGATGGCCGGCAGCGTCGTAAGAAAAGGCCGATGGTAGCACGGCGCCCGAATCCCATTGCTTGCCCCATGAAGTGATTTCTCCGGTGGGATCATAGGTGTAGTTGAAACTGCTCACGTTCGCCCCGCTTGAGTTTAAATTCTGAATCGCCTGGAGGCGTTGGTCGCCATCGCCCGATCCGTCTGTGGACGCGTTCGGATAGTAGCTGAAGTTGGTTGTCTGTCGGTTTGGATAGCCGACGGTACTCAAACGAAGGGTCTCGTCGACATATTGGTATGCGAACTGACCTAGAGGATTCGTTACAGAAGTGACCCGGCCCAATACATCGTATGCTATACCCGACGTGTTTGCTGTTCCATTTATCGATCTTTCCAGTATCCTTCCTAACTGGTCGTAGGTATAGCTGATCGTGCTATTTGGCAGCGGTCCAGTCACAGATGCTAGACGTCCGGCTCCAAGGGACGGATTCGATGTGATCGGATTATATGCATAGGTCGTCGTTCCCACTCCATCGATCATCGCCGTCGTGCGTGAGTAAGCAGAGTCATAGTTGAAGGCTACATTCGCCGTCGGAACCGAGGAATTTGCATAGCTCATTTCCGCGACCGAATTATCGAGGTTATAGGAATAGGTCTTGGTCTGGCCGCTAGCGTCGGTATGGCTTTTTATCCGACTTGTGGTTTTCTCATAGGTCAGATTTGTGCTTTTCCCATCGGCATAGATCTTCTGTGTGAGCCTTTCCTGCAGGTCCCGATTGAAGGTGGTTCGATGTCCGTTTGGATCGGTGATCGAGATGAGAGCCCCGCAGGGACAATACTCGAAAAGGGTCTTTCTCTGAAGTGGATCTTCCACCAAGACGAGGTGTCGAAGCGCGTCATACTGAGTCAAAGTCCACCGGCCGAGTCGGTCGCGGGTCCATTCCGGATCGAGGCGGTTGTAGATTTCCTGGGTGTAGGTACCATCGGGAAACGTTACTTTTACCGGCCGGTCGGCCGCGTCGTAATCAACCGTGATCGTGTAGCCCTCAGAATCCGTCACGGTCCGTACCCGCCCAAATCCATCGTAGGCAAACGTGGTTGTCGCCCCGGCTATGGGACCTGAAATGCCTTGGAGATATCCGTTCGAATCATAGGCGAAGGTCGTGGTCTCATTCTTCGGATCTGTGACCGTTAACACCTCCCCAAAGGAATTGTAGGTGTATGTGGTTGTTTGGCCCGAGGCATCGGTAACCGATAGGGGCAGATGTTGCGCGTTATACGTCGCCGACACGATCAGGTCCTGATTCGATCCATTTTGGACATAGACCTGCTGAACATCGATTTGGTTTGCAGCGTAATTATAGATCGATGTCCGACCCAGGGGGTCGATCGTCTGCGTGACGTTCGAAAGTGAATTATACTGCTTCCGGTAATCCTGCTCGGTGCCGTCGTCGAGAATCCGGGCCACCCGGGATGGGCTGTTGATGGTCCCCATGAAATAGGTGGGGCCGGTCTGTCCCGGATACGCTCTCCAAACCCGGTTTTCAAGGGGCGCCTTTGTGCTTTCGATCACAAACCCGGTCGTCGTGTTTCCATCCGCGGAATCATGAAGCCAATGATAAAGGAACGCCGAACTGTAATCGCTCGGCGCCACCATCATCGCCTTCTTGCTCCAGAAAAAGGTGTTCCGGTAAACGAGATATTCGTTCGTGAACCCTGCGGGCACGACATTGGAGGCCGCGGAATAGTACGGCTCAAGCGTCGCAATATCCGAGATGGCTGTCGGCTCCACGGCCAGATCCCATTCCATCTTTTCCTGGCCGCCGAGCGGATCGGTCGCCTCGATGCCTATCGTGCTTATTCCGTTCGGCCCCGTGTTGCCGTAAGCGGCAAATGTGGTCGTCCCATACGGGGTTGTTAACGTCGCCGGAGAGGAGGTTGTGTTGAAGCTTGAGACCAGGCCGAGAATATCGGTGATGCTCGTCAAAACCCCCTTGTTGTAGGTGAAGGTTGCGGATCTGCCGAACGGATCGGTGACGCTCGTGACGCGGAAAAAATCCGCGTTCGCAGCGTTGGTGGTGAGCCCATAGGAAAGCACGGTCACCTGGCCGATGGCGTCCGTGACCGTCACCAGGCGATAGTTTCCGTCGTAACCAAATTTTAGTGCGTTTCCAAATCTGTCCACCGAGCTCGTCCGGTAGACATTTCCGTTCCCATCTGACAGCGTGAAAAGTTCCTTGGAGCCGTCCTGATGGGTGAGGACGAAATTGGACGGTGAAACCTGAACCAGCATGTCGCGGCTGATGGGCTGTTGGTTGTACGTGCCCGTTGTGGAGTTGTAGCCCGTAAAATCAAGCGATCCTCCTCCGGGACCTGAGACAAGGACGTCGATTCCATAAGCGGTGCCCGCGGGAAGCACCTGGACGTAGCTAAGCCAATTGAAATTCCATCCCGTCCCCACGTTGCTGGTTGTCTCAGCCGCATAGGCATTGGAATCGGTGACCACCTGGAACCGGACCTCCGGTCCTACCGGAGGGACATATCCAACCGGCGTGTCGGACAGGATGTACGTGGCCATCGTCGCATCGAATTGGTACGTGGTCATCGGGCAGGGTTTGGGTGGATTGGAGGAGTCGTTGTTGTTGTTGTTATTGCCATCGCCCCCGGTCGTTGTCCGGTATCCCACCGGAAGCGGCGGATTCGCATTGCCGGCTCCGCCCTTCCCAAAAATGTTTTTTGCTTCCAGTTCCGAAACCGGGCGCCAGCCGGCTGGCAAATTCCCTGCCGGGACGAGGAAATATCCGCTGGCTTCGGCATCGAGGACCTCTTTCGAGACCGCGTTGTCCCGGCCGAACGTGGAATCGTGGGACACGTAGTAATCCTTCTGTCCGGCCGTAAGCGCCGCAAAGTGGCCCACCTTCCAATGGACGACGCTCGGGACGATCACGTCCGCCCCCGGATTCCGGTACGCCGGTTGGTATTCCAGGTTCAGTTTTCTCGCCCAATCGTGGACCTGCGCGAGGTTGGTTCCGCGGTCCGTTGACTTGAAATCATCGACCGTGCGCGGCGGCGGAAGCCCGGGATGGGTGGATTCGTAGATCTGGGCAAGGGCCAGCGGACCGCAGCGGTACCCTTCCCCGGGAAATTTAAGCATGAGAGCCAGGCCCTCCTCGGCCGCCAGAAACAGGGGTTTGCCAGGACCCCTGACGTCCCTCCCCTTGGTTTCGGCCACGAGTTTCTGAAGGTCGGCTATATGCCCGAGCCGCGCGTGGATGTTCGCCAGCTCGCCGAGCGCCTGGTCTGCGATCGCGCGCATCGGATCAGACTTCTCCTCCTTGGTGAGCCTCCATGCCTCCGCCCACAGGGGAATGACCTTCGAAAACCGGCTCTGGTGCCTATAGATAAGGCCCAGGTTCAGAAGCAGCGACGCCCTCCACCGGGAATTCGGATACGAAACCAGGAAGGCTTCCAGGGGCGTCGCATCGTTCCGTTGCTTCCTAAATTGCAATAGGGCGCCTGCCAGGGCGACATTCTCCCCCGGGATGGCCGCACCCGGTTGCGGGGCGAGGCGGACCTCGAAGCATCGCGCGACGATGAGGTCTTCGTCCGATGGATTCTTGGAGAACTCGAGCGCAGCCGATGGCTTGGAGTATTCAGGAACGGCGGGTGCCTTGGGAACCAATGGCTTGGCCTGTTGCTCGCTCAGAAGGTCCGCAGGCGGCTGCAGCGTGGGCCCGGCCGGTGGCGGCGGCACGGTGCCCGCGGTGCCTACCGAAAGCTCGGGAGCGGACAGGCCGCGGGCAATCGCCAGCGACATTGCGATCGCGGATACGAGCGTCCGAATCGATCCCTTGGAGAACGCGGTGGAGGGTTTCACGAGGATGGATTATTGCAAAGTGGCGCCTGCGGGCGTGGTCAGGGTGATGATGGGAGGCGAAGTCCCGGGGGGCCCGGAAGGCTGGGTCGGCGGCTGCGTCGGCGGATTGGGAAGCGGGCCGTTGCCCTCGTCGCTCTCGAGCCAATAGGGCAGGCCGGTGGCGGGATCCACGGCATACGGCGCCGGGGAGGTGGCCGGCGCACTCATCTGGGTCTGGCCGGTGTAATTCATCGCCTGCACCTCGTATTGGACGCTTGTCCCCGAAAGGACGCCCGGATCGAAGAATTGGACGGTCGCGCCGTATGCGCTCACGACCCCGAGATTGGCGAAGGCGCCTCCATCAATGCTTCGGTACAGCGTATAGGCCGAAGCCCCTGCCGCGCCCTGCCAGGAGACCTCGATGCCTCCGACCGGCTCGACCACGGCCGTGACCGCCGTAGGCGCCGCCAGGGTCTGCGCCGTGGGAATGCCGTACTTGGCCGTGAGATATTGGCCGACCGCGAATCGCTCGGCATCCGTGAGGCTTCGGTCGTAGACGATCATCTCGGCAACATCTCCGACGAAGGGGACTGTCCCGTAGCCCCCCAGGATCCCGCCCTCACTGTCGCCCGCATCGGTGGCCGAATTCTCGGTCTTCGAGCCGCCGCCCACCGCCCCCGAAAGATACACTCCGTCGATCCAGTTGAACCATTCGCCGGTCGTGGACGTGACGTTGTAGAGGTTGAAGTTGGTCAGCAGGATGCCCTTGGGGACATAGGCCGACACCCCCAGCGTGCTCATGAACCCATCCGCGATCTGTCCCGAATAGGGCGAAAAGCTTCCCGGGAGGTTGCCAAACGAGTAGGCGTTGCCCCCTCCATTGACTGAGGAACGGATGATCAGGAAGACCTCGCCGGCGGGCGCATGCGCAAGGACGCTCGGCAGCGTCAGGGTGGCCGGAGTCGTATTGACGATGGGGCCATCGATCGTCTCGACATCGGAGTAGGTCGGCAAAAAATTCACGGCGGGCAGGCCGTTCACATCATTGCTTACCCAAGTCGGAGCCACCGCGTTCGGAGTCAGCGTGGCGTCATTGTCCAGTCCGGACTGGTCGCCCCAGATCGCCACCGATCCGCCGGGTGCGGCCACGCCCAGATCGGCCCGAAGCCAGATCTGGAGCCCCGAGGCGGGGATTACATTTGGCGCAGGCGCCGCGGTCGTCGCCGGGGCAATGTTCGAGGCCAAGGGGGCGCCGGGCGCATAGCTGCTGGAGACGATCTGGTAGTTGTAGGCGGTCCCGGCGACGAGCCCCGTGTCGACATAGCTCAGCGTGCTGACCACCTGGCCCACCGGGAGGAATGCGCCGCCGTTCGTCTGCCTCTCGATCGTATAGAACACACCGTCGCTTGCCGACGCGTCCGTCCACCTCAGGTAGACCTCGTTTCCATTGAGCGGGAATGCCTGGAGGTTTGCCGGCGGCGACGAGGGCGCCTTAATGTTGGGAAGGCCGTACTTCGCCTCAAGGTATTGCCCCACCTGGAACCGCTCCTGATCCGACAGCGTGCGGTTGTAGATGATCATCTCCGCGATGTCCCCGTCGAAGAAGGTCCCCCCGAACAGGATGTCGCCGTTGGTGTCCTGGATGAACTGGCCCTGGCCGATGACCGGCTGATAGGAGCCGATAAAGGTGTAATTATAGCTTGGGGCGCCGATCGTGGACAGGACTTTCCCGTTGAGCCGGTTGGTCCACGACTGGCCCGTGGACTCGGCGTTGTAGAGGTTGAAGGCCGAGAAACTGACGGGCGCAGAGGCGAAACTCTGGTACTCGTTCAGAAAATCATCAACGACTCCAAGGGTGTCGTTAAAGAAGGTCCCGGTGTTGAAATTCCATGCGCCCGGCATGCTGGAGGGGCCCGTGAGGTTGTTCCCGTAGGATGGAGCCGTCGTGGCGCTCGGCTCGCGCACGACGGCGAACATCTCGCCGGAGGTCACATGGCTCAGGAACGGGCCCAGTTTCAAATACTGCTGGTTGCTCGGCGTGAAATGGACCACCGAATGGCCGTTCAGGGCGTTCGCGACGACCGAGGGCGCCTGGATTGCGCCGTTGTAGACGCCCGATTGGGTCGCGTCATTGCCCTGACCCGACTGGTCCCTCCATGCAATGGCCGGGGTGCCGTTCAGGGTCTCCGCCTGCAGGCCCGTGTCCGCCTCAAGCCAGAGCACCATCCCGGAGGCGACCGGGCCGCCGCCCGCTCCGCCAAGATTGATCGTCAGGGCCAGCGTCTGCGTTCCGGTTCCGGACGCGTTGGTTGCGGAAAGCGTTATCTGCGCATTTCCCGTTGCGGCGGGCGTCCCGGAGATGAGCCCGGCGACCGGATCGACGCTCAAGCCCGAAGGCAGGCCCGTGGCGCCAAAGCTCGCGGGGCTGTTGGTCGCGGTGATCTGGTAGAGGAAGGCCTGGCCAACCTGCCCCAGCGCGGTCGAGGCGCTCGTGATGACGGGAATCGGGGCGAGGACGGTGATCGTGAGGGTCGCCGTTCCCGAGCCCGTGGAATTCGTGGCCGTCAGCGTGACCGTGGTGGTGCCCGCCGTGTTGAGCGTGCCGGAAATGACGCCTCCCACCGGATCCACAACGAGGCCGGCCGGCAGTCCGGTTGCCGCGTAGCTTGTCGGGCCGTTGGTCGCGGCAATCTGGTAGCTGAAAACCTGCCCGATCTGCACGGTGACGCTTGTCGGGCTCGTGATCGCCGGAGGGGGGATATTGACCGTGATGCTGAGCGGGGTCGAGCCGGTGCCGGAGCTGTTCGTGGCGCTCACTGTGGCTGCGGTGAAGCCCGCGGCCGTCGGGGTGCCCGAGATGAGCCCGGAGGAGTTCACAGAGAGGCCCGGCGGCAGTCCCGTTGCGCCGAAACTCGTGGGGTTATTGTTGGCCGTTATCTGGAAGCTGAAGGCCTGGCCCACCTGGCCCGTTGCGCTCGAGGCGCTCGTGATGGCGGGTGAACCGACCGCCGTCGCGACCGAGGGCATCGCGTACTTCGACGCGAGATAGCCGTAGACCGTGCTTTGCTCCTGCAAGGACAGCACCCGGCCGAAGACAAGCACCTCGGCGATATCGCCGACGAAGCTCCCTCCGCCGTATCCCCCGAGATCCGGATACGGCTGGAAGCCCGAGGGCAGGCCTAGCCGGGTCCAGAGCGCCGAACCGTCGTACCGGTAGATCGAAGTGCCGTTCGCGTCGATCGAGGTGTCATAGACGAAGTACTGGCTGACCTGGGCCTGCGTCTCTATCTGGACGGCACTCGTGTCCGAGGTGCCGAAGTCGTCGTAATGATAGAGGTTGTAGTAGCTCGTCCCATAGCCCGTCCCAAAATTCCAGAGCATGCTGAAGTTGTTCGGGTTCGTGCCGACCCTGACCACCGCGATGATCTGGCCGGCCTGGGCCCCGAGCATCATGTTGTACGGCAGGACGAGGGCGTTTGTCCCACTGAAGCGGACGACCGGCAGCCCGTTGATCTGGTTTGGAACGAGGAGCGGCTGGTTCGCGGGAGTCGCCTGGAAGGCGCTGTTCCCCAAGGCGCTCTGGTCGGTCCACTGGCTGACATCCCCATTCGAATCCGTGACAACGCTCGCGTCCGCCCGCAGCCAGAGGAGGAGCCCGCTTGTGACCGGGAAATTGGGCTCGACCGTGAGCGCCAGGCTGGCCGTCGCCGTGCCCGTCGAATTCGTGAGGCTCAAGGTCACCGTGTAGGTTCCGGCGGCCGTGGGCGTGCCGGAGATGAGCCCCGTGGTGGGATCGATCGAAAGGCCCGGGGGAAGTCCGGTCGCCGAATAGCCCGAGGCCCCGTTGCTCGCGGTAACCTGGTAGCTGAAGGCCTGCCCCACCTGGCCCGATCCGCTGGATGGGCTGGTCAGGGACGGCGGGGCCGAGAGGATGGTGAGGGCAAGGGTCGCCGTCGCGGATCCGACCGAATTGGTCGCCGTCAGGGTGACGCTTGAGGTCCCGGCCGCGGTCGGCGTGCCCGAGACAAGACCGGCGACCGGGTCCACGGAGAGGCCCGTGGGGAGCCCGGACGCCGCAAAGCTCGAGGCGCCGCCGCTCGCCACGATCTGGTAGCTGAACGCCGATCCCACCTGTCCGGTGGCGCTCGTGGCGCTCGTGATGACCGGAAGCCCCGGGTTTATGGTGATCGTCAGGGAGAACGACCCGGTGCCCGACCCATTGGTCGCCGTCACCGTGACCGTCGAACTGCCGGCATCGGTGGGGATCCCCGAAATGATCCCTGAATTCGGATCAATGCTGAGCCCCGTTGGAAGCCCCGTCGCCCCAAAGCCGGTCGGATTGTTGGACGCAGTGACCTGATAGCTGAATGCGACACCGGTCTGGCCGGTCGCGTTCGAGGCGCTCGTCACCACGGGCGCGCCGAGGTTGGCAAGCGCCGCCGGCATCGAATACTTGTTGGCGAGATAGGCGTAGACGGTGGCCTGTTCCTGTGCCGAAAGCACACGGTTGTAGACGATCACTTCGGCAATATCCGCTACCAGGCTCCCATTCCCGTAGCCGCCCAGGTCCGGGAAGGCCTGGAAGCCCACCGGCAGGCCGGAGCGCGTCCAAAGGGGAGTGCCGTCGTACCGATAGATCGAGTTTCCGTTGGCGTCGATCGACGTGTCGTAGATGAAGTACTGGCTAAGCTGGTCCTGCGTCTCCACCACAACGGCCGACGTGTCCGACGTGCCAAAGTCATCGAAATGAAGGGTGTTGTAGTAGCTCGTTCCATAGCCCGTTCCGAAATTCCACAGCATATTGAAATTGTTCGGATTGCTGCCGATCTTGACCACGGCGAAGATCTGCCCGGCCTGGGCGGTCTGCATCATATTCGGCGGCAGGCTGAGCGCGGTGGCGCCTCCAAACCGCGCGACGGGAAGGCCGTTCGCCTGGTCTTCCACGAGCTGGGGCGGGCTGGAGGTATCGACCGCGTAGGCGTTGTTTCCCTGTCCGCTTTGATCGAGCCAGCGGATGAGGGCCCCTGAACCCTCGGTTCCGGCCGTCGTTCGGAGCCAGAGGGCCATCCCTTGCGTGGGGAGATCCGCAATCGCCGCCGGCGTCGTGACCGTGCTCGCGTTGCTCGGCCCCGACGTGCCGGCGTAGCCCTGGATCGAGACCTGGTAGGTGTAGGCGACGCCCGGGGAGAGTCCCGTGTCGGTATAGCTAGAGGCGTCGTTCACCTGGGCCACCTGGACAAATCCGCCCGACCCGGACTCGCGCAAGACCGTCGCAACGGTGTGCATGTTGGCGTTGTTCGTCGTCCAGGACAGGTCGACCGTGTCCGACGACAGGGCGACCGCCAGAAGGTCGGTCGGGGCGACCGGCACCGTGATGGCGGGAAACGCGTATTTCCCCAAAAGGTATTGGGCGACGGAGGTGCGCTCGGCGTCCGTGAGCACGCGGTTAAAGACAATGACCTCGGCGATGTTCCCGATCAGGCTGCCGTTGCCGTAGCCGCCGAGGTCGGGGTACGCTTGGAATCCGACCGGAAGCCCCGTCCGGGTCCACAGGGCTGCGCCATTGTACCGGTAAATGGAGGTTCCCGCGGCGTCTATGGAGGTGTCGTAGATGTAGTACTGGGAAATCTGCCCCTCCGTCTCCACTTGGACGGCGGTCGTGTCCGACGTCCCGAAATCGTCGAAATGCAGCGTCCCGTAGTAGTCCGTCCCGTATCCCGTCCCGAAATTCCAGAGGGTGCTGGAGTTGGTGGGAACGTTGTCGACCTGGACAACCCCGATGATCTCGCCGGCCGACGCATTCTGCATCATGTTGTAGGGCAGAATCAGGGAATTCTGCCCGTTGAAGCTGAGGGACGGAAGGCCGTTGATCTGGTTCGGAACCAAGGTGGGCTGGACGGAACTCTGGGGCTGCGTCGCATTGTTGCCGTTCCCGCTCTGGTCCAGCCATTCGCTGACGGCCCCGTTTGAGCCCGCAACGACCGCGGCATCGGCGCGCAGCTGCAGGACGAGCCCCGATTGCACGGGAACCGGCGTCACCTTGGTGTTGATGAAGGGGCTCGCGCCGCTGACGAAGTCCTGGAGGATCGGAATGCCGTCGCCGGAAAGGTTGAGGTAGCGGTCGTTGGTCGTGAGGGAAAGCCCGTACTCGGCCTTCCAGGCATCGCTGATCCCGTCGTCCGCCGAGTCGGGGAAGAGGGGGTTTACGGGCCCGACATACATGTCGTCCACAAACGAGTCCGTCGAAGCGTCGCCCTGGGCCTGGAAGCCCGAGAAATACGTGCTCGCGCTGTTCATGAACGGGATATCGTACGCGATCATGTTGCCGTTCGCGTAGATGTCCCACGTCTGCTTCGTGAAATCCAACCGTGCGGTGAGGCGCACCCACGCCTGGGACTGGTTGTTCGACCCCAGGGGGATCGAGAAGCCAGTCGGCGCCCAGGTCCCGCCGCCCGTCCCGTTGCCCTGGTACACGCAGAGGATTCCCGACCCGTTTGACTGCTGGAATCCGAACTGGGCCTGCTCGGCCGTGAAAAGCGTGGACGATGCGATGGAAGCCTCGGCCACGGGCTCCGCGTAGAAATCGCAGAAGATCACCGTCTCGCCCGTGCTCGGGGCGAAGGCCTGCTGCACGACCGCAACCGGGCTCCCCCCGGCGAGCTGGAGGGACTGCGATCCCGAATACGCGACATTGGACACGTTCGCGGAGCCCTGGGGAACCGACCACCCACCCTGCCCCGCCAGGGGCCCGATCGCATAGCCATCGGTCGCTTCGAAATCGGTCTGGTAGGGCAGACTCGGCACCACGAGGACGGTGACCGGCGCGGAATCCGTGCTCGCGCCCGTGGCGTCATAGGCCCGTGCAAAATAGCTGTAGGTCCCGACCGGAAGCGGATTCTGCTCGGTGAACGTCCAGGTCGTCCCGGAAGCGGGGCTCGTCAGGGTGCCGACCAGGATTCCGCCCCGGTAGATTTCGACTTTTGCGACCGTGGTGCTCGAATCCGTCACCGAAAACGAAAGGCTGACGTTCGCCCCCGTCGAGAAGGTGAGCGCGCTTGCGGGGGTGAGGAGCGTGACGGAAGGCGGCGTATCGTTCACCACCTGGACCGAAACCGGGGGGGAGGACGCGCTGATGCCGAGAGTGTCCGTCGCCTTGGCCGTGAGGGAATAGGTCCCGGAGGTCACGCCTGTCCACGAAAACTGGTAGGGAGCCGCGGTCGAGGTTCCGAGAAGCGTCGAACCCTGGTAGAACTGGACCTGGGTGATCTTGCCCGAATCCGTGACCGACGCCATGAGGTTGATGGTCGCCGGGGACGCGAAGGTCGAACCGGAGGCCGGGGTTCCGAGGACCACGACCGGAGGCGCGTCGGAGGTGAACGTGACCGGGGCCGAGGTGACCGAGTTCCCCGCCGTGTCCGTTTCGACGGCAGTCAGGTAATAGGTGCCCGCGGGAACATTCTGCCACACGTACTGGTACGGGGTCTTCGTCACCGTGGACAGGAGCGTATTCCCCGCGAAAAAGCCGACGCTCGCGACCCCGGCCGGGGCGCTTGCGGTTGCGGTCAGCGTGACGGTCGCCGGGGCGGCGAGGACCTTCCCGCTTGCGGGAGCGGTGATCTTGGCCGACGAGGTCGTCGTTGAGGTGACGGTGACCGACACCGGGGCGGACGTCGTGGTGGCGCCCACGCTGTCGGTCGCAACGGCCGTCAGCGAATAGGTGCCCGCCGCCACGCTCTTCCAATTGTACGCGTAGGGGGCTTTGGTCTCGGTCGCCAATTTGGTCGCCCCCTGGTAGTAGGTGACGCTTGCGATCGAAACATCCGGGGACGAGGCGGAAGCCGTGAGCTCAATCGACGCGGGAGCCGCATACGTGGCCCCCGACGCGGGGGTCAGGATCGACACGGCCGGCGGCTGGTCCTGCGTGACGGTGATCCCGACGGCGCTCGACGTCGCCGTGACCCCGAGCGTGTCCGTCGCGACGGCGGTCAGCGAGTACGAGCCCACCGGGACCGCTTTCCACGAGTATTGGTAGGGCGGCTTGCTCAGGGTCGCGAGCTTCGTCGACCCCTGGTAGAAGATGACGTTCTTGATCGATTCGTCCGGGGACGACGCCGAGGCCGCGATGACAACGGTCGCGGGACCCGTGACGGAGGAGCCATTGGCCGGGGCGGTGATCGAGACGACCGGCGGCTGGTCCGGGGTGACGGTTATGGAGACGGGCGAGGACGTCGTGGCGATCCCCAGCGTGTCCGTGGCCACCGCCGTCAGCGTGTAGGACCCGGCGGCCACGTTCTTCCACGAGAACTGGTACGGGGGCGCCTTCCCGGTCGCGATCTTCGTCGATCCGTTGTAAAACGCCACGCTTGCGATATTCTCGTCGGACGACGAGGCCGATGCCGCCAGATTGATCGTGGCCGGGCCGATGGTCGTGAAGCCGTCGCTGGGGGCCGTCAGGGACACCACGGGAGGCTGGTCCTGGCTGACAATGATGCTGATCGCCGCCGACGTCGTCGATACCCCGAGGCTGTCGGATGCGACCGCCGTCAGCGTATAGCTTCCCGCCGCGACATTCTTCCAGGTGTACCGGTAGGGTGCCGCCTTCACGGTCCCGAGTTTGGTCGCCCCCTGATAGAAGGTTACGCTCGCAATCGGCTCGTCGGGCGATGTTGCCGTCGCGATGAGCGGGATCGAGGCGGGGCCGACCAGCATGGCTCCGTTCGCGGGGGCCGTCAGCGAAACCACCGGCGGCTGATCCTGGGTCACCGTGATCGCCACGGCGCTCGAGGTCGTGGACAACCCGTGGGCATCCTTAGCCACGGCCGTCAGCGAGTAGCTGCCCGCGGCGACGCTCTTCCATGTGTAATGATAGGGAGCCGTCGTGGCCGCCCCGAGCTTCGTCGCGCCCTGGAAGAACGTGACGCTTGAGATCGTGGAGTCCGGCGAGGTGGCGGAGGCCGTCAGCTGAATCGAGGTCGGCCCGATCACCGATGTTCCCGAAGCCGGAGCCGTGATCGCCACGACGGGAGGCGTTCCTTGCGCGAACGCAGCAACCGCCGACAACAATAACCCCACGATAATTCGTCGTGCTGGACCGCGCACGGGGATAGAGGAAGCAGTGCAAAAAACGACGGCCAGCCTAATAGTGATGATTAGGCAGCCTAATTTTACGTCAATTTACGTTCTCTTCCCCTATATGGCTAGCTGACAGAAATATACTGACGGATGCGTGGACCTGGCGCGCGCGTTGATGGCGAGGGTGGGATCTTGCCGGCAATCCCCTGCTTCCCCTCGGGATTCATGCGGACGAAATCAGGCGCCTTCCAAGACCCCACCGACGGTCCGGATCCGCTTGATTTCAGGGTTTGTCGATCACTCAAAGTTTCATATTAACAGTTTTATATACAACCACTTCACAAATCTTTTCGCCCTTCCTGAATAACCCGATTGGCAATGGCCAAGGCCGCCTGCCGAAGCCCAGGTCGGCGGCCATGACGGCCGGTTGGGCACAGAGCTCGCGGACGCTCCGAGGTCCTCCCCCCTCGGCAATTAGATCGTGTAATCGGATTGACGCGCTCCCAACGGGAAGTCCCTCCCAGCCATTTGGGTCCCGTTGAGGCAGGCGGGGCCATTAATCCCCGCTTGTAGCGGCAGACCGTGGGGATTATGCGCAGGATGCAGACCTGCACGGACTGCGCAAATAAACCCCTGATACACATGAGTGATCCAGCAGTGCCCACACCCCCCAAGAAAAGCCCCGCAATGGCGATCGTCATCGGACTCCTCGCCGTAGCCGTTATCGCCGTCGCCGCGGTCCTAGGAACCAAAATCAAGGACCTGAATATTCAGATGGCCAAGACCCAAGCGGACCTTGTCCAGTCCCAGGCCCAGTCGGCCCAGCTGCAGGCGCAGCTCAATGATGCCAAGACCCAGTCGGCCCTGCTCCAGGCAGAGCTCAACAAGGCCAAGGCGGAATGCACGAGGCTGATGAAGCAGTGCGACGAATCCATGGCCGGGTCCGCGCAGCTCGCAGAGGAGCTGAAGAAGGCCAAGGCCGAATGCATGACGCTCATGATGAAGTGCGACGAGTCCATGGCCGCGTCTTCGCAGCTGCAGGCGGACCTGGACAAGGCCACCGCCAAATGCGGCAAGCTCATGATGGAGTACGACGGCTCGGTGGCCGAGTGCGGCATGCTCCAGACTCAGGTGAAGGATGCCAACGCCCGCGCAGCCGACCTCCAGAAGAAACTGGTCGACTCCCAGGCCGAGCTGGCGAAGCTCCAGGCGAAGAAGAAATAACCGGGCCCTGTCGGCCCCGCGCTAGTCGGGCGGGAACAGGCGCCGCTCCGGATCCTCCGGGCGGCGGGCTGTCGGGATTTGCCCTGAAACGAACGGATGGGGCGCGCCGGCGCGTGTTGAAAATGCGGCCGCCGCGCCCCCGTCCCTCCGCCGCCCCATTCCACGCCCACCGCCCCATCCCCCCGTGCGTCGACGCCAATCCCGCCCTTGAAGGGGGCCCCCCTCATGGCGGATAGGTGAGTTCGCGGCCGTCCTTCAGGAAAATACGCAGGGGATGTCCCTTCTTGAAGAGCACCGTGCGGTAGTCCTCTCCCGCAACGGGCACGAGCTGGGGGATCAGTTTTCCCGGACCCACCAGGTTCTCAAGCGTCACACTCGTCGCATCATTCTCCTCATAATACTGGTTTGCCGCGTCATTGAGCCTGCGAAGGTTGGCCATGATGGCGTCATCGGGTCCCCCCTGCTGCGGATTGGATGGGGATTGCGGGCCACTCGGCGCGCCCAATTCCCCATTGTTGGAGTTGGACGCTCTGGGCCTCGGTCTCGCGACCGGCAGGCGAACCGAGCTTCCGTCCGGCAGGCGGATTTGCAGCGGGAGCCCCTTCCTGAGGACGACGGTGCTGTAATCCTCTCCCATGACCGGCCGAAGGTCCGGATGCTGATCCGCCCCCATGACCTCGGCGTAGGTCGCCGTCGTCGCTCCATTCGCGGCGTAGTAGCTGTTGGCGGCCCCCTCGAGGAGCTTCAGGTTGCGGAGGATGGCCACCCGGCGGCGAATCGCCTCGGCCCTGTCCTGCTGGGTTTGGCTTGTCCCCGTCGAACCCGGCTGGAGGGCGTCAACGGGGTAGCTGAAGGTCCTGCCGTCCGGCAGGCGGATAGTGAGCCGGACGCCCTGCGCGAAAACGAGCCGGCGGTAATCCTCGCCGGCCACGGGGACCACGGCCTTCACATATTTGCCCGGACCCACAAGGTCGTCGTAGGTGGCGGTCCTGACATGGTTCTCGATGTAGTACTGGTCGGCCGCGGCGGAGAGCATGCGCAGGTTGTTCATCACCGCCATCGCCTGGGAATTGGCCCGGACCTTTTGGAATGCCGGGATCGCCATCGCCGCCACGAGGCCGACCGTCAAGGGGTTGTAGACCGTCAGCATGGCAACGTCCGCCTTCAGCGACCGGTTCCACGTGGACCGGATCAATATGCCGTCCGGGAGATTCGTGCGGACCGAGAGCATCGGCTGGCTGACGGCCGGAAAGTTTGCGACATACACATCCAGGATCTTCTTCACCTGGGGGGCGGCGTCCTGATTGAGGTCGGGAAGCTCTCTCAGGCGGGAGAAGAACCTCGGAGTCACCCAGGTCAGTCCGTTGCCTTCGGGCCCCAGCGCGGCCAGCGCGGCAACAAACTCGGGGTTCTTGTCGAGCCCGTCCGTGCGCTTAAGGCACTCGTGGAGGAATTCGGGGGAGGTCGCCAGGTAAAGGGCCTTCCCATCGATCGCCAGGATGAACTTGAGCCCCTCAATGGGCACCGCCGCCTTGCTGGTGAAGAGGTGGAGGGAGCCCTCTTGGGATGCCTCAAATTGGGCGGGCTGCGCCGCCAGCGCGGCCTCGACCGCCGGACCGATGCCGTCCACGCGGACAAGGGCCGAGACCGACGGGAATTTGAAGGCCGGCTTCGGCCCCGGAAACTCGATGTTCTTCACCGGATCGAGCCGGAGGATGAAGGTGGCCCGGCCGTTGAGGCCGAGGACCATGTCAAGGAGCGAGAAGTGCGCCTCGGCGCCCACGTTCTTGACCTGCTTCTCGAACGCCTCGGCCGCCTCGGGCCCGTTCACCTTGCCGACCACGCCCTTGATCGTCTGGTAGACCGACATGACATCGAACTCGTGCTCGGCAAAAAAATCCGCGTCCTGCGGAGCCAGGCTCGCCCCGACAAACTTCCCCGGCCGCCCGCCGAAAATCGCAAACAGGCCATGGCGCCCCTGCGGAGTGTAAAGGAAAACCCGGTTCCGATAGGCTCCGCCCGTCTCGTGCACGGAGCTGAGCCCGATGGCCTTCACATCGTCCAGGCCAAGGTCGACCATAAGGGCCTTGAAGTCCTGCTTGGCGAACATCGACAGCTGCGGCTGCATCAGGGCCATCTGCCGCACCACCGACTGAACCGAGCCCGCAAGGGCGAGCATGTCCCCATCGACGTCGACATAGCCGTAAAGCGCGCCCCCCAGCTCGAGATGGCTGTTCACCACCGCGAAATGCCGGCTCTGCTCCGGGACCTGCACGAGCGGCACCGCGGCGGGCGCTTGGCCGGCGGTGTCCCCCTTCTTCGAACAAGCGCCCAGCAGAAGCGCCAATGCAAAGGATGACGCCAGGGATATAAAGAGCCCGCGGAAGCTCCCCTTTGGAGGGCCCATCGGGACGGCCGGGGTGTTATGGGGATCGAGTGTCCTGCGGCTGATCGGGTTCATGATTTTTCGGCGCCGGATTGGGCCCATTTCACGTGGCTCGGTCGGTTTTCGCCTGGCGTCAATAACGGCGATCAACGCATCGGCCTTCCCAGCGGGCAACATCTCGGACCGGCGAGCGTCACGTTTGGGGCCATGATTATATTGGGATATCCATTGATCGAATGGCTCAATAATCTTCAAAACTCAATATAAAGAGCCGCAAGCGCGCTATCTTAACATACGGGTGACGCCGGTGTCTGCCACCGCAGAAAAGCCTCTGATCGGGCATTGGACGCCGGAGGGATCCGCATACGAGGGGCTCCCGCACCGAGGCCTTCCGCCAGCCGAGGGCCACCGTTTCATTCGGCCTTGAGGATTCACGTCCGAAATCACCCGAGGCGTCCCCGTCGGCGCAGGGTCCGGGCAAGATCCGCGTTGAGTCGCAAGGCCGATTGCTCAGACTCGCCGATTGCCCCTTTGCCCGCGCCGATACGATTCTCTGTCAGGTACGGGGCCATTCCGACCACTTATGCGGTGACCCCATGACCTCCATCGCCGCTTCCGCCACCGACCATTCCGACGCCGACCTCGTCAGGCAGAGCCTTGCGGGGGACCGCCAGGCCTTCGGCCTGATCGTGGCCCGTTACCAGGCTCTGGTGTGCGCGCTCGCCTACAGCGCCACCGGCAACCGCAGCCACAGCGAGGACTTGGCCCAGGTGACCTTTCTCACCGCTTGGCAAAAGCTGTGCGACCTCCACGATCCGAGCCGGCTCTGCGCGTGGCTCTGCGGCGTCGCCCGCAACGTCATCCACAGCGATCTCCGCCGGCTCGGCCGCCAGCCCGCTCACGAGGCGGCCACGCTGGAGGACACCCGCGGGCTTGAGTCCGCCGAACCGCTTCCCGACGCCCAAGCGGTCAGCAACGAGGAGATGGCCATCCTCTGGCGCGAGGTCGGCCGCCTGTCCGAGAGCTACCGCGAACCTCTGATCCTGTTCTATCGCGACCACAAATCGGTGGAACGGGTCGCAGAGGCGCTCAACCTGACTCCCGACGCGGTCATGCAGAGGCTGACCCGCGGACGCCATCAGCTGCAGGAACGGATGATGGAATTCGTGGAGTCGACCCTTCAAAGGACGAACCCCGGCTCCCAGTTCACCCACCAGGTCCTGGTCGCCATCCCCCTTCTCGTGGGGGCGGGCCCCGCCGTCGCCCTGGACGCCGCCGCCAAGGGCGGCGCCGCGGCCAAGGGCGGAACGCTCGGATGGCTGCTTGCCTGGCTCGCCCCCTTTGTCGGGCTCTTTGCCGCCCTGGGGATTTGCTGGGCCCAAATCTCCCAGGCGCCGACCCGGCGCGAACGCCGGTTCATGGCCCGCTGGACGCTTGTGCTCTGGCTCTGCGTGGCGGGATTCGTGGCAGCATTGTTCGGCGTCGGCTCGTTAGCCAGGTCCTCCGCGGCCTATCGCCACCAGGACTGGACGACGACCGCACCCCTGGTCGCCGTGTGGTTCGCCTATGCCATGATTGCGATCACCCTGATCGTTTTCCTGACCCGGGGGAAAAGCTCTCTGCGTCGCCAAATGATGGCCGAAGCGCTCGTTCAACCTCCTGCGCAGGCACCCGTTTCGATGAAAAAGCGCGCGGCCATGACGGCGGGATTCCTGACCGCGGCCTTCTGGGCGCTGATCTTCGTCGCCTGGAAGACCGGCGACAGGTCCGTGGCCGCTGGGATTGTGGGCGGTTTGGTCATCCTGGGGGCGGTCCCTCTCTGGCTCGGTCGAAACAGGCCTTCCACGGCCTCGGACGAAAGGGCCGGGGGTTGGTATGTGTCGCTTTGCGGCCTGATCTTCCTCGCCGTCCTGAATTGGCGCCTCGATGTGTGGCTGGCGCCCATCTACGGCGTCGGAGCCGATGCCATGGCCCGCCTCCTTCCCATGGCCATCATCCACTGGCTCTCCGCCGTCGTGATCGCCTGGACCGCCGCCCTGGTGTTCATCACCCAGCCTGACGACAAGGCCTGAGTCCCCGGCCTTGGGTCCGAGACTCCCAAGGTCGGGCGCTCGTTTCGCCCAGTAGGCTTGGGGCGGCGGCAACAGAGCCGCCCCAGCGCGCCCCGGGCAACGAGAGCCTTGGGTTGCCCGAAGCGGCCGAAGGGCTGAGGCGCCCCTTATTTAAGCACCAGCTCCCGGGTGAGCACGCTTCCCAGCACGTCCCGGAGGCTTCCGCGATCGATCTCGTTCTGATTCGATTTTTGCACGGATCCTTCGACCTTTTCCGCAATGGCATCGAATTTCTCCGTGATACCGTCAAGAGTGGCCATGTTCGGATACGTGATCTCGAGAATGAGATCCGGATCGCTTGGGCTGCGGGGCTCCGAAGTGGAAACCTTGTACCCAATGATGATCCCGGCCTTCTTCGCCTCCTCGTTCGTCTGCTTCCAAACGGTATCGACCCATTTCATGTAGTCGTCAAACTTGCCCGGCTTGGTCCTGACAAACGAGACGTCCGTCACAGGTCCGTCTTTATACGGACGGTCTTCCTTGGCCGAAGCCACCGAGGCCGACATTACCAGCGAGACGCCGAACACCAGCGTTAGCAGACCCTTTTTCATGATATGACCTTCTGTTGGGTGTGGATTACCCCGCGGACGGCGGGATGCCGTCCGCAGCGGGGGGATTAGCGATATGATTACCCCCAATTAGAGTCAATTATGCAAAGCCGCGGACCGGGCCCGCGAAGAGGCCGGCGTCGCGCTCGACAAAGCGGGAAACCTCGAACGCGCGGGGTCGGCCTCTCCCCTCCCCCTCGAATTGCCCGCTGGCAATTCCAGGCGGCGCACCTGATGCTTTCCGATTCTCCCCAGATGAACCCCATCCAGCTCGTTAAGTCCCTTTTTTCGACGGCGCCCCGCCTCAGGCCCCAGGACTGCGCCGCCCGCGTGCGATCCGGCGAGGCCATCCTTATCGACGTGCGCGAACCCGCCGAATGGGACAAGGGCTTCGCCCAGTCCGCCCGGCTCCTCGCGCTCAGCGACCTGACCGGCAGCCGGAAGGAATGGGGCCCCTTCCTGGCCGGGGCCGCCGACCGCGAGATTCTCCTCTACTGCGCCGTGGGCGGCCGCGCCGGCATGGCCGCGCGGATCCTCAAGGCCGAGGGTTTTCGGGTGGCCAACACGGGCGGCCTCAAGGATTGGACAGCCGCGGGCTGGCCCGTCTCCAGCAGGTCGTAAGACCCGGGGAGGAGGCGGGCGGTCCGGATCGGCCAAGGTTCAGGGGGCCGGAACGACGGTCAACACGGCCGGGGTGCTCGTCGCCGAGCCGAATGTATTTGTCGCCGTCACGGTATAGGTGCCCGCGTTCTTCGCCCGGACCTTGTTGAGGGTGAGCGTGCCCGACTTTCCTCCCGAAAGGGTGACGCCGTTTCGGAACCACTGGTATTTTGGCTTGGGTCCGCCCGTTGCCACCGCCGTCAGCACGACCTTGGTGCCCGCCGCGGCCGTGACCGACTGGGGCTCGGTCGTGAACACGGGAGGCGCATTCACGGTCAGCTTGGCCTTGTGGCTTGTCGTCGTCCCGTTGATGTTCGTGGCCGCCACCGTGTAATCGCCCGCATTTGCGAGCGTGACGTCGGGCAGGTTCAGCATCGTCCCCGTGGCGCCCGGAATATTCACGCCGTCAAAGAGCCACTGGTAGGTCACGGGAAGCGCCGTTGCCGTCGCTACGCTGAAGGTGACGCTGGCGCCGGCATTCACGGTCTGGCCCTGGGGCTGCGTGACAATCTGCGGCGGATCGCTGAGGGCGTCCTTGTCCTTGGGAACGATCACCTCGGTCTGTGCCGTCGCCTGGTTGCCGGCCGAATCCCCCGTCACGACCGTGATCGTGTAGATCCGGCCGGTGCCGCTGTCATTGCGCGCGGCCAGCAGGTTGAGGGTCAGCGCCCCGGTGACCTGCCACTCGACCGTGCCGCCGGTCGGCGGCTCGTTGCTCGCCACGGAGAGGATGTGGGAGAAGGGGTTCGGGTAGAACGGGTCGGTGGCGACCACGGCAAGGGAGACCGGCATCATCTTGTTGCTCTGGGTCAGGTAGGCCGGGCTGGGCGTCACCGACACGATCACCGGGGGGGTCGTGACGATGCTCGGCGTGATCACCGTCCCGGAAAGCTCCGTGATCGCGGGCGTGCTCGTCGAGTCGAAGACAACCGTGAAACGGCCTCCGGAGACCGTCCCATCGAGGTTCGGGGTCTCAACCTTGGTGGGAACCGCCCCCCCGCTGCTCAGGACCGGGTCCCAATTGGCGCCGTCAAAATACAGGAGCTGCAGATTGTCGGCGTTCGAGCCGGTGACCGTGGACGGGTAGTAGAAATAGGCCGTCGCCGTGTCGGACGCGGTCACGGAGGTCACCTGAAGGTCGACGTACTCCCCTCCGACATCAATCGCCGGCGCGACGGGCGCCGGATTGCTTGAATAGGTGGCTACCGAGACCGCGGCCGGCGGCGCTCCCGCTGTGTTATTCTGCAGCGTCGCCGTGACGCCGGCGCTTCCGGCGGCCGTCGGGGCCGTCGAAGCCGTCGTGGACCCGCCCGCCGGGGCGACCGACGCCTGGACCTGCGTGACGGCCGCCGACACGATCGACAGGGTCTGCGCATTCGACAGGTCTCCGCCCGCGCTCTGCACGCTGATGAGCTCGGTGTCGATCGCCTCGCCGGTCGCGAGGTCCGCCGCAGGGACGAACGCCGTCAGGACGCCTCCGCTCACAAACGTGGTCTCGAGCGGCGTCCCATCCGTCCACACCACCGTGTCGCCCGCATTGAAATTCGATCCGTTGACCGTCAGTGTCTGGTCGCCCCCGCCGGCATTCACGTTCGCCGGGCTGATGGAGGCGACCTGCGGAACGGACACCGACAGCGTCGCGGAGGCCTGGTCGCTGCTGAAGCCGTTGGTGACAATCACCGTGTAGGACCCCGCCTCGGACGCTCCCACGTCGCTCAGCGAAAGCGTGGCGGTCTCTGAACCCGAGATCGCCGTCCCGTCCGACAAAGCGACCCCGTTCAGGTACCACTGGTACTGCAGGGTTCCGCCCCCGACGGCACTGGCGCTGAAGGTCGCCGTTCCGCCGCTCACAACGGACACCGGCGACGGCGCCGACGTGATATAGGCCGTCGTGGCCGTCCATTGGCCGAGGACAAGGCCCGAGTAGGTGAAATTGGTGAAATAGGCGTCACCCGAATTCACGTCCCCTGAGGTGATGCCGGCCAGCGCGATGCCGAAGAGGGACCCCGGGCCGACGGTAAACCCCCAGCCTTGGCCATAGTTGGCCGGTTGCGTCACATCGACCGAAGCCTCGACGGTCCAGGTGGCGCCCCCATCGGTCGAATACGACGTCGCAATCTGGTGGGTGGCGCTCGTGTAGGCGACGCGGAACGTGTAATCGGTCTCCGGGGTCGGCAGGTTGAGGTACGGGCCGCTGCCCCAGATCGTGGTGGTGACGTCCCCAAGCGGGGGGACCCCATTCTGTCCGTTCATGTTGTAGGAATACCCAAAGATGACGCCGTTGTTGTAGGAAGACGCCCCCTCCAATTCTAGGACCTGGAGGTTGGCATAATAACCCTGGGTGGGGGCGACCGAAATCGCGCTGCCGTGCACGTCAACCTGCGCGGACCAGTCGCTGGTCGAGGGGCCCACGAGCGTCGTCGTGTATCCCCCGACAAACGGCCCTCCGTTGGCGCCTAAGGACGGCATGGCCTGGAACGATGCGCTGGCCTGGTTCGACATGATTTCAAGGCGCCCGTTCTGAAACACGCCGTTCGGGCTCGTTGCAGTCCAGTTGAGGCCCGACGCCAGAGGATCATTGATGTACAGGGTCGCCACGGAACTCGTGTTGGTTCCGACACCCCCGGCCGCCGTGAGGACGACGTCGTAGTGGCCGGTGTCGGCGAGGCCCACGCCATTGAGGGTCAGCGAGGGTTGGGTCGCCCCGGCGATGTTGACGCCGTTATGCTGCCACTGGAACGTGTCCCCAACGTCGGAGGTCGCGACCGAGAACGCGGCCGACCCGCCAAAGAGCACGACCTGGTCGGCGGGCTGCGCTGTGATGACGGGCGAGTACCCAAGAACCGTGAGCGTCGCGGGGGAGCTCGGGGCGCTTCCCAGGGGATTCGCGACGGTGACCGTCAGGCTCGCGTTGTTCTCATCGGATTGCACGTTCGATAGGGACAGGCTCGAGGTGAGGGAGCCCGAGACGACGCTCCCGTCCGGCCGCACCCCGTCGCTCAGCGCAGCGCCGTTGAGGGACCATTGGTACGACAGCGATACGCCCGACCCCGTCACCGAGAAGGTCGCACCCGAGCCCGAGACCGCCGTCTGGGGAGCCGGCTGCGTTGCGATGCCCGGCGCCGCCCCCGGGATCGGAGTCAGCAGAAAGGCGCGCCCGGTGTCGTCGTTGGCAACGATCTGGCCCAGGTCGTTGATGGCCATGGCCTGCGCCAGCGTGGTGTTGGGGAGGTTCACCACCGTGTTCAGATCGGTCATCACGCCGTTGTTGTAGATGAAGGCAAGTTCGCCCTGGACGCCAACCGGATAGCCGCTGCCCACCTCCCCTCCCATGCTGCAGAACCCCACCACGACGCCGGCATTGTTGATGGCGTTGGCAATGCTGTAGGGGTACTCGAGGCCCAGCGTGCCCAGGTCGGTCACGTTTCCATTGCTGAAGAGGACGGCGTGATTGTAGCCGTTCGGGCCGTCGATCGCAAAGCCCGCGGCCACGCCCGCTTCGTTGATGGCGTCCGCGGTGCTGAACGTGCTTCCGTTCAGCGTTCCCAGATCGGTCATCACGCCCGTGCCGATATTGTAGCTGAAGGCGTGGGACTGCGCGGGATTGCTGTCATTGGCGTCGGACCAGCCGACGACGATGCCCGAGTCGTTGATCCCCGTGGCGTAGCTTCTCGGACCCCCCAGCGTTCCGAGGCTTGTCCCCACGCCATTGACGTACACGAACGCGTGAAAGTTCTGGTCGCTTCCCGCGGCGCCCCCCACGTTGTTGATGCAGTCAAACTGGGTCTGAAAATTGTAGGAGGTCTGAAAGCCCAGGTCGGTCATGACGCCGTTGCTGTAGGTGAACGGATGATAGGGGCCCGCAGCCGTGATCAGCCAGCCGGTGATCGTGCCCGCGTTGTTGATCGCCTGGGCCGAGCTTGCCATCCCTCCTGCGGTTCCCAGGTCCGTCATGACGCCGCTGCTGTAGCTGAAGGCGTGGATCAGATTCGCGTAGCCCTGGGGGACATTCGAGCCGGGAAAGGAAAGGTATTGGGCGTCGATCGTCCCAACCAAGGTCGAATAGCCGACGACCGTTCCCGCATTGTTGATTCCCATGCCGTAGCTGTTGCCGCCGCCGAGGTCGCCCAGATCCGTTGCCGTGTACAGGGCCTGACCCAGGGCGGCGCGGGCCAGGCCCGAAAGGCAAAGGGCGATCGCCGTTATATGACGCATGGATTTCACGGGGGATGCGGGTTGGCTCATGGCGGATCTGGGTTGGTTCGGGCGCAGTGTCTGGACAGGGTGAAGCAAGCGGGAAAGAGGTTCAGGGCAGCCCTGGGCCGGGTTCGGCGAGGTGAACGGAACGGGATCGAATGGGTGCCGGGCTTCCGCTCGAGGGAGCGCTAATCCATTGCGGGTGCGGCAGCCGCCCCGGGTCCCCACGAGGGAAGGCCGCTCCTCCATCGCGAGCCGGCCGGAAACAGGCGAAATGCCCTTCCCAGGGTGGGCGAAGTCGCCTCGAGGCAAAACGCTCCGTCCGAATTCCTCTCCGCCGGGATCGCGGAGGTATCCGGCAAACGGGACGGCCCAGCCCGGCGCACGGCCATTCGGTGCGCATCACCCAACCGCGAGCTGGAGGACCCGGACAACCCACTCATTAGATATTTCAATATAGCATATTCAAGCCCCTAATGGTCCTAGTTCGAAAGCGCTACCCCGCGATGAAGGAGGATCGATTGCTTCTGAAGGCCAGGATGCGCCCCGCCTTCGCGCCCAGCTTATTCGATTCCCCATCAATCTATTAAAAAATTTCTCGCGCGCATCCGAACACCCGGGGCCCGGGCCCGCCCATCGGACCCCCGCCCGTGCTCGCTCAAAAATTCGGCTCATCTCAGGGTAGAGCCCCACCCGATTCGAGCTCCCGCATTGGATTCGAAGCACCGGCATTTCTGCCGCGTTCAATCCATACCGACCGCCCGCGGAATATTCATCCGAATTGATTACATTCTTCTTACTTAAAGGGATCTTGTTCCGATCAAAGCAGGTGTTCCTTGGACACCCCTGAAACCGACTCAGCACAGCGTGCTTAGTCTCGCCGCTTATGCCTTACTGATCCCCCGAGCAATTTTTGCTCTGTGCGGGATGTGCTCCGGCGGCTATTGCGGCCTGAGTGGCCGCTCTGCGGAACTCCGCAGATTGAGTCCAGGCTACATGGCCCCCCGCCGTCGTCCGGCGGGGGGCCATATAATTTTCCTTCACGCACCGTGGACGCTCCCGGAATCCGCCGGGCCGGACCGGGCGCATAGGGAGGTCGCGCGGCCCCTCATCCAACGGGAAGCGCCTTCCGCGCCTCCCGGTCCGGGTCGTCCTTCACCTCCGACGTGTCGTTGAGCACCATCGTCTCCCCCTTCTCGGGGGTGTAGCGCGGCCATTCGGGAAGGTCGCCCGAGTTCGGGTTTCCCGTCCGCATGAAATGCAGGAGCGCGTTCGACATCCTCGCGGACAGGCGTCTGGCCCTGCCTCCGCCGCCCGAATGGGTGACCATCCGGTCCGTGTTGTAGAACCAGAAGCTGATGTCCAGGCAGTGGAAGGCCCGCATCCGGTTGTCAAAAAGGGGCGGCTGCCAGCCGAACCAGCTGACGTAGACCGGGGCCGGCTGCTTCGCCTTTGCGTCCGCGGCCGCCACCGCGCCCCGCCGGTTGCTCTGGACAAGCGACCAAATCTCGACCGGCTTCGCGTTCGGGAAGACCCGCGCATAGGCGTCGACGACCTCGTCCGTCTGGTCGTGGTAACGCTCCCGGAGCTTCTCCTTCACCTCGGAAAGCGTCACGTTCTCAAGGGCGGAATTCGTGCGGCTGGGGGAGGACTCGTTGAACATGGTCGAGAGGATCATCGGGATGTCGGAACCGGGCCCCGACGGGTCCGAGTAGAACGGGCCGAGCGGGATCACGGTCCCGTCCCCGACGGGGCTGTAGCCATCGTGCCCGCCCCTGCGGGGCTCGTCCTGGCCGAGCTTCTTCGCAGCCCTGCCGGCCAGTTCCAGGTAATCCATCCAGGGCATCTCCTGAAGCTTCGCCATGTCCGAGGCACCGAGCCCGGCCTCGGCGAGGATATAGCTCCCCTGCTTCTCGGAGCGCTCCCTGTCCGCCGCGCGGAGCTCGCTGCCGCTCAGCGCCACGGCCTTGTGGAAAAGCCCCCGGGCCGAGGGCATGGCCGCCAGGAGGCAGACCTTCGAACCGCCGCCCGACTGCCCGATCACGGTCACGTTTCCCGGGTCGCCCCCGAAGTTCGCGATGTTGTCCCGCACCCACTCGAGTGCGGCGACGATGTCCAGCATCCCCACGTTGCCCGACTTTGCGAACGGCTGGCCGGCCACGCCGGCAAAATTCGAGAAGCCCATCGGCCCCAGGCGGTGGTTCAGCGAGCAGAAGACCGCGTCGCCCCTGCGGGCGAAGTTCTCGCCGTGGTAGCCGTCCTGTTCGATGGCGTTGCCGTTGACGAAGCCTCCCCCGTGGAGCCACACGATGACCGGCCGCTTCCGGCCGTCGGCCAGCGCGGGCGTCCACACGTTGATCCTCAGGCAGTCCTCGCTCAGTTCGTCGTAATTCCAATGGTCGATGAACGATTGGTAGGGGTCGGCGAAGCGCCTGTTCATGTCCTGGGGGGCCGAGTTGCCCCACCAGAGGGCAGGCCTGATCTCGGTCCAGGGCGCCGGTTTCTGCGGCGGCATGAAGCGGTTGGGGCCCGACGTGTCCGCGCCGTAGGGAATCCCCCGGAAGGCCGTGATCCCGTTCAGGATGAAGCCCCTCACCTTTCCATGCCCGGTGTCGGCGACGGCGATCGCATCGCCAATCTGCAGGACGGGAGGGTCGTCGCCCGGGTTGTCGGCACCCTGCGCCAGGGGGGCGATGGCCGGGCTTAGCCCGATTCCTGCGGCGCACGTGCCCAGGGTTTGGATGAATTCGCGGCGGTTCAGGTTCATGGGATTCCTTTGGGGGTTGCGGGCACGGACGTGCCCGCGGAGTGCCGAACAGGGGAAGCCGCACTAAGCCCAAGTTCGGGGCAAGGGACGAGTTCAAACCGCGCCTCGATTCCGGCAGCCCGGGGGCCGGAACACTGCTCTATTGCAGCAGGATGGACCGCCGCCATAGCCTTCCCCAGATCTCCCGTGGGCATACCTGATTCACCTCCCCAGAACCCGCAGGGCGCCCAGGCGACGTTGCCGAAGGTCGAGGTCATCGGCCCCGACCCGCTCAAATGCGTCGCCGGCGGCGTGCCCGAGTCCCGGATCGGCACGATCTTCCCGCGCCAGCGGGTGCTCGTGACCCTCCCCGGAATCCACGCGACGCAGCGGATGGATTTTGTCGAGTACTGCAATGGCCGGCGGAAGGCCGCCGGCCAGCCCGCCTTCTCGGCCGACGAGGAGGAGCACCTGATGCAGGAGGCCGTGGACCTGATCTTCGACGCCAACCAGATCCTGATCCGTCCCGACCCCTCGGAGATGGAGCTCGCCTTTGGGGCGGACGAGCTTCTGGACGAGATGCAGCTCGTCTCCCGCAGAAGCATCCGGTTCCTCTTCGTCATGGATCCGCGGGTCCAGGAAGCCATCAAGGCGCGGGGGGAGAACTGGCGCATGAGCCCGCTCCCGCAGTCGGCCGAGGACATGTGCAAGATGATCGGGGCCTCCCGGACCGCCATCCGCGAGGGCGCGATCTACTACTACAACGGATTCACCGGCACCCGGCACCTGACCTGCCAGGAATTCGCCGGACTCGGCAGGCTCGACGACGCGGGCCTCGCCCGGCAGCTGGCGGAGATCGCCGACTTCAGCGCCCGGCGCAACCGCCGCGGATTCCGGGAGGTGGTCTTCTTTCCGCCGGGGCTCGCGGGATTCGGGCCGCGGGACTTTGAGGACACCGACTTCGCGGGCCTGGCGCCGGAGAAGCTCCGGGAGCGCTTCGGCGTCCTCGTGCGCCGATTCCAGGACGCGGCCGGGCCCGACTTCCGGCAGGACGATCCCGCGTTTGAGACCTGGCGCAACCGGATGCTGAGCGCGCTCGTCTCGCAGCAGGACCAGACCATCACGGTCGACCTGCTCCGGGACCTGAGTCCCGAGTTCTTCATGCAGGTCGAATGGCTGCCCGGAGGCCGCTTCGAGGAGGGGGAGTTCGTTTTCGACTCCGTCTTCGACGAGGCCGAGCGAGGGACGCCCGACTCGGGGCTCAAGGCGCTCTGCGACCCCATGGTGCGCGAATTCATCTTCAACTACATCCGCGAGTACGGCGTCCTCGACTACATCAACATCGGGCGGATCCGGCGCTCCCTCTCGACGATCCGCCCGCTCCTGAGCGGCCGGCGCGGGGTCTATCTGGTGCAGCTGAAGCTTCACTCGGTCCCAGAGCCCTTCGTGAGGCTCATCCGGCTCCAGAAATGGGGAATCGCCGAGCACCTGGACGAGGGGAAGGCGCTGCTTCAGGCCGTGCTCGAGAACGACGACTATACGGACTACGTGCTCGACCGCGCCCTGGGCGCTAGGCAGCTCGGCATGAATCTGCCCGCGCGCTCGCGGGTCATCCGGACGCGGGAGACCTACAACGGGTCAAATCCGGAATTCAGGGGGCGCACGCTCCCGGTCGTGTGCTTCGAGCGCGGCTATCTCGGGGGCCTCGCGACCGACAAGGTGCCCCTCTCCAAGTACCTGAGGGAGGGGTATTCGATCCGGCTCGCCGCCCTCCTCGGAAAGGCCGCCGCCTCCAACATCATCGTGGGCCGGGCCGGCGAGAAGGGGATCCATTCCATGTTCGACGACGGCGACGAGATCCTCCTTGAGGATTCCCTTTCCGGCCTCCCTTCGGAGATCGTCGTCGGGGATCCGAGCGGTGCGTTTTCCGATTACCAGCGGAGCCTCTTCGAAAAGGCGAAGGATTACGCCCGGTCGGTCGACAAGCGCGCCGGAAAGGTGCCCCAGCTGGGCGCGTTCGCGGACAGCTACCTTCGCGCGTTCGAGGAGCGGTTCATCCAGCTCCAGGGGGACTACCGCAGGAGGCGCCGCGCATTCGACACGCTGTTCAAGCACTGCCGCTACGATCCGGCCGGGAGCTTCGCGTATCGCTGGATCTGCATCCTGAGACGGATGGATGAGACCGATGCCGGCGCCCTCACGCAGGCGATCCGCGGGAACATGGCCGCGCTGAAAGAGCCGGCATCCGCGCCGGCCTGAAGCCCCGGGGAAACCCCGGCCGTTGGGCGCGGTGGTTGAACTCAACTAGGCCGCCATGGTGTATATACCCTAGCCCAGGGGCATCGGGGGCCCCTAAACACTCGGGATATATATATGGCACCGTAATTTTACGCAAACCGGGGTGTTGTAGTTTCACGCGCGCCCGGTTGTTTCCGCGGGATGGGGATTTGTCCCAGGAAATTTTCCGGGCTGCGTCCCCCAACCGAATAAGCCCTTCACCCCGCAGACTGGAGAGAATCCCCGCATGGTTGGCATGAAACAGGACAAGGCGCCGGAGGGCTCCCAGTCAAAGGGGCCGTTCTGCGGGCTGTGTCCCTTCTGCGGGGAGCCCATCGCCGAATCGCCCCTCGATCCGTGCTCCGTCACCGTCACCACCCGCTCCGGCAAAGGGCAGTCCTGGAAGGTCCATGCCGCCTGCTTCAAAGGGAAGATTGTGAGCCATTCCTATCTGGACCTGTCTCCGACGCATTTTTGACCGCGCCCCGCCGGAAGGGAGGCCCTGCCAATCGCAGGACCCGGCCTCGCCGCGTTCGCGGCGGCCGTCGCAGATTCGCCGGCACGGATGGCTCCGGCGTTGGGCCGCGAAAAAATAGGCACTCCTGGGAATCCGTGGAGAGCGGAGAAGCCTTTGCACCTTGAAGACCTGAGGATTGAAGCCTAATGAAGAAGGTCGTATCGTTCGCCGCGTCCCGCGTTCGCCCCGGCGCCTCGATAGCGCCCGGTTTTCGGCGCAAACCACCCCCCAGGGAAGCCCTCCATGATCCTACAAAAGCTGGTCGCGCTGGCGGTGCTCCTCCTGTGGGCCCTCGTGGGCCTTAGCTTTTGCTCCCGGGGCTGGCGCACGGAGACGGCTCCGAAGGGCTTCGCGGTCGTGCGGGAGCACGTCGTGACCGCTCCCAGGAATCATCCCCCCATTCGAAGCACCCTGGATTTCACCCTGGTTCAGATCGACGGGGCACAGGTCCACCGCGAGACCCCGCCCCCGTTCGTCGATATGCAGCCCGGCGCGATCGTCTCGGCGGGAACCCATCAGTTCAAGGCCCGGGTTCAGCCGCACCTGCTGCCGCGCGGCTTTCAACCCCGCGAGGTGACGTTCACGGCGGCCGTCGAGGGAGGGAAGATCTACGATCTTGTCGATGACCCGAGCGGGGCGCCGGTGCTCGTGGAGCAAAACAGGGGGGCCCGATGAGGCTTCGCCCGCCGCGAATCCTGCATGGGATCCTCCTCTGCGCCGCCCTCGGCGCGGCGGCGCCGGGGGAAAGCGCCCCCTCCGGCCATCCGTTTGTCTGCACCGACTACACGCAGGGCAGGGTGTGCCTCGTCTCGCTCGAGGGGAAGGTGACCTGGGAATACCCCGCCCCTTCGTGCAACGACGTGTGGATCCTTCCGAACGGGAACCTTCTCTTTGACGCCGGCCACGGCGTGAAGGAGGTGACCCGGGGGAAGGCCGTGGTCTTCGACTACGAGTCGAGGAGCGCCATCTACGCCTGCCAGCGCCTGCCGGACGGCAACACCTTCGTCGGCGAATGCAACAGCGGCCGCCTGCTTGAGATCGCCCCGGACGGCCGGATCGTGAAGGAGGTGCGGCTGCTGCCCCCCGGGGCCGACGGCGGCGGGGCCTTCATGCGGAATGCGCGGCGCCTTCCGGACGGCCACTACCTCGTCGCCCACTACGGCCTCGACGTCGTGCGCGAGTACGACGCATCCGGCGCGGTCGTCCGGACGATCCCCGCGCCCGGCGGGCCGCACACCGCGATCCGCCTTCCAAATGGTAACACGCTCGTCGCCTGCGCCGACCATCCGAATGCGACGCCGCGGGTCTTCGAGGTGGATCCCGAGGGGAGGACGGTCTGGTCGGTGTCGAGCGCGGACCTGCCGGGAATCAGCCTCAAGTTCATGACGGGGCTCCAGAGGCTGCCGAACGGGAACACGGTCATGACGAACTGGCTTGGGCACGGGCATTTTGGCGAGGCTCCGCACGTCATCGAGGTGACGCCCGGAAAAAAGGTCGCATGGACCTACGCCAACCACGCGGATTTCCGCACGATTTCGAGCATCCAGCTCATGGATGTGCCGGGGGACGCGACCCGGGGAGAGATCCTCCACTAGCCGCTAGCGCAGCTCCATGATGCTCGTTCCCAGCATGAAGGAGGTCACCGGGGCGAAGGGGTTCACCTCCTTCGGGGAATGGATGTAGGCCTCGTAGGAGTCCTGGATGCCTATGCTGCTGCAGTCGCGGATGTCGACAAGTCCCCCCTCGCCGATCGAGGCCTTCCGGATCAGGCCCCTGTAGGCCTTTTCGGCGACGGGCAGGTACTCGGCCCTGTCGATGTAGCCCCGGTCGATCGATTTCCTGATCAGGTAGAGGTACATGCCGGTGCCCGACGTCTCGTTCCAATTTCCGGGCGCGCCCGGCTTGTCGACCACCTGGCACCACATCCCGGTCCCCGGGTCCTGGACCCCCTTGAGTCCCCGACACAGGTTCCTGAGGGCGGCCATGAGCTCGGGCCGGTGGGGGTTGTCCTCCGGCAGGTAATCGAAGACGTCCGCGATCAGGACCGCATACCAGCCGAGACCCTCGCTCCAGACCTCGGGCGCAAGCCCGGTCCTCCGGTCCGCCCAGCTGGCCGACTTCGACTCATCCCAACCGTGGAGCAGGAGCCCGTTCGGCTTCAGGCAATGATGGAGGGCCAGCGTCATCTGGCGGGTGACCTCGCCAAAGGCGTCGTCGCGGTCGCCCACGTCCGCGCCGTAGCGCGCGAGGAACATCTCGCCCATGAAGACGCCGTCGACCCACATCTGGTGCCGGGCCCATTCGGCGTGCCAGAAGCTGCCGTCGGCATTCCTGGGGTACTGCCGAAAGCCGTCCCGGATCCGGGTGGCGGCGATCCTGTATTTCGCCAGCCCGGTCTGCTCGTACATGAAGAGGAGCGCATAGCCCGGAAGGAAGTTGTCCAGGGCGACCGGCGAAAAGTTGGGGACGTCCCCCTCCTCGTCGACCTGCTGGTCGACGTAGCGCTTGATGTAGCGGTAGTACCTGGCGTCGCCCGTCAGGCGCCAGAGCTTCTCGAACGTGAACATCGCATAGCCCGCCTGCCAGCTGAAGGGGTTCGCCTGGTTGACCCAGTGGATCGAATCCGGGTTGGGGAACCGCCTGAGGAACGTGTCGGCCGTGGCGGTGGACCATTTGAAATCAGGCCGGGGAGGTTCCCCTTGCGAGGCGACGACGGCGAGGTTCGCTGCGCAGGCTGCGAGGACGAGGGCGAGGAGGCGCATGGGATTTCCGTTCCGACCCGGGGTGGCCTCGTGGAGGGGACGGAGATGATCATTTCTCACTACGAAGCCGGATTGTCGAGCCTCCCCTCCAGGCCACTTGCGATGCAAGTACCCGCGATCAGAAGGAGCTAGGTCGATCCGGGCCCGAACGGCTGTCCCTTCCACAGAAATCCAAACCTCTTCCCACCCCGCGCCCCGTCCGCCTGGAGGGAATCGATTACGCATTCCTAGGTGAATATCCGTGTTGAACCCCGGCACCAAGGAAACACATTCGGAGGCGACCCACCCTTGTACCCACCGCAATCCGCGTGCGCTCCGGCTGGCTCCCTTTGAACTTCAGAATCCTCGCCCCTTCGATCTTCAGGACCGTCCCTCCATGCCGCTCACACCCGAGGAATTCCGCGCGAAGTACCCGTTCCTGATCGGCTGGATCAAAAAGACGATCGCCGACCATGCCTCCCGGGCCCGGTCGGTCGCGAGTCTCGGGTTCACCCGGCTGCCCGACTATTTCTCGCCGTCCCTCCTCGTCTCGGCAAAGGTGGTGCAGGTCGACCGGCTACCGATGCCCCCCCTCTCGCAGATGGGCCTGACCGAGTTCACAGAATGGGAGCGCGTCGAATACGGCGGCATCACCTACCTCGACACCTTCTTCATCACCCGCCGCGAGGTCACGAACGAGCCGCTGTATTTCCATGAGCTGATCCACGTCCTCCAGTGGCGCATGCTCGGGCCCGAACGCTTCATCGCGATGTACGCGGACGGGCTTGAAACCTTCGGCTACCGCAACGGCCCTCTCGAGACGATGGCCTACAGCCTCCAGGGCCGGTTCGAGAGTTCGCCGATGATTTTCGATGCCGAATTTGCGGTGAAGACGCAGCTCAAGGCCTAGCCGCCGAGGCGATCTGCCTGTCGGCGGACCGCAGCAGGAATCGGGAAAGGGCCGCAATGTGGGATCCCTCAACGGGATGCCCAGGCGGGCGGGCGACCGCATGCCCCCATCCGCGCCCCACCCTGCCCGGGCGCGACCGGCCCGCTAACGCTTGGGCATTAGGTACCTGCGCACCGTGCGCCCGGAACGGCAAAATGTGCGCACTCTTCCGCTTAATATGCTGCGAATCCCGCCGGCCTATTAGCGTAGGATGGGGTCGAATGCCTGCCCTGCATGCCAGAGCCTCCGCGCACCTCCCTGCCCAAACCGTCTCGAATCGGGCGAGACACGCCGCGATGAACCCCCCTTTGCGGGTGTCGCCCCCTCAACCTTGAATCCCTCGGAGGACAACAGGACGGACGCCCCCGTCGCCCCGCCGGCGGATGCCCGCACACGGACGAGCCGTCTGTTTCGATCCCCGGCTTTCGCCTATGCGGCCTCGGTCGTCGCGACCGCAGCCACCGTCGGGGTGCGCTTTGGCATCGCCCCGTGGTCCCAGAACCGCGTGGTGCCCACCTTATTCCTGATCCCGGTCATCCTCGGATCCTACCTGGGGGGCCTCGGCCCGGGGCTTCTCGCCACCTTCCTTGGGGCGGCATGCCTGAATTACCTTTTCATCGAGCCGACGCACAGCTTCTTGATCCGCCTTCCCGTCGACCTTGCCCAGTGGCTCCTCCTGATCGCAACCGGGGTGCTGATCAGCCTTCTCTGCGAGGCGCTGCACCGCCAGCGGCGGCGGGAGGCGGCGATATCGACGCAGCTGCGCAAGGCAAACGAGCGGATGGCGGGCCACCGCGGGAGGCTGCAGTCGATATTCGACATCATGACGGAGGGGATCATGGTCATCGACAGCGACCACAACCTTCTCGCCGCCAATAACGCCTTCCGAAGCATTTTCGGACCGGAGGTTCCGGAAATCCACAGCAGCGAGAACGCCGTTCCCTACGAGGTGCATCTCCCGGACGGCAGCCCCCTGCCGCGGAGGGAGTGGCCCTCCCACCGCGCGCTGCGCGGCGATTTTGTCACCAACCTTGAGCTGGTCATTGTCCGCAAGGACACCGGCCGGAGGTTCGCAGCCGACTGCACGACGGCGCCCCTGAGGGATTCGTCCGGAGCGATCGACTGCGTGGTCGTCAGCTACCACGACGTCACCGAGCGCAAGGCGCAACTGGACGAGATCGGGCGCCTTACGCGCATCTATGCCACCCTGAGCCAGGTGAACCAGACCATCGTCCGGTGCGCGACCCGGGAGGAGCTCTTCGAGGACATCTGCCGCGTGGCGATCGATTTCGGGCGCTTCCGGGCCGTGGCGATCTCCTGGGCCGATGGCAACGGGCCCCAGAGGACGGTCGCGCATCGCTCGCTCGTCGAGGGCCTGGTGATGCCCGGCTGGGAGAGCGGATGCGGGGTCCTGGCGGAACTGATGAGGACGGGAGGCCCCTGCCTGTGCAATGCCTCGACCGGGGACGCCAGGTCTGCCTGCTGTCACAGCGCCCAGGAACGCGCGGGCGTAGGGTCCTGCGCCGCGTTTCCGCTGGAGCTGAGGGGAAAGCTGTGCGGCGCGTTCAGCCTCTGCTCCCGCGAGCCGGACTTCTTCAAGGGCATGGAGCTCCAACTCCTGGGGGAGGTGGCGTCCGACATCTCGTTCGCCCTGGACAAGCTGGGTCGGGAGGCGGAGCGCCTCGAGTCGGACCGGGCGCTCTCGGAGAGCGAATCCCGCTTCAGGAGGCTCTTCCAGTCGGCGCCCCTCCCCCTGGCCTTCGTCGACAGGGACCAGGTGATCACGGACCGGAACGACCGGTTCGTGAAGGTGCTCGGCTACACCCGGGAGGACATGCCGACGCTCGCCGAATGGTGGATCCGCGCCTATCCGGATCCCGCCTACCGGGCGCGCCTGGCCCTGGACTGGGAGACCCGGGTGAGGACGGCGTCCGCGGAGGGCCGCGACATCGAGCCGCAGGAGTTCGACGTGACCTGCAAGGACGGGGGCGTCCGCGTGCTCGAGATCTCCGGGCTGGCCCTGCCCGGGGGGACGCTGGCCGTGTTCAACGACGTGACCGAGCGCAGGAAGGCGGAGCGCCAGCTGCAGGAGCGCGAGGAGCAGCTCCGGCTCTACGTGGAGCACTGCCCCGCGGCGGTCGCCATGTTCGACCTCGACATGAGGTACCTGGTGGTCAGCCGCCGCTGGATCGAGGAATACGGCCTCGGCGACAGGCCCCTGGTCGGCCGGAGCCATTACGAGCGCTCCCCCGATATTCCGCAGCGCTGGGTCGAGACGCACCGGCGCTGCCTTGCGGGCGCCGTCGAAAAATGCGAGGAGGACCCGTTCGTCAGGGCCGACGGCACGACCCTCTGGATCCGGAAGGAGGTGCGGCCGTGGCACCGGCCGGACGGCTCCATAGGCGGCATCATCATCTTCTCCGAGGACATCACCGCGAAAAAGCAGACGGACATCGCGCTCAGGCTCTTCAGGGAGCTGATCGAGCGCTCAAACGACGCCATTCATGTGGCCGATCCCGCGACCGGACGCTTTCTCGACGCGAACCAGGGCGCGTGCCGGGCCCTCGGCTACGCGCGCGAGGAGCTGCTCAAGCTCTCCTACCTGGACATCGCGCCGGGGATAGGCCCGGAGGCGTTCGAGGCCACCAGCGCGAATCTGCGGAAGGAGGGCCACGCCACGCTGAACATCGTGCACCGGCGCAAGGACGGCACGACGTACCCCGCGGAGGCCAACCTCTCGATGGTCTCGCTCGACCGGGAATACATCCTGGCCATCGTGCGCGACGTCACGGAGCGCACGCAGGCCGAGGCGGCGCTTCGGGAGAGGACCGCCTTCTTCGAGGCCCAGGCCGAGGCGACCCCGGACGCCATCCTGGTGGTGGACCTGAACGGAAAAGCGCTCCTGACGAACCACCGCTTCATCGAGATAGCCGGCCTGCCCGGGGACGGGGCCGCCTCCGGCCCCGAATCCCAGGCCCTGAGCCTGATGGCCAAGAGGATGAAGAACCCGGCGCCGTTTCTCGAGCGGGTTTCGTACCTCTATTCCCATCCCGACGAGGTCGACCACGGCGAGCTGGAGCTCACCGACGGGAGGATCTTCGACCGCTACTCGGCCCCGGTCCGGGACACGAAGGGCAGGTGCTACGGGAGGATCTGGACCTTCCGCGACATCACGGAGAGCCGCAGGATCGAGTCCCAGTTCCTTCGCACCCAGCGCCTCGAGGCAATCGGAACCCTGTCGAGCGGCATCGCGCACGACCTGAACAACATCCTGGCCCCGATGCTCATGGCGGCCGGCATGCTCCGCAGCGACTCGCCCGACCCGCACAACGCCGAATTGCTCGACATGATGGAGAGCAGCGCGCAGCGCGGCGCAAAGATCGTCCAGCAGCTCCTCGCCTTCAGCCGCGGGATCGACGGCACGCGGATCAGCGTGCAGCTGAAGCACCTGATCAAGGACATGGTCGCCATCGCGAGGGAGACGTTTCCCCGGAACATCACCGTCACCGAGAGGATCGACCCGAATCTCTGCACGGTCTCGGCCGATTCGACCCAGATCCACCAGGTCCTCATGAACCTCTGCGTCAACGCCCGCGACGCGATGCCCGCAGGCGGGACCCTGGCGCTCCGCGCCGAAAACACCGAGGTCGCGCCCGCCGAGGCCGAGGCCTATCCGGGCGCAAAACCGGGCCCCCACGTCCTCTTGACGGTCTCCGACACGGGCCACGGCATCCCGCCCGGCATCATCGATCGGATTTTCGACCCCTTTTTCACCACCAAGGGCGTCGGCAAGGGAACCGGACTCGGGCTCTCGACCGCGATCGGAATCGTCAAGAGCCACGGCGGCTTCATCGCCGTCACGAGCGCGCCCGGCGAGGGGGCCGCCTTCCAGGTCTACCTGCCGGCCGAGGGGGGACAGGTCGGCGCCCCGGAGAAACCCGCGGGCGCGGCACCGAGGCGCGGCGCGGGCGAACTCGTCCTTGTCGTCGACGACGAGGAGGCCATACGCATGGCGTCCGCCGCGATCCTCCAGAGATGGAACTACCGCGTCGTGGACGCCCCGAACGGGAAGGAGGGGCTGGCGAGGTTCATCGAGCACAGCCGCGAGATCCGCCTCGCGGTCGTGGACCAGATGATGCCCGTCATGGGGGGCCAGGCCCTGATCGCCGCGCTCAGGGAACTCAACCCCTCCCTCAAGGTGATCGCCGTCACCGGCATGGAGCAGGGCGAGCAGCGCGCCGAGCTCACGGCGCTCGGGGTCTCGGAGATCCTGATGAAGCCCTATACCCCGGGCCAGCTCCTGAACGCCCTCACCTCGGCCCTTTACGCCGCCCCGTCCTAGGCGGCAGGGCCTTCGTCCGAGGGCCGCCGCGGCGCGCCCCGCCGGCGGCGGCCCCTCCCGATTCCGGGGACTCAGGCGTGCTGCTCGACGTGGAGCTTCCCCGCCTCGTCGCCGTGGTGCTCGGCGTGCAGGTGGTGGGCGTGGGCGCTGTGCGCGTGATGCGCCGCCTTCTCGTGCTGGCCGGCCCCGTACGCCTTCACCGCCTCGCGGTGGTGCCTGGCCGCATGTTCATGGTGTTCCGCCGCCTTGTTGTGGTGTTCCAGCTTCTTTTCGTGGGACATGATGCTTCTTTGGGTTGAGGTTTTTCGCGGCCCCCGGGGATCGGGGACATGGGCACCCTAGCCCTCCCATGCGACGGCCCCGTGGCGATCGGGTGAGAAGAGCGCAACATCGGCCCGACAGCCCTTGAGCCCCGGTCCGACGTCCGACTCGCCAGTTCCGGAGGCTCTCCTTCCAGCTCCAGAGGCCTCCCCAGCCCCATCCAATAATTAGACGTCCTCACCCATCTGACAGAACGACAATATAAATAAGTAATTACCCATCAAATACCTGGATCATCGCGTATTTTTATGTATTTTGCGCTATGGTAACCTGTTCTTATAGGTCTCATAAATATATCTGTTAGGCACTCCAACGACGCTTCAAAATTACCCTATGAAAAACAAGATTATACAGACCATGATGTACATGGTACTAGCAACGTCCTTACCCTGCATCGTCAATGCCGCGGTCGCGGTCGAAGGTTGCAAGGAATCGTCAATCAGCCCCAGCGTGTATTCGTTCTTTGGCACAAAAGATATAATTATGCAGAAGATCACGGAACAAAACTTCATACTTCCGTCACGCCGAATCTTTGTTCAGATTACGAGGGGCGAGAACTCGGCCGAGGTGAAGATTTTTGAGCGAAAGGAAAACGGAAACTACGATGTTTCCAAGTGGACGGGACCATCCATAGGCGACCTATACTCAAAGTTGAACGCCGTTATTTTCTCCAACAAGGGCGTCAATTGTGTCGGCGAGCAGGTCAAGGCCGCACTGAATGAGTCGTTGACGACGTTGGAGGTCCATAAGGATATTCCCGCTCCTGAATCGGGTCTCGCCGCGTTTGCGCACAGCGTAAAAGACACGAACGGGGATTTTATCGAGACCGATATATATATCCTTTGCTGAACTCCGGCTCGATCAGCGTCACGCAGGTCCCCCTTCATGCGCCCGGGACATCAGGACGGTGCGGCCATCTGATTTACGGGATCGGGCCAAGCTTTGCGACGGTGGTCCACCCTCGAACAACCAATCCTATTGGCTGCTTCCCACATTTGGTTGGGACTGCGTTAACACTTATGCAGCGGGTTTTAGAAGCCACAACCTCGGCACGCCCGTATTCATTGCCCCAGCTTTGAAAAACGCTTCCACAGACCCTCACGGCACCTCGTAGATCTCCGCCAGGGCGACCCCGTCCGTGTTGTCCACGCCGCTCACCTGGATCGTGTAGGCGCCTGCGGGCAGGTTTGCGATGAGCGCGCTGTCCGCGCTCCCGGACGCAAGGGCGAAGGCGCCGACCAAGACCGCCGTGCTCGCGATCTGCGAGGCATTGGTGTTCGTGCCCCAGCCCGTGTTGGACGCGATCACGGCGCCCGCGTTGTTGAGCAGGCTCACGCTCGGCTGCGCCAGGGCGCCGGCCACGCCGAACGCGGTCAGGCTCGGCCCGTCGCCGCGGACCAGCAGCTGCTCGGTTCCGGCACCCGAGATGACGAATCCGGGGATCAGGAGATTGGCCCCGGTCCCCACCTGGGCCCGGGTCGAGAGGTTGACGAGCCGCGTGCCGCTGGACGACACCTCGTAGACCTCGGCAAGCGCGATCCCGGTCGTGTTTCCAACGCCCGAGACCTGCACCGTGTAGGAGCCGGGGGGCAGGCTCACGATGAGGGCGCAGTCGGCGCTCCCCGATGGGAGCGCGAAGGCCCCGACCGCGGCCGCCGTGCTCGCGATCTGCGAGGCATTGGTGCCCGTGCCCCAGCCCGTGTTGGAGGCGACAAGCGTCGAGCCGCTGTAGACACTAAGGCTTGGCTCGGCCAGGGCGCCGGCCACCCCGAATGGCGTCAGGGCGGGCCCGTCGGCCCGGATCAGGAGCGTCTCCATGCCGGTGCCGCCAATGACAAAGCCGGGGATCAGGATGTTTCCGCCGGTGCCGACCTGGGCCCGGGTCGAGATGTTGACGAGCCTGCCCGTGGGCGCGGCGGCCGTCACGCCCAGCAGCGGGCCCCAGGGAAGCGGGTAGTTGCCAAACAGGACGGGGCGCGCCTCCAGCGCCACGGCTCCGGCCGCCGGGGGCGTGTAGCTGAACGAGTTCCCCGCCTCAAACGCGCTCGGCGCCCCCGGCGCCGCGGTGCTGACTCCCGTGAACGAGATGGCGTTCAGGCTCCAGCCCACGCCGGGGGAGGTCTCGTAATACAACGAGCCGCCGTTCACCGCGTCGTAGGTGTACGCGAACCGGATCTCGAGGGGATATCCGGCGTACGCCGAAAGGGACACCGTCCGGCTGACAAAGGAGGTCTCCCCCGCCGTGCCGGTGCCCGGCTGGGTGTAGACGTCGCTCCAGGTGTTCCCGTCGTCGAGCGAGATCTGCACGCGCGCGACCTGGTCGCTGGTCGCATAGCCGAGTTCGCTCTCAAACTGGAGCGAGGACGAGGAGGACGCCAGGTATTCGCCGGGAAGCGTGAGCGTCTGGGACACCGCCGCCGGCATGGCGAGGTAGTAGCCCGAGGAGCTGACGTCGCTGTAGCCGGCGGACACATTGGCGACGATCCCCTGCAGGCCGCCCGACGCGCTGAACGAGCCGGGCGCATTTCCGACGGCCACGGTGCGGTATTCGAAGCCATTGGCGAAGGACGGCAGGCCTGCGACCGTGTAGGTCGAGCCCTCGCCGACGGGCGGCTGGCCGGGGCCGGAGAGGGTCGGCGGCGCGTCGCCCGTCCCGGCCACCGCGGGGTCGAACACCGTCACCGTGTAGGAGAAATTCATCGACGTGCCCCCGACGTTCACCCCGTCGACCGCCACCGTGTAGGCGGTGTCCGCGGAGGGTTGGGGCGCGGCCGAGAAATCGGTGTCGCCGTCAAGGCCGTTGTAATCCCAGACGATCGTGTTTTCCCCGTAGGCGGGGTTGTCGAGCGCCTCGAGGCTCACGGGGACCGGGGCGCCGTTGCTGGTCATCGTGACCGTGGCGGAGCTGAAATCCGCGCCCGGGTACGACAGGGACCAGCGGGGAAACACGACCTGGTAGGGCACGTATCCGGGCGGCGGCCATGCGACGAAGCCGTCCCGGGTCGAGGGCCGGGGGCCGCCGTAGTTGCCGTCCAGAATCCAGGTGGCGTTGGCTGCCAGGAAGGACCCCGTCGCGTCGACGTCCCCGGTGGCCATCGTCTGGGTCTGCGGGTAGAGGAGCCAACGCCGGTGGCCGACGGCGCCATTGCTGGTCCCGACGTCATTGATTCCCCCATAGTCGAGGATGTAGCCGTCGATGGCGTCGGGCCCGTCCTCGCCGAGGCTCAGGTTGGACTGCCCGGCCGCCGTCGCCCCGTCGCTCGTGTAGAGAAGCCATGTGGTAGGCGGCGTGTGGCTCAGGTAGTTGTTGGCCGACATGATGAGCGCGGCCTGCTGGTCCATCGCCCCCTCGGCCGAGTCGAAGGCGATCGCCGCCGGAATCCCGGCCATTGCGCGGAACCAGTTGATCCGAAGCTGGACGGCCGCCTGAAACGCCGCGGACGTCGCCCCGGGCGTCCCCGTGACGGGACCGGTCCCCGGCGTCCCGGAGAGGCTCCCCGTCCAGCCTGACGGGATGTTTTCCGAGGCCGCGTAGACGGCGTTGAAGAAGGCCCGGGCCTGCGCCCGCGTCGTCAGAGTGACCGAGAGCGGCGCGGGAGCCGGCGTGACCACGTCGGCCCGGAACGACCGGTTCACCTCCTCCAGGGTCCGGAGCCCCTCGAGCGTCCTCGAATCGGGAATGACCGGCTGCGCAGAGAGCCGGAGCGCCAGGGCGAGCGCCCATGCGAGGGTCCAGGACAGTCGTGCGCGGGGGTGGCCCATGGTCAGGGGCTCCCTACTACGCCGCCCGCTCGCAGCCCGCCTGGTCGTGAAACACCGCCCCTGCGTCCACCCTTCCGACGGCCGTCGCCCTCGCGGGATTCAGGAGCTCCGCCCCAGCGATCGGAATGACGCGCCGCTCCCCTATGGAATCAAGGAGCGGGTCCCCATGGAAATCCGGCGCCGCTGAGGTGGGCTGAAGCACGCGGCCTCAGGTCATGACAAGGCGGCCGGGGCGCCGCAAGTCCCGAACGCTTTCCGGGACTCCGCGCACCCCGACCCTCGGGCTTCCTCAAGCCGCGTGGCATCCGCGCAGCCTGCAGTCCACCTTCATGATATGGTTTCGAATCCAGCTCGACGTCTCGAAAAAGATCTCGAGCGCGAGGCCCGTCGAGGAGCCCGTCGCCTTCTTGGCCAGCCAGGCGTCGAGCTTCGAGATCAGGGCGCTGTGCGCCCTGCAATTTTCGTCGTAGGCCGGGCAGCCCACCAGATGCATGTGCTTTTCCTCGCGGACAAAATGCTCCCGTGTGTAGGCGCTCAGGAAGGTGATGATTTCGTCGATCTTCCCTCCGGCGGCACCCTGCTTGAGCGCCGCGTCCAGTTGATTAAGGCATGCGAAGAGGCGTTTGTGGTCCTCGTCCACCTTCGCATGACCGGTCAGGTATCGGTCGTTCCATTCGATCATAATTGAAGCGATTCATCGGCAGGCTCATGCCGCTTCTTTAGCTAATTCTTTACGGATGCCGGAAGCGCCGCAGGCGGGACGCCGGGCCCTCCCCCCGCCCCTATGATTCCAGGCACTCCCGCAGGACCTTCAGCAGGCCGTCCACGAAATAGGGCTTGGCCAGAAAGACGACGCCCGGTCCGCTGAGGACCCGCTCGCTCGTCAGGTCCACGCTGTAGCCGCTCGTGATCACGACCTTCAGGTCCGGCCGCTCGGTCTTGAAGCGGGTCCCGAGGTCGAGGCCGCTGATTCCCTTCGGCATCACCATGTCGGAGAAAAGGAGGTCGATCTCGCCCGCGTGCTCCCGCCAGACCCGGATCGCGTCCTCGCCGTCGACCGCCTCCAGCACCCGGTATCCGAATTTCTTCAGGATCCGCGCGGCCACGATCCGGACCGGCCCCTCGTCCTCCACCAGGAGGATGCATCCGTCGGCCTTGCGCGCCTCGGGGGCCGCGGCCGGCGCATCCGCCTTCGCCGCCTTCACCTCCGGGAGGAACACGTGAAACGCGCTGCCCCGGCCGACCTCGCTCTGCACCTCGATCCACCCATGGTGCTGCTTCGCGATCCCGTAGACGGTGGCGAGCCCGAGGCCCGTTCCCATCTCCTTGGTCGTGAAGAACGGCTCGAAGATGTGCTGGAGCGTCGCCGCATCCATCCCCGAGCCCTGGTCCTCCACCGTGAGGCGGACGAAGACGCCCGGCCGGGCGTCGACGTTCGCCGAGGCCGCGCCCTCGCCGAGCGTCACCCGCGCGATCGCGATCGTGATCCGCCCCCCCTTCGGCATCATCGCGTCGCGGGAATTGACGCACAGGTTGGTGACGACCTGCTCGATCAGCCCCGAATCGCCCTCGATCCAGAGCGGCTCGGGAGGCCGCCGGCGGATCAGCTCGATGTTTTCGGGAAGAAGGCTCCGGAGCATGGTGAGCAGGTTTTCGACCACGGCGTCGAGCTCGATCACCCGGATCTGGACGACCTGCTGGCGGCTGAAGGTGAGAAGCCGGCGGGTCAGGTTCGCCGCACGCTTCGCCATGATCTCGAGCTGGCCCACGCTGCCCGCCACCTCCCGGGAGAGCTCGGGATTGGCCGACAGGAGGCCGATCTGCATCAGCATCGCCGTCAGGACATTGTTGAAGTCGTGAGCGACACCGCCGGCCAGCTGGCCCATGGCCTCCATCTTCCGGGACTGGGCGAGTTGTTCCAGGGTCGCCTCCAACTGCGCCGTCCGCTCCGTGACGCGCTTCTCGAGCTCGGCGTTCAGGAGGCGGTAGCGCTCCTCGCTCGCGGCGAGGGCGGCCGACTTCTCGGTCGTCTCGGCGACCTGGCGGCCGAGCTGGGCGTTGATGGCGTTCAGTTCCCCCGTGCGTTCCGCGACCAGATGCTCGAGCCGGACGTTCTCGCGGTGCTGCAGGTAGGAGGACAGCCAGATCGCAAGGCCCACCATGCCGAGCGCCGAGGCCACGTAGGCGACCCAGGCAACGGTCGAGCGGAACCACGGCGTCTTCACGGTGAACGCGAGCTGCGCCTCCCCTCCCCGCACGGCGCCCCCGGCGACCGGCCGCACATGGAACACGTAGTCGCCTTCCTTCAGCTGGTTGAAGGCCGCCGAGCCGGCAGTGCCGGTCGAGACCCAATGCGTGCCGAGGCCCTCCAGTTGCACCTCGAAGGTGACGGTGGCCGCGAACGGATTGGCCGGGGCGGCAAAGTGGATGATGAGCGAATTGTCGTTGTGCCCGAGCGGTTCGAGGGCAGGACCCGGCGAGAAGAACTGCCGGTTGCTGACGGGAAGCTGGACCGAGGTGATGAGGGCCCTCAACGGGACCTTCGGCGCCATCGGAAACCGGGGGTCATACCTCACCAGGTGGCGCCTCTCGAACATCCAGACCACCCCGTCGTCCTCGGGCGTGTATTCGGTCGGCCCGAAGCCGATGTTCGGGATTTCGGCAGGCCGGGCGCCGCTCCTGTCGATCACGTCGGGAGCCGTCGGATTCGTGAACCAGAGCCTTCCCAGGGAATCGCTCACCGGACGGCCCCCGGCCCTCGCAAGCTGCGGGTACCGGTCCACGAGCTCCCGGTCATCCACAAACCGGCGCAGGACCTCGTCAAAGCGGTAGACGTGGCCTCCCCAGTGGAAGCGGGCGATCCCGTCGAGGACATAGAGCTCGATCCAGCCCTCCCCGAGACCTCTCGACGCGCCAAAGACCTGGAGCACCGGATCATTCCCGTGGAAATTGATCCGGCCGATCTTGGAGACGCCCAGCTCGAGCCACGCGGTCCCCGCGGAATCCACCGCGGTGTTGTAGCTGTCGCCGAGCCCAGGAGCCGGTATCCGCCGCGCGACGAAGCCGTCGCCCTCCTGGCGGATCACGCCGTATTCGCCGCGGGCGACATAGTACATGAGGCCCGAGCCCGGGCGCACGGCGCCGATCCGCGCGTTGATGATCGTCGGAAAGGCGGCCGCCCACCCCCTGGGGGTGTAGACGAAGGTACCCTTGTCGCCGCTCGCGAACAAATGGCCCTCGACGTCCTGCAGCGTGAACACAAAGCGCCCGGGCGGCGAATCGTCCTCGAAGTGGTCCAGCCGGCCGAAGGCGTCGTACACCCCGCGCATCGACCGCCCGTCGGCAACGATCCAGAGCTGGCCCGCATGGCGCACGGGCTGCGCGAAGGCGAGTCCGCTCGGGATCAGGGGCTCAAAATGCGACACCGGGGAGGGAAATTCGATCCGGGCCACGCCGTCATCGAGGAGGCCCCAAAGTACGCCGACCGGCGAATACCTCAATTGCCGCACCCGGGCCAGGCGGTGATCGAAGGAGCGGCCGAGCACCTGCACCGTGCGGCCCTCGCGGTCAAAGAACACGACGCCGACGGTGTCGACCGCCGCGGCGAAAAGATCGCCTCCCGCCGCGCACAGGGCCGTGATCCGGTGCCGATTGTTCAAAAGGCCCGCCGGCCCGAACCCACGGAATGCCTTCCCGTCGAAGAGCCTGAGTCCCGCGGTGCGGGTTCCCACCAGCAGCTGGCCGGCGCCGAAGGGGATCGCGCAGGTCACGGTTTCGCTCACCACGTTGTCCCCGGCCAGAACCCTCGAGGCGGTGCCGTCCGGATTCAACCGAAGGAGCCCGACCGAACTCTCCATGCTGGTGAACACGTCCCCCCCAAGGGAGAAGATCTGCTCAACGCCGCCGGCCCGTCCGATGATCCTGGCCGCCTCGCCGGGTTTCCAGGAGACGATCGCGTCGGTGCCGCCAAACCAGCACCACTGGTTCGACAGGCTCACGACATAGGCCACGTCCGTATTCTCGGAAACGGCCGAGGCGGGAAGCTTCGCCGCCGTCACGAGGCGCCAGCGTCCGCCGCCGTCCAGATCGACCCGGGCGATGGCCCGGTTGGCCCCCACATAGATCTGACCGTCACGGTCCACGGCGACCGATGCGAATATGGGAGGCTGGTCGTCCGCCTCGCGGAAGGTCTCCCACCGGACCCCATCGCCGAAGGCCAGCTCCCGCTGGGAGACCGCGAGGACGCGGCCGTCAGGCAGGACCTGGATGTCCGTCGGGGCCGAGCTCAGCCCAAGCGCCTCGGGCCCCATCACGACAAAAGATGGGGCGCCCGTCTCTATGACCCCGGCAGGCGCCGAGGGCATGGCCCATGCCGCGGTGCCCGTGCCGAGAGTCAAAACCCACGCAATTCCGCAAACCGTTCGCCTGTAATACATCCCAAAGGCAATCGACTGCCTCAGTTTGGCGAAGGAACGGGGGTACATGGCGTGAAAGCAACGAGCCGAAGCAGCTCTCTGATATACATAAACGGAGTTTAACCAAGGCTCTTGATGGGAAAATGCCGTCAGAAGCCTAGCCGAAACCCAGCCTCACGGGCGCTTCATCCTTTGCCCTTTCCTCCTCATCGCTTGCAGATTCCGGCGCCGCGCTTGGGCGTCGCCTCCGGTTGGCCCTGCTCCCGCCCACAGACGGCCGATGGCGTCGCCCTCTAAACTCGCCGCCGGCCTAGCCTTGTTGAGGCGTCGCTGACATCGCAACCAGGCGGGGGGTGTCGCCGGGGTCGCCCCGACCCCTGTTCATGAAATCCGCCGAATGAACGTCACCCGCCTCGCCCCCCCGCCTTGCCGAACGTGCCCTGTGCCGCTTCAGGCCGGCGGGGATTTTCAGCCGACGCGGTCCCGGACGGGTCAGCGGGGAAGGTTTGTGCTCAACTCCGGCATCGCCCAAAAACGGAGCACGAACTCGCGGTTCCAGAATCGGTCCTGGCGCGCAGGGGCCGCCAATTGAATCGACCTGATTCCCATCCGGCCCCTTCCGCGAAGAAATTCGGCGAATTCGGAGGTGCTGTTCAGAAACGGAACGAGAAGAAAGCCGTCCGCCGCAACGCCCGGGAGGATGCGCCACGTGGACGCTTCCCCGTCCGAACTCACCACGTTCATGCTGAGCTGCGGAGGCTTATACAGAAGCGCTCGGACGCTTCCCATGCCGTTCAGGGTGAATCGGGCCTGCAACCACAGGGGCATTCCGTTCGATGGCGGCACGGCGATCACATCGCCCAGGCGGGATCGGCTCTCGGAAAGGAGGATGCGCCTCAAAGGCTGCGCGGGCATGTCGCGCACCCTCTTCAGGAGAAGGTAGTGCTTCTCCACGAATAGAGGCACATAGGACCGCGCCATCTCCGGAACCAATTGCGCATCGTCCATCGTCGGGAACCGCCGATCCAGCACCTCCTGGCGCCAGAGGACGTACGACGGCGCCGATGCGGATTGATAGAAGGAGAGGTTCAACCGGGACAGGGCCGGCGTATAGGCGGAATAGCTTTGGAAAACGGGCCTCGGCGTGTAATTGAGGCCGTTAAGGATCACGATGCCCTGGTCGAAGTTGAACAGGTCTATCGAGCTTCCGCCCACGGCCTTGTCCGTTTCCGGAAACCGGCAGCCTTCCGACGCGGCATGAAGTTCCGCCTTCCAGCGCTCCGGGATCGTTCGCACCCGGGCCAGCGACGCCAGGTTGTCCAGAATCCTGGCCGGAGCTGCCTCCAGGGATCCGGCAAGCTCCCCGGGTTCATTCTGCGCGAATCCCAGAAGGCCGATGAGCCCAACGATCCAAAACCCGTGCCACCGGCGATGCGGAAACAGCATCGGAGGAAGGGCGATCGCGAGAAGGAATGACGCCAGGAAAAGGCCGTCCATATGGGCGTCTGCCCTGGTGAAAGCGTATTTCCACCAGGCGAAACCGTTGAACCCCAGGAACAGGGTCTGGGCCAAAGACTCGATCGTCCGCGCCCGCTGCCTCAGAATATCAAATAGGAACAAGAGCCAGCCGCCAACGATGGCGAGGCCCGTCAGGTAGGCTTCGGGATTTTCGTCCACGCCCATCGCGTTTGCATAGCCCCGGGTGATCTCAAGGCTCGATCCGACATAGGCGCCGATGTTGCCCAGGCTTTGCCCGGCGGCGGCCCACCAAAAGAGCAGCGAGCAGCCGTAGCCCAACACGATCGCCCCCGAAGGCCGCCACTTCCCCATTCGCCCGTACATCGCCCCCGCAACGCAAACTCCAAACGTCGCCAATACCAGGTCGGTGAACTTCAGAAGCGAAAGAAAGGCCAGCAGGAACACACAGGCGAGCTGCGCCCACCGGGGTTCGTCCGGGCGCAGAAGCACCGCGACGACCGAAATCCCGATCACGACCAGGTAGAATGAGACCGGGAAAACCGGGGCCAGCCAAATGCAGGCGAGCAGGAACGCGACCTGTTGAATGAAGGGCAGACGCCGTGTGCAGCCGACAAGGCCGGCCGCAATCAGAAACTTGCCTATGATCTCCCAGGCCAACCTCGGGCCGGCGCCCACATCACCCACGTGGTAAGCGCTGCACAGGTACCCCCAGGGTCCGTAGGTGAAAACCACGTCCTTTCCGAACTGCAAGGTCCGCCCGGCCGCACAAACAAGGGCCTCGTTCCACGAGGCGTCAATCGATGTGCGTGGAGGTGATGGGAAGCCCACGAGCCCCAACCAAAGAAGCAGGCTCAAGCAGCATACGGCGAAGGACCTGATCCGTCCAAGACCCTTGGTCTTAAGTTGATCCGTGCTCAAATTTTCGGCTCTTAATCGTGCTCTTGGTGTGCTCCCGTCCCCTTAAGGCTCAGTGCATCCGTGCGGGGCATTCGCCGCATCCTTGCATAAATCATAGGCCTTGCCCGAGTGGAGCCTCATGGGTGGACGTAGGGGATAAATCCTCGCAATCGGAGCGCCTGTCGAGCCTCACAAATCGCGATCACACGTTGATCGCTCTGAAGATAAGGCCCGTGTTAAAGAAACTCCCTCCTTGCCGGACACCACCTCCGCCAGAATGAACCGACGGAAAGTTGGCGAAATGTTAGCGGGATAGCCCCATAGTCGGAGAGCCGGCAGGCTCACGATGCTGAATAAAACCAGTCAAGCCGCTGCGCAGGAGATACGCGCCTTCGTGGCACAAAGACCGGTTGCCTTTGTGGGCGCAGGGATGCGTGCCCCATATTTTTTGGGCTGAAAGGGTCTGCTGAGGCAACTCGGCCAAGATTTGGCGCTGTTGTATGACCCCGCTTTGGAGCCAGTCAAATATTGGCAGTGTTGCGGCGGGACCTAGGGAAACCAAACCCCTCACTCGATCAGTTTATACGGATCGAACTCCAAATTGCGCGAGCCGGAGGGATTGATGTAAATATCCGCGTCAAAGCTAGTTGGGGGCGGTTGGAAATCTCCCGTTAGGTCGATCCTTATTCGGCCATAGTCATGACCCTCCCTTGCCGAGAAAAAATAGCCCTTTCGAAATTTAGAGCTCCATTGCTTTGTTCCTGCTGGCATGTCGGCCGCGACAACCTGCTGATAGCCACCAGACGGGGCTTCATTTGGATATATGTCCGTGATCTCCTTCAAGCCTCCGTTCGAAATCTCCAGGGAAAGATGCCAACCAAAAAGCCTCCCTCGCACAATCTCGACGGGATCGCGGACAAATCGAACAGTTAAGTCCCCTCCACTCGCTACCCGTTTGCCCGTTACCAAGTCGAATAGGACCGGAGTCCCGTCGCACGGGATATACGCGTGAATGCGGGCCTTTATCATCGGCTCCGCGCCTTTTAGCTTCCACATTCTTAGGACCATGGGATTGTTCGGATCGGGTACAAAGCCATCGGGCCGATTGCTTCCCGGCTGCCTTTGATCGAATTCGTAACCGTCCTTTGCAAGGTCGAATCCTACCCCCGAGCCGTGGATTCCCACGAAGCTGAAGCAACCCGTAACGTCGGTTTCGGTAAAATATTGTCTGCCTCCACTCTCCACAATGCTGACGACCAAACCCACCCGAGCCTTCACCTTTGCGCCCGCTACAGGATCGCCATGTTGGTCTATGACCTTCCCATAGAAATCCAGAGTCTTGGCATTCTCCGATTTTATATATTCTTCGATTCGAGCCGTCCTTGAGTCGCCGGGCGGTGTTACCCTCCCACCCGTCCACAACCACCACCCAGCCGAAGATACCAGTAAAGCGGCAGCCACGACACCCACCGTCGAGCGATAGCTCATTGATTTTATCTTAAGATATACGGCATCAAAGGCGATACTCAATCACGCTCTAGGTCGAATAACACAATCGAACCGAGGTGGGTGTTCTAAGGAGCTGGGAGATTCGATTCAGCGGGCAAATGGCCGGCTTCTGTTCCCCCAAGACATTCCCGTACCGCACAAGAGGGAAAGCCCAGCTTGCGCGGACCCTCGCCACCAGCTTCTCGACCGCCAGTCCACGCAATTCCTCAAAATCTCTATGCCCCTTTTGTTGCGAAACGAGGCGCCCAGCTCCCGATGCGATAAAATGACCGCATCGGCCCACCGGAACCCGGCGGACCCGGGATGCGAACCGATTGATCAGGGACAATTGACCGACACCCAGGGGCCGCCTCGGGCGACCGGCCGGATCCCAATAGTCGCCACGATGCCACGTTCCCTCCCAAGGGGATCTATGTTGTTGGCCGCGCGGCGACTTTTCGACGGCCCGCCGGTTCCCGCTACGATACAAAGTCCGTCTGAATTACCGGTGCGCCTTCTCGAACACTTGCCTCGAGGCATGGCGCGACGATAATCACGCCATGTCCATCCTGGCGGACCCGCTTCGCCGTGCCGCACGCGCCTGCTTTCTGGTATTCTTCCCAGGCTTGGTTCTGTTGTCGCCAGCTCCGTGCCCGGCGGGGCTCAAATGGGAAAACCTGCGGGTCAACGAATCGGTGTGGGTTGGCGACAAGAGCCAAGAAGCCGTATTTCGATTCAGAAACACAGGCACTGGGCCGGTTTCGATTACCTCCGTCCAGCCTAGCTGCGGATGCACGACCATTACTCTCGGGAAGACAACCTATGCGCCCGGCGAGGCCGGCGAACTCAAAGCCATTTTGGATACCGGCAACGTGATTGGCCAACAGACGAAACTAATAACCGTCATCTCCAGCGATGCGCCAGCAAGGCCCACCAAGTTGGTGCTCGGCGTGAACGTTAGAGCGTTGGCCACCGTCAACCCCACGTTTGTCTTTTGGCGGGTCGGCGAGAGGGATTCGGAGAAGCGGGTCGAAATTACGGCAAACACAGAGCAGACAATTACTGGTGTCGACGCGGTTCCCATGAACCCGGACCTTCAAGCGAGAATCGAACAGGTCGAGCAGGGAAAACGATATATTCTCTGGCTGTCTCCAAAGTCCACCGCCGCGGCAATGAAGGTCCTCGTGCCGTGCGTCGTTCGCACCCCACGACGCCTACAGCCCACCGTTGCCGTGTATGCCTTAGTGTTGAAGTAAGACGGCAAGACAATCGGACGTTACCTAATCGAGTGAAACTTCCTTCGTAATTACCCCTTAGAGAATCTGCGCAATAATCAGACGCCCTGCGCTTGGAGGTATTGCGTCTCTCACGTATTCATCACCAGCCGAGCGCAGCGAGGCAAAGACACACGGCGCCCCACGCTGGATTCGCCCTCACAAACCATAAAAATTCACTTCAACTCTTGGACTTGAATTGCGGTTGAAGCCGCTTGTTCAACCTCACTTCTGAGGGATTTTTCGAGTGAGCTGATATGCGATTCTGAAGCCCACATCGACTCCCCTCCGACTAACTTGAAATTCGCAACATCTAGCACCCCGAGATAGGATGGCTTCCCTCCGCCGGAATCTACACCAGTGATCCATGCGACTGTCCGGCCTTTATCGAGCCACAAGGTGACCGCTCCAAAACTGCCTCCGATTCCTACCTCGCCGCTGCAAACGCCTCTCTTCTCGCTCGTCCATCTCACATTCTGAGAAATGTTTGATACAAATCCCGAATCCTTTGGTTTAGTCTCATAGTACTCGATCCTCTCTCCATTTGGCAGCATCCAGACATGGCGGTTCTTCGGTCCCTCCGACGATCGTTTTAGTAGAACGTTCAATGCGAACGCGCCAACCAATATCGAAACTGCGATGATTGCGATCTTCGATGTTCCTCTCATGGTGGCATTGTAAAATCCACTTCCTCATTGAACGGATGAATCGCACCTAGCATTTGAGATATATATGCCCCGTTGGCTCCGACTGTAGCCAAGATCTGATTCATTTCTGGTGCCTGCCAATGAAAGGTGTATCGATCGGTCACTCTGAAATCGAGCTTACCTGAACACTTGCAGCCCTTGTACGACACTCGGACGTCTTCAAACGCTACGAAAAGATCACGGTTTTGAACAAACTTTACGTTTTGGGGCTGAGTCCAGTCGTTGAAACAGGAGTTGGGAATACTCTGATAGAATTGGTTCATCTCCGGCGAATTCTGCATCGGTTGCGCCGCCGCCTGATAAGGAATTAGATCGCTCGGATTATCCTGCAATGAGTGTTCGAGAAGCTCAGCTGACATATTCAGATTCCGCGGCCGCATGTAATCGTTTGCCACCGCCTCCCAAAATGCCCTCTGGATACTTTTCTGCGCGCTGTTGATACCATTCTTGATCGAGTTGGCTATCGAGCCAATCGATAATCCGAGCGGATCGAAGTGATCAATCAGGTCATTCGAAGCGGCTCCATAAAGGTTTGCTCCCCCAGCTTCCTCGCTCGCGTCTCTCGACAACCAGCGCCCCGTTGACGGGCAATAATACCTTTGGCCGTAGTAACGCACACCCGACACGCTTTTCGTAGCGGCAGGCGCTGCAACCCGGCGCGAGTTGAGCGACTTGCGAAGCGTTCGCCGGACGCGAGTTTGCCCGTGACGCAAAAAAATCCCAGACGCGGTTTTTTGCCCCGGAGGACGTGAAGCCGGGCGCGTACTTTGGGCTGGGGAGGTGCCTGGCGTCACACGGTCAGCGTGGCCGTTTTTAGCAGCTAAAGGAAGGAGCAAGTTGCGCCTCGGGCGCGGACCTTGCTGAGCCGTGCGGATGACAGCGGGCATGCACCTCGCGCAGCTGGGCAATGGAGACGGCGGTGTAAATCTGGGTCGAGTCGAGCCGGGCGTGGCCTAGGAGTTCCTGGATCATGCGCAGGTCCGCGCCGTTCTCCAGGAGGTGCGTCGCGCACGCGTGCCGGAAGAGGTGGCAGCTGCCCGTCTTCCCGATCCCTGCCTTGTCGATCGTCTTCCTGACCCAGTTGCCCAGGTAATTGGGGTTCAGGCGTCCGCCGTAGCCGGAGAGGAAGAGCGCGGGCTCGGCCGCGCTCACCTCCAGCAAGGGACGGCATTTTTCGAGGTAACGGCGGGTCCACGTGAGCGCCGAGGCCCCCATCGGGGCGAGCCGGTCTTTGGACCCCTTGCCCCGGCGCACAAGGACGACGCCGCGCGCCTGGTCCAGGTCGCCCAGGTCCAGGTTCACGAGCTCCCGGCGACGCAGCCCCGTGCCGTAGAGCGTTTCCAGGATCGCACGGTCACGCACCCCGAGCGGGTCGGACACGTCGGGCACCGCGAGGATCGTCTCAACTTCGGCCAGCGAGAGAGAGCGCGGCAGCGACCTCGGCGGCTTTCTCGGCAGGTCCAGGTCGGCGGCGGGATTGGCGGGCAGAAGGTTTTCGCGGCACGCCCACGCGAAGAACGCCTGCACGGCCCCGAGGTGGCCGCGCTGCGTGGCAATGGCGAGCGCCTTGCCGTCTTCCTTCCGATAGGCCCACAGCCAGCGCTGGAAGGCCTCCAGGACGGGTTTATCGACCTCGGAGGGTCGCAGGAGCCCCCGGGGCTCCGCCCACCCTAAAAACGAACGCAAGGCCCAGACCCGGGCCGCGACGGTGCGCGGCGAGTAGGCCCGCACCTCCAGACGCCCGAGCCAGTGATCGACGAGGCTCGCAAGCGTGCCAGAGTCGCGCCGGTCAAAGCCGTCGGGCGAAGCGGCGTAGCCCCCTTTCTTGTCCGCCCATCGGCGCATGGCCCGGGCTCTTTCGATGCCGTGTCTCTGTTTTCCAGGCATGCCTACGATGTGCGCCCGGCACGGCCTCCTGATGTGCAAACCCGCGAGGCCGCGAGGTTGCAGCTAAAGTGATGGCTCACGCGCATCTTACACCTCGCGGGGCCACCCCGCCACCCCCCGCGAGGTGGCCCGGTAACCCCGCGAGGTTTGCTTTGTAGGCGTG